>Ga0160455_100155_pt1 | contig 79354 bp, 57 predicted proteins | sample HID1972I_E6MG_FD_108206 | JGI IMG/M metagenome (GOLD analysis project Ga0160455, IMG submission 108206) | Enriched pill bug-associated microbial communities from UW Madison campus, WI, USA - HID1972I_E6 MG | ecosystem: Host-associated > Arthropoda: Insects > Digestive system > Unclassified ... | reverse complement strand
GCGCGGACGCCCGAAAACCAGGGCGGTCCCGTATACCTCGGCGGCGACGGAGCCCTCACCACGGTCTTGCGCCCGCTCGGCGAACCTCCGGGCCTGTGGATACGCTTCAAGGCGGCGCTGATCGACGTTCCCCTGATCGGCAGACTGCAATCGGTTCGCGCAGCGGGCCTCATGGTGAGTGACGCCGCGCTGGGCGCCACGAGCCGAAAATTCGCAGCCGACGTCCAGCAGCAGCTCGCGGCAGACTTCGGGGAACCCATCGCCAAAGCCGCGGTGGGCACGGAGTCTTCGAGCACACCGCTCACCGCGCACCGCACGGTGCGAGTGCTGAACGAAACCGAGCGCCTGGTCAGGCAGGTCGCGACAGTAAACAGGAACCTTCTGACCCAAAGCGCCAGCGGCAACAACGTGGCGGGGCGATACGCGGCCGTCATGCTCATGGCCTCGCTTCCGGATTACTTCGCGTCCTCGTTGCGCAACGAGGACCGGGACAGGGCCGTACAGCACGTGCAGGAGCGCCTCGCCATGCTGGAACGGGTCGGTATCCAACCCGGGTCGGCCCTGAACACGGTCCTCGCGGACATCGACGCGGAGCTGCAGCGCGCCCCGTTCGGCAAGCTGCGGGCCTCGACCGCTGCGATCTACGTCGAGCGCATCGAGGAGATCATCGACCTCGCGCGCGACGAGTACATCGTCGCGCAGGCCGCAGACGCGGCTCGGCCCGAGGCGACGTCTTCTTCCAGCAGCTCTTCTTCCAGCACAGCGCCGCGCGACGGCGCCGGTCACAACGCGGACGTCCGGCGGACCGTCGCACTGCTCTATCGGCAGATCGATCCGCAGACCACACCCGACAAGGCGGAGCGCGCCAGGACGGCGTGGCAGCAATTCGCGGCGGTGCGCAACAGGTTGATGGAGGAGCTTCAGCCACCTTCTACCGACGGCAGACAGAGCCCGGAGCCCCGGCCCGTCGAACCGGATCAGGTGGACGGCCCCTTGCGCTCGGTCGTGCAGGGCCGCAAGTCGCTCACGGCCGATGAGCTGTTCCGGCAAACGCGCAGCAAGATCATAGGAAGCGAGATGGCACGTGAGTTCGCCCCGCAGAATAGCGAATCATTGCTCTGGAACGCCGTGATCGAGGCCGCCGAAGGGCATCCTAAGGCCCGGGAGACCAACTTCACCGACCTGCTGGTGCCGCTCGCAAAGGAAATGCTGACGGACCTCGAATCGCGCGCGTCGCTGGAGGCGACGCCCGCAACGCCGGAAGACGCCGAATCGCACGTGCCGCTGCTGTGCGAACATCTCAAGTGCCCGAACCGGCTGCACGAGATCGTCGCAGCGACGCGACAGAAGCTCATCGAGAACGTGCGGCAAGCCACTCGCGGGCACCTGGACGCACTCGCGGCGATCGAAAGCTCCCGGACGCTCAACCGCGCGCAGCAGGACATCCTGATCGCACACGCCGAAGGCGGGCCCGAGGGTGTTCCGCCGCCGCGGCGGCTCGACCCGATCCAGGTCGAGCACTTCGAGAAGATCGCCCGCACCATCGCCGGTCAGATCCCCAGGATGCAGGCCGCGATCGCGGTGGGAGAATCACCGGCTGCCTTGTTCGACAGCATGGCCGAAATCGACGCGGCCTACTCGGCCGGCACGCGCAAGGTGCTGGAGCACGCAGAAAGCATGTGGGTTTCGCGCAGCTTCGACGGCACCGACAGAGAACAAGAACAGATGGACCTGTACATCCGTCTCGCGCTCGCGGATCTCGAAGAAGGCGCTGGGACGGCTTCCGCGAAGATCGCAACGCAGCTGTCCGGACCACCGGCCAGCGATGATGGAGCGAGCGTGCCGCCCCCCGCACGCGTCAGTGCTCGCCTGCGCAGATCAGGCGCGCAGCACGAGGCGCTGCGCTCCCGTCTCGTGGAGCTCGGCCTCGAAAAAGCCGAGGAGACGGATCCTGTGAAGATCGCAGCGCCGCCGTCCGGACCACGAGCCGCTGCCCGCCCGCACGTTGGCGCCGACGATCCGGTGCAGCAGTTCCGTGCCGCCTGCAATCAGGCGCCTGCGATGTCGACCGCGAAGCTCGCGATGTTCTACAAAGACCTCATTCGCGTTGCGCGGTATCTCGACCGGGACAACGCAAACCGTTCCGGCGCGGGCCAGGCACAGGCACCTGTGCAGCAACAGAACGAGCAGGACGCCGACACGGCGCACATTCCGCTCTACCGCATCGCGCCCGAGCTGCTGGTGCGAACCCTGAGCGCCACGCACGGCAACGCGGATGGCAACCCGGCGCTCGCCGATCACCGGGTGCTCGCCGGGGGAGTCGCGGAAGAGATCGTGCGCGAGGGATTCGATCCCACTGGCGTGCTGAACCCCGAGCGCCACGCCATCCGCCTGGATGGAAACCGTGCGCTGGCAGTGTCACTCAGCATCCCCCTGCGCGACAGCCCCCCCCTGCGCGAAGTGCTTCCCACCTCGGACATCATCGTCGACGGCCAGCGTCTCAGGATCGGCCTGCAGGACCCGGCGCAGGCACTCATCGACGCATTCTTCGCTAAAACCCAGAGCCGCGTCGAACGACCGGTCGACTACGACAGCAAGGTGCTGGCGGCCTGTCTTGCGTCGGCGTCGGACGCGCTGGAGCGATTCAGCGCCGATGCCAACGCGGCCGCATTCGATCCGCCCGTCGCGATGGCGAACCTGCGCACGGTGCACGAGCTGACACGGGATGGCCAGGGAGGCTGGAACATCCGCTCCACCCGCGTCAGCTGGCCGATGAGCAGGGACAACGTGCCGCTCGATACGGACGGCGTGGCGCTCTACAGCCTCACTCATCACGTCACGCTCCCGGACGCGAAGGACGATGACCCGCGTGTAGAGCTCACCGATTCGAAGCTGATGCTGGAATTCTAAAAGCTGCGCCGCCTGGTACCTCCACCCTATTTTATCGGGACAACCGTCATGAGCAACGATGTGAACGTTTCCAGCAACAGGCCCGCCGCGACGATGGCGGGGGCGGAAGGCGCATCCATTGCCACCCTGCCGAAGGTCTCGACCAGCGCGCTCAACGGCCGCGCCTCGGCGGCGACCCCGACAGGTCCGCGGCTCATCCTCGTGAAGATCGGCCAGCTCTTTCAGAGCGTGAAACGCGTCTTTGCCTGCGCGCCATCGAAGGCGCTTCTCCAGAGCCAGGCGCGGGATCGCATCAACGACCCACACAATGGACTGCTTGCCGCCCTGACAGCACGCAACGGCAAACCCGAAACCATCGCGCGCGCGCTGCTGGACACTGGCGCGGCCCTCCACACCTACAAGGAAGCTGGCGGCAATCCGCATCAGGTCGTCGACGAGATTCGCACGCAGCTGAAGGGCGATCCCACACTGTTGCGGCAGCTGGCGCGCGGCCTGCGCGGTGCCGGAGCCGTGCAGGCGCAAGCCCTTCTGCAGACGAAGCCGGACCTCCACTTCGCGACGAAGCCGCTCGACGCCATGCGTCACGAGGCACTCGGCAGACCCGAAGCGGAACACCTCATGATGGAGATCGAGTCCGCCGTCAACGACCTGCTGATCGGCCAGATCGACTCGACCATCCAGTCAGGTCTGCAGGCCATCCAGGAAAGCGTGAAGCAGGAACGAAGCGGCCGCCCGAGCTCGGACGACATCGCCGCGCAGTTCCACGCGCTGTTCAACGCCGCGGTCCCCGCGATCCAGTTCGGCGCGGTGTGGGCAGGGGCCGGCATCCAGGAAGCGGTCGATAAAAAGATTCTGCACCAGCTCCACGAGACCTTTGTCTCGGATAAAGCATCCTTTCCGGGGTTGCTCGCGCGCATCTCCCGGGAAGACCTGACTCGCGTGTGGCAGGCGCTGCAGCCCTACACGAGCGCGGCAGCCGACACGGCTGCCGGCGGGAAAAATGCAGCGCCCGGTGTCGCATCGCCGTTCCAGCCGATGTTCATCACCGACGTCAAGTTCGCATACCACTGCGAACGCATCACGGACAGTGAGGACGCGCTGGAGCGCCAGATGGGTGCCTACGACCACAACGCGAAATCCGGCGATGCCGTCGATCCGGGCCAGTTCGTTCGGGACGTGGTGGCGATGGCGAAAAACGCGGAGATCCTGGGGAGCAACCCCCGCGTGAACACCCATTTCCAGCAGGGCGCGCCGATTCTGAAGGCGCTGCAGGAATCATCGAAGCCGTTCAACAGCGCCCAGGTCCTGGCGCTCACGCCGGCGCTGCGCACCCTGAAACTCGGCAGGGAAGCAAAGACCGTGCTCGGACGCGCACAGATCGCCATACTCGACGGGCAGCGCGCGAACTTCGCGGAGCGCCTGTCGGGCGCACTTCGCTCGCTGGCGGATCGCACCCACCCCGATCAGGCGCTGCGCGACCTCAGGGATCTGAGTCGTGCGTTCCGCTCCCTGCGAGAGGCTGCGAACACCTTCGGGCTCTCCAGCGGAGAGGACGACCTACTCGAAAACGGGATCGGCGCACGGTCCAGGCACGACATCGAGCAGCTCGCCGCGGCTCTCGGCGACCCGCAGCGCAAGGCGCTGGTCGAGGCATTGCGGACCGGCGCGCGGCTCGCAGGTGTGACAAACGAAAAGGCGCTGCAGAAAGAGTTCTCGGACATGGCCGACATGCTGGAGCAGCTCGCGAAGCGTCTCGGCGTCGGCGACACGGACGATTCGTCAAGCTCGCAGCCCCCTGCCCCGACACTGAGCGACGGGTGGCGTACGGCGCTGAGAGACGTGTTCGGCCTCGACCTGCCCGAGGCAGGACTGCGTCAGCTCAACGCGGGTCACTTCACCCCTGCGCACACGCAGAGACTGGCTCAGGAGCTGGCCGACCCGCTCACGGAAGGTGAAAAGTGCCTCGAGACCGTCGACGGCCAGGAAGTCGGCTGGAGCTTCGCCGCGGATGCGCGCCGCGCGCTGCCCTTGCGGATCGTGCATCCCCACACGGCCGTGGTGGAACCGCTGGTCGACCTCTCCGACCGGCCGACGGATCCCAAGGAACGGGACAAGCGCGTCGCGGCGGGCTTCGATGAACTGGTCCGTCTGTGCGACGGCAATCGCGAGCAGGCGCAGCGGCTGACCCAGCACGTCAATCAGCGGCTCATGGGCGCGTTCTTCAAGTCCTGTGCCGAGGACGACAGCCCGATCCGGTTGCCGGACGGGACCTGCGGACTGCTCTCGCCGGCCGAGCACCTCGGCGAATCCGTGGAATCGAAGGCGTTCACGTTCTCGCGCAGCGAGAACGGCAGGCCGCAGGTCGATGTCGACTACCGCATCAGCGGCGGCATGATGCTCCTGACGACCGAGGGGCAGTCCTTCCCTCTCACTGCGGACAGCCACATGGAGATCCGGTTCAGTTTCGAGCTGCAGGAGGATGGCGGGATCGCGTTGCTCGGAACACCCACGTACAACCGCTACCTCCAGCCGGCTGACGACGCGCACGAAGCCTCCGACGCGAACGAAGCCTCTCTCGCGTGAGCGGCCACGCAGTCAGCACCGGTACGCTGCTCGCTGGTAGCGACAACTCCCAGCGATGCAGCGAACGGCTGCAGATATGACCAAGGGCGCAGACGCCATCACGCAACTGACGAGGGCAACAAAGCAGCCCACACCGCCGGGGAACCTTCTTCCCGACTGCCGCCACACAGAGGCGGTAACGCCGCAGCGAGGCCGGTAAGCCATCCATGACCAAACGACTCAACCTCGGGCCGCCGCCGAATAGCCCGCCGCCTCGAACGGCACAGGATCCGCCGACGGCGGCAGTGCCACCCGACGCCCCGAACCCGGACGTGGAAACCGCCACTCCGGAAAGCGCCCGGCCGGGAGTGCTGACCTGGATCGGCAACTGGTTCCAGGGCATCAAACGGCGCTTCCCGCGCGCGCAGGTGAACGCCGCTGCACCGATCGGCGAGACCGGGATATCCGCCTCCGCGCCGTGTGAACAACAGCGCGCGAGACACCAGAAAGCTGAACGAGAAATGGCGCATCAGATGATGTCGATCGTGAACGCCATCGCCTCTCCAGTACCCAGCCCTTCCACCGCCATCGTCCGTGCTGCGCTCGAAGCTGCAGACGTCATTCCTCAGCTGGAAAACGCTGGAGGATCTCTGGAAGGCGTGGCGGACTATCTTCGGCTCCACCTCCGCGAGCAACCAAGGCTGCTTCGCAAGCTGGATCAGGCGCTGACCGCACGGACAGACGCGATACCGCAGGAGATGCTGCAGCGGATGCGTCGAGACGATGCGACCCCGGAACGGGCGATGAGAGCGCTGATCGCGATCAGAGCAGCCGTTCAGGACGTGAGCAGTGAAACCCGGATCGCCAACGCTCGGGCGGCCGCCAAAGCTGCGAATCGTGCGCAGCTCGAGGCGCTCGAGGAAACCTTCAGCGAAAAGACGCGCGCCATCATCGCCAGCTATCACCTGCCCATCGGGCAGACGCGCACCAGAGAGCTCGTTCGCGACTGGCTGGACGCGTGTAACGCCCTGAATGACCTGATCGCGTACGGGAACAATGCCGACATTCCAGTGGCAGGACGCTATGGCCTGCAGCGGAACCACCTCGCGCAGCTGGCGAAGGACGCGTTCGCCAGCGGAGCACTCGACTCGTTGAATCTCTCCGATGCCGAGCTTGGCGCGCTTCTGAGGGGCTTCGAGACGCTGGGATACCCGGACGTGGGCCGCGAGGCGCTCACCGCATCCTTGCGAACGCGCCTCGATGTGCAGCGTGCAACTTACGCGCAGCAGCTTTCAGTCACGCTCGAGGAGCTCGCAGAGCAAAGCGAGCCGGGCAGGATGCTGGAGACCCTCACCGCACTCGAGCAGCGCTGTGCTGCCTCGAGGAGCGCCGCAGCTATTCTCGTCGAGACAGACCCGACCCTCGAGGCATCCGTGGGCGCCGGCGCCACTGAGCACACGCTCATTGCGCATGGACTGGAAGCTCTGCCTGACGACACACGCTTTGCGATCGCGAGCAATCTGAGTCAGCCGAACAGCCAGGCGCTCATTGCTGCACTCCATATCGGCGCGGACCTTGCGCGCGACTCGAACAAATGGACCCTGGAGGGCCGGCTCCGAACTCTGGCCTGGCTGTTCGAACAGATAAAGTCGGCCAGCTCGCCCCACCCATGCGGAACGACGGAGCACGATTCCACATCCGCTCAACTGCACCGCCAGTATGCGACGGAACAGCTGACGGACGAGGCCCGCAACGCGCTCAGGGGGGCTTTCGGTTTCGATATCCCTGCGGGACACCTGTGAATCGCGACGAGCAGCAGTGAACCCCACAGCTGCCGTTTCCAGCACCAGCCCCGCTTCCCGTTCATGTTCGCTGCCGATGGCGGCTCGCCGATCTGGCTGAGCCCCGCTGAACTTTACGGCCAGGTGCGGTTACTACCCGTGCGTCAGGTCCGAAAGCAAGGCATCGCCATCCCCGGGCCGGAACTACGACCATGCGCATCGACAATGCCAGCCCACAATCCCTGTCGTCCCAGCCGGACGGCAGCCCGCCGCGCCAGGACGCCGACGTGGGCCTGTGGCGGGGCGCGACCGTGCAGGTCGCCGCCGATGCGAACGACATCCTGACCGACGCGGCCGAGGAGATCAGCTTCGCGCATTCCGAGCACGTCGAGTCGCACAAGCTGGAAGAACGCGAGATCGAATCGCCGCCGCCGCTCGAGCTGCCGTCGATCGAGGCGATCAATGCCTACCTCGAGGCCGCCGCCCACGAGGTCCCCGAAGACAAGCTCCGGCAGTTCGTCGACGACCTCAAGCGCCAATCGCAGCAGGGCCGCGAAGGGTCGGGCCAGGGCCAGAGTGCCGCCGGCCCGCGTGAAGAGGCACGCCGTCAGTTCCGTGGCGTCACCGAGCAATTCCTGGCGCTGTCGTACGCCGCGCAGCAGCTCGCGCGCGAGGGCGGCCACGGTGCCCTGCTGGATGAGGTTCGCGGAGCGCTCGAAGATCTCCACGACGAGTCCGGCTCGCACATCCGCGCCGACTTCAATTCCATCGATGCCGCGGCGGCCTTCGGCGCGGGCGATGGCACACGCATCCAGGCATTGCAGGCCGCCTATCGCGACGCGGTTCTGGGCGGCCAGGACCTGTCCTCGATGCTCCGGGGCGCGCTGGAGCGCTTCGGCGATACCGATTATCGAAGCGCCGTGCGGCACCTCATCCGCGCGCTCGGCGACGATCTGGCCTCGATCCAGGGCTCCTCGGCCGAGCCCGCCCGGCTCAACGCCGTGCTGCAGGACCTCTATCAGCTGGAGGTGCTCGCCACGATGCTCGACGGCTGCCAGGCGCTCACCCACAAGATGGGGCAAAAGCACGGCCTCACGACTGCAAACGCAGGCGTACTGCTCCAGGACATCGTGTCCGCGAGCGGCGAGCGCTGGAGCAACGCGGGGCGCTTCAACGCGATCGCCGACAAGCACGGCGCGTACACGCCGTCCCCGCGCGTCACCTTTCTCAACTCCGTACGCGCGCTGGTGAAAAGCATGCCCATCAAGGTGTTCGCCGATACCGATTCACGCTCGAACGTACTGGACGCGGCCCAAGGCGCGCTCGACAGCGCGATCGCGCTGGAAGAAGAACAGGAAGAGCAGGAATAAATCGTGAGCTGGAGCGCCGAGACCTTTGGGGAGTTTGGCCGCACGCTCGGCATGCCCGGCCTGCTGCCGGGTGCGGACGGCCGCCTGTCGCTGCAGCTCGGGGCCGATCGACGGCTCGATTTCCAGGTGCTCGAGGACGCGGTGCTGCTCATCCTCATGCGCCCGCTCACCGGCTTCGACCGGCTGCCTGCGATGCGCCGCGCGCTCGACGCATGCCACCTTCGTCACGGCTGGAATCTGCCCGTGCGGGCGGGATTGTCGCGGGAAGGACAGCTCCTTTTCATCACGCGTCTGCCGGCGCGCGACTTCCGCCCCCACACCATCGAACAGGCGATCGACCTCCTGAGCCGCCTGCATGAACGGAGCGCCGGATGAAGACGCGCAGCGATCTCGATCTCGGCCTGGATCGATACAGCCTCGACCGCGGCATCGAAAGCATCAGCCAGTCGGGCCTGCCGGACCTGCCGCTGCCCGACGCCACGCAGATGCCGCCGGCTGCGCAGCTCAATCGCCCCGAGCTGGATCGGCTGCTGCAGCGGCCGACGCTCAAGGACTACGTGAACGAGCAGCTGCAGCCGAAGATCGATGATCGGCAGCTCCTCATTCCCCAACGGTTCGAACGCACCCTGCTCGGGGCAGCGCAGACACTGCGCACGCTCTCCACCGCGCAGGAAAGCCGGAAAGGCGCCGCCACCGCCCTCGGCAAGGCGGCACGCCTGCTCGCCGAGGAAGCGAATCTGCGAGAGCTGCTCAACATGTACCGCAGCACGCTCTATCAGGGATGAGCGCACATGCCCCGGGTAGCTGAACAACGCAACGTGGCGCCGACCCCTCGCTGGGTAGCGAGCGTACCGGGGTCGGGGACACAGCAGAACGGGCTGGCCGGTCATCACGTCGAACCGGGCCAGGGATGCGCTCCGCGCAATCCCCTCACGCGCGCGTACACCTGGATCCAGGACTTCCTGAGCCGCAAGTTCAGCACCGCCTCACCGGACTCACCCCGCGCCGCGCGCGCGGAGTTCTCCCGTTTACTGACGCGCCTGAGCGCCGGGAATGCCCCCGGTGAACAGCTGGCAGAGTCATTCGGTCAGCTCGCCAGACGCTGGCAGGCCGATGGTGTGCCTGCCCGCGGCACAGATGCGAATGGGCAGCAGCCCGCCTCTGCGTTCGAGACCGGCGTCAGAAAACTGCTCGACGACGACTGGCCGGCACAGCGCGTATTGAAACTTGCCGATGCGCTGCGTCAACCGGCGATCCGCGACACTGTCGAGCAGCTCGGCGAGCAGCAGGGAACTGCGAACGCCGCGATGGAGAAGCTGCGCGAGATCGTTGATCAGGTCGCCACCGAGCGTGCCACCGCCACCATCGACAAGTATTTGTCCAGAGCACTGAAGACACTGCGCAGCGCGCCAGCTGCGCAGCGTCTTCAGTGCTTTGGAGATGCCGCCGGCAGCCACCCGGAAGTGGATGCCCAGCTCCGGAAAGTCCTGAGCGTCGTCAGCCAGCTCCAGGACCACAAGGTCCTGCCAGAACGGCTGGAAGATGTTTCTACCGCTCGAATCACCCGCAACCGGCAGACACTTGCCCTGCTCAGCGAGCGACTCCAGCACCTGCAGGCCAGTGCGCAGGATATCGAAGATCTGCTGCGGCTGCTCAGCCACGATACGTTGCTGACATTGCATTCCCTTCGGCCCGACTCCACGGACCTCGCCGCACAGGTGGAACGCTGCTTCAGGCAGAGCAGCCAGAACGAGATCGAACGCAGCGCGGGTTTCATCCACGAGGCGATGACCAATGCGTGCCAGGCGATCACGGGCAAACGCCTGCCCAGCCTCATCACGCAGCAGGCAGACGCTGCCATGAAGCGCGGCTACGAGGCGCTCGAAAAAATCTTCATTCCCGCGCAAGACCGCAACCCGGGCGGCCGCCCCCTTTACAGGGGCGAGATCGCCTCGGTTCTCCAGCGCGCCCTCGCCACGGCGGCCGATGAATCGCAACTCCCCGTGCTCTTGCAGCACCTGAGCGCGCAGTCGCTGGCATGGCTGAATCACGCCAACCCCGTGGATCACGCCAACCCCGGGCACCCCGGCGTCGCCGCGGCCGTCAGGCAGGAGATCGAGGAACGGCCCGGCCGGATCCTGAGAAAACTCGAGGAGGAGATCGAGCACGGCCCGGTCACCCGGACCCCCGGCAAGGGCAACGACCTGATCGAAGTCCTGGGATCGGGAATGCAGCGCGTCAACACCCTGCAGCGGCAGTTCCTGGCGCACTACGAGGCGAATGAGCTGCCGATACCGCCGCAGATCGCCGACGACTTCACGCAGCGGCGCAAGAAATTCGAGGATCGGCTGCTGGCGCTCTCGGACAACTTCCAGAACTTCCGCGGCGATCACGGCGAGCAGCTGACCCTCGCCCGCGACCTCGCCCCGGCGCTGCTCCAGGAAAAGCACGCCAAGACGCTGCGCATCAAGATCGCAGAGCGGGTCGCGGGCCTGCGCAAGCACGTGAGCAACCTCCTCTCGGCTCTGCTGTCCGACATGCAGTCGAAGGCGCAATCCGGTCGCGCCGCGTCATACCTCGAGGTATGCGCGGCGGCGGCAGAAATCCTGCGCAGATACCTGGTCGCATCCACACCGACTGCACAACGTACGCCGCAGCGGTTCATGGCGGAAGTCAAGAAGCTGATCGAAGAACAGCCTGAGTTTCGCGAGGCGGCGGGCCAACTGGCCGGCGTCGTGCGCGGGCCAGAAATGCAGGCGCTGGTCGACGTGCTGGCCGAGGCCGCCGTTCGCGCGGAATCGGCGGAGCTTCCCGAGCTGCAGGCCAGGCTGTCGGACATCGTGATGGTCCTGGAGTCGGTGGCAGCCGCTGTCAACGAGCACGCCGCCACGGGCTCGCAGGCGCCGAAGCTCTCGCCGAGCACGCTGGGCGATGCACTGGATGCGAATGTGCGCGAGAGGCTGGCACGCGACTTCTCGATCGTGGTCGCTCCGTCGGGCGATATCTCCCTCAGCAAAGGACGGTGTGACGAGCAGTTCACGGAGGCGATACGCGCCGAGATCGAGAAACCGATTTCCGATGACGAGCAGACGATGAAAACCCTGCCGGATGGCCGCACGATTCCCGAGCAGTTCCAGAAGGACGCCACCCGCGACGGAACGGACTATCGCCTGCCGGACGGCGAGCCGCTGATCGACAAGGACGGCTGGGACACGCTGAGCGATGACGAACGCAATGCGCGGGCCGCCGACGGCTTCGACAAGCTGGTGCAGCTCTGCCAGGGGAACCTCCACCAGGCCACGATACTGGGGCAGCTCGGCAACCAGCGCCTCGGCAGCGCCATGCTGATCGGCGGCCTGATGCACGCACCCGACCACAGCCCGTACCGGCTGCAGGGATTCGACGGCTGGACGCTGAGTTCCCTAAGCTCCAGCCACGCGGACGTCGTGCAGTTCGAGATCGGCGCCAACCAGGTGCCGCGCATCAAGTACAGCTACGCGATGCTCGGCGGAAAATTCGTCGCCAGAGAGGGGGCCGATGAAGACGAAAGCGTGTACCTGGATCGGGACAAGAGCCGCGCGACCGTCGAGATGACGGTGGAGGTGAACGACACCTGCGACGGGCTCAGGCTCGTGGACCGGCCTGTCTACGACAACCAGATCGTTCGCAGCGAGATCAACCGTCCGTATCGCTATCCCCGGGTGGCTGACCTGATCCAGGGGGACTCTTCGCTCTACAGCGATTTCGGTGAATTCCTGCGCCAGGCCGACGATCGGTCCGACTACCACCAGCTGCGGGCGCTCCAGGTGATCACGGCTGAGCGGCGTGCGCCCGGCTCTCTGGACCGGCTCGACATGCTGTACCAGCTGTATCTGAAGCCGGGTGCGCTCCTTCCAGTGGTGCCCCCCGTGGCAGAACAATACGCCGACGAGGTGCACGAGCTCCACCGGCAGATGCATGAGCACCTGAAGAGCGCACCCGGGCAGCCGATGCCGCCCGCATTGCGGGCCAAGTCCCACGAGCTCATGGGAACGATGATGCTGCCGCTGCTGAAGATGGCAGCGCGGGAGCTGCCGCGATTCACCGAATACCTCGTTCGCAACGCCGCCGCGGTAGCCGCCCCCTCGCAGGGCGGCTCCTCCGGCCAACAGATGTAGTGTCAACCAGTGGAGTAAGCACATGACCCCTCGCAATCTGGTCGAAGAGCTCGGCCGCCGCCTCGGCATCCAGCTCGCGCTCGACAGCAGCGGGCTCGCCCGCATCGTCGTCGATGGCAATCTGCCCGTGGACTTCGAACTCGACGAAGCCAACGGCCGCCTGCTCGTCTACGCCGTGCTCGGCCTGCCGCCCAGCGGCGCGGCGCGCAGCAGGTTCTTCGAAGACGTGCTCGCCGCCAACCTGTTCGGCGCCGAGCTCGGGCACTGCGCGCCGGCGTTCGACCGCGAGCGCAACGAAGTGCTGTTCTGGTTCGCCATCGCCGAGGACGGCAATCTCGACGATGCGACCACGCGGCTCGAGCAGCTTGTCGGTTACGTCGAGCAGTGGCGCGACAAGCTCGCCGACGCCCAGACCGCAGCGCCCGCCGAGCCGGCTGCGGACGGCGCCGCGAGCAGCACCTTCGGGCAGTTCATGCGCGCCTGAGCGCGCGTGAACGGGCAGCCAGGCGATGCACGCGACGGGCGAGCACACGATCCGTGCCGACGAACGCACGCTCATCCTGCTGCTCGCGTTCGTGCATCTGTATCACGGCGCGCCGCAGAAGGCGGAAACGCTCTACGCGGCGCTCGTCGCGCTGGATCCGGACGATGCCGAGGCGGCAAAGGGCCTCGCCTGCGCGCTGCTCGACCTGCGCAAGGCCAAGGCCGCTCTCGACGTGCTCGACGGCGTGACGGGGCCGGCAGAACCCAGCGCGCTGGTGCAGCTCCTGCGAGCGCGCGCGTTCGTACAACTCGATCACATCGAAGACGCACAGGTCGCCATGCGGGCGTTCACGGTGCAACGAGGGCAGCCCGGCCGGGCGTCCGACGCCCGGCGTGCAACGCCCGGTGAACTTTAGGCGACGCGGCGTTACTACTGCGATGCCAGACCTCGAACGAGCACGGCCCTCCCCCGGGCGTGTCGGGGAACGGCCCCATCATGCGCATCGACCCCGCCGGCCCGAAATCCCCGTCATCGCCCGCTGACGGCAGCTCCCCCCCGCCGGACGCCAGCGCGCCCGGCCAGAACGTTGCCCATGAGGTCAGCCAGAGCCCCCATCCCGGCGGGCCTCGAAACCCGCCTGCGCCCCTGGCGGCGAGCGCCGACGCCACCCGGATTCTCACCGCCGCGGCCGAGGAGATCACCCTCGCGCACCAGGAGCGCGCGGAAGCCCAGAAGCGGATGAAACGCGAAGGCGAAGTGCGCAAGCCCAGGACGCCGGAGGACGACATCACACCGCCGGGGCGAACCTGATCGACCTGCACGACCATGAGCGCCACGACGACTCTCGACTCGCTGAACACGCGCGTCACGCGACTGATCCTGCTCGGCACGAGCCGCACGGACGTCGCGCTGGCGTTCGTCATCGTGGCCGTCATCTTCATGATGATCCTGCCGCTGCCCATTCCGCTGGTCGACGCGCTCATCGCATTCAACATCTGCTCGGCCGCCATCCTGCTGATGGTGGCGATGTACATCCAGTCGCCGCTCGCCTTCTCCGCCTTCCCCACGGTGCTGCTGGTGACGACGCTGTTCCGCGTCGGCCTCTCGATCGCCACGACGCGGCTCATCCTGCTGAACGGCGACGCGGGCCACATCATCGAGACGTTCGGCAACTTCGTGGTCGGCGGCAACCTCGTCGTCGGCCTCGTGGTGTTCCTGATCCTCACGATCGTGCAGTTCATCGTCATCACGAAGGGCGCCGAGCGCGTGGCCGAGGTGGGCGCGCGCTTCTCGCTCGACGCCATGCCGGGCAAGCAGATGTCCATCGACGGCGACATGCGCGCGGGCGTCATCGACATGGACGAAGCACGCCGCCGTCGCAGCATCGTCGAAAAGGAAAGTCAGCTCTACGGTGCGATGGACGGCGCGATGAAGTTCGTGAAGGGCGACGCCATCGCGAGCCTCATCATCGTGTTCGTGAACCTGCTCGGCGGCATGGCCATCGGCGTGCTGCAGAAGGGCATGTCGGCCGGCCAGGCCGTGCAGCACTACTCCATTCTCTCCGTCGGCGACGGCCTGATCGCCCAGATTCCGGCGCTGTTCATCTCCATCTGCGCCGGCATGATCGTCACGCGCGTATCGGACGAGGAAGGCAAGCAGTCCAACATCGGCAAGGACATGGGCCGGCAGATCCTGGCGCAGCCGCGTGCATTCATGATCGCGGCCGTCATCATGCTCGGCTTCGCGCTCGTGCCGGGCATGCCCGTACCCGTGTTCATCACGCTGTTCTTCGTCGTGGGCATCATCGGCTTCGCGCTGCACCGCCATTCGACACGTCCGGCGGAGAAGACAGGTGCGGGTGGGCTCGCGTCCATGCCGGCCATGGCCGCCGCCGGCCAGACCAAGCCCGGCGGCCCGAGCGGCGAGCCGGGCAGCGAATTCACGCCGACCGTGCCGCTGATGATGGACGTGGCGCAGGGCCTCTCCGCGAGCTTCAAGGCGGAGGAGCTGAACGAAGAGCTCATGAAGGTGCGCCGCGCGCTGTACTTCGATCTCGGCGTGCCCTTCCCGGGTATCAACCTGCGATTCAATGAAAATCTGTCGCCCGGCGCCTACGCCATGCTGCTGCATGAAGTGCCGGTGGCGAGCGGCGAGCTGAAACCGGGATTCCTCTTCGCGCGCGAGAGCGAGGACACCCTGAAGGCCCTGGGCATCGCGTTCGAGACCGGACGCAGGTTCCTGCCGAATCTGCCGACGATCTGGGTCGCCGAAAACCTCCGTTCGCTGCTCACGCAGGCCGGCAGCAGCACGATGGACGCGACCCAGCTGCTCACGTACCACCTCGCCTTCGTGCTGAAGAAGTACGCCGCGGACTTCATCGGCATTCAGGAGACCCGCTTCCTGCTGGGTGCGATGGAAGCTCGCTTTCCCGATCTCGTAAAGGAAGTGCAGCGTGTGATGGCCGTGCAGAAGATCGCGGAAATCCTGCAGCGCCTCGTCTCGGAGGAAGTCTCGATCCGCAACCTGCGCACCATTCTCGAAGCGCTGATCGAGTGGGGCCAGAAGGAAAAGGATTCGGTCTTGCTGACCGAGTACATCCGCTCCGCACTGAAGCGCCACGTCTCGTTCAAGTATTCGACCGGCCAGAACTTCCTGCCCGCGTATCTGTTCGCGCCGAATGTCGAAGAGACCATCCGCGGTGCCATTCGCCAGACCTCGGCGGGCAGTTATCTGGCGCTGGATCCGACCGTGTCGCGCAAGCTGCTCGAAAGCATCAAGCGCACCGTGGGCGATATCTCGAAGGCTGCACAGCGTCCCGTGCTGCTCACCTCGATGGATATCCGCCGCTACGTGCGCAAGATGATCGAGCAGGACCTCTACGAACTGCCCGTGCTCTCATACCAGGAGCTCACTCAGGACGTGAACGTCCAGCCGCTGGCGCGTGTGGAGCTGGCGTGAGCAGGGAACGGTGGGCGGGGGCCGTAGCCGCTGGCGGCCGAGCCCTCCTGGCGCTGACCGCTCTGTTCTGGGCGACCCTCCCCGTATCGGCGCAAAGCGGAGCCGCGCAGAAGACTTCGGTCTCGCGATCGTTCCATGTCGCGATGGTGCTACCACGGCCGCAAGGCGAGATAGAGCGGGCGTTCGAGGAGTACTTCGCCAAGCGCGGAATCGTGCTGGAGACCACTGTTCTCGACTACTCCGGGCGGGCGGCTGATCAGCCGGGATTGATCGCGCGACTGCGGCAGCTGGCGCCGGACCTCATCTGCACGTACGGCGCACCGAGCACCACAGCGGTGGTCGGGCTCGTCGACAGCGATCCGCGCAAATACATCCGCGACATCCCTGTCGTGTTCACATCGGTGGCCGATCCGATTGCGGCACGCCTCGTGACCGATCTCGGACGGCCGGGCCGCAATGTGACCGGCGTGAGTCCCATCGCTCCTCTGCCGATTCAGCTCAATGCCATCGGTGCGTACCGGCCGTACCGCGCCCTGGGCTTCCTCTACGACGACACCCGGCCCAGCAGCCAGGCCATCCGCACGCAACTGCGCGCCCTCGCCCGGACTCGAGGCTTCATCCTGATCGACCAGCCCGTGCCGCGCAGCGCGGAGGGGAACCTCGATCTGGAGGCGATCCCCGCGCTCGTCGGCGACATCAAGGCACGCGGTGCCGACTTCCTGTACATCGGACCGGACACGTTTCTGACCGCGCCGATGCAGGACGCCGTGACCCACGCGGCGCTGGCGAACGGACTCCCGACATTCGCGGCCCTCGAGAGCACGGTGCGCACCTCGGGAGCACTGGCTGGCCTGTTCAGCCCGCAAGCAGCCATTGGACGGCTGGCCGCATCAAAGGCACTCCGCCTTCTCACCCGCGAGGCGAGCCCGGCAGATGAGCCCATCGAGCCGCTCCAGCACTTTTCACCCCTCATCAACATGCGCACGGCGCGCATCCTGCGGACCTATCCTCCTCTGCTCCTCCTCGACGTCGCCGAAGTAGTCGCAGACAACTCGCACGGTCGGCAGGCGGGCGCTGCAGGCCACGCACCGCTCGCACTGCCTGTTCCCACGAGCTTTCGATTGGCCGGTGCTTTGACTTACAACTAGCCGGTATTCGGGGTTTCAATTAGCCGGTGCCACCGCTTACAATCAGCCGGTATGGCCCGAAACGCACTGTATCGCCGGCTCGCCGAGCCTGCCCTGATCGCCGCGTTGGCCGACACGCCGGCCGTCCTCATTCATGGGCCGCGCCAATGCGGAAAAACGACACTTGCGATGCAGGTCGGCCAACGCCGCAAGTATCGTTACTACACTTTCGACGACGCCACGACACTGGCTGCAGCACGCGCGGACATTACCGGCTTCGTTGCACGGCTGGAGCGACGCGCGATCCTCGATGAAGTCCAGCGAGTACCGGAGCTGTTCGCGGCGCTGAAACCCGTAATCGACGCTGATCGATCCGCCGTCCGGCTCATTCTGACGGGCTCCTCCAACGTGCTGCTCGTGCCGCAGTTGTCGGACTCGCTCGCGGGGCGCATCGAGATCCTGCGCCTGTACCCTCTTTCGCAGGTCGAGTTGGAGCGCGCCCGCCCAGCATTCCTTCATACGCTCTTCAGTAACGCCCAGGACTTTCGACACAACGGCCGACTAGGGAAGCAGATCGCCGAGCGCATCGTGCGCGGCGGCTATCCAACGGTACAGAACCGCACGGCGAAGCGCCGGGAAGCCTGGTACGCCAACTACATTGAAACGCTCATTCAACGGGATATTCGCGACCTCTCCCAAGTGAGCAGCGCCGATGCGATAGCGAAGCTGCTGACGCTGGCCGCAGGGCAAACTGCGCGTCTCGCGAATCTAAGCGAACTGGCCAGTGCGTTCGAGCTCAGCCGTCCGACCATCCGAGCGTATCTGGCGCTGGTCGAGCGCCTGTTCTTGATCGAATATCTAACCCCATGGTTCAGCAATCGCGCAAAGCGGCTCGTCAAGACACCCAAGCTGCACTTCGGCGATACGGGCCTTGCGTGCAGTCTGTTGCGCTGTAGCGCTGCGGAGCTCGATGATCAGCGGGAGCTTCTTGGCCAGCTTCTCGAAACATTTGTATTCGGCGAAGTCGAGAAACAGGCAAGTGCTTATTCCGAAAGGGTCACGCTGCACCACCTGCGCGACAAGGATGGCTACGAAGTCGACCTGGTTCTGCAAGTTGGCACCCGGTTCGCCGGGATAGAGATCAAGGCGGGCAGTGCCGTGGGGGAAGGTGACTTTCGCGGGCTGAAACGCCTGCGCGAGCTGGTGGGCGCGCGCTTTCACAGTGGCATCGTTCTATACGATGGAGAGCACCTTCTGCCCTTCGGCGACCGAATGCTCGCGGTGCCCGTGAGCGCGCTCTGGGCACACCAGCCACTCGCATAGAACTTCACGCCGCGCTGGTCAGCACGACGCGTTCGCGCGCCAGCTCAGCAGCGTAGGCCATCACGGCCGTCACGTCCTCCCGACGCAGCGTTGGATAGAGCAGGAGGATCTCGTCCGTGGACTGGCCGGCAGCAAGGTTATCCAGCACCACGGAAGCCATGATGCGGGTGCCCTTGATGCAAGCCTTGCCGTGGCAGACGGCCGGGTCAGTGGTTATGCGGGTTCGCCAGTCCACCGGCGCAGTATCGACACGGAGTCAGGAAGGTCAAGCGGCCGCCAGCAGAGCGTTTGCGAATCGACTGTGAACGTTGCGAATGGCTGCGGTTTGAGGCCATTAACCCCTTGATCTGGAAGGCCATACCGAATGCATCCCTCCCTCACCTGAACCCACACGGCGACCGCAGGAACGACGTAATCAGCTCGACTCAGCTCGACTCGTGACCGTGTCGCTGATCGCCGAGCAACAAGAGCGGCGCGGAGAAGCAGACTTCCTCCGCCCGCCTGCCGAGACGCCATGACGCCCGTTCTTTCGAGCGTTTCCGGCACCTGGATAAGGTGGCCATTCTGTCAAGGCCAGAGCAACTGGAATGTGGCTCCAGTTCAGGGCCACATTTGCCTCAGTCGGCTGGCGGAGAAATCCTGCGCACTCTCTCGAGCCCCGGAACTGCGAGCGAGCGCTCATAGAAGCCCACGTGCTCTCAGTGACGTGGTCCGGGTGCCGATCACGAGGTAATCGAGCACTGGAACGTCGATGAGTCGCAGGGCTCGCGCGAGCCGGGCGGAGGTCTCTTTGTCGGCGGGGGTCGGGCTCGCGCACCCGCACGGCTCGTTGCGCGCGAAGATGACCGATGCGGCGTTGCTGGTCATGACTTCGCGAAGGACTTCTCGTGTGGGGACGCACACGTGATCGAGGGTTCCACGGAACAGCTCCACGAAGGCAACCAGGCGACGTTGGCGGTCCAGTAGCAAGGCCGCGAACGACTGCCAGTCGCGAGGGGCGAGCTCCAGCCGAAGGAACGCTTCGACATCACGAGACCGTCCGAGGATCGGGGCTCCCGGGTGGAAGCGGAGGGCGATCGCGTACCGGGCGGCCTCTATGATTCGGGCCCTGGTGGCCGGGCAGAACGCATCGCCATCCCGATAGTAGAGGCAGTGCTCAGGCGGGAGCCGAACGGAGCGAGAGCCCGCGGGCCGCGTCGATGCCGCTGCACAGTCAGCTGAAGGCATGACGCCTCCCGCTGGTGCCGTGAGGCTGTGCGCAGGAGAGTTGCTGAAGGCGCGGGTCCCTCTCCTCCTCGAGCCTGGATAGAACCCGGTTGAGTCCGGTGACGGCCCTCGCGACGACGTCGCGCTCTGCGCGACGGAGCTCGCGGGCTACATCGAGGTCCCGGTCGGCTGCTTGGGACTCCAATACGTCAACGGCAAAAGCGATGGCTTCGCCCAGAAACGTCAGGCGGGCCCTGACATCCCTCAGGTGTCGTGCGAGACGCGACGGATCAGCGGTGATGCTGGCGGGTGAATGGCGGACGCGTGAGCGCGCCCGCGTAGAATTGCGCGTAACCATGATCGGCCCCTCCTGTGGGCGGTTTGTGGCCAGGCGCCTGTCGGTGTTGGTAGCACCGGCGGGCGCCGATCGAGATTCAGTTCTCCGGCTTCGTGCTCTGAAGCGTTCCGTCACTCATCAGACTTCATCGGGCGCCTCACGCCAGAGCACGGCGCGGGACGCCCACGCCGCCAATCTGGTCTGTCGGCAGGGAATGGGCAATGCGCATTTCTGGGAATTTCTATGGAAATGCAGGTTCAAAGCCGTTCTCGGCAACCAGTCCACGGAGAACTGCTCATTTCCATTCCGTTCAGTCGGCAAGTCGGCCCGCGGAGTCCCTGCCGTACGGCCGGACCGGCACGGCCACGTCGATTGACTACTCGCCCGCCGGGTGTAATACTAAATGTATTACAGAATACCTCCTGAGACTTTCATGGCAACCCGAACGGTACGACTCGATCCGGAAGCGGAACATGCGCTGGCATCACTCACCAGGTCGACGGGACTGTCGATTTCCGAAGTCCTGAAGCGTGGGCTGATGGCTTACAAGCAGCACGTGCAGAACACGCCAGCGGAGAACGCGCCATATGAATTGTTTCGCCGGCTCGATCTCGGGCCGGGCGGCTACGCGCGCGCCGCCGCCAAAGACGCGAAGGCCGCTGTCAGGACTGCGATCGCCCGCAAGCACGGCAAATGATTCTGCTCGATACGGGACCGATCGTCGCGCTCTTCGACCCCGCCGATGATTCACACCAGCCGTGTGCCGAGATTCTCAAGTCCATCGTCGAGCCGCTCGGGACCACAACGCCCGTCCTCACGGAGGCTTTTCACCTGCTCTCGCCGGGCAGCGTCGGCGCCGCAAACCTCATTCATTTCATAGCGGACGGCGGACTGGCCGTTTGGTTTCTCGACCCCAATACGCTCGATCGCGCTTTCGCGCTGATGCGGCAATATGCCGATCATCCGATGGATCTGGCAGATGCCTCGCTCGTGGCCATGGCGGAAGCCGAGAATCTCTACAAGGTCTTTACGATCGACCGGAGGGATTTCGCCGCATACCGCGTAAAACGAGGTCACCGGCTGCGCCCGTTCGAGCTCATCGAGCCGGCGAAAACGCGAAAGTAGAGCCGCAGCAAGGAACGAGCATTACCTAACGGATCGCGGACATTCGCGGCCAATGACAAGATACGTGTCGTTCCGGCCGCGGAGATTCTGGCCACGGCCGGAAAATGGTAAGACACTCGAGCTGCCAATCGAGGCACAGCGGTGCTCAACGCACACGATGGCTTGGATCGCAGGAACACTGCAAATGGCTTCTTCGAAATTAGCCGCATCCACTGAAGGCCACTGAGCGCTCAGGAACGCTGTAGCGGGCGGCAGCTTTCGACCGAGGCTGTGTGAAAACGCAATATCGCGGTATCCCAGGGCCCGCTCAGCTGGAAGCACTTTTATGACACCCTTGTCACTGCTGCTTTCTGAGATAAGCGATCGCCCGTTCTGTTAGCCGCAGTGGCTGCGGGCCTCCTCCTTCAAGAAAATCCGTCATGCGACCTACCGGGCATGATTCTTTGGCGCCGTTTACGAACTCGATTCCATGCTCGTCACCGCGATAGTCGTGCCAGTAGTGAGCAATTAGACGATCGGCTTCATATATGCGGTAACGATACTCGGCGAACGACTCTCGCTTTGCATCGGCGTGCTCAACTCGATAGACCACGTGCTGCATCCTCAGGTACCGACGATTTTCAGTCGTAGAGTGCCACAACATTTTTTGCCGTGGGTGACCCAGTAGACACGAAGCGATGGTCGTTGGTCCTCGCTCGTGGCAGGCTGCAAAACGCGAAAAATTCACGCGATCATCCGATAAGATGGATCAACGCAGAACGACGCGAGCGTCTTATGAAGCGATACGTCGAAGGCGAGAGCCGGTCTCAAAGCACATTGTTCCCCGAGAGCCTGGACGACTACATCGCCGAGGACAATCCGGTCCGGGTCGTGGACGTGTTCGTCGATGAGTTGGATCTCAAGACACTCGGCTTCGAGGGCGCGGAGCCGGAAGCGACAGGCCGGCCGGCCTACCACCCAGCGACGCTGCTGAAGATCTACATCTACGGGTACCTGAACCGCATCCAGTCGAGTCGTCGCTTGGAGCGCGAGACTCAGCGCAACGTCGAGCTGATCTGGTTGACGGGACGGCTGATGCCGGACTTCAAGACGATCGCAGACTTCCGCAAGGACAACGGCAAGGCTATCAGCCGCGTCTGCCGCGAGTTCGTGGTTTTGTGCCGAAGCCTCGGCCTCTTCTCCGAGGCGATCGTGGCCATCGACGGCAGCAAGTTCAAGGCGGTCAACAACCGTGACAAGAACTTCACGGACCGCAAGCTGAAGGCCCGGATGCAGCAGTTGGAGGAGCGTGTCGCACGCTACCTGGCGGATCTGGATCGGGCGGACCGGGACCCGGTGGCGGTGACGGAGTCCAGAATCGAGCATCTGAAGAGCAAGGTCGCGACGGTCAAGGAGCAGATGCAGCGACTGGGGCAGATCGGCGAGCAGATGGCGCAGGCGCCGGACGGACAGGTGTCACTGACCGATCCAGACGCGCGCTCCATGGCGACGAGTGGCCGAGGCACGGGCATCGTCGGATACAACGTGCAAACGGCGGTGGATGCCCAGCACCATCTGATCGTCTGCCACGAGGTCACCAACGTCGGCCACGACCGCGCGCAGTTGTCGCGCATGGCCAAGCAAACTCGCGACGCGGTCGGGACGCAGAAGTTAATGGCACTGGCCGACCGCGGCTACTTCAAGGGCGAGGAGATCCTCGAGTGCGCGCGAGCGGACATCAACGTGTTGGTGCCAAAGCCGCAGACATCGAACAACCAAGCCAAGGGGCAGTTCGATAAACGGGACTTCCGCTACATCCACGCCGATGACGAGTACCAATGTCCGGCCGGTCAACGCGCGATCCGACGTTTTAGCACTGTTGAGAACAGCCAGACGCTGCACAAGTACTGGTCCTCAGCATGTCCCAGATGCCCGATCAAAGCGAAATGCACCACCGGCGAGTACCGTCGCATCGCGCGCTGGGAGCATGAACACGTGCTCGAGGAGATGCAGGCACGTCTGGACCGGATGCCGGAGGCATCACGAGTGCGTCGGCGGACCGTCGAACATCCGTTCGGCACGCTCAAAGCCTGGATGGGCGCGACGCACTTCCTGACGAAGACACTACCGCGCGTCAGTATAGAAATGAGCCTGCATGTTCTGGCATACAACCTCAAACGCGCCATGCAAATCGTTGGTATCGGACCGCTCACGCAAGCAATGCGGGGCTGAGCGGCCTTCCTCGCTAACCCAACGCGGCGCTCCAGGGCGCCCGGAATCTCCGATCCGACGCAGGTCAATTGCCTCCGTCTCCAGCTGCGAGAAATCCTGTCGATCTGAGCTCTTCCAGGACGCCGTCTTGTCGATCGGCGCATGCTGCGTCTCACGACCATCTGTTTTTACACAGCCTCGACCCAAAGCGGCGTTTTGAAATGGAGAAAGCGGACACAGCTTGTCGCTAGTCACGCGCGTATGCATTCCGCCTGGGCCTGCTTTCGCGGACCGAGAGATTCGGCAGCAGTTAACTCGGCCGTCCGGTCTCTTCGGGTTCGACGCCATCGAATCCGAGCCGCCGGAGATCGACCTCATCCGCAAAGGCCTCGATCACTCTAACTGGATTGTCTTCGTCGATGCACTCGGGAGCAAGGTTGTCTGCGCTCGATTCTGACCTTCAATGAATCGCTTCATCGAAAACTCCGGCTGCATCGTTCGCGCTAGTGTATGTCTCAGATCAATCTAGCTCCGCCGAACAAGGGAACATTTGCTGCATAAGTTACTACTTCGTAAAGGTTCCAAAGCTCCCTAAGGAAGTTTCCCATCAGCGGGGAACAGTAGAGCTTGTTGAGTATGCCGTGCCGGAGGGTGCCTCACTCAAGCCAGGCGACGTCATTGCAGTCGTTGAAAACTGGTGGGCAAGAATGGCGCTGAAGGCACTCGCTCCCGGTGTTCTCACCAAGACATTCTTCGACCGGAACACCTCTATCAAGGAAGGCGATCCGCTGGCGATCATGGTTTGCGATCCTGAAAATGGGCCGCGAGATGCAGCCACCTGTGAGCTGACCATCATTGAGCACATTCGCCCAAGCCGCCCAGAGAACAGTGAGCCTTCTTAGCGGGTTTTCACACAGCCTCGGCCGAACATCGACGTTCGAGGTTCGCCCCTCACCCCAGCTCTTTTCCACTCTTCTGGAGAAGCAGCAACACAGCATCACGCTTGCCGGCTTCTCTGATGTATCGCCGGATGGCGTTTGTTCTGAAAAGACGTTTGCGTTCGCCCGTTGCTACTTCGTGAGCTTGCGCATCAGGTCTACGAGGCCTATTGCGGTGACGCCGTCGCTCTCCGGCCACGTGTCCGTGCCGCCGTGTACGAGATAGCTCTCTTTCACCTTGAGCACATCGCGCGCGCTATGAAAGCCGCGCGAGAGCGTCGGCGCAGACGAGCGCTTGATCTCGATGGCGATCTCCGGCTTCCCGCCTCGCTCGAAGAGCAAATCGATTTCAGCGCCGTCCTCGGTTCGATAGAAGTACGGCGTGCGCCGTCCCCGGCCGCTGTGATGAGGTTCTCAACGACGAAGCCTTCCCAGCTCGTGCCGGCCACCGGATGGCCCAGTACGTCCTCCCACGTCTCGATATCCAGCAGTGCATGCGTGAGACCACTGTCGCGGATGTAGACCTTCGGTGTACGCACCAGCCGTTTGCCAACGTTACCAGCCCACGGTCGCAGGCGCCGCACGAGAAGCAAGTCGACAAGGAGATTGCGCGTGCGCAAGCATTGTCCACAGTCCCCCGATGGTTTCGGCGGGCATGCGCGGAGCGAACATCGGCACGTCGCGCTCGAGATAGCTGCGGATGAAATCACATCGCCAGTCGAGGCTCGCCGCGTCACTGGGTGCGAGCACGCTGTCCGGGAAGCCGCCGCGCAGCCACAGCCGATCGGTGTCGCCGACCTGCGGGGGCAGCTCCAGGACATCGATCGGACCGAGGTTCACATACGCAACGCGACCGGCCAGCGTCTCGGACGCCTGTCGCGTCAGCTCGATCGCGGCGGAGCCGAGCAGCAGGAAGTGTCCCGAGCGCTCGCCTGCCGCACGCCGCTCGTCGATGATGCGGGAGGGTCTCGAACAACGATGGGGCGCGGCGAATCTCGTCGACGACGACGAGCTTTCCGCCCTGTGCCCGCAGGAAGGTGTCCGCGTCCCGCAGGCGGCGCTGATCGACGGGCCGCTCGAGATCCAGATAGAGGGCGCTCGACTTCGCCTTGCGCGAAGCAATATTACGGGCGAGCGTAGTCTTGCCGACCTGACGTGGGCCGAGCAGTACGACCGCGGGCATTTGTTTGAGGCGGTCCTCGATGTACGGTCGCAGGCGGCGAGTGATCACGGCAGCAACCCCGGAAATCTAAAGTATGACTTTAGATTTCCGGGGTTTTTCAGCAAGGGGGTAGCACAGCGAGACGCAATACCCGTGCGTGACCTGTGGATCCTGCACCAGAAGGCCAGGCCGGCGATGGCCGGCACGCGTCGGTGACGCCGTCGAGATCGCGGTCCGCCGCCCGTGAAAGCTCATACCTGCGCACAGTAGTTGTGCCCCGGGCGCCAGGCTGAAGCCGCGGCTGTTCAGCGGCGGCCGGCGGCACCCTGGGACGGCGCCGCCGCACGCAAACCGCCGCGCTTTTCAAACTCCTTCACGTCGTCGATCGTGCCGAACGTCAGCCCGTTCGCCACCGCGTCCGTGGCGGAGTAGCGGCTGAAGCGGATGTTCGCATTCAGCTGCGCGGGCTTCATGTCCGCGAACGACATCTTTTCGCCGACCAGCAGCTCGAATTCCACCGTGGGGAAAGCCAGGCCCGCCGCCTGCAGATGCCCGACATGCGCTCCGGAAAGATCCGCCTTGCGCGTAATGAGCTCGCCGAGCCCCAGCCCCGCCAAACTCATGCCCTTCCTCACCGCGGCGGCGATCGACACGCCGGCCAGCGACTGGCGGGTACCGGGCAGATCCTTCAGGTTCCAGCCCCGCAGGTCCAGGTCGTGTGCGCCGAGCAGCTCGGCGGCGCTCGCGCCCCGGAAGAAATCCCGGTCCCGCAGCTCCCGCAGCTCCTGCGGGCTGAGCTCGCTGAAATTGCAGCCGGCGCCGCGCAGCTCCGAAAAGGTGACGCCGGCGAAGCTGACGCCAAGGTCTTTCAGCCATTTCACCGACACGCCGTCGAAGCTCGCCTGCTGGTCGAGCAACGTGCGGACGAAAATGCCGTCCAGCTTCGCCTCCTGCTGCAGCAGCGCCACGACCGAGGCGCCGGCGAAGGAGACCTTGTTGGCCAGCAGTTCCTTGATCGAAGCGCCGGAGGTGTCTATGCCGCCGGCGTTGACCTCATCGAGGCGGATTCCCCGGTCGAGCAGTTGCCGGGTCGACACCTCGCCGAGCGTGGCGCCGCCGCGGGTGAGGTCGGCCAGATGCCAGCCGGCCGCATCCGGATTCTCGCGCAGCAGCTCGGCCACCGAGACGCCCGCGAAGAATCCGGCCTTTCCCAGCCGGCTCACCGCGTCGGCCGTCAGGCCGCTGAAATCGGCTCCGCGCGCCCGCAACTCCGCGTAAGTGACATTCTCGAAGCCGGCCTGCTCGCTCGCGAGCCGTTGCACGGAGACACCGTTGAAATCCGCCTCGTCGTCCAGCAGCCTGCGCAGCGGGCAGCCGTTCAGATCCGGATGCCAGCCGAGCACCTCGGTCATCTTCGACCCCGCGAAGGAGACCTCCTCGCGCAGCAGGTCATTGACGGAAATCCGGCCGGCATCGACTTTCGCCGCCATCAGTGCCGCCACGCCGGTTCCCTTGACGTTGGTCCACTGCACGAGGTCAGCCGCCTGCACGCCTTGCATGTCGATGCGCGCGGCGCGCAGGTCTTCGAAAGAAGTGCCGTCGAACAGCACCCCCCTGGCCTTCAGATCCGACAGATCCGTGCCCTGACAATTGCCGCCGGCCGCGATGAAGTCCTTCAAGCCGAGCCCCTGCGGGCTCACTCCCTTGTCCAGCAGGGCGGCGAGCCTGCAGCCGGCCTTCTGCAGGCCCTTGTCGAACAGATCCGTGGCGCGGCTGCCCGCGAAGTCGAAGCCCATCCCCGCCAGGTCATCCAGCCCGATCTGCGCCCCTCGGTCCAGCAGCAAGCCTTGCGGCAGCCCGGCAAGCTTCACGCGCCCGAAATCGATCCCGAAACCGCGCAGCTGCGCGACCGTGGTCCCGAAGAGATTGACGCCGGCCTGCTGCAAGGTATCGAACGGGCATTCCCGCAGATCGAATTCCTTCTCCAGCTGTTTCACGGACACGTCCGCGACGCTGAAACCAGCTCCCAGCAGGGCCTGCAGCTTGAGTTTGGCTGCGTTCTCGCTCGAGTAGAGCGGCAGCGCCGGGCACTGGCGCCCATCGAGCTCAACGAACACGGGGGTATCCCGACCCTTGACGCCCAGGTAGATGAGCTGTGCCAGCGAGAACCCCTCGATGGAGACTCCGCGGGACTGCATCTGCTCGAGGTCGGCACCGCGGACGTCCGCTCCGGAGGACACGAGCGTGCGCAGGGAGACACCCTCGAAGTCCGCTCCGGCCTTCACCAGGCTGGCGATGCTCGCCCGGGTGAAATCGGCATCCCGCTCGAGCAGCGGGCCGATCTTCGTACCCGGCGCCGGCTGCGGCAGCGCGCGGATCGTCAGGCGGGCACCTGCCGCCTTGACCACTTTTTCATCGATGCTGTCGAGCACGTCCAATGCGGAGCCTTCCAGCTTGATCTGCGAGGGCAGCGGCTGATAGCTCCGTCGGATGACGGGTGAAGGCGCTGCAGGGGGCACCATCGACTCGACGGGCTGGGAGCGCTGCTGCGCCAGCAGGTTCGCCAGGTCCTCCTGGGCCGCAGGCGCCGGCCCGTTCCGCGCCGCGGCGGTCGGGTCGGACGGCTGGGTCGAGCCGCTGGAAGCAGGGGGCGGCTTGACAGGGCCGGCGAACTTCAGCCCCGCGGGCGGTGGATCGAAAGGGTTCGTCGACGCCTGCGGCGCGGGCGGTTGATTGACAGGCTTCGCCGACGCCCGCGGCACGGGCGGCTCGCCGAACGGATTGGTGGATTGCGCGGAACGCGTTCTGACCTGACCCTTGCGTTCCATGTCCTGCCGCAGCTGGCGTGTGAATTCGCCGTATCGACGGCGCGTCCCATCGAGCGGATGGCCGCTGTTGGGTGGACGTGGCCCATCAGCGGCGCCGCAGGATTCGACGATGAGCCGCGTGATGTCCTCATGATTCACGTGATCGCACAGCCGGTGGGCGAACTTCGGGTTCGCCGCCTGGCCCCGCAGCTCGTAGAGCGCCGCATAGCTCACCAGGTGATCGAAGTGCCGGTCCGCGTTGACCTCCTGGGTCGCGACCGGGTGGCCGCCGATGGCGAACTTCAGCTCCGTACCCTCGTGCGAACCGGTGGGCTCGACGCTCAGACTGAACTCGTGCAGGCACTCCGGCCTCGCATGCGCGGCGATCCGCTCGAAGTTCTGCAGATACACGTGCGCATCGCCGTCCTGGAAAGGCGTCTTCATCTGGCCCAGCAGGAATTCGATGGTGCCGCGCTTGGTTTCGGAGCGGAACAGATCCTTGATCTGGTCCCAGAGACCGAGCTTGACCTGTTCGCCCGCCACGATCTTGCCGATCTCCTGGGCGTTGAGATCGATCCGTCCGAACGTAGGCATGCATCACCCCGGTTGCTGTTGAGACCGGCGCTGCCCAAGCCAGGAGCGCGCCCGCATGCCGCATGGGTAACGGCACGGGACGCCGGGTTCCGCGATCCCGGTCGCGACCGCCGGCGGAACTTTCCGGGGCGGCGGCGTTACCCAGCCCCGCCGATATCCGGCGTGAAGGATTGGGAGAAATCTCGATGACCCGTCTGACTACTCTCTTCGTCGCCTGTCTGATCGCTGCCGCTGCCCTCGGGGCGGAACGCGATACTTCGCGTACAAGCAAGCATTCGCTCGCCAAACTCACCTGCGAGCAGTTCCTGGAGCTCGACGTGGAAATCCAGCCGCGCGTGACCTACTGGGCCGTCGCGTATGCCGCTGACGACGATGCGGAAGAGGCATGGATCGACGTGGATGTGACCGAAGAACTGACGGCGGTGGTCATCGAAGAATGCCGCAAGACGCCGAAGGAATCCTTCTGGCGGAAGCTCAAGTCGAAGTTCAGGCACCACCGCAACTGACGGGCCACACGGCGGCGCGTGCGTGGGCCGCGGAAGGCTGCAGGCGTCCAGTGGCGTGCCCTCGAGCGCCCATGGAGACCCACGCCTTCCTGGCCGGCCCGGCATTCGCTCGCGATCTGATGTTCCTGCGTGCCATCGTCGCACACCGGAACGACCAGACAACGGTGTCGCTGCGATCGCCACGCAGCTCGTTCGGGCGGGAACCTTCCCGGCCCGGACGTTACCCATTCGAATGGAAGAGCCCTTTGCTGCGAGCTCGCATCCATGCCTGAAAATCTCCCCAACCCGTTGCGTCCCCGCATGATCGTCGGCATCGACGGCGTCAGTGGAATCGGCTACGGCCTGCGCCTGATCGAGGCGCTGCGCCGCCTGGACGTGGAAACCCATGTGGTCATGGCCGACGTGCACGAACACTCGGCGGGACTCGAAACCCCTCTCAGCGTCAGCAACGTCCGCGCCGCCGCGGACTACTGGTACACGGATGTGGATGCCGGCGTCACCCTGACCTCGGATTCGCTTCACCTCCTGGGAATGATCGTCGCTCCCTGCTCCGCACACAGCCTTTCCGCTATCGCCAGCGGCAATGCCAGCGGCCTTCTCGCGCGGGCAGCGGACATCTGCCTGAAGAATCGCAGGCGGGTGGTCCTGCTGTTCGGCGAAGCACCGCTGCACAGCGACCACATCCGCTCGATGGCGGCAGCAACCGACCATGGCGCCATCGTCTTCCCGCCCGTGGCGGACATCGACGATCGCAGCCAGTCGTGCGACACGCTGATGGATCGCACCATCGGTCGAATACTCGATCTGTTCGAGCTCGATGCCACCCATGCGTCGCCGCGATCGAACGGCGTTGCGCTGATTCCTGCGGACTGGAATACGCAACCCGATCCCGAGGAATCCGCAGCCTGAGCGAATCGCCATCGAGCCGTTCCGGCGGCGGCGGCTCGCACTGAACTTCGACAGCGCGGCACGCGGAATTTCCGGTTCCCTGGCGGCGTGTCGGACTTGCGCAAGCTTGCTGCGGCACAGACGCAGCCGGCTATGCGCCCCGGGCAAAAGTCACGCCTTTTGCCCAGCAGCAGCTTCGTTGAGGCGGGTCTTGGGACGGAATCCGCAGCCAGGCTCAAATCCCCTCTTCGGAGTTTCCTGCATCCACCGAAGGCTGCTGAGCGCTCTGGAGTGCTCAGCAGGTGCCCGCCAACAGCGGTTGACCTTCGATACTGGCAGACTTTACTATGACCACAATTTATGGTCATCAAGGTACCTCCGATGGACATTCCAGCGGCCGCATTCAAGGCCGAATGCCTCAAGCTCATGGACCAGGTCGAGAAAACGCGCGAACCCATCATCATCACCAAACATGGAAGGCCCGTAGCACAGTTGGCGCCGGTACCGCCGGGTCCTCGATCGTTGTTCGGCTATATGAAAGGCACCGTAAGGATCGAAGGTGACATTGTGTCGCCCGCTGGAGGTGATTGGAGCGCATTGTCGGGGGACGAAGATCACCTTTACGGGCACCCCCCGGTCAAACGCGCCCGCCGCAAGAAGTGAGCGCGCTCCTGCTCGATACCCACATCTGGCTGTGGTTTGCAGAGGGTAACGCCGCGCGATTACCTGCTGCGAGTGTGAGAAAGCTGGACGATGCCCGCAAGGAAGACGGGCTCCTAGTATCTGCGATCTCGGTCTGGGAAATCGGCATCCTTCATGCGAAGGGCAGAATTCAGCTCTCCGCCCCGTTGCGTGACTGGGTAAACAACGCGCTCGCTCCTGCTGGCATCAGCCTTCTGCCGGTTGACGCAGAGACGGCTTCGGAGAGCACTCTGCTTCCGGGCGAGCCTCATGGCGATCCGGCTGACCGATTCCTTATTGCAGCCGCCCGCACGAAAGGCGTGATCCTCGCAACACGCGATGAGAACATCATCGAGTACGGCGCGGCCGGCTACGTGCGTGTGCTGGAGCTATGACAAGGGCGCTCACGCGCCCCTGACGCAAACCCGCACGGGGACTGCAGGAACACTGCAAATCCCTTCCCGAGTATTAGTTCATCCGCTGAACACTGCTGAGCGCTCAGCAGCGCTCCTTGAACAGGTGCGCCGAGTGACGGGTTGCGACGCGAAGGTGCCGTAGCTTGACCCCGACTCGGGGTCGCACAGGTAGGCCAGGCTTCATTTGCCAATATGGCACGCGCAGAAGTATTTTCCCCACCCGGCTCTAGATATGCGAGCGCTGTGGTCCGCTCCAAAGATTCGAGGTATGAATGCTGAAGGCCCACATGGATGCCCGCGAGAATGCTCTCGTCGCGATCTCAAAAATCCCTGCCAATACTGGACACAGCCTACATAAGGGAACACCGCGGGAAGCATTCATTCGTGAATTTCTTACTTCTCACCTTCCGGAAAGCGTTGCTATCGGGAGTGGTGAGATTATCGACGCTAGCTCTGTCCCAAGAGCGAAGCGGAACCAGTTCGATATCGTTATCTATAAGAAGAACTATCCGAAACTGGATTTCGGCGGTGGCATCGGCGGGTTCCTGATAGAGTCCGTCGTCGCTACGGTTGAAGTTAAGTCCACGATCACAGAGCAGGAACTAGAGCCCGCAGTACTCGCAGCGCGGAATGCGAAGTCACTCGTACCGAATGTAACGACCAGCTTCAGTGCAGGGTGGACACCGCCGAAAGTCCTCAACTATGGTCGCGTACGACGGGCCCGCGCAGATGCTGACGGCGTATGGATGGCTCCCCAAGATACATACGAAGCTGGCTATTACTTCACCTGATCTGCCCACCGACGAAGCGCAGCGTATAAAGACTCTGCGCCGTCGATCGACGGTCTCTTTGTACTGAACCGCGGTTTCATGTACTACGACAACGTTCCGACCGGATTTGCAAGCGCTGCGCAGCGGGCCGCCAATCCGAAGCTCAAGTGGTTAGTCGCCGATTCGACGTCGGGCAACCTCTTGATGTTCTTTCTGCTGCTCCAGGCTGCAATCGCCAACATTGAGGGTCGGTGGCTAAATCCCGTCCCGTATCTGTCGTCGTTTGTTGTCCCGTCAATTCATATGGGGATCGCCTGACATTCGGAGGAAAAACGCACGGATAAAAGCGGTAACGCACTCAGATTCGGAGTCAGTCTGCCCACGCGCTCGATTTCTCCTGCCGACGACGGCCCGAGGCAACGACAGATCTGGACGCGGCTGACCACGACCCCGAAGGACTTCGTGCTTTACGGGGAGACGGCGCTGGCGCTCCGCCTCGGGCATCGGGAGAGTGTCGACTTCGATTTCTTCTCCTCGCGATTGTTTCAGCCCATCGAGCTGATTCGTTCGATCCCCTATCTTGCTGGCGCGGAGATCACGCAGGAGGAGGCGAATCTGCCCGAGCCATTTCCCGCCGCCATGAAAGCCGATCTCCTTGCGGCGGTGAAATCTGTTTCGCTGCAAAACCTTCCGACCATCACTGCGACTCAACGGATCGGCGCCGGTGTCGTGCGGGCGTGAAATGAACACCCGGCTCGAAGAAATCGCACGGCGTGTCAACTGGTACAGCGATAGCGGTCGCCTGCTCGCCAACGTCGACCTTTTTCTTTCTCAAGTCATGGCACGCGGCACGACCGCGGAGATCATCGAAGTTCAGCGTCACTTCACGGAAGACGACTTCAGGAGGGCGTATCAGCACGCGCCTCCGGGCTTGTTTACGAAGCGCGCGTGGGCCTACTGGGGCCTCATGCTGCTCGACGACCCTGATCGACCGCCACCGGAGCGATTCCTGGGCGCGAATCGATTCGACTGGAGAAGGGCGAAGGACTGATCACCGGCTGATCACCATCGGTGCCCGCTGCCTTCTGCGTCTGCATCGAATCGTACGTATGCGAGTGGCCTCTGCGCAGGGCGAACCTTTGGGGCAAAAGGCGCTGACCGAGCGCTCGGCTCCGGGGGGCGGTGGCGATGCGGTATGAGCCGAGGAAGCCCCTGCCTCCACTGATCTCCAGGGCGAATTGAACCTTGCATATTGTGCATCCACCGCTCAATATTCAAGGTATCCATGATCATCAGAAAGCTGCTTCTGAACCGTATATCCAGCCGTCTCGCGGCTGCGCCGGCCGTGGCGCTGCTCGGGCCACGGCAATGCGGGAAAACGACGCTCGCAAGGATAATTGCCGCAGAAAGGCAGAGCACCTACTTCGATCTCGAAAATCCCGTCGATCTGCAGCGGCTCTCGCAACCCATGCTTGCGCTCGAGCCACTGCGCGGCCTGATCGTGATCGATGAGATCCAGCGGCGCCCCGATCTGTTTCCTGTTCTGAGAGTGCTCCTCGACCGCAGACCCCTGCGCGCCAGGTTTCTGATCCTCGGAAGCGCCGCGCCCACTCTGCTTCAGCAGAGCTCCGAGACTCTGGCAGGCCGGGTGGCGCTGGTTGAAATGACTGGATTCGTTCTCGATGAAATTCCTGCGCGCGACCTCAATCGCCTGTGGCTCCGCGGTGGCTTTCCCCGATCGTTCCTTGCACGCTCGGAGCGGCTCAGCCTCGCATGGCGCGAAGATTTCATTCGCACGTTCCTGGAGCGCGACCTGGTTCAGTTGGGCGTACGCGTACCGGCGCCAACCATGCGGCGATTCTGGACCATGCTGGCCCACTACTCAGGCGGCATCTGGAACGCGTCGGAAATAGGGAGCTCTCTCGGGGAGGCGCACACCACCGTGCGGAGGCACCTCGATTCACTGTCGGCGGCCCTGGTTGTCCGCATACTTCAACCGTGGTTCGAGAATCTCGGCAAGCGCCAGGTGAAGGCACCCAAGGTGTACGTCCGGGATTGCGGCATCTTGCACGCGCTGCTCGGCATAAGCGACCGACGCGGCCTGGAAGGCCACCCGAAGGCCGGCGCATCCTGGGAGGGATTCGTCGTGGAACAGCTGCTCCATCGGCTCGACAGTCCTCAGGCCTACTACTGGCGAACCCAGGCGGGTGCGGAGCTCGATCTTCTCCTGTTTCACCGCAGCCGGCGGATCGGCATCGAAATCAAGCGAGCAGATGCCCCGGGCATTTCACCCTCCATGCGATCGGCGCTCGAGGATTTGCGGCTCGATCGGCTGTTCGTCGTCTACCCAGGATCGACGCGTTACGCCTTGGCGGACAAAATAGAGGTAACCCCGCTGAACGAATGCATCGAAACTCTGATGAAGCTGAAATGAAAAAGCGTGTACTGCTGCCGGCACGGACGCAGCCGGAAAAGTCACGCCTCTTGCGGGCAGCAACCGTGCAGGGTCTCGAAAAAGCGCCGGCCGCAGGCGACTTTCTTCCAATGGACTACCGCGCTCCGTAAAACTCTTTCCGCACGCTGAAACCGACATAACGCTCCGCATCGCGCGGTACCCAGCGCACGACGCCTGCCGCGGCGCCCCGGGCGAAGTTCGATGAGTAGCTCTGGTTCAGGACGTTCCTCATCAGCAGGCTCACCGTCCAGTCGCTGTGCTTGCCGGCAACACTCAACGAGGCGTCCCATATGCCATAGGCAGGCTGGATGAGGTCCGCAGTATCGCTGAACAGGGTCGCGGCCGACGATTGCCATCGATACTCGATGTCCAGGTGCAGATCCATTTTTTCGTTGATGGGGTGCCGATAGTCCTGCCCCGCATGCACTCGCCACTCCGGGGCGAAGGGGAGCCGCATTCCGTCGACGTTGCAGACGAGCACTTCCCGCTGGCACGGAAACCTGCGGACATGGGCATCGTTGTAGAGAATGCCCGCATCGTAAGTGAGCCTTTCCAGCGGCCGCGCATCGAGAACGAGCTCCATTCCACGATTCATGACCGATCCGGCATTCACGAAATTGCTCACGTAGGCGCCACCTACGAACCGCAGCAGATTGGCCTGATAGTCGTGCAAGCTCGTGAGATAGGCAGCGGCACCGAAGCGCAGCCTCCGATTCCAAAGCGTCCCCTTGACGCCCAGCTCGTACGCGTCCGACGTCTCCGGACGGATCGGCGCCGAGTTTCCTGCTCCCATGTTGAAAAATACGTCGTACGCGGGCCCCTTGTAGCCGTGGGAGACCGTGGCGTACGCGGTGACGCCGGGACTGAAGTCGTATTGCAGACCGGCGCGCCCGGACCAGCCCGGCAGACTCTGGTGTCCGCCCGCGGCGTAGTCTGGCGATACGCCCGGCACGGGATTGGAGGCGGTCGCCGTCGAGCGCCTGTCGGTGAAGAATGCCACGCGATCGTGGACTCTGCGATAGCCGAGCAGCGCTCGCAGCCGATCCGTGAAATTGAGATTGATCTCCCCGAAAAGCGCGTAGTTGTAGGCCGACGAGCCGAAGCGATTCGTTCCCTGGTCCAGGCGGGGTGAGCCACCATCCGCCGGGTATCGTGTAACACGCCGCGTGTACCGTTCGTCTGCCGCGGAATGCATGAAGTAGGCACCCGCGACGAAATCAACGAACCCGCCCTCGGAGGACGAGACGCGCAGCTCCTGCGATACCTGCGTCAGGTCAACGTCACCTGCATCGATCACGTCCGGAAAGATCGGATCGTTGCCGGAAAGACCGTCGAGGTCGTAGTCGCGCAAGCCGTTGCGCCACGTGCGCCACGCGGTGATCGAGGTCAGCTGATACCCGTTTTCGGTAAACCAATCCGCCTGGAGCGCCGCGCCACCGTTGCGATCGCTCGCCTCGTTGCGACCGTTGTTGCTGATGCTGGTGTTCTCTGCGGAAGGCACGATGCCCAGCGACGCGAGCTTGGCTGCCAGGACGGGATTGGGCGTCTCCACGCCCGGCCGGCATGCATTGGGCTGGGGCGGGTTGACGAGGTAGCGGGGACAGTATTCGATCTGGCTGGTGTGCAGGTACGCGCCGGGCGGCATGTCTCCATGCGCCACGACGAAATCCGCGGCGAAGGTGAGCGTCAGAGGGGCGAGCCGGTCGAACACGGCCTTGGCGCGGATTCCCTGGTTTCGATAGCCGTTGACCGTCCGGCCGTCGAAGAGATTCGTCATGTTCCCGTCGTAGCCCGCGACGAAACCCGATACCCGCATGCCAACCCCCTCAGCCACCGGGCCCGAGACCGCGCCGCTGAGGCGATACTCGTTGCCTTCGAAGTAGGAGGCCGCGGCATAGCCGGTGAGCGAAGGGGTCGGACTCTTCGTCACGATGTTGACGACTCCGGCGGACGCATTCTTGCCAAAGAGCGTTCCCTGAGGGCCGCCCAGCACTTCCACCTGCTCGATGTCGAGCAGGTCGACCGCCGCCTGGCCCGCGCGGGACATGACGACACCATCGATGACCGTGGAGACGGACGGCTCCGGGCTCGTCGACGTCGTGAAGGTGCCGATGCCGCGGATGAAGGTGAGCCGATCCTTGTGCAGCGCATTGGGACGGAACAGGAGTGAGGGAAGCCGCGAGCTCAGGTCTCCAAGGTTGTTGAGGTTCCAGGCGGCGGCCTCGTCGCCGCGCAGGACCGATACCGAGATCGGCACCCGCTGCAGCGGCTCCGGGCGCTTGCGCGCGACCACGGTGACTTCCTCGAGGACGCCGGGATCGCTCTCCCGCATGTCGGCGCCAGGGGGCGCGGCCGACGGCGCCTTGCGGGCAGGCTCCGGGACGATGCGCACGAAATCCGCTCTGACGAGCTCGAAGGTGAGACCGGATCCCTGCAGCAGGCGGGTGAGCGCCGTGCGCACGTCCAGCTCCCCTTCGACCGCGGGGCCGCGCTTTCCGGCCGTGAGCTCGCGGGGCGCGAGAATGGAAATGTTGGCCTGGCGCCCGAGCTGCAGCAGGCCGGAGCTCAGAGGCTGCGCCGCGATCGAGAACTGGATACGCGCATCCTGCGCGTGCACGGCGAGGATGAGCGCGAAGGCAGCCAGGACACTGCTTGCCAGACGGATCCAGATGAAAAGTCGGCTGCGGCTTGCGTGGGCCGGCGGTGTGCGCGCCATGGCTAGGACGCCAGAATGCCCTTCTCTTTCGCAACGGCAACCGCGAGCAGGCGACCTCCCACACCCAGCTTCTCGTAGAGGCTTCGCAGGTGGAACTTCACGGTGTTCTCCGTGAGCTCGAGCTGGCGCGCGATGACTTTGTTCGAATGTCCATTCGCCAGCGCCACGAGCACTTCGTACTCGCGCGGGCTCAGAATCGAGCCACCGAGGCTCTTGGGCTCTGAAGTCGGCTGCGGCGGCTCCTTGCCCAGCGCGCCGAGCAGGGATGCAACGAAATCCACCGTGCCGGCTGGAAGCTGCGTGATCGCTCCACTGCGCACCACGGATCTCAGCAGGGTCAGCATCGGCTCGCCTTCGTCCAGAAAGGCACGGCACGCGCCAGCAGGCACCGCGAGGGCGAACGCCGATAGCAATGTATCGATGGCCTGATCGCGCTCGCCGAGCACCTGCGACGACAGCGCACAGACCAGGCGTGCGCGCAGGGCAAACAGAAGATCGCCCGCCTTTTCGCATTCCTCGTCCAACATCGTCGCAAGCTGCAACGCTTGCGAGGTCTCGCCAGCAGCAAGGCTCGCGCGGGCAAGCGTAATGCCGTCGCGGACGCGCTCCTGCCAGGTGAAGCCGCCCGGATGTACCCATTCCCCGTTGTTCATCGATACGCCGGCTTCTGCGAGCTGGTCCAGCGCTTCCTCTGCCCTTCCGGCGCCCGCGAGAAGGGCGGCACGCTGAACCTTCATGGCATGGCTCAACCGGGGAAGATGCCGGCGATCGCCGAACTGCGCGCCGCGCGTGACCCCGTCCAGCGCGGCCTCGAGACCGTTGCGCTCGAGATCCACCCGGCTCGCGACGAGGTACGCATTGATGAAACCGCACGTGCAGAAGCCGCTCTGGTCGATGCGGGGCATGGAGCGCGCTATCAGGCGTGCTGCCGTCTCGATGTCGTTCTGCTCGACGTACAGTGCGGCCACATACAGATCCGACATGATCTGGGGCTGAGGCTCCCCGCCGGCAACCTGAGCTGCGATCTCTTCGACGCAGCGGTAGTACTCGCGGGCGGAGCCGAGCTGCAGGCGATGCAGGTACAGAAATCCGATGCGCAGACCCACGAAGAACCGGGCGTACGGAGAGCTCGCCTCGCCGTCCCAGAACTCGGCTTCGAGAGCCGACTCCAGTGCCTCGACGATGTGACCCTGCCGGTGCTGGGCCCGCGACACTTCCAGGGTAAGCCGTGACTTCAACCACGGGTCCGTCCCCGGCGTGGCCTCCACGAGCAACCGCATGTTCTGCTCGTCGCGGTGAGCGTCGAGGGTATCCTCGTAGAGCGACACGAAGTGATCGGCGAGCAGGAAGTCCTCCCGCACGGGAGTCAGCGCGGATCCGCTCGTGGCACCCTGGAGGGAGGCAATCGGATCCAGCACGCGGCGCGCCTCCTGCAGGTGCCCGCGCTTGATCAGCAGCAACGCTCGGGCCATTCCCAGTCGAGGAAATTCAGGCACGAGCTGCAGAGGAAGCTGCTCGAGGACGCGGGTCATCGCCGAGGTGCCGTCCCGTATCACCACACGCACGCCCCCCACGGCCTCGAGCAGCTCGAAGAGTCCACGCGAATCGCCTGCGAGCTGGCTCTGTAGAACCGCGGCTTCGATGTCTCCCTGCTCGAACAGCCATTTCTGTGCGCGCAGGTGCAGATCCTGACGACGCGGCAGGCCGAGGCGCGGAATCTCGGTGGCGAGACAGGCGCTCACAAAGGGGTGGAGTGAAACCCAGTCACCGGAACCTTCTTCCGCCACGAGGGGAACGCCGTGCTTCAGCGCCGCGTGCAGAAGTGCGTGAGAGTCGTCTGCGTTACGCAGAGCATCGAGAAGAGGTGCCTTCGCCCGCTGCAACGTCGCAATCGACAGCAACACATCGAGCACAGGCCGTGGCACGTCCCCGAGAACCTGTTCGCGAACGTAGCGGACAGCCAGCTCCGGGAGGGTTTGCACCAGCTTCCGGAACGTGATTGCCGACTCGTGCCCCCGGGCGAGCTGCAGAACATGGAGCGCGGCCGGCCAGCCCTGCACGACTTCCTCGAGCGCTGCCAGCTCGTCCTGGCTCACGTTCTCCGCAGCGAGAAAACGCGCCACGTCATCCTGTGAGAAGCGCAGCTTCTCACAGCCGAGGCGCTGCGCGAGCCCCTCGAGCAGCAGCTTGCAGAGCGGCCAGCGCACCGGCGTGCGAGTGGCCACGACAAAGTGCAGCTGCGGAGGAAGACTGCGCATGAGACTTCCGAACAGCTCGTCAGTCGTCTCGGTGGCATTGATGGGGTAATCATCCACCAGCACGAGACACGGCGCATGAAGGCCCTGCCACACCGCGCGCAGAGAATTGGGGCTGCCCGGGGAGCCGCGCAGCTCGACGCTGACACCGACTCGCTCCAGCGCAGCGTTGAGCTGCTCGAGAAACGAGTCTGTGTCAGCGGTTTGTTCATCGGACTGCAGGAGAACGACGTCGACGCCGGCCCGGGGGGCCTGCCGGTACCATTGCCAGAGAATGGCGGTCTTTCCGTATCCTGCGGGTGCTTCGAGCACCGTCACCGTATGGCTCAGAACGCTCTCGAACAGACTCTCGATCCCGGGCCGGGCGATCAGATCGAAGCCGAACGGAGAGAGTTCCTTTGCCGGACCCTCCACCGTTCGCGCCCCGCCCTGGCGCACGCGCCGGGCTCCCGAGCTACTTCCGGACGCGGAGCGCGTGCCCCGCTCTTCGGCTTCGCACGCACGGTCCAATCCGGCACCCGCATCGACACTTGCTTCGTGCAGTATCATGACCCCACCGTATTCGCTCCAGGCACGACCGGATGTCCGATGCGTGCTGGCATGTTCTGGTCCACTGGCAAAATTCGCCTGCGGCGCTCTTGCAGACAACCGCTGCGCTTCCGGCGGCAAAAGGCGTGACTTTTACCGCCTGCTCGGCGCGTCCGGAAAGTGTGAGCAGGGCCTGGTCCGCTCGACTCTTCAACGCCCGGTCCTGCGCCGGATGACGATCTCGCTGCTACTCCGCTCGACCGTCAGACCCGGCTCGCTGGAGAGCAGATCCGCCAGGGCATTTGGATCACTGTCTGCGAAGACGGCGTCATAGCGCCCACCTTCCGCGCTGACGCCCTCCAGACGCAGCCGGACCGCCCGATTCTGGCGATTGAACTCCGCGACCATCTCCTGCAGCGTGGCGTTCTCGAACACGAGACGATGCTCGCGCCACGCGAAAGCGTTGGAGACATCCACATTCCTGCGCCGCTCGATCCTGCCGTTCGCGGCGATGTCCGCCGCCTCGCCGGCACCGAGCACCAGCTCGTGCGACGACGAAGAAACGCGCACGCGCCCTTCCAGCACGGAGACGCGAGTGCGGCCGTCCTCGCGACTCTGCACGTTGAACTGAGTGCCCACCACCTGCACGACGCCGGACAGCGTGTGAACGCGAAACGGCCGGTCCGCATCGTGCGAGACCTGAAAGATGGCCTCGCCGCGCGGCATATCGACTTCCCGCGCGTGCTTCTCGAGACGCACGCTCATCTGGGAGTCGGCATTCATCGTCACGACGGAACGATCCTCGAGCTCAACGACGCGCTGCTCGCCGATGCCGGTCGAGTACTCGCTGGAGGAAACCGGATTCGATAGATGCGGGGCAGCCAGGATTGCGAGGACAGCAACCGAGGCGGCAAGCGCCATGACCCGCCAGCGGGATGACCACCGCGACTGCGGTTGCGGCTGCACGGCAGAAGACTGAGCGGAAGCGGCTTCCGCGCGGCGCCTCAGGGGCACGACCTTCGGCGCGATCCTCGCGAGCACGGCGTCGACGTCGTGCTTGCGCGCGGCGTCGAGACCGCTGAGGCAGAACTCGACCTCCGCGACTTCGAGAAACTCCTGCACGTGCAGCTTCGATTCGCCGAGCCAGGCCTCCAGCCCCCGCAGCTGCTCCTCCGAGGCGGCCGGCAGCACGTCGAGCCATTCGGAGGCCCGGATCGCCAGCAGCTCATCGATCTGTCGTTGCACCGGCATGCGGGACTCCGGTCACCCTTCACGCTGTTTCAAGAGGATTTTCAATTTCGCCCGCGCCTCGCAGACGTAGACGCGCACGCTGCCTTCCGTGGTTCCCATCCTGAGCGCCGCTTCCTTGCTCGACAGCCCATCCCGCTTCGTCAGCAGGAGCGCGACCCGATGGACTTCAGGCAGCTGCTCCAGCGCCTGGGTCAGCTCGTCCTGGAGGGCCATTCGATCGGCCTCCGGGTGCTCATCGCCCAGGGCTTCACCGGCCTTGCTGGAGAGCTCGGAGTCGAAGGTAACCAGGCTGCGCTGCGCGGCCATCTTCGCGTCGGCCACGACATTCGAGGCGATGCCGAAGAGATAGGCATGCGGACTACGGACCCGCGCCTGCCAGTCCCCACGCAGGAACCGCTCGAAGATCTCCTGGGTGAGGTCGGGAGCATCGTCGGCACGGCGCAGACGCCGCCGGACGTAACGATGCAGGTCATCGGAGCAGCGGCGGAAAATCTCCTCCAGGCGCGCGCGCGCGTTGGGGCTTTCCGCGTCGATCTGCTGCTCTGTCACCTGATCCGTCCTCCCTATGACCCTATGTCCGGATCGGCTGGCGGTTTGTTAACCGCGACCGTGAAAAATTTGCGCTGGCGAGCGCCAACGGCGGCGGCGGCCACGGCACGGTTGCACGCGGCCGCAGGGGGCCGGCACACCTTTATACAGGGTCGAGGCAACCGGCACTCCTGTGTCCCGCCGCCGGAATCCTGCGCGGACTCGTTAACAATTTCGCTCCCCAAACGGACGTGGGGTGATGTGCAGGAAGCGCTCACACAGGCACTGGAGCAGCTGCCTGAAACTCATCGAGTGGCCTGCTGCTGACCCAAGCGCGGTGGCTATCGGGCAAGGAGGCCGAGCTGCGAATGGGCACCACCGAAGGCAGCGCTCGCGCCCCTATCTGCGAAACGAGGATGAAATTGAAGATTCTGCTGAAAACACGCGAAGCACGATGAGGTCCATGGCCGTGCAACGACAACTCGACGAGCTGCTGGCGATTCGCGCCTCGGAATGGCTCGAGCTGCTGCCCACCGCCTCCCTCGAGGAGCTGCGCGCGTTTGCCGCCTGGCTCGGGCAGTCGAAGCGCCACGTGCAGGAGTTTCTCGAGATCGCGGAGGTGGAGTTCTGCCTCGGCGGCCTCGACGCCGCGCGCAAGCACGACATCGAAGCCCTCATCGCCAGGCTCGTCCCGAACGTCGTGCCCTTCAGCCGTAAACGGCCTGCTACCGTGCCGGGCGCTTCGGCACCGTTTCGCGCGTGGTGCAGCTGGAAAGTGGCCGCACTGGCCGCGTGCTCTGGCGCTGTAGCGATCGCAGCCACCACCGTTGCGCTGCGGCCCTCTTCCCCGACCGACCTGTACGCCACCGGTGTCGGCGAGCACCGCGTGGTCGAGCTCGCGGACTCGACAATCGTCCGGCTGAACGCGGACTCGCAGATGACCGTGCACGTCGACAACAGCGAACGGCGTGTCGAGCTGAAGCGCGGCGAAGCCCTGTTCAAAGTGACGCACGACCCTGCCCGCCCGTTCCAGGTTCGCACGCACATCGGAACCATTCAGGTGGTCGGCACCCGGTTCAATGTGCGCAATCGCCTGAACGGTGATACACGCGTGTCCGTGCTCGAGGGCCAGGTGCGGGTCACCTCCTCCGCAGCGGAACTGCTGCTCAGAGCCAACCAGGAAGCCGATATCCATGCGGACGGCAAAATCGAGGCGCGCGTGGGAGCGGATGTCTCGAATGCGGTCGCCTGGGTCGATCACCGCCTCGTTTTCGAAGGCGCGACGATCAGCGAGATGGTTGCGGAGTTCAACCGCCACAACCGCTCGTTGCGTCTGCGCCTGGAAGGGCTCGACAACGACACACGGAGTTTCGACGCCGTGTTCGGCGACAACGAGCCCGAGTCGCTCGCTCAGCTGCTTTCGCGCGAGCGCGACCTGACCGTCGGGCGGCAGGGCAAGGAAATCATCATCCGGCGAAAAGCCGGACCCTGACGCGCCAGGCGCATCAGGAGTCGAGACAACACTCAGATCACGGCGGGGTCAGAGGGAGCATGGACATGACTGGAACGACGTCGCACAGCGTGAATGTGAACACGATGGCTGCCCCGCAGGCACTTTCGACTGCGCGCGAAGCGCAGACAGTCGATGCAAGTCGTGCCTCTGGAGGCGCGGCATTGCGTGTGTTCTCGGGATCGGTGCGCGATACCGAAAGCCTCCCGGACGAGGCCTCTCCGTTCGGGTTCGAGCTCGTGTCACGGCCTCACTTCGAAGATTTGCACGAGAGCGTGCTACAGACAGCTGTCACGCTGCTCGAAGCCCCCGCCGGGTTCGGCAAGACGGCGGTCCTCTGGCAGTGGTACCGGCAGGCCAGACGCATGGACGTGGACGCCGTGCGCCTGAAAATGGACGCACACAGCAGCGACGCCGTGCATTTCCTGGCAGAGCTCAACGAGGCACTCGAGCGCGTTGGCGCTCATGTCGAAATTCGCGGCTCCGGCCCGGATGGCGCCGCGTCGAAAGCGCTCTGGCAGGGCCTTCACCAACCGTGCCTCGTCCTGATCGACGACTATCCGATAGATCCCCCGGCTGAGCTGGATCAGCTCTTTGGCGCGCTCACGCGAGACACTCCGCCGGAGCTGCATATCGTCATCGCGGCCCGCGTGCCCGTGCGCTGGCCGCTGTGCAAGTTGCTGCTCAAAGGCCACGCCCAGAGGCTCGAGCGTGAGCAGTTGCGCTTCACCAGGGAGGAAGTCGCGCACTATCTGGCTGCACGACATCCTACCGAAGAGGACCTCCAGTCGCTGGAAGAGGTCGTCCAGGGCTGGCCGGCGGCAATGCACATCCTGCAACTGAGCCAGGAGCAGGAGCCCACGACATCCTTCAAAAGGCTCGCACAGCGCCCCCCGGACCTGGCAGCCCGTTACGTGCGGGAGCAAGTGCTCGGCCATCTCCCGAAACCTGTGATCGATCTTCTGCTGATGACCGCTGCGCTCGAGGGCGCGAGCGTGGCGCTTCTGGACGCTCTGCGCGGTGCCCACGATTCCGACGTACTCCTGCGGGCCGCAATCGAGCACGGTATCCCTCTTGTCACCGACGACGGCGCGGCCGGCTGGATCTCGCTTCATCCCTTCGTGAATACCTGCCTCGGCTCCGAAGTCATGCGCCTCGGCCCCATTCGCCGAAGAGACCTGCACCTGCGAGCGCAGAAGTGGCTCTTCGAGCAGGGCGACATCGAGAAAGCCGCACATCACACGAAACTTGCGGGCGACGCGCGTGGCCTCTTCGAGATGATCGAATCTGCTGGCGGCGTGCGCATCGTCATGCGCGACGGGACATCGGCCGTGACCCGCATCCTGGAGCAACTCCCGTTGCAACTCGCTCAACAGTTCCCGCGAGCGAGCATGGCTCGCGCGCTGTTGCTTGCCAAACGGGGCCACCTTCAGGAAGCACGCCGCGTGCTGGAATCCGTAGGCTCGCTTCGCTGCGGATTGAATAGTGCGCAAACGCCCGCGGACGAGGATCTGTGGCTGGCGGAATACTTTGTCGCGTTCTACGAGGACACGCTGGATTCGACGCATGACGAAGACCGGCTGACGCACAGAGTGCAGTCGGCTCCTGGCACGGATCCATGGCTGAGGTCTGTGCTGCATCTGGAGCTGTCCCGCGCACAGTTCCGTCGAGGCCGCCTGACGAATGCGATCGAGTCCGCGCTGGAGGCTGAGTTCTGGGGCAACGAAGCGAGCACGCCGTACGCGGAGTTCTTCGTCGCGTTGCATCTGGGCATTCTCAATCTGCACCGCGGTAGCCTACGGATCGCACGCGAGTACTTCGCCCGCGCGGAGAAAATCTCGGCAGACGCCGTCAACGAAGAGCCGCATCTGCAGATCCTTTCAGATGTGCTCGGAGCCGGCGCTTACTACGAAACGGACGAAGTCGACACTGCCGCGCGCATGCTTGCGCGGTCCATGCCGCGCGTCCACCAGAGCGAATGCTGCGTGGATGGGTACGTCGCCGCACACGTCATCGCGAGCCTGGTGGAGCTCGGCCGAAACGGCCTGTCCGCCGCGATGACAATCCTCACTCGCGGTGCGGAAATCAGCGACCAGCACCGCTTTCCGAGGCTCGCGCATGCGATGAAGGTGCAGCGTGCCGCGCTCCTCGCCGCCACCGGAAAATCCGAGGAGGCGCTGGCCCAACTCGTCGAGGCCGGCGTGCGCCTGGAGGCAGACGAATTCATCCATCCCTCGCAGTTCACGTGGCTGGAACGGATTCACGACGGCCTCGTGCTCGCCCGCGCATGCCTGGTCGCCGGCGAGACCACGCAGGCCCTGAATCTCGCTCAGAGGCTGGACGCCGAATGCGAGCGGGCGGGCAACCTGCGCTTCGCTCTGCGTGCCCGCCTGCTTCGTGCATTGGCACACCGGGCCCTTGGAGACAGCGAGAGCGTCAATCAGACACTCCTCTCCGCACTGGCGATGGCAGTGCCGGAAGGCGCGCGCCGCCCCTTTCTGGATGAGGGCGCGCAGATGCTCGATCTGCTGCGGGCTTTGGTACGCAACGGCGGCATCACGCAACTGCAGTCCGAAACGGTGGGCTTCATCGCGTCTCTCATTGGCGCACTGAGCAGCGAGCCTGCGCAGACGCAGCCCACTGGCTCTCCCAGGGTAGCCGGGTCCATCCTCAGTCCGCGCGAGTACGAAGTGCTGGAAGCACTGGCCGGGGGACATTCAAACAAGACGATCGCACGGAAGCTGGATCTCACGGAGAACACGGTGAAGTTCCATCTGCGAAGCCTGTACGAAAAGCTGGGAGTGGGGTGCCGGGTGCTCGCAGTGGCCGTCGCGCGGGAAAAAGGAATGCTCCCCGCATGAGGGACGCTGGCGACACGGCCTGCCGTGCCGACGGAACTGCATGCATGAAGCGCAGCGAATCCAAACGCATCGTCATCGTCGACGGATACTTCACAGGCCGGGAGCTGTTGCGTGAGCTCCTGGCGCGAAACGTCGAATGCTTCCATCTTCAATCGGGCCCGCGCACGACAGATGACGCAACTACCGCGTTCGATGCGGCTGCTCGTGTCGCGAACCTCGGCTATCTCGACAAGTCCGGCATCGCGGCGTCCACCGTCGCTGCGCTGAAGCCCGATGCGGTGATTGCCGGGTCTGCCAGCGGGGTATTGCTGGCCGAGCGGCTCGCGCGCGTGCTTGATCTTCAGACGAACAGCCATGACACCGCGGCAGCTCGTTGCAGGCGGTTCGAAGCGGCTGAAACTGTCCGCCGGTACGGGTTGTCCGCGCCGGAACAGATCGTGGCGTTCTCCGCGTCAGACGCGCACCGGTGGGCCGATCGGCGCGGACAATGGCCCATCCTGGTGAAGGCCCCCACAGCGGGTGTCGCACCGGAGCTGCTCTGCCTGAATCCGCGCGACCTCGATCTCGCATTTGCCCGCATGGGGAAGCCGGAGGGGTTGCCGGGATCTTCGAACGAGGGATTGCTTCTCCAGGAGGACGTCGACGGCCAGGAGTTCAGCGTCAGCACCGTGAGTAGCGGGGGCGCGCACTATGTGACCGACGTCTGGCTGGTCACTCGCCGGGACAACCCGGGCGCCCCGTCGCCGGGGGACCGGTATCTGCTGGATCCGGATCAGAGCGATGTCACTCCGCAGCTCATGCGCTTTGCACACCAGGTTCTGGGCGCTCTGGGCATCGAGAACGGGCCGGCGCACCTGACTATCAAATGGACTCAAACCGGTGCCGTATTCGTGGACGCCACGGCTTCGCTCAGGAGCGGCAACGCAATGGAACGAGAGCCCTGTCGCGCAGCTGGGCTGCCCACGCAGGCGCAGGTCTATGCCGCTTTTCTGGCAGGCGCGGTTCAGGAACGAGCCTGCCGACTCCGCCTCCGACACTATCGCTTTGCCCGAAACATCGCGCAGATTGCTATCGGTGCAACTTGCACAGGCGAAACTCGCTGCGCGGGTGGACTGGATCTGCTTCGTACCCTGCCTTCGTTCCATTCGCACTCTCGAGCCCCCAAGCCGGAGGACGTCGTATCAAACGTAGCGCCTCCGGCGTACGGCGGAGGGACGGTGTACCTCGTGCACGATGATGCTCGGCAAGTCGCGCAAGACTGGGCAGCGATCCGCGAGTGGGAACGCCGCGAGATGCTGTACGAAACCGCTCCCTCCGAACAGCAGCCCACCGCAGAGGCGCTACGGCACCCTGCAGGTGCGCGCACAGTAAGCGGTAGCAGTAAGGATATCCGGCTGAAGAGGCGCAGCCGCTGAACCCGGTTCCGGCGAGGCCACCCGGCTGCGCCGTTCGCGGCGACGAAAGCAGAATCCGTCGTCCTGATTTTGATTCAAGCCGTCGTCCGACCCGCATCGAGGATTGATCCGCGTTCGGCGCCGTTCGTGGCCAGCCGCGTCACCCGGGCAAAACCCACACGGGTCAGATCCGGGCCAACGTGCGGCGACCGAGACTCTTAATAGTGTGTTAGCACTTGAACCTCGCGAGTATTCGCTGCAACCTCCGGCTTGTACGTCGCCATACGCGAGATGTTTCAGGAACCGCCTCTTCAGGGATGCGCAGCAGGCCCTCACTCCAATCCAGGCGTCATGCCATACAGCGGTTCACTGTAGGCCTGCTTACCTCGGCGGTCTTCGCCCTCGCAGCCCACGCCCAGGACGGCACTGTCAAATTCTCCATCGGCCCGCAGCCCCTGACCTCGGGACTCCTGCAACTGGGCCGTCAAGCGAACATCTCTATCGCGGCATCACGCACCCTCACCGCCGGCAAGCACGGCAAGCTCGTCGAGGGTGAAATGGACGTGCAGACCGCCCTGACGCGCCTCCTGGATGCGTCCGGCCTGGCGTTCGAGTTCGTGACGCCGACTTTCGTGCGGGTCGTTCCTGCGACTGGCCCCACTCAGAATGCCGTGCGGACGCCGGCATCGGCCGCAGTTCGGGACGACAGCTCGATGGATGAGATCACCGTCACCGCGCGCCGCCGCCTGGAACCGCTGCAACGTGTACCCATTTCCGTCGCCGTCCTGCAGGGCGACGATGTGGCCAACTGGAATCTCAACGACATGGAAGACATCGCCAGGCGCATCCCCGTCCTTCAGTTCCGACCCAACACGCTGCACAAGGACCGGCTGCTCCTGATTCGAGGCATCGGCACCTTCTCCACCTCGCAAAGTCCCGATCCCTCCATCGCGACCGTGATCGATGGCGTGGTGCTCGCGCGGTCGGGCCAGGCCGCCGCGGATCTGCTGGATGTGGACCAGATCGAAGTCCTGAGCGGTCCGCAGGGGACGCTCTTCGGCAAGAACGCCTCGGCAGGCGTCGTGAACGTGACGACCCAGGCGCCGGGAGACCAGCTGTCGGGGCTCGTGCGAGCCTCGTACTACGAGGGCAACGAGTATCGCATCGTCGGGAGCCTCTCCGGGCCGCTGTCGGACCGCGTCGGCGCCCGCGTTCACGCGTTTGCCGGCCAGTTCGACGGCAACATGAGGAACCTGTACGACGGCAGGCGGATGAACGGTTATCGCCACCAAGGGGTCCGGAGCAAGGTGGTAGCGACACCGACCGAGGACCTCACCCTCACGCTCGCCGCCGACTTCAGCCGTTCGTTCGAGAACATGCCCAGTGGCGCCTTCACCTCGAGCAGCCAGATCGCCTATTGCCCGCGCCACATCGTCCAATCTCCCGCCGCCAATTCCTGCGATGTGGGAGAGGTGCAACCCAACCCGTTCTTCGCGGCCGTGCTGAATTCACTGGGTATCGAGCCTTCGTCGAATAATCGGCAGGTCAGCCAGAACGCAGGCAACAACACCCACGACCGCAACGGAGGCACTTCACTTCAGGCGGACTGGAACCTCGGCGGAGGTTTTCGCCTGACCTCGATCTCGGCGTGGCGCCGGTGGCAAAACTCCGTGGACGAATACGACTACGACCAGCTCTCGGCATTCGATGCGATCGTGCCGCAGATAACGGATCACGGGATTGTCGACCTTACCCAGACATCGCAGGAACTGCGTGTGGTTTCGCCGGAGGGCGGGCCGGTCGACTTCGTCGCAGGCCTCTACTACATGCACATTGCATCCGACGAGACGTATGGGCGCGACGTGCTACGCGGCTCGACCGTCCCCGGAGCGCCGCCTGTCCACGATTTCGGCCTGAATCATTTCGGCTCGAGGAACGATAACTACTCGATCTTCGGTGAGGCCAATTTCCATTTCACGCCGCGGCTGCACGCTCTGCTCGGCTATCGTCAGACCTGGGATCGCGTCGGGTATTACACGGACCGCGTGTCGACCAGCACGGCCTCGAACCCGGTGCCGGGGGTGGCACCGAGCTACGCGGGCCATGGCAGCCGCAGCGTTGCAGGCTGGTCCGGCAGGGTCGGGCTGCTGTATGACCTCACGCCGGACGTGATGACCTACGCCACCCTTTCGCGCGGTTACAAGGGCCCCGCCTACAGTCTCTTTTTCAACATGGAGCCGGCCAACACCGCGCCGATCGACCCGGAGACCTCCACCGCTTACGAGGTCGGCACAAAGGCGCAGCTCTGGAACCACCGCCTGCGCATCAATGCCGCCGCCTTCCGGACCGAATTCCACGACTATCAGAGCAACGCGCCCCAGCTCATCGACGGCGCATACGTCAACAACCTCACCAACGCCGGAACGGTGACGAACCGCGGTGTCGAGCTCAGCGTGGGAATGAAGCCGGTGGAGCACCTCACGTGGCAGATGGCGGCTCTCTACAACGACGCAGTGGTGAGAACCTGGCGCTGTGATTTCGTGGCAGCGTCATGCAACCTCACCGGCAACCGGCTGCCGTACTCCCCCCGGTGGACGCTCAACCTGTCGCAGGACTACGTCCACCCGATCCGGCCGGGTCTCGACATGAGCTTCGGCCTGGTGTACCGCTACCAGTCGACCGTGACATTCCAGTACACCAATACGGCGGACCAGAACCAGCCCGCCTTCGGCGTGTGGGATGTGTCGCTCGAGCTCGCCGACGAACGCAAGGCCTGGTCGACGCGGCTGATCGTCAAGAACCTCCTCAATCAGGACTATTCGTCCTTCATGACCCTCGGGGACCTGGCAGGGGTCACCCGCGCGGTCCCGAGGGATGCGGGTCGTTATATGGGACTCATGATTCAGAAGGAATTCTGATCCACTCCTCACGCAGCAGCAGTGTGCTGCCGCACCGTGATGCCAGGGCTCGCGACGTGCTTCTTGCCGCCGAGCGCACCCTTCAGGGCCTCGAGAAAGTGGCTCACCGTGGGGGGCAGGCGGCGGCCCTGCATGGTGATCACCTGAAGATTCCGCTCGTTCAGCGCCGGCTCGTCGATCTGCCTTGCCACGAGCTCTGAATCCCCGTGCAACCCTTCCAGGATCATCCGACTACCCACCGCAATGCCATCGGTCAGCGCGGTGAACTGCTGGATGACGGCGGCGTTGTCGGTGACCAGCAGCGGCTCGAACAGCTTGCCTTCGGCGGCACAGCGCGCGTCGAACAGCCGACGCACCATCGCATCGCGCTCGGGCACGGCGAGCGGATAGGCGAGCAGGTCATCCAGTGAAAGAGAGGCGCGCCGCGCGAGGGGATGGTCGATGCCGAGAAGCGCTTCCACGGGCACCTTGGTGGTGAACACGGGGTCCACGGCTTCGGCACGGCGCGTCGAATAAGTCAGTCCGAGGTCCACTTCGCCAGTTTCCACCCACTGCTCCACGATTTCGGGGGAGCTGGAACGCACGACGAAGCGGGCGCCGGGATGCTTGCGATGAAAGTCGGCCATGACTGCCGGCAGGAAGCAGACCGTGAAGCTCTCATCGCAGCCGATGCGTACGACGGTACGGGCTCGCGCGTGAACGGTGGAGATCTCTGCGAGCACGGCGTTCGCTTCGAGCAGCGTGCGGCGGGCATGCTCAGCGAGCACTTCGCCGGGCCGCGTCAGCACCATGCCGCGCGGCATACGCTCGAAGAGCGATGCGCCGATCTGGCGTTCCAGCTGGGCGATGTGCCGGCTGACTGCCGAGACCGCCACGTGAAGATTCTGAGAGGCTGCGGCGAGCGAACCGGTTCGCGCCACCTCAGCGAAGTACCTCAATGCCGTGCTGTGTACCATCGTCCTCTCCCGTCTGCTCTTCCCGCTGCGGGCAACCGCTGATGCGTGCCGTTTACGTGGGACACATGATGGTTTTGGCAGGAGGGCTCGCACATACACCGGTCGGGTAGGCGGACGAATGGTGTTGGGTAGGGGCACCGGCGCGCGGCTCCTGGCTGCCGTGCGGGTGTGACCGGAGTCTCAAGGCGGCCAGCCGCGGCTCTCTGCGCCCTATGCCTCGAGGGTCGCCGGAGAGGGCGGGTGCCACTCCACTACGGTGGAATTCGCCAGTGCCAGCACAGCCGATCACCAGAACCGAGTAGTTCTACGTAAGGGTCGCGCTGACTCCGATAGCCGCGGGCCACCCGCCCCTCCCCGTGCTCCCACCCGATACAACTCTCCCACCTACTCGATCGGAGGATGGGTGGGCGGCGTCCCGCTCCCTATCTTGCGCGTACCCCACAAACACAGTCGGAGCAGGCGATGCATTCCGTCGAGGCCGCCGTGCGGCGAAACGCAGCCCACCGGACAACGAAATCGATGCAGGACGGCAGCAGAACCGCCGCATCGTGCTGAAGACCCTCGGCACCCCGTAGATCGCCACACTCACGCCAGGCGATCCCATCCTCCGGACGGGCATCACCCGCCCGTCAGGTCCGTACTGCGCGCCGCTGCGGCCCCTGATGATGACGTCCAGGCCCGCAGCATCACAGAGAAACTGAACGACCCCATGAGAATCGGCGTGGATGTTGGCGACACGCACACGGACGTGGTGCTGATGGCCGGCGCGGACATCGTTTACACGCACAAGACGCCTGCGGCCGGGAACGCAATCGACAGCGCCCTGCTCGCCGTAGACTCGATTCTCCGGAATACCCGTGTGCAGGCGTGCGAGATCGACAGCGTCGCCATCGCCACGACGCAGCTCGCTCGTGCCTTCCGGGAACGGCGCGATCTTGCGAGAGTCGGCGTTCTGCGATTCGAGTTTCCGGCGGCACCGACCGCGGCGCCGCTCGAACAGTGGCCCGCCGATCTCATCGACTGTCTCGATCCCGTCGTCGACATCCTGCCGGGCGGCTATGAGTTGCAGGGCCGGCCGGTCGCCCGCCTCGATTCCGGCGAAGTGCGGTTTGCCGTCGATTCGATGCACCAGCGGGGAATCCGATCGCTTGCCCTCTCCTGCGTGACCCCGGCAATGCATCCGGACGTCGAACAGCGGGCCGCCTCGCTCCTGCGCCTGGCCTTTCCGGATGTCCACCTCACCCTCGCGAGCAAGATCGGCCGCGGGGGACCGATCGAGCGGGAGAATACGGCGATCGTGAACGCCTCGCTCGTTCCGATGGCACGCGCCACTGCCCGCGCGCTCAGCCGCGAGCTGTGGAGGCTCAATCTCAATGCAGCCGTATTCATCTGTCGTAACGACGGCACGCTCATGGACCCGGCCTGGATGGCCCGCTTCCCGGTTCTGACCTTCGCGAGCGGTGCCGCGCACAGCTTGCGCGGAGCGGCTCATCTCAGCGGACGCACGCACGCATGCGTGGTCGACATCGGCGGGACCACAACCCATGTCGGAGAAGTCAAGAACGGATTCCTCCGCGAAGCGTCGACGAGCACCGTTCTGGACGGGGTACGAGTCAGCTTCAACAGGCCAGAGCTGCACGTGCTTCGAATGGGAGGGGCCAGCATTGTCCGGCGCGGCGCCGACGGAACCGTCAGGGTGGGCCCGGAGTGCGTGCCGGACCTGATGACCGACGCGCTGGTGTTCGGCGGGGATCGGGTTACCGCGACGGATATCGCCGTCGCCGCCGGAATCGCACGCATCGGCGACAGGAGCCGGGCGGCCTGGTTGCCTCCGGGCCTGGTGAAGGACGCACTCGAGGTCCTGCGAAGGCAGGTCGATGGGGCACTCGCGGCGATTCGGCCCGCCGACTCTTTGCTGCCGATCGTGCTCTCGGGCGGCGGAACCTCCGTTCTGCCCCGATCACCCGATCCCACTTCGCAGACCACGACGCCCACACACCACGCCGTCGCCGGAGCGGTTGGCGCCGCGACAGGGCTCGTCAGCGGCGAAGTCGACCGGGTGTATTCCTACAAAAAGCTCTCCCGGGCCGAGGCTCTCGAGAAGGCTCGCAATGGAGCGGTGAGGGCTGCCGTGGAAGCGGGCGCAGTGCGTAAGACGGTCGAAGTGAGGGAGATCACCGAGACACCGATCGGCAATGGCACGGGTACGTCCGTGCGTGTACGTGTGCGCGCGGTCGGTCGGGCTCCGGGCTGAGTGCGGCGACGTACTGCGACCACCCCAGGTGGCGAACCCCAGGTGGCGAAGTAAACAAGAAGCTCCAACCGATAATCATGTGCCAGAACGTTGACAGTTATGAATAGCTGCTTACACTTTGACACATGGCCGTCTCCACCAATCAACAGGCGCTGCGGCTCGCCCGGCGGCGCCAGGGCGCAACCACCCGCGACTTCGCGGCGGCGGGGATCCATCGGCAGGTGCTCACCCGGTTGGTGGCCTCGGGGCATCTGGAGCGCGTTTCCCGGGGGATCTATCGACTACCCAACCGATCGATCTCCGAGCACCATGGCTTGACAGTCGTTGCCGCTGCCGTACCTCATGGCACGATCACCCTGTTGAGCGCGCTGCAGTTTCATCAGATCGGCACGCAACTTCCGTCGCAGGTCTGGATCGCACTTGACCGCCGCGCTCGACGACCCGCTCTGAAATATCCCCCCTTGCGTATCGTCCGATACAGCGGCGCGGCGTTGACTGAAGGAATCGAAACACATCGAGTCGAAGGGCAGGCGGTACGAATCTACAGTGCCGCGAAAACGATCGCCGACTGTTTCAAGTACCGGAACAAAATCGGTCTCGAGGTGGCGCTCGAGGCTTTGCGCGAGGGATGGCGGTCACGCCGTTTCTCGCTGCATGAGCTGGAACGCCATGCGCGCATTTGTCGCGTCCAGCGCGTGATGCGCCCCTACATCGAAGCGCTGGTGGCATGAGCTCCACGCGCGACGGGCTCGCACGGTCGCTGCAGGCGAAGCTCTCCCAGCAGGCGAAGCGCATCAGTGCCGACCCCAATCTCGTGCTCACGCGTTACGCTGTTGAGCGGTACCTTTATCGTCTGTCGCGCTCTGCCCACGCCGAGAAGTTTGTGTTGAAAGGCGCGCTGCTGATGCTCGCCTGGATGGGGGACGCGTTCCGCCCGACTCGCGATGCAGACATGCTTGGCTTCGGTGACGTATCGCCTGAATCCCTGGCCAGGATTTTCGCAGAGGTCTGTACGGTGCCGGTGGAGCCCGACGCGATGACCTATCTTGCCGACACCCTGCGCCTGGAGCCCATTCGCCTCGATGACGATTACGGCGGTCACCGTGTGACATTGATGGCGCGAATGGGTGCCGCGCGCTTGCGTGTGCAGGTGGACATCGGCGTCGGCGACGCTGTCGTACCGGCGCCGCAGTGGATCGAATATCCGAGCCTGCTGGATCTGCCGAAGCCGCGATTGAGGGCTTATACGCCCGCGACGGTGATCGCCGAGAAATTCCATGCGATCACCGTGCTGGGGATGCTCAATAGTCGGCTGAAGGACTATTACGATCTCTACTCGCTCTCGCTGGGATGCGATGCAACGCCGGCGGCGATTGCCAAAGCGATCGCGGCTACGTTTCAGCGACGGAGTACGGTCGTGCCGGACACGTGGCCTGTCGGTCTCACATCAGAATTCGCAGGTGACGTGGTGAAGCGGCGGCAGTGGGATGCGTTCCTGGAGAATAGCCGCGTTGCGGGTCCTGCGCTGGCACAGGCAATCGAAGCGATCCGGCAGTTGCTTTCCGGACCACTCGAGCTCGTGCGGACCTCCTGATGGGGCACACGAGATCTTTTCGGCGGCGATGCGCAGTCGTGGCTCAACCTGCAGATGCTCTACGACCTGCGCGTCGCAGAGCGCAAGAGCGCACGCCAGATCGAGCGTGAAGTGGTGCCGGCCGAGCGCAGCCGGGCGGCCTGACCGAGGGGGCAGTCACGGCCGGAAGCGGGCGCTTCCTTACTGCCAGATCTACCGCCACATCCGGGGTCTCGAGGGCTCCGCCGGGGTCCCCGACCCATCAACGGTTTCAACAACTTGTTGATCATTCGTCGCCCGCACACGGGTTCGCCTCCCCGCGCGTCGTGAACCGGCGTCGTGCCAGCTGTTACGAACAGCTCGACAACACGAGGCCGCACCGGCCCCGCGGTATCCGCTGGCGGATGCCCGACGTGGCCGGCCCGTTACGCGTATCCGAAAGGATCCACAGCCGTGATCTTCACCCACCGCCCGAAACAATCACTTCATGCCGGCGACGAGATCGCCGGCACCCTGACAAGCGACTGGAAGAGAGCATGCGCGAAGTGCATGCGAACCGCGGTCGCAGTCCTGCTGGCCCTGCTCGCCGGTGCCGCGGTGTCGGCGGAAAGCTCGCAACCCTACGCTGCAAGCGGTACGACCTTGCATGAGAGCAACATCCGCCTGACGCCACTCCTGCACGTGCCGGTGTCGGCAGAGCTGGACGCGCCGGCATCCAGAGCGACCGTCGTTTACTCCGGCGACCACGTGTACCTCGCACTGCCCGAAGCCGTCTTGCAGGGCAGCGCTCCCCTCACCCCTGCCACGCAACTGCGTCCAGTGTTCCGTCTTCCTTCAAGAACGATCAACCGCATCTACGCGTACGACGGCGTGCTGTATGTCCTGACGAACGCGGCGGGAAACAACCGTGACCCTCTGCTGTTCAAGTCCGTCGACGACGGCCAGTCGTTCGTGGCGGCCGACGCAGGGCTGAAAGAATGTTTCGAAGACGAGTGCACGTATCTCGAGTCGACAGAACTGCTGGATCGCGCAGGCCTGCTGTATGTGAACGCGGGCGGCGGCAGGAACCTCGCGGTTTCCGCAGATCGCGGCGCGACTTTTCAGCCGCTCTCCGGAGAGATGACTTCCGTGCCGTGCTACTTCGGAACCTTCGCCATCTTCGGGAAGACGGCGCTGCTGGGCGGAGAATGCGGGCTCGACATGCCCTATCTCGAGCGGGGCGTCCTGAGCGCAGACGGCCTGCGCGTCGTGGAAGACTTTGCGCCCGCGCAGACCCCGCCGCTCTCCAACCGCAAGATCAACGTGATCGCAAACGATCCGGGCACGCCCAACGTACTGGCCGGCGCCGAAGGCGCCCTGCTGCGCAGCACAGACGAAGGCAGGCACTTCGAGCTCGCCATCCGCTACGAGTCCGATGGCGGGTTCTACCCCTATATCGAGCACGTTCTCTTTCCGGCGAGCCGGCCCGACCTCGTGCTGGTCGCCGGGTTCGACAAGGCGGGCTTTGCGCCCTACCTCGCCTACGCGGACCGGGATGGACTGCATTGGACCGACATCTCCCACGTACTGAGCACGTCGGCAGATGCTGTCGTGACCGGTCTCACCGAAGACCCGCGGGGACGGCTGCTGGTGACCACCGCGTCGCAGGCCGATCGCCTGATCTCGGTCTACCAGCTCGAGGTGAGCCCGCCTGGGGCGGCCGAAGCGCAGACTCCCTGAGCCACGCCAGGCAAGATACGGCCGGCGGACGGCTGCTGCGCTTCGGCAGCTTCGTCGCAGTGCGCGTAAAGCGCTCACTTCAAAATGGCGTGATGCTCCGATGTCGGGTTCGACATTATTGCGCATACGTCCGGCATCAGCTTCTCCAGGGCATCAGCGTAATACATCCAGCCTTTCCCCCGTATATCGTACTCGGCGAGCGCCATCACGTTCCTGGAGATCACACGCCGGGTATGTTCATTGAGCTTGTCCGCACGATTGTTCCACTCCGACACCTGCTTTGATGTTGCGCCCCGTTTGTTGAATGCATTGTCGATCTCGGTGTAGCAGCTTGAGGTCAGGCTTTGCGCATTGAGGACAACCGCGGCAGCACGCGCAGGGCCCTCCAGGAGCGTCGCGAAATCCACGTGATCCGCGTATCGGGGCACCAGCGGCAGATTCTGGGGCAGCGCCCGCTTGAGCAGATCAGTTCTGATCTGCCGCTCCAGAACGGCGCCGGGATTGGCGACGACCTCATCGAGCTTGAGGGTCACGCCCTTGCCCTCCCTCAGCTGTGAGATCCCCGTGTGCACCAGTTCCGCGAACTTGTCAGCCGAAAGAAGCTGCCGGGCGCTGTCCAGTCCCGGGGTCGATGTTGCGTTTTGCAGGATCCGGACGGCATGCGGCTCCAACAGCTCGAGGCACAGGTGGTGCTGAAACGCGGCGTCGATGCCCACTGTGTGCGTCAAGCCGCCAGGCTCGTTGATGCGGCTTTCCGTCGCTTGCAGGAGTGCGTCGATTGCTGTGTCGTCGGCCCCAGGTATGAGCGCGGACAGTCTTTCGCGCGATGCTCCCGGCGTTTTGCAGTCCCGAATCTCACTCAAGACGGACTCGCGCAAGATTTCGCGCTTGAGATGTACGAACACCTCATCAGGGGCTTTGCTTGATGGAGCCAGCTGGATCTCTCCACTTTGCAACGCAGCACGCGTCCTGTCCAATGCGACGCGGACGATGGCATCGTCCTTCACATCGTCGAATCCGACACTGGGACTTAGTTTTTTCGCCTGCTCCAGGATTTCGCTGCTGTCGAGACTAGCCACTTCGACCGCATGTTCGAACTTTCTCTGGGAAATGAGCTTGGAGTGTACTGCGTCCAAGTAGCGGCTCGCGATCGCTCCAACTTGCTCGCGCGTCATTGTCCCTTCAAGGAAACCCGGCTTCGTGCCCAGGTGATCCACGAAATCCCGGCGGAAATCGGCCAGCTCATCTTCGCCGAGGTACCGCAGATCGTTGACTTCCCCCAGAAGGCCGCCCGCGTTGGGATGGTGAATGTAGTTACTCACAAGGGTTTGTACATTTGCGCCAACGTGCTTTGGCCGCATCGCCCCCTTGATCTCGTCAACGCCCGGCCAATGAGGCTTCTGCGTATTCTTCGCAAACTTCAGGCGACTGAGCACCTCGCCCCCGATCCTGTTCCCCCAATGATCCCTCACAGCCTGCAGCACCTCGTTCCGGAACTGCTCCTTCTGTTGCCAATAGTCACGATCCTTCTGATTGTTGTTGTTCGTCACGAGCTTCTTGATCCGCCCGAGCTCGTTCGCGAGCTTGCCCTTCACGGTTCTCTTCGGCTCGAGCTCCAGATTGCCCGCCTTGCACGCAATCCGAGACTCCGTATCCTGTTTCGATTTCGATCCCGCTTTGTCGGTGGAGTCCCCGCTCTTGTCGGGGATCGCACGGTACAGCGCATTTAACGTCAGTCGCATGATTTCAGACCTCCCTTACGTCGGTTGCGGCAAATATTTCCGGCCTCGGCGCCGTGTCGATGGTGGAGTCGCGATACAGCTCGGTGAGAAAGGAACACACCTCCGCGCTGAAGCGGCTCGCGAGCTCGCGCAGCTCGCTTGCACGGGAGGCCGGATACAGACGCACGCGGCGGACGGCGAGGACATTACCCACGTCATCGAGTGCAAAGGTGCCGCCGCACTGCGCGAAGAGGTTGGCTTCCAGAAGCCGCAGGCATGTCTCGCCCGAGCGGGCGCACAATGGTGGCGCCGAGACTATCCGCAGCCAGAAGCCCTCCGCGCCGGGGTATAGCTCGATGCGCGCGTTCCCGGCCGCGAGGTCGAGTGGACGTGAGAACCGGTCCGCCGCCTCGTCCCCCTTGTCGAACCCCATTGCTGCGGCAAGCTCTGCCAGTACTGTGGTGGATGGCTCCATGACACTTCACCCCCAGAGTGCGTGCCCGGCACGCAGCTCGGTTTCCTCTTGCGCGTGCATCAGAGCGAGATCAGCGCGAACGTCCTCGACGGCTGCGCGGTGGCGCTCGAGGAAGGCCTCGAAGAGCCCGATGGACGCGATGGGCTCGCCTGTCCAGCTCTGCACGATCGGAGCGGCGCTTTGCGCGTCGAACGAGCATGCGACGTCGTCCGCGAGCCGCAGGGAGTTGCCGAGCAGCAGGCGCGGCAGCAGAACGGGAGCGGCCCCGGGAGAAACGGGAGCCAGCCAGCTCGTCAACCAGAGGAGCTCCGTCTCCGCTTCGAAGTGCACGGCGACGAGATCGTCTTCACCAGTGAGGAAGACGGAATCGACTTCCTCGATCTCGTCTTCAGCCTCCTGCGAAAGGAGCTCCCTGAAAAGGGCCATTGCGGCAGTTCTATCCGGCACCAGCAGTCTCCGTCAGGCGAAGCGTCACAGGTCTGCCGAGGCGTTTGCGGCACCGGGATGACGCTTCTGATTCGATACGCCACTCTGACGCTTCCAGGGCGGAACGGCGTTACCCCGAACGGGTAGGAACGGCATCTCTGCAGGGTGGGAACAACGCGAGGCCTCAACAGCCCTGCGGTTATCCGTCGGCGCGATGCTCGGCGTGGCCGCAGCGCAGACTGCCAGGGCGTTCCCGCGCCACGGTGGGATCTGTACGCGGGCCGCGATCGGGCGGGCTGCACGTCGAGCGAGAGCCACCCCGCGCGGACCGCCCGCCCGCCCGTCCGGCGGATTGGCTCGACCCGCTACGCGGCGAATGATCGACCCGCGATATCGGCACCCTTCGAGCACACAGGAGCGGGATGAAATGAACCAGGTTTCCGGAAAGCCCTGCGTCGCGATCGTCGACGGATACTCGACGGGTCGCGATCTCGCACGGGAGTTTCTCGAGCGCAACGTCGCATGCCTGCACGTGCAGTCGGCCCTGCATCCCTCCGATACCGATACATCGTTCGACCCGTTCATGTATGCCGCGGATCTCGGCTACCTCGGCCCGCCCGCCGCGGCCGCGGAAGTGCTCGCGACGCTGGCGCCGATCGGCGTGGTCGCGGGCTCCGATCACGGTGTGGAGCATGCGGAGCAGATATCCCGCGCGCTCGGCCTTCCGACCCACAGTGCACAGACGGCGCTCGCGCGCCGTGACAAGCATCGGATGATCGAAGCCGCACGATGCAAAGGACTCGCGACGCCCGATCAGGCCATGGCCTCGAACCCCGGCGAAGCGCTCGAATGGGCGCAGCATCATGGAAAGTGGCCCATCGTCGTGAAGCCCACGGCCAGCACCGACGCCGATGGCGTCACCATCTGCTACGACGCCCGGGACATCGCTCACGCCTTCGAGAAGGCGCATCGTCGGCGCAACCGCCTTGGCACGATGAACGAGCTCCTGCTGCTGCAGTCCTTTCTGTCTGGAAGGCAGCTCGTCGTGAATACGGTCAGCGTGGGCGGCTCGCACTATGTGACGGACGCCTGGCACATGACTTTCTCGCCGCTTGCCGCCGCCGCGATCGTTCCCAAAGAGCTGACGCTGCTGGATCCGTCGGGCCAGCAGGGTGACAGGGCTTTCGCCTTCACACGTCAAGTCCTCGACGCTCTCGGCATCGAGAACGGCGCTGCCCATACCGAGATCAAGTGGACACGCAACGGTCCTGCGCTCATCGAGACGGGAGCGCACCTGATGCCGGTCTCGATGCATCGTGGCGCACACTGCTGCGCAGACCTGCCGACTCAGGCCGGCGTGCTCGCCAACTCACTCACCACACCGGGCGAAGACTGGTGCCGGGCGTTCGGCAACAAGCACTACCGGCTGCGAAAGCACATGACGAAGCTATTCTTCTCTTTCGACGACGCGGGCATCGTTCGCAGCGTCGCCGGGCTCGCGCGCCTGAGGAAGCTGCCGTCGTTCCAGGCTCACGTTCAACCGCTCGCGCCCGGCGACCGGGTCTGGAGAACGCAAGACACGCTCGGCTGCGGCGGCATCGTTCATCTCGTTCACGAAGATGCGGAGCAGATCGCGCATGACGTGCAGACGATCCGCGAATGGGAAAGCGGCGGCGAGCTCTACGACATCGATACGGGAAGCCAGCCGGAAGCGCTGCTTCCGCGGGCGTTGCAGACCGGGTGGCGCTCCCAGATCGCGAGATAGGCCGCCTCCAGATCGCGGGTGAAGCGCATCGTGTCGAACAACGGGCAGAGCGTTCGCTGCGTGTAGAGTCGTCGACGCAATCTGCTCAACTCACCTCGATGGGTGGCCAGCTCCAGCGCGAGAGATTCGTAGGCCGATGGTGAGTGCGTGATGAGCTCCGGCAGCCCCACGGCCTTCAGAATGCTGGACGCGACGCGCGAGGCGAACGTCTCCCCCTGCATCGTCAGCAAAGGCAGACCGCCCCACAGCGCATCGCTCGCCGTCGTGTGCGCGTTGTAGGGCCAGGTATCCAGAAACAGATCGGCCGTGCGATGCCGCGCCAGATGCTCCGGCGTCGGCTGGCGAGGCGCGAAGATCAGGCGCCGCCGCTCGACGCCATGAGCCTGGGCATGCTGGCCGAGCTGCTCCGTGGCTGCGGGATTTTCATCGAGCAGCCACAACACGCTCTCCGGCAGACGCCGCAGGAGCCGCATCCAGATCTCGAACACTTCCGGTGTGATCTTTGCCGGATTGTTGAAGCAGCAGAACACGAAGGCATTGCCGGGAAGACCCAGCGCGGCCCGCGTTGGCGTCCTCCCGCCGATGGGCCGTTTCGAATCATTCGGCTGATAGCAGTGCGGCAGGCGAATGACCGTCTCGGCATAGTCGGCCGCATGTGCGGCGGGGACGATGACTTCGTCGGCAATCAGATAGTCGAAGGTCGGCGAGCCGCAGGTGCCCGGAAAGCCGAGCCATCCCACCTGCACCGGCGCGACTCGCCCGGCAAAAATGCTACTGCGGCCGCATCGCGTGTAGCCCCCGAGATCGACGGCTATGTCTATTCCCAGCCGCCTCGAGATATCCACGGCCTCCGCGTCACTGAGATCATGCAGATCGATGAACCGATCGACGCCGGCGCGCAGACGCGCTCGCATGGAATCATGGATTGGCGGTCCCAGCGCAAAAGCGGTGATCTCGAATCGGTCACGATCATGAAGCTCGAACGCGCCCGCGATGAGCTGCGCAGTCGGATGTTCATGGAAGTCGGCGGAAAAATACCCCACTCGCAGACGCCTGGCGGAAGGCGGCAGCTCAGGCGGAGGCGATGTGGGCCGCGGCAGACCGCTCACGTGACGCGAATGTGCTTCCGCGCATCGCCGCAGCTGGCGGCGACTCAACGGAAGGAGCAGCGATACGAACGGCTCACACACCACGCGCCCTGCATCGATACCCGACGCGACTTCGGCGCACAGTTCTTTCAGTCCATCCCAGTCCGCGATGCGCAGCTGGGCGTGGGCGCGCCAGCCAGGCAGATACGGCATCGACGGATCGATCTCGTGAGCGCGCCGATAGCTCGCTGCAGCCGCGGCATGTCGGCCCAACTCGGCAAGCAGATGCGCCTGATTGACCCACAGAGCGGCGTCCGAGGGTCGCTGTGAAAGCGCGTCCCGGCAAGCGACAAGTGCCTCCGCCGTGCGGCCGGCGTCTCGCAGCAGAACGGCATATCTCGCCAACAAATCTGCGTCGCCAGGCAATGCCCGCAACGCCCGCTCGCAGGCACCCAATGCCTTTCTCAGGTGCCCGAGCATCTGCAGCGCCGTCACTCTGTTGTACAACGCCACCGCATGATTCGGGTCGAGCGCGAGTGCCTTGTCAGCGGACTCCAGTGCCCCCGCCGCGTCACCTCGATCGAGCAGAACGGCCGCGCGATTGCTCAAAGCACTGACGTGCGATGGATCCAGCGCAATCGCCCGGTTGAGGTCATTCAATGCCTCGGCACTCCGTCCCAGCTCGCGCAGTGCCGCGCCCCGATGGGCGTGAGCCGCCGCACTCGATTCGTTCGCCGCGACCGCACGATCGAACCACCCCAGCGCCTGCACCGCGCCTCCACGCTGAAGCTCTGCAATGCCCAGCAGGTGGAGCGCATCGAAACACGATGGCTCGCGCTCCAGGACGGCCACGTAAGCCGCAATGGCCCCGTCGATTTCGCCAGCACGATGCGACTGCACTGCTGCTCTCAGTAACAGATTGATCGACATATCGTGCGTGGCGAAGGCCATTCTGTTTCCCTCGGAATCAGCGAGCGGCCGGCTCTGTGCTGAAGGCGATGCTGTGATTCACGGAGCAGGCGGCCGTCGAAGCGACCCGTGAGCGTTCCACCTCACGCTGCCGGGTCAGCTCGATCTCGACACGGCGCAGCTGCGGATACACCACCTGCGCCTTCTCGACAGGCGTACGAGCCTCGTGCAGCTCGCGCTCGATCTCCTGAGTACGCTGGCTCGCATCGCTCGAGCTCGAGCTGAATTCCGCGATCACGTACTCCGCGAGCTGAATGCCCTCCACTTCGCGAGATTCGCCCTGCGCGTCAGTCTGCATCAACGTGTGCAGCTCGCTGCCCGCCTCCGCTTGCACGGAGTCCGGAACGCACCGTTCGCCGTGTTCGGCGCACAGCTCACGCAGATGTACGAGAGCGGCCAGTGCGCGACGGTAGGACAGCTCGTCGTTGCCTTCGAATCCGTACCTGGCGTTGCGCAGGCCCTCCGGCGAAGTGAATCCGCGCACGCGCTGAACCTCGAAGCCCTCGGCGAGGGCCTGCATCAACGCGTTCTGTTCCGAGGCACTGCGCGCCTCGTCGATCGTCGACGACCGATAGGGGAAATAGAAATAGTGGGTGCGCGCGTCCGTGACCTGCTCTGTCTGCGGATTGCAGGGCTCGGTCACTGCAACGAGAGGCGACGTCGGCAGAGCAAGGGGACCTGCACGCAGATCGACTTCCGCCGGCGGGACGACGCGCAGGTCGATCATCGCGGTCCGATACAGTTTCTGCGGAGCCGCTGCCGGAGACGGTGGGACATCCACCGCCGGCGGAAGCTCCGGTACGGGGGCTTCCACCACTGGCGGCGGACTCTCCACGACAGGCGGAGGGGGCTCCTCCGCGAGCGGCGGAGTCTCCACCACAGGTGGTGGGATGTCCGTAATCGTCACGGTGGGCGTGCTCTGATCGATGAGCACGTAGTTGTGAGCATCCGGCCCGTCCAGCACCAGCGCACCGTCACTCGTCACGGGCTTGTCGATGCCGGCATCCGGGTCCGCCACCGTGCCGACCAGATTACCCGCAACGAGGCCGACCGCGTCCCCCGTGAGCACGCCGGTGAAAATGACGTCGCTGATATCGAGCACGACCTGATTCGTGCCGTCGTGGGCACGATCGACACCGTCGACGCCGTCACTGTAGACGGGGCGCGGAACGATCTCCGAGATCGCGTTTCCCGGACCTGCCGCGCCCACCTCGCCGGCCGGCCGCGTGAACGACTCATACCGGAGGCCGTATACCGCCGAGCCGTTGTCCGCGTAGGTCGCAACGACGTTGTGAGTGCCGGCAACCGTGTACCGCTTGTGGGTACCGGCGTTCGGATCGTCGAAGGCACCGTGGGTACCGACGATGTAGTAGCTGAGCCCCGCCGTGCCCGGATCGTTCTCCAGCAGGGCATCGGCCTGAGGCCCCGTCTGCGTATAGTCGAAGCCGGTCGTGCGGTCGTAGACGCGCGAGATCGGCGGGCGATCGGCATTCGGCGCCTCGATCCGGCCGCGACGGTTCGTGTAGTAGCCGTTGCCGCTCGTCGGATCCGCGCCCACCCAACCGTCGAGCACGGTGTAGTTCACGTTCGCAATGTCATCGGCGCTGAAGCCGATGGCCCCGATGACGTCCTTCTCGAAGTCACTGGAGCGGATGATGAAGCGGCTGCCGGGCTGCACGTTCACGTGCGCGCCGGCGCCGTTGTCGAAGCCGGCGCTGGAGAGCTCGACCAGCGACGGGCGCCCTGCATTCGTCGAGCCGATATCCGCACCGAGAGTCAGCAAGCCTTGCGCGGTGATATGGATGTCATTGAACGCCGTGCCACTGGCGGTGAGATCATTGACGTCACGCAGGCGCAGACTGCCGCCGACATCGAAGCGCACGGGCCCGATGAGCTCGTTGTTCGGATCGTCGAACGTCGCATCGCCGCCGGTCGTGAGGTCGAGCTCGCCGCCGATGGCCAGGCTCCTCAACTGGACGACACTTCCGCCCACCGTCAGCGAATAATTCTCCCCGATCGTCGCGTTGGTCCTGAGCGGGGAGCCGTCCGGCGTGAAGCCCACGGTAACCCGGGCATCATGGGCCGTGACATCGAGTCTGCCTATCGTGTTGCCCGCCTGTGGCAATTCCACGGGGCCGCCCGGTGTCCGGGCCACGACGAAATCCGAATGGATCGAGCCCTCGGTCTGAACGATCTGGCCGTAGAAGTCGTTCGGAGACGTCAGGGTCAGCGACGGCACGATGACATCCGCCGCGAGATGGATACTGGTGCTGATCAACGCCACGGAGCGCCGGCTCGTCACCGGCGCATTGATCCGGATGGCATCGCAGCTCAAGCGCGCGGTATCTGCGATCAGTGCCGTATTGTTCAGTGTCATCGGCGCATTGACGTCCACATGCGTGGCATTGAGCGTGAGCGTGGAGTCGGCACCTCCCGCCGCGACGGAGAGCGGCGCCATGACGGTGATGTAGTAGTTCGCCTGCAACGTCACGTCGTTGGTTGCGAGCAGCTCGGCGACGTACGATGACTTGATGGCGCTGCTCGAGTAGCTGTAGTCGGATTCGAGGAGCGTCCAGCCGACCAGCTCATCCCCGGTGAGGGAATCGATCTGCTGAGCATCCGGGTCCAGGTACGTGTCCGAAACGAGGTTGAGCGTGTTGGGATCGAGCAGCAGCGTGCCCTGCTTTCCGGCAGGCGCCTGTGTGTCCACCGTTCCGCGAAACTGCAGCAGGTCCTTGCCGGACACTTCGACGTTTCCGCCATCGCCGCCGGCCGCTCCTCCGCGGGCCGCGATGCTTCCGGAGTAGGACGTGAAGTCGTTTGCCCAGACCACGACGTCGCCGCCATTGCCGCGATGGCGCGCGCTCGTATCGATGCGCGCACCCTGATCGACAACGGTCACACTTGCGGCAGGCACACTGCCCTGGCCCTGGAACGCTCCGCCCACCAGAACGCTGCCGCCGTTCGTACCGCTGGCATCTATCTGAGAGGCGCCCTGAAGAAGGATGCGATCACCGAGAACCTGAACGCTGCCGCCGTTCGCCCCGTCACCGCTGACATCGAGCTGGCCCCCGACACTGACCACGCCGCTCGTTCCGCCGGAGAGCACGATTTCGCCGTCGTGCTCCTCGATGCTTCGAGCACGCACGACGCCATCGACCTGCAGCACGCGGCTTGCAGCTGCATCGGCTGCGGCGACCTGCAATGAGATCCGACCGCCGTCCGCGGCGAGCGTGCCGCTGTTCACGAGCCGCGCGCCCACGGCCTCGGCTGAAACACTGATCGAAACGACACCCGCTCCAGTGGGATCGACAGTCACGTCTCCGGCGGCGGCCAGCGCGATGGCGCCGCCCGGCGCGTCGATCGTGCCCGTGTTGATGACGTCAGCTCCCGCGAGCACCGCGTATCCGCCCTGGGCGACATTGATCGTGCCTTCGTTGGCAACGGTGCCCGCACTGCCACCGGCACCACCGAGCTTCAGTCGCCCGGTCTCCATGAGCTCTTTGGGATCGGCCTGCAGTGTGGTCGCCACCAGGCTTCCCACATTCACCTGCGCGCCCTTCGCGAAGAGCACACCATTCGGATTCTGGAGGTACACACGACCGTTCGCCGACAGGTTGCCGAGAATGCGGCTCGGGTCTGCGCCAATGACGCGATTCAGCGCCACGGCATCGGCAGACGGCTGTGCGAACTGCACCGTCTGGCCGCTACCGATCGAGAAGCTCTGCCAGTCCGCGATCATGCGTTGACTGGTCTGATTGACGATCACGCTGTCGCTGCCGGTAGCGATACTTCCCTGCCCCTGCACGATGGCACCGCCGGTCGGCAGCGTCTGAGCGAGAACACATTTGCAGGCCAACGCCACCGGCGTCAGGGTGAATACTTTCTTCTTCATCGAAGCGTTCCTTGTCTGAAACCGGAAGGCCGGTCGGATGCCGATCAGAAGGCGTAACTGGCTTGCACGAACACTCGCGCGCGGCGGTCGTCTGTCTGTGCCGGCTCGCTGCCGCGCCAGGCGGCGAAGCCTCGGATGGACAGGCCCGTGTCGTTGCCGTAATCGAGGCCGATGCCGTGCGAATGAATATCGCGCGTGTTGTCGGGATCGGTCGGCAACGGTGTCTCGTGCAGTCGGCCGAAGCCGTAGTCGCCGAAGAGCGAGCCGGTCCAGCGACCGTTCAGCGCAAGTCCCAGGAGCCGCCGGTATTCCCACGTGAGCGTGATCGCCTGGTCGGCAGGCGAATCGGTCGGCGGATACCCTCGTAGCGCGCTCATGCCACCGAGCACGTACTTCTCGGAGCTGTCGAGGTTACGGCTTGCGAGCTGTGCCTGGGTTCCGAGAAGGAGCGAGTCCCTCGGAGTAATCGCCTGCAGTCGCGACAACGCGAACGAATAAATCGCGTATCGCCCTTCCGTGCGGTAGCTCTGCGCGTCGAGCGCGGCGTCTGCCGCGTCATCGAAACCGAGCTTGCCGCTCGATACGGTGAACGAGTAGCTGTTGAGTCCTCTGTAGGAATCGCGCATCTGGCCTGCGAGGCCGATGCTGCCGTAGCCCTTCACATCCCGGTGCGTGTCGATGCCGAATGTGCGCACCTCGTCTTCGAAGCGGCGCTGAGCGATATTCGCCTGCAGAAAAAGATTGTGATCCTGGGAACGGATCAGAGGGTGCTGAAGCTGCAAGCCAACCCAGCGCGCATTGCCTCGAGCGTCCAGCGGGTCGAATTCCGGCGTGCCGAGCTCATAGCTCAACCACCCGGCGACGGGACCCACCCGCGTGCCGAGCCCGTTGATCGGCACGAGCCATGAACCTTGCAGATAACGCGTGCCGCTCGAGGCCTGAGCGCGCAGCGAAGTCACGTCGCCGCGGCCCGCAAGGTCGAACATATGGAGATTGGCGTAGAAGCGATCACGGCCGGTGTAGACCGATCCGCCGTTGTCGTACTCGACGTCGGCGGCGTATCGGCGGCCTCTGTCGATATAGATGTCGAGGTCCGCGACGCCGGGCTCTTCTCCCGGCTTCAGCACCGAATGCACAGCGATGCCGCGCAGATCACCCAGGCGCAACAGCGCGCCGTCGATCCGGTCGCGCTCGATGGGCGGACGACCTTGCAGCGGCTCGACCGTGCTGTCGACCAGAGGGCGAGAGATGTTCGCGTCCGGCTGCACGTCGACGTTCACATTGCCGAGCCGGCCCTCGAAGACCTGCAGCTCGACGACGCCCTCCACCATTCGCTGTGCAGGGACGATCACCTGCGCGAGAAAGCGGCCCTGACGTCGCAGCTCCGTCTCGATGGCTTTGGCGGCAGCTTCGATATCCGCGAGCGACTTGCCTGCACCCGTGAACGGTGACACCAGCGGCTGCAAGGATTCGGCCTTCGATGCGGGGACGCCGTTGAGCTGGAAGCGACGCACCTCGACCGTCACTCCGCCGGACGGGGTGGCCTGATCCGTCTTCGGGACGACGAGATCCGGCGCCGCCAGATCCTGGGGCTGCGAGGGGGCCGGCGTCTGGATCTGACGCAGAACGGAGCCCGCATTCGGTGGCGAAGCCGGAATCACCTGAGCCCACGCAACCGAGCCCACGCCACAGACGCATGGCACAGCCAGCAGATAGCGCACCCTGCGGCGCGCGCGATCGGACAAGCTCAACGTCGTCTCCTTGATAGTCGAATGCTCTCTGCAAACCTGGCGACCCGCGCCGCACGCGTGCTCATCACCGAGCCTGCTCCCCAGATTTCAGCAACCCGCCCGATGGCGGAACACTCTCCGAGCGGGTGGGCTGCCGGGATTTCTCGGGTGGGCGCCAAACGCCGCCGGGCTGCGAGCTTCGTGCAGGGAACTCCTTTCGGAGCTGACGTCACTCACCGGGCGGGCAGGACCGTCGGCGGTGCTTCGTGCGGCTGCGATCCAGCGTGCAATCTGCTGGCCTGCACCTTTCATCTGCGAGCCGGGCAATGATCCTGCAGCAATCGGCCAGTCGGACCCGTTCATAGGTCTTCGCGATGCGTCTACGTCTGCAATGGCTGCGAGTGAATGATCGCTCGGGCGCGCGGCTCGGCAGCCACATCCTCGTCTCCGACCTCGACGCTCCGGCGAACGCCGCGGGCCCGGGAGGCACCGCTCGCCCCTACATGGCCGAGATCATCGACTGGGGCGCTCATTGGCGCACAGGCGCGCAGTCGGGCTACTACGCGCTCACTCGCGAGCTGCCGGACGGCGAAAGGCTCGCGGCCGAGTGGCTGGCGCGGAACAAGCCTGCGCGATTGTTCGGGGACTGAGCCAGCAGACCGGTGGAACCTGAACCGCTCGCCCCGTTACCCACGGACACACGCGTGGGAGCGGAGCTTTGCATCATGCTGGCCGGCCTTTCGAACCTCTTTCGCAGCTGCTTCGGCGCGGGCTCTGCGGCAGACACGAAAGTTGCCGCACCGGTGGCCAGCCAGCGCGTGTCCGTCGGCGAGCCCTCCACGGCACGCTTGCCCTCCGCGAACGCGAGTTCCGGCAAATCCAGCTTCAAGAGCTGGGTATCCCGGACGTTCTGGAGCCTCATGTCCTGCGGGTACTGCCGCAAACCTCGCGACAATGGCGCGCCCACGGCTGCAGTCAGTGAGAGCGGAAGCATTTCGAATGCACCCGAGCCCATTGCTGGCGCTTCGCAGGGGACGGTCGCGGCGGCCGGTGTCGCTCAGAACGATCTCCATCGAAGCGAATCGATGGGCGCCGAAGCCGGCAGCGAGCATGAGAGCCGCTTGTCCGCGCACGCGAGTACCGAAAACCCGAGCGTCCCGGCTGCGTTGGAGCCCGGCATCGACGCGCCGCTCGACCTGTCGCCCGGCACGCGCGCCGGCGACCGGCATCGCAGCGAGCCTGCCGGCGAATACATCGACATCGACCTCGACATCGACCTCGACGAGGATGGGGACTCGGACTCGGCATCGGACTGCGCCCCGAGCACGCATTTCGGCGATCTTCGGGACACGCTGGGCACGCTGTTCACCGAAACGAAAGACCTGACCACGCTGGACCTGTCGCGATTCACGTTCACGAGCCGCAAGGAAGTGGAGTACGCCGTGCAGAACGGCGCGAGCCTTGCCGGCGTGGACCTCAGGATGATGGATCTGCACGCTGCGAATCTCGAAGGCGCGAAACTTCAGGGCGCCAACCTCGACGGAGTGAATTTCGAGGGTGCCATCCTGAAGAATGCGGATCTGACGGGTGCGAGCCTGCAGCACACGAATCTGACCGGGGCCAACCTTCAAGGCGCCACATTCACCCCTGACTCGCTCCGGGCCCCTGCCGAAACGCTCTCAGGCCCCTGATCGATGCACCGCACGTCATCTACCGCCGGGCGCTGGCGGATCACCGAGACCCTTGCCCGAGACCCTTGCCATGCCTCGTGAGCTGAAGCTCCCGTTCGTCAACGCACCCAAATGGGTGAGGACGTCTCCGACCTCGCCGCTTCAGGCGAGCAGGCTTGCCGGACGCGCGTCGAGCAGCAAACCGGTGTGCGGCCCGCGCAATCCGGTGCTGCAGGCGCTGGGAGACTTCGCAAAGCTGGTCTCGCGAAAACTGCGTGCGGCGATTCCCGCGCTCGCGCGTTGCATTCCGCTGGGACAGCCGGCGGCAGATGAGACGCGCGCGCAGCTCTCCCCGATACTCCATGCACTGGCGTCACCGCACGTAACGGCCGGCGAGCTGAGGACTTTCATCAGATCGCTGTCCGGCTCGTACACACAATGGGCAGTCGCGGCGGACTCAGCGGCGAGGTCTCCCGAAGAAGCGCGGGAAATCGTGGACGCGAAGTTCCGTGAAGCCGTCAAGGAGGAGCTGGACGAGAACTGGCCCGCACATCACGTCGTCGATCTCGCCCGGGCACTGCTGGCGGGGCGCATGCACGAATGCCAGAGTGCACTGCAGAGTGACGATGGCGCGGATGAGCAGATGCTCATCCGGCTTGCGTCGGCCGTCCGGGAGGTCGTCCTCGATCGCGCATTCGCCACGATCGATCGTGACCTGCGCGCCGCCCTCGCGCCCGCACGTCAGCAGACGAGCGCTTCCAGACTGGAAGCGGCCTTCGGGAATGCGTCGAGAATCATCGGGCAGCTGAGGAGCTGCCGGGCGCTGCCGCCGCCGGCCTGCGCGAGCGCAGAAGAGCTGCCCGACGAGGCCGCCAGGCGCCAGAAGACCGAGCTGCTGCAGTCCCGCCTCGATTCGATCGGCGCATCCCGTGCAGGTGTGGCGGGTCTGCTGAAGCACTTCAGCACGAAGACGCTCGAGACTTTTTATAGCAACTGGTGCGAGGAAAAGACGCTCGGCGCCAGCGTTCAGCGGGAACTGCAGTCGCGCGCTGCGGGCCGCCCCGCTTCCCCATGAGCGCGCCGGGCCGTTCCCAAGCGCTCATCCCGGAGCGCGCAGGGTAGTCCGGTGAGCGCAGCGCCCACTCTGAATCTGCCCAATGGATGCGCCCGCCCCCGCCATCCTCGTGACGGGCCTGTTGCGGGAAGCGCTCACATCGTTGGGCATGACGGTTGTCGCGATCGAAGAGGCAGCAGGCGGCGCAGCTTTTGGAATTCCAGCATCAGCTGTGCCGGTCGCGGCATGAGTAACGAACCTGCGCCGGGGGTTCGATGGCGAAAGGCTCGCAGCCGAATGGCTGGCGCGGAACGAGCCTTCAGTGGGCCGCTCACGGGAGAAACGCTTCGACCGCGTCGTTGGCCCGCTGGAGGTAGCAGTTGTACGTGGGCGTTCCGAGCAACGCGATCTCGCCATACGAGAGCAGCTCGAAACTGAACCGGATTTCCATGTGGCTGTCCGGAGCAAGAAGGACGGCCCGCCCGTCGGGCGACCGGAACTCCATGCTGCCGCTGATGCGGTAGTCGACATCGACCTGCGGCCTGCCGTTCTCGCTGCGCGAGAACGTGAACGCCTTCGATTCCACGGGTGCGCCGCGGCGCTCGGCCTTCAAGAGCCGCTGTCCGCAGGTCCCGTCCGGCAGCCGGATCGGGCTGTCGCCGTCGGCACAGGACCTGAAGAACGCGTTCATGAGCTCCGGATTGACGTACCGGGTCAGTCGCTGCGCCTGCGATCGATTGCCGCCGCACAGATGGACCAGCTCGAGGAAGCCCGTCGCGACGCGCTGGTCCCGTTCCCCGGGATCCGTCGGCCAGTCGGAGTGGTCGACCAGTGGGTGCACCACGGTCGTGTGGGGATCCACGATCCGCAAGGACAGCGCGTGGCGCGCATCCGCGGCGAAGCTCCAACCGATCTCCTGGCCGGCGACGGTCTCGACGCGCTTTTCATCTTTCGTGAAGGCCAGCTCCTGAGCCAGTCTCTGCGTGTGCGCAGGGGTGAATCGACCCGCGTTGAGCCGACGCAGTCCTTCCTCGGGCAGGTCGAGGCCGAACACGTCTCTCAGCGCCGTACGCCACCCGTCGCTCAGTTTCGGCTGAGGGGATGCCGCGGACTGCGAGCTTGACGATTCGTCCGTGTCGCCGACACCGAGACGCTTCGCAAGCTCCCCCAGCATGGCGGCCATGTCCAAGAACTCTTTCTGCAGCGCCTTTTCGTCTGTCACGCCTGCGAGCTGCGCGCCGGTCCGCAATGCCTCGACCAGCGCTTTGCGCTGCGGGTCGCCGAGAGCCGCCACGAGCTGCTCCATGTCCTGGTCTTGCCCGGACCGTCCGCCGATCACGTTTTCGAGTACGTCGTCCTCTCCGCTGGAGAGCCCGAAGGCGTTCGCAGCCTCTCGCAGGGAGCGGAACGCACTGCTCACATCCCTGAGGTCGCGCAGCGCCTGGTCGGGGTGGGTGCGATCCGCCAGCGAGCGAAGTGCGCCGGACAGGCGTTCCGTGCAGTTCGCGCGCTGCCCGTCGAGGATGGCGATCTGTGCGCGTCCGAGCACGGTCTTTGCGACCGTGCCGAGTTTCAGGGTGCGCAGCGCCGGCGTGAGCGCCAGGACCTGGGCGCTGTTGAACGGCTGCTCGGATTTCTGCAGAGCCTCCAGAATCGGTGCGCCCTGCTGGAAATGGGTGTTCACGCGGGGGTTGCTCCCCAACATCTCCGCGTTTTTCGCCATCGCCACCACGTCCCGAACGAATTGACCCGGATCGACGGCATCGCCGGATTTCGCGTTGGGGTCGTAGTCACCCATATCGCACTCCAGCTCGTTCTCGCTCTCTTCGATGCGTGCGCAGTATTCGAGCTCCACTGCTCCGATGAACTCCGCGCGAAATCGCGATTGGACACCGGGCGCTGCAGTTTCCCCGGCGGCGGCTGTGCCGGCTGCCGCACTCGTGTCGGACTGCAGCCCCGTCCTCACACGAATCAGGTCTTCCCAGGAGATGTACCTGAGCACCCTCGGAAGGCAGTCGGGGTCGACGGTGTCGTGGAGCTGGCGCAGAATCTTTTCATCGACCGCTTCCTGGATGCCCGCCCCCGCCGGCACCGCGCCGAACTGGATCGCTGGGACCGCGGCGTTGAACAGCGCGTGGAACTGCGGGGCGATGTTGCTCAATTTACCTTGGTACACGCTTTCCTGGACGGCCTTCACACCGGACTCGATGCTCGAGTCGATCTCGCCGATCAGCAGGTCGTTGACGGCGGACTCGATCTCCATCATGAGGTGTTCCGCTTCGGGTCTGCCGAGTGCCTCGTGAAGCGTGGCGTCGAGCGGCGGCGTCGTGAGGTCGAACTTCGGGTGCGGCGTCTGCAGAAGGGCCTGTGCCTGCGCGGCTCCGGCACCGCGCAGGCCGATCGCCAGCTGCCGCAACAGTGTGGGATTGCCCTTCAGCTGCGCGCGAATCGTGTCGACGACCTCACGCGGGTTGCCGCCGGCTTCCTTGTAGACGTGGAGCGCCGCGCCAGTGTCCAGCAGTGCGCGCGCGATGGTCTCGGGGTTGCCGTTGCGTGCTGTCAGGGCGGCAAGCAGTCTATCGCCCGGGTCGCTGATGCGATCCCATGCCTGCGCCAGCGCATTCTGCCGCGCCTCGAGCACCGCCTTCGAGGGCGCGGAGGCAAACACGCGTTTCACGCCCTGAAAGAACTGGCCGATCTTCGCGAGGATGCCCCGCGGACCTGTCGGGGTTGCCGCCGAGGCGCGGCCGTTGAGCGCGCTGGTCGAGACGTCCGGCAGGGTGGCAATGGATGCGCCTTCCGCCCCCGCCATCGTCGGGACGGGCCTGTTGCTGGAAGCGCTCACATCGTTGGGCATGACGGTTGTTCCGATCAAAGAGGGTGGCGGCAGCAGGCGGCGCAGCTTTTAGAACTCCAGCATCAGCTCTGCCGGTCACGGCATGAGTAACGACCCTGCACCGATGGTTCGGCCGCTGTACACGCACGCGCGCGAGGCCGTCCAACCCGAATGGCACTGACTCGAGCTCTCGGGACAACTGGCTGCTGGCGACTGGCAGCTGGCCAGAGTCTGAATTTCTGGCCAGTTGCCAGCTGCCCTCAAGATTGCGTGGGCCGCTCACGCCAAAGACGCTTCGGCCGCGTCGCCTTCCGGCTGGAGGTAGCGGTTGTACGTGGGGGTTCCGAGCAACGCGATCTCGCCATTCTCGAGCAGCTCGAAACTGAACCGGATCTCCATGTGGCTGTCCGCAGTGAGCGGGACGGCCGGCCCCGCGATCGGCCGGAACCGCATGCTGCCGCTCACGCGATAGTCGACATCGACCTGCGGCCTGCCGTTCTGGTTGCGCGAGAACGTGAACACCTCCGATTCCACGTATTTGCCGGGGTCCGGGCCCGGCCGGAGGCCCCGTCCGCGGGTCCCGTCCGGCAACCGGATCGGGCTGTCGTCGCCGACACAGGACCTGAAGGCCGCGTCCCAGAGCCACGGATTGACGCGCTGGGTCAGTCGCTGCGCCTGCTCGCGATTGCCGTCGCACAGCTGGACCAGCTCCTTGAAGCCCGCCGCGATGCGCTGGTCCCGTTCCGCGGGGTCCGTCGGCCAGTCGGAGCGGTCGACCAGTGGGTGCACCACGGTCGTGTGGGGATCCACGATCTGGAAGGGCCGCGCGCGGCGCACGTCATCGGCGAAGCTCGAGCCGATCTCCTGGCCGGCGACGGTCTCGAGGCGCTTTTCACTTGCCGTGAGGGCCAGCTCCCGAGCCAGTCTTTGCGTGTGCGCAGGGGTGAATTGACCCGCGTTGAGCCAATGCAGTCCTTCCTCGGGCAGGTCGAGGCCGAACACGTCTCTCAGCGCCGTACGCCACCCGTCGCTCAGTGTCGCGGGAGGGGATGCCGCGGACTGCGAGCTTGACGATTCGTCCGTGTCGCCGACGTCCAGACGCCTCGCGAGCTCCTCCAGCATGGCGGCCATGTCCGAGAACTCTTTCTGCAGTGCCTTTTCGTCTGTCACGCCTGCGAGCTGCGCGCCGGTCCTCAATGCCTCGACCAGCGCCTTGCGCTGCGGGTCGCCGAGAGCCGCCACGAGCTGCTCCGTGTCTTGGCTGGACAGTGCGTCGATCACGTTTTCGAGTACGTCGTCCCCTGCGCTGGAGAGCCCGAAGGTACTCGCCGTCTCCAGCAGGGCGTGATACGCACGACTCAGATCCCTGAGGTCGCGCAGCGCCTGATCGGGGTGGGTGCGATCCGCCAGCGAGCCCAGTGCGCCCGACAGGCGCTCCGCGAAGTTCGTGCGCTGCCCTTTGAGGATGGCGATCTGTGCGGGGCCGAGCACGGTCTTCGCTTCCGTGCCGAAATTCAGGGTGCGCAGCGCCGGCGTGAGCGCCAGGACCTGGGCGCTGCTGAAGGAGTCCTGCAGAGCCTCCAGAACCGGCACGACCGGCTGGAAATCCGGAACCGGCGCCTCGTCGAGGGTACCGAGGTTCACGCGGGGGTTGCTCCCCAGGATCTCCGCGCTGTTTTTCGCCATCGCCACCACGTCCCGAACGAACTGGCCCGGATCGACGGAGGTCGCGCGGCCCGCAGCGCCGGAATCGCCGGATTTCGCGCTGTGGACGTATGCACCCATCAGGCGCTTCAGCTCATCCTGGCTGTCTGTGATGCGTCCTGTGTATTCGAGCTCGACTGCTCTGATGAAGTCAGGCTGGAACGGCGATTCGACACCGGGCGCTGCATTTTCCCCGCCGGCGGCTGTGCCGGCTGCCGCACTCGTGTCGGGCAGCCCCGTCCTCACGCGAATCAGGTCTTCCCGGGAGATGTACCTGAGCACCCTCGGAAGGCAGTTGCGGTCGACGGTGTCGTGGAGCTGGCGCAGAATCTTTTCATCGACCGCTTTCTGGAGGTCGGCCCCCGCCGACACCGCGCCAAACTGGATCGCGGGGACCGCGGCGTTGAACAGCGCGTGAAACTGCGGGGCGATGTCGCTCAATTTACCTTGGTACACGCTTTCCTGGACGGCCTTCAGACCGGACTGGATGGTCGAGTCGATCTCGCCGATCAGCAGGTCGTTGACGGCGGACTCGATTGCCATCATGAGGTGTTCCGCTTCGGGCCTGCCGAATACCTCGTGACGCGTCGAGTCGAGCGGCGTCGTCGCGAGGTGGAACTTCGGTTCCGGCGTCTGCAGAAGGGCCTGCGCCTGCGCGGCTCCGGCACCGCGCAGGCCGATCGCCAGCTGCCGCAACAGTGTGGGATTGCCCTTCAGCTGCGCGCGAATCGTGTCGACGACCTCACGCGGGTTGCCGCCGGCTTCCTGGTAGGCGTGGAGCGCCGCGCCAGTGTCCAGCAGTGCGCGCGCGATGGTTTCGGGGTTGCCGTTGGATGCTCGCAGGGCGGCAAGCAGCCCATTGCGCGGGTCGTTGATGCGATCCTGCGCCAGGCTCAGCGCCTCATTCCGCCGCGCCTGGAGCACCGCCTTCGATGGCGCGCAGACAAAGACGCGTTTCACGCCCTGAAAGAGCTGGCCGATCTTCGCGAGGATGAGCCGCGGACCTGTCGGGGTCGCCGCCGAGGCGCGGCCGTTGAGCGCGCTGGTCGAGACGTTCGGCAGGGTGGCAATGGATGCGCCTTCCGCCCCCGCCATCGTCTTGACGGGCCTGTTGCTGGAAGCGCTCACATCGTTGGGCATGACGGTTGTCCCGATCAAAGAGGGTGGCGGCAGCAGGCGGCGCAGCTTCAGAACTCCAGCACCAGCTACACCGGTCACGGCATGAGTAACGAACCTGCGCCGATGGTTCGGCCGCTGTACACGCACGCGCGCGAGGCCGTCCAACCCGGGTCCGCGGATGGGGTGTTGCGTCCTCGTGCAGGAACCGGCCGTCGGCGGCCGGGCTCGTCATGTCGACGTCGGGCCGGGCTACGTCGCCGTCCGGCAGCGCGAAGTTCAAGCGGCCTTCCCTGCCCCGCCTGCACGCGTAACCGGCCTCGTGTTCGGCCGGAGCCTGCCGGCTGTGGCGGGCCGTTGAGGATCATCACGGCGATCCGGGTTCTGACTGCGTGGGCCGCTCACGCGAAAGAGGCTTCGTCCGCGTCGTCAGCCGGCTGGAGGTAGTGGTTGTACGTGGGTGTTCCGAGCAACACGATCCCGCCATCCTCCTGCAGCTCGAAACTGAACCGGATTTCCATGTGGCTGTCCGGAGTGGGAGGGACGTCTCCCCCCTCGATGAACGGCCGGCAGAGCAGCATGCCGCCGCTGAGGCGGTAGTCGACATCGACCTGCGGCCTGCCGTTCTCGTTGCGCGAGAACGTGAACGCCTTCGATTCCACGGGTGCGCCGAACCGTGAGTGCTCGTCCCGCAAGAGCCGTCCGCCGGTCCCGTCCGGCAACCGGATCGGGCTGTCGTCGCCGGCACAGGACCTGAAGAACGCGCCCATGAGCCGCGGATTGACTTGCTGGGTCAGTCGCTGCGCCTGCTCGCGATTGCCGTCGCACAGCTGGACCAGCTCCTCGAAGCCCGCCGCGATGCGCTGGTCCTGTTCCGCGGGATCCGTCGGCCAGTCGGAGTGGTCGACCAGTGGGTGAACCACGGTCGTGTGGGGATCCACGATCTGGAAGGGCAGCGCGCGGCGCGCATCCTCGGCGAAGCTCGAGCCGATCTCCTGGCCGGCGACGGTCTCGAGGCGCTTTTGATCTTCCGTGAGCGGGTCGGCCAGCTCCCATGCCAGTCTCCGCGTGTGCGCAGGGGGGAGTTGACCCGCGTTGAGCCAACGCAGTCCTTCCTCGGGCAGGTCGAGGCCGAACACGTCTCTCAGCGCCGTGCGCCACCCGTCGCTCAGTTTCGGCTGAGGGGATGCCGCGGACTGCGAGCTTGACGATTCGTCCGTGTCGCCGGCGCCGAGACGCTTCGCGAGCTGCTCCAGCATGGCGGCCATGTCCGAGAGCTCTTTCTGCAGCGCCTTTTCGTCTGTCACGCCTGCGAGCTGCGCGCCGGTCCGCAATGCCTCGACCAGCAACTTGCGCTGCGGGTTGCTGAGAGTCGCCTTGAGCTGATCAATGTCTTGCCTGGACCGTGCGCCGATCACGCTGCCGGCCACTTCGTCCACTTCGCTGGCGAGCTCGAAGGTACTCGCCGTCTCCAGCAGGGCGTGATACGCACGACTCAGATCCCTGAGGTCGCGCAGCGCCTGATCGGGGTGGGTGCGATCCGCCAGCGAGCCCAGTGCGCCGGACAGGCGCTCCGCGAAGTTCGTGCGCTGCCCTTCGAGGATGGTGACCTGTGCGGGTCCGAGCACGGTCTTTGCTACCGTGCCGAGTTTCAGGGTGCGCAGCGCCGGCGTGAGCGCCAGGACCTGGGCGCTG
>Ga0160455_100153_pt1 | contig 80769 bp, 74 predicted proteins | sample HID1972I_E6MG_FD_108206 | JGI IMG/M metagenome (GOLD analysis project Ga0160455, IMG submission 108206) | Enriched pill bug-associated microbial communities from UW Madison campus, WI, USA - HID1972I_E6 MG | ecosystem: Host-associated > Arthropoda: Insects > Digestive system > Unclassified ... | reverse complement strand
GGTGATCAAGCGTTTCGACCTACGCTTGGAAACCCGTACCAGCCGCACCACGCGGCGCGATTACGACTTCGAAAAACCGCGCATCACCCTCGAAAGCGAAAACCGTGGCGACGCCCTGCCCGACCTCGAAGACTACGATTACCCGGGTCGTTTCATCGACCGCGAACGCGGCAAGCACCTGGCCAAACGCGCCCTCGAACGCCACCGCAGCGACTTCCAGCTCGCCGAAGGCAAGAGCGATCAACCGTTGCTGGTCAGCGGCCACTTCCTCGCCCTCACCGCGCACCCGAAAGCCAAATGGAACGACCTCTGGTTACTGACCGAAGTCCACCACGAAGGCAAACAGCCGCAAGTGCTGGAAGAGTCGGTGACCAGCGACACCACCGCACTCAAAGACGACTTCCACCAAGGCTACCGCAACCGCTTCCAGGCCACGCCGTGGGACGTGCCCAACCGCCCGCCCCTGCGCCACCCGAAACCGCGCATCCTCGGCAGCCAGAGCGCCGTGGTCACCGGCCCGAAAGGCGAAGAGATCCACTGCGACGAATACGGCCGCGTCAAAGTCCAGTTCCACTGGGACCGCGAAGGCCAGGCCGACGACAAAACCAGCTGCTGGCTGCGCGTCTCCAGCGCCTGGGCCGGCGCCCAATACGGCGGCATCGCCATCCCGCGCATCGGCATGGAAGTGCTGGTCACCTTCCTTGAAGGCGACCCCGATCAACCGCTGATCAGCGGCTGCCTGTACCACAAGGAAAACACCGTTCCCTATCCACTGCCGGCGAACAAGACCCGCAGCACCTTCAAGACCCTCAGCTCGATGGGCGGAGGCGGCTACAACGAACTGCGCATCGAAGACAAAAAAGGTCAGGAACAGATCTACCTGCACGCCCAGCGCGACTGGGACGAAAACATCGAGCACGACCAGAAAATCCGCATCGGCAACGAACGCCACGACACCGTCGAAAAGAACAGTTACAGCGAATTCAAAGCCGAAGAACACCATACCGTCTACGAAGACCGCAAAGTCGAAGCCCGCGCCAATGATCACCTCACCGTGGGCGTGAACCAACACATCAAAATCGGCACCGGTCAGTTCATCGACGCTGGCCAGGAAATTCATCTCAGCAGCGGCATGAAAGTGGTGATGGAAGCCGGCGCAGAGCTGACCCTGATCGGTGGTGGCAGCTTTATCAAGATTGATGCTGGTGGCGTGACGATGAGTGGGCCGGTGATCAACATGAATTCCGGCGGCAGCCCCGGCAGCGGCACGGGAGCGGCGCCGTTGTTGCCGGGGTTGTTGAAGCAGGCTGATGCTGACAAGGCTGGCAAGGTGTTAGTCCCGCCAATGACCAATCCATTTGTACGAAAAAGCGTTCAAGGCCTGCCCCTTGTTCCGATCTGTGGAAAGCAAGCCAATGGCGCTTGCTCGCGAGAGGTTTGCCCATGTCTGAATGGCTGAGTCTTTTCCTTGAACAACCCGTGGCCACGACGCCATCGGGCAGCAGTGGGAACCGCACCCTGTATGGCATCATCGACAGCGTTCGCCAGCCTCGGGCTCTGGAAAAGCTTTACCAACAGTCCGGGTTGAATGGTGTTGAAAAGCTGTTTCAGGACACGCCGTTCGCCGAAATGAATGATGTCAGTCCGATCTGGCTGCAACTGACACCGGGAAGTCCTGCCGCCGCCCAAGCCATAGAGCTATGCCGCGACAACCGCGCGGGCCTTTTACTGACCTCGCGTGAAAAGCCGGAGACCGCGCTCTTGCATGCTCGTCGCCTCCTGCGCATGAACGACCCGTCTCATGGTGACTCGCTGGCGCGCTACTACGACCCGGCATTCTGGAGCGCGCTGGCGCTGACGGTACCCGCCCGAGCGCTGTTCGGCCCTTGGGCCAGCGTCTACACCCCGCCCGCCCACAGCGACGATCAACAATGGCGTGTTTGGGAACAAACAGAAAAAGTTGATGCCTCTAATGGCGAACAAAAATATCCGCTGCACCTGAAGAGCGACACGTTGATAGCGTTCGATGAGATCCGTTGGTGGTACTGGATTCGGCTGCGGAACGCCGAGTCCGCAGCGGGCTTATCGGATTCGCAGCTGTCTGGCGTGTCCGATAATTTGCAACTGCTGGTGGACCACGGCATTGAAGAAGGACGTCATCTTGAGCACCTGCTGCCGAATCTGAATCAAGGTCCGCTGCAGGCCCGCGCCGACGTCATGAACGTGCTGAGCAGCGACATGCCGGCATTCGAGAAAGTACAACGACTGGAAGTCTGAGATGACAGGTACGTCCGAACAAACACCCGCGCCAGAACAACCACCTGTTGTCATTCCGGCCGATCCGCCAAAAAAGACTGCCGACGCGGAAACGTTCTGCAAAGACAAGAAGCCGGGTTGCAGCAGCAGCTACGACGACATCATCTACGTTACCGGTCAGCGCCGTTTCTGGCTGTTGCCCAAGCGCACATCCGAAAAACTCAAGGAAAGCGTCAGCCTGCTCAAACAGAAAACCGTCGACGCTGATAAAGCCACGCGCATGAGCAACATCGCCGACGCGGGGTTGATGGACTACTTCCTCACCCCTGGCCCGGAAGCCTTTCTCGAAGGCGAGCAACATAGCAGTTACCTGGCGTCTAAGTCGGCAATCCCCGAAGACACTGCCAAAAAGACGCAGTGCCGCAAGGATTGGGAAACGGCAAAAGCAAAGGGTGATAGCGACGCCACGATGCACGCCGAGCGCGAGATGTTCCACGCTGGACAGCGCATCGAGAAAAACCAGAAAAACATGGAAACCCTCGAAAAAGTTTCCGACGAAAAAGCAAAAACGTTGGGGTACAAACGAGAAAACGGCGTCTTCTATACCCCGCGCGCGTTAAAGGCCTGTGAAGCCATCGATACGTACATTAAAGAGCGCGACAAGGCGAAAGCCCACGGCTACAAAATGTTCGATCCAGGCACCAAGAAGATCGCCTCGGCTTGGGAACATCTGAAAGAATATAAGGCCCTTCACAAAAAGCTGATTGAAACCGGCGAGATCGACGAAAAGAAACTCAAGGGTGTGCAAATCAACATCCTGGCGTTGAAAGACCTGATGTCCAAGTACATCAATGCCATCGTCGAGCTTGCCGAGTGCGGGATTGCAGTTCCCGAGTTTGCGCTGAGTCCCGATGACCAATACGCCGGTACCGAGGATTTTCAGGCATTCATCGAGCTGACCACCAAACGCGATGAGCTTGAGAAAAAGATCGAAGAACGTTACTCCCAATGGGTCTCGGCCACTGGCGGCAAATCTGCGCCACCCGGCGTGCTCTTCGTCAGCTTGCAGAAACAGTGGTACGACCTGAATGACGAGGCAGAGCGAATTCAGAACACCGCCGAAGCACGCGTTCGAGCACTGAAACCGCCCCGCCTGTTTCTCTGGGACGCGGAAAGCTACAAGCCAAAACCCCTCGAACGACTGGCCAAAACAAACATTCCACTGCGTGAGCTCAGCAGCGCATCGTCGACGACGATTCTGAACCACATCAGCTTGAAACATCTGGCGCAGGTCAGCGGCAACGCATTCGAGGGTCAACTCAAAGAACTCGCGACCAGTTTGCCAAAGTCGATTGCCAAAGAATCCGACGACGACCGGGTATTCAGTGATTGGCTGGAACAGGAAGGCGCGCTGCAGTTCGATGAAAAGGGACCATGGTTCGATGAACATGGACTTTTCGTGCCTGAAAAATTCTTCAGCGCACTGGAAGCCAAAGGCTACAGAGTCGAAAGCATCAAAGCTGAAGCCAAGCGCAAAAGCTGGGGCGAAAACCTCAAAGCCATGGTTTTCGAAGATAAGCAGTTGCGCAACCTCATGCTGTTCGACAACAGTCCGCAGGCCCAACTGGTTCGATGCTTGCTCCCGGAAAGCGCCAACCTGCTGTCCGAAGTCAAAATGGAAGGCCCCACGCTGAAAAGTGGTTCCCCTCAGATTGCCAACGTAGAAGTCGCACTGGATGTAACGGCGTGGCGCGGGGAAGTCAGCTTACTCAAAGTCGAGTTCCCGAAACGGGCAAAAGCCGACCCTTGGATCGCAAAATACAAGGCTCATGACGGCAGCGTGCGCAGCGTCAACTTCGGCAAACTGTCTCTGGATCTGGAAGCCAAGGCCTGGGGATTCGCTGGCGCAAGTCTCATGCTGTCACGCGACCTGACCCTGGACCAGAAAACCGGCTACACCAGCCTGGTCGGTGTAGACATCGCTGAAAAATCCGGCGACCTCGCCAAGTTCGAAGTGTTTGCCGGCGCCCAAGCCGGGTGCAAAGTCACCGGCAAACTGTTCTGGTGCCCTCCCCCAAGCGTCCTCCCGCCTGCTCCCGTGCCCAATCGCATTTCAGCCAACCAGTGGCGCCCTTTGGCCAAACTGGAAGTTGAAGTAGCCGTGGCCATCGGCGCCGGCTACACCGGCGACATGCACCTACGGATGCAAAACGGCCTACTGCTGTTATCGATCAAGGGCGCGCTGGTCTGGGGCGCAGGCGTCAAAGGGTATTTGACCTTTGAAGTCGGCTACGACAGCATCGTAGCCTTGACGGAACTGGTGCGACAGGAAATGGCCGCGAACCAATACAAGGATCTTGAGTGGGTCGATGGCGAAGCCATGGACTACCTGCAAAAACTGAGCTTCCTCGGCGCCACGGGTATCGATGTGGCGTTTGCCTATGTGCGTGGGTATGCCATTGTTAAAGGGATATTTGATGCGCTGACCGAGGGGGGGCGTGGGGGGTTGATTGCTTATACATTAGTTAGAGATAAGAACCAGAAAGCTATACAGGATTGGGTTTTTAATCTTCAGCCAGAGGCTTTAGGGCCGCTCCTTTTAGCATTATGCGCTCCTCCAAAAGCTTTCACCTCCGAAGAAGATGAGCAAGCTGAAGTTTTTGATGAAGAACAGACACATCTCCTACAACAGCGAGCAATAGAGAAGTGTTTAACCTGGATTTCAAACAAGACTAATGCTTCGCTACAGTTTGAAGAAGCGATTATTCGCATGAACAGAGACGGAGCGCGGTCAAGTCAGGCAGGATCCGTTTACTGCAAAAACAAGCTTAAATTGGACACCTTCATGGCCGAGCGTGTTTTATCATTGCAAGTTGGCACTAACGAAATGAGAAATCGATACAGAGCGCTAGTTTCGACTATGGGCGCTCGCTTGAACGACCATTGCAGTTATCAAACCGAATACAAAGGTCCAGCATTCGCACCTATTCAAAAGATCAAAAGCATCTATAAAGGGCCAAACATTGATTAAGCATTACACTTGGTTATTTTTTGCATACTTTGCATTGTGCGGCACAGCAAACGCCGAACTGACACCAACACAAAAAAGTGCAAAAGACACGGGTATCGCTATTTTTCAGCAGAGCGACTGGTACGACTCCCAGCCCTTCCTGAACATTGCTGCAGAGGCAGGGGATCGTGACGCACAATATTATTTGGGCGAAGCTATTAGACTCAGTCAGCGCTATATCACTCCAGACGCAAAAAAATGGTATGAGGCCTCAGCTGAGCAAGGTTTTTTATATGCAATGCTCCGCTTAAGCAATAAAAATGACTTGTGCGGAAGTATGGGTACCTGCACAGATAAAAATGGAGTTGACTGGCGAGATCGTTCACTAACAACGGCTCAAGAACGAGCAAAAAAAGGCGACACAGAAGCAATGACCGTCCTGTATACGGCTGGTCAGGGCCTGCCATGGCTTGAGAAAGCGGCCGAAGCAGGTGACAGTTACGCACAACAAATGCTGGCTAGCGCTTACAAAAGCGGTGCCGGGTGGTTTTTGATTCCAGGTAGTCGAGAAAAAGCGATTATCAAATGGTTTAAAGCGTCATCGGAAGGTGGTAACCCGAGAGGCATGTTCCTCTATGCGAATTACTTATACGACCATAATGGTAGTAAAGAAGAGATCGCATACTGGGTGAAAAAATCAGCGGAGCACAGCCATATAGATGCAGTTGGCACCTACGCATACAAAATTTCAGATCCGTCCAATGAACTTGGTTACCCAGAAAATCTGATTGAAGCATACGGCTTGACACTTTTACTTTCAAAGCTGGAGGCAGGAACAGCACCAGAAGATGCAAAGCGGCTGCTCCCGGATCTGGCTAAAAAGATGAATCCTGTAGAAATAACAGAAGGGATTGAGTTTTCGAAAGAATGGAAAAAAAATCACCCCCCCTTATCTTATTTTGACCCAATATACGGATACTAGACGATAAAATATTCTTAACAACGCCACCTTCGCTTAATTACATTCAGGGGCAGAACACGGTTTATCATGTTTTACATGTGGCATGCCTCCGATTAAAAACACCTTTGACAGATTAGACTTTTTTGCACCAGAGACAAGAATCTATAACCACCATAGTTAATCGAACGTATACAGTGGCCATCATTTCCTCCACCCAAGTAGTCAAAGCTTTCCATACAGGACGAATCATTGACTAAAATAATATACATCATCATTTTATACTCAATATTTTTATTCACTCCAGTTTTCGCACAGTTAACAACAGAACAGCTATTAACAAGAAATAAAGGGATTATTCTTTATCAACAAAGTGATTGGTACGATTCACAGCCACTACTGAAAATCGCGGCAGATGCAGGGGACAGTACAGCGCAATATTACCTAGGAGAGGCTATCCGCCTCAGCAACCGCTACACCACCGAAGATGCAAAAAAATGGTACAAATCCGCAGCTAATCAAGGAAATTTGTATGCAATGCTTCGGCTGAGTGCGCATGATTTGTGCAAAGAGATGGAAAGTTGCTCAGGTAAAAACGATGAAGAATGGCGGAGTTACGCACTGCAAATTGCAAATGAACGCGCCGAACAAGGCGATACTGAGGCAATGATTGTTTTATTTACCGCTAGCCAAGGTTTGCAATGGTTAGAAAAGGCAGCGACAGCAGGCAGTGGATTTGCTCAAAAAACGCTCGCTGGTAAGTACAAAGATGGTGAGGGTTGGTTCCTTATTCCTGGGAGCCGCGAGAAAGCTGTTGAAAAATGGTTCAAAGCTTCAGCGGACAGCGGTTACCCGCCGGGTATGTACCTATACGCAAATTTTTTATATGAAAATCATGCACGCAAAGAAGATGTAGGATATTGGCTAAAGAAAGCGGCTGAGTCAGGTCATATTGATGCTGCTGGTGGATATGCCCTCACTGTCGCGCACCTCCCTGACAGTTACGGATTTCCGTTGGACTTAGTAGAAGCCTATGGAATCACCTACCTTATCTCCCATTTGCAAGGTGGTGGCGTAGCCCCTGAGGATGCTAGAAGAAGCCTTCCTGAAATTGCCGAAAAGATGAGTCCTCAAGAGATCAAGGATGGGATCCGCTTTGCCAAAGATTGGGAAAAGAATCACCCACCACTTTCCTACTTTGTTCCGGCTTACGGCTACTGATTTAAGGAAGTTTATCTGTGTCCGCTTTCCGCCCTATTTTCTTGAGCATTGCCTTGTGGGTTTCCACCACATCAATTTCCAACGCCCAAGTCATTGAAAATCAAGCGGCAGCGAAAGAAACTGGCATTATGCTTTACCAGCAAAGTGCATGGACTTCCTCGCAGACTTTTTTGCAAACTGCTGCCGAAGCAGGCGATCGAGACGCTCAGTATTACTTAGGCGAGGCCATCCGCCTAAGTAACCGTTACATGACAGAGGACGCCGTGAAATGGTACGAGGCCGCAGCCGAAAAAGGACACATCTATGCCATGCTGCGTCTTAGTAACCAAGAAGATCTATGCACTTTAGTCGAAACCTGCACGCAGAAAAATGTTAAAGACTGGAGGACTTTGGCCTTGAAAACTGCACACGAACGCGCGGAGAGAGGCGACACCGAAGCAATGGTTGCGCTCTTTACAGCCAAACAAGGTTTGGAGTGGTTAGAAAAGGCTGCAGAGTCGGGTGATGACTTTGCCCAGCAACTTCTAGCAAGTGCCTACCAAAATGGACAGGGTTCGTTCCTGATCCCAGGCAGTCGAGAGAAAGCAGTCAAGAAGTGGTTTAAGGCGTCTGCGGAAGGGGGCTATCCTCCCGGAATGTACCTTTATGCTAACTACCTATATGAGCACGATGGAAAAAAGGAAGAGATAGGAAATTGGCTAAAAAAAACAGCTGAAGCAGGACATATCGATGCACTTGGAAGCTATGCCCTCAATATCGCCCACCTTCCGAACAGTTACGACTTTCCGCTCGATTTAGTCAAAGCCTATGGCTTTACGTATTTGATAACACAGCTCCAAGGAGGGGGAGCAGCACCAAGGGAAGCGAAGATCAGCCTCCCTGAGATTGCAGAAAAAATGAAACCTGAAGAAATCGAAATGGGAATTTCATTCGCAAAAGAATGGGAAAAGACACACCCTCCGCTTTCCTATTTTGATCCAATTTACGGATATTAAGCCAATTTATTCCCAAGGCTACCGCCAAATGTTATAAGTGCAACTAGCCCTTGGGCATTTGTAGAACCAACGATCGCATAACAAGAAATTAAAATTTTATAAATCCCACCAATGATTAAAAACACCATATTTTTATTTCTCTCTTTAGCAATGTCTAACTTTGAACATTTTTTCGCCCTACGCGAAATGGTGAGAAGGATCGATGCAACGCGGAAATTTTTAAACACCTCACCGCCCTTGTGTAAAATTTCGCTCCTTTGGGTCAGTGCGCTTTTGACAATGCTGATTAAGGACGAACCCCATGGATTTTGATCACGACCTACCTCGGCTTGGCGACATCCTGCTACTAAGGGGAAAGAGCCTGTTGACCAAGCCCAATATGGCCATTCAATCAATCACACGCTTGCAAATCGCGAGCTACTCACATGTCGCGATGGTTACCGGGCAGAACATGATAATTGATGCCAATCCAGGCATCGGAATCACCTTGCGTCAATGGGATGAAGTGAGTCATTCCTACGACGTCGCCAATTCGTTGTTAGTCCGACACCGCTACGCAGACGATGCGGCGACTTGGAATTTGCTCGAACAGGCTCAATACTATTACGGTCAGAAATACAAGATAACTGCGTTAATCAGTAACGAGGCGGAATTTTCTGACAATGAGGGCATTGTGTGCTCACAGTTCATCGCGCAAATTTTTCAGGATTGCGCACTGCCCTGCTCAGGAAAGTCGTGCCGCAAAAGCCTTCCCACAGATATTTATACTTTTACCAAAGCCAGCTCGGAATGGGTTCAACGTCCGCTCTCGGAAATCAAAATTGGAATAAGTTGCCGCTCTAGCGAGATCGCTCACTCCATAGTTCAAGTCAATCACCAAATGGATAATTATGTCGCTGCATCGCTAAAGCAGGCGTTTGATTTAAGTCGTCTGTTTCATGAGTTAACGGCAGACATAGCGGACGCAACAGACTTGATTAACGTAGCGAATGGTGGCTTGATTCCTCTGGCCAAGCGGATGGAAGCAGCAGCCACCAGCAACATTTCCATCGAGCATTTCAGTAAATCGTGGCGGCAATACTTTCTCGAGCCAAGAGCCAAGGCAACCTTCCTCCACGAGGCCGGCACGGCAGCTGAGCAGCCTATAAAAATCTTCATTAAGACATGTGAAATTGTAAAGCAACACAATACAGCGGCAGACAACGCGTCGGAGCAACTGAATTTGTTACTGACGCAGCTTGAACATATTTCAAAGTCCCTTCCCGCGGCGCCCTCTGACATTGAAATTCAAACGTGGGTTATCAACCATCTTGAGATCCGCAAAGAATTACAGCGGCAAATAGATATTCTTGACTGGATCATTATTTCCAGTCCAGGCAATCTTGATTTTGCCAAAAGCTTTGATTTCCAAGCCTTTATGGAAGAATACGATAAAGACCCCAAGCCTGATTTCAATGAAGCAATAGATACGCTGGTGATCATTGCTGACTATTGTCGCCATTGTAATAGCTGGGCACAACAACGCCCGCTTTATGAGCAGATAATGAGTGCTCATCACCTGCTCGGCAATGTACAAGGGGCCGAGCTCCACGCCCCTTGAACATGCCCCGCCCCCCGCATTGAGGCCGGAAAAGGCCGGAACGACCTGCTCATGCAAATCCCTGCACAGGCGCTGGCGCTAGCACACACTGTGTCCTAACCTTTCCTGGCCAACAGGAACCACATGAGCACCCATCGGCAATGTGGACTAAGGGAGCAAGCGCATGGCGAACAAAAAAGGAACTGCATTGGTAGCTGATCTGGAGACAATCGACAAAGCAGCAGGAATTTTCGGAATATGTTATTCGATACTGACATGGAGTGGTGTCGGAAAAGGATTCAGCCCTTTCAGCTTGGGTTCCTGGACGAAAACGCTAGGAAAACTTGCGGAGGATGGACACGCAACAACGTTTCTTATCGATGGCGAAAACATCACACTGACGGGAATCAGTGAGACCGGTTGGGAATTCTCCACGGGTACGCTTGCCTCGCAGGATTGGGCGCGCGCCACCGGAAGCGCAACGACGTACGTTTACTATATTGGCGTAAACAAGCAGTTCATAAAAAAATATAGAAAACTTCAAGCCAAGTTAAAGAAAACAAAGACCGCCTATGACGTCCTTTGGCCAAATCTTGCCAATGCGACAACCCAATACCAGAACTGTGTCAGCCATAGCCACTATCTGGTTTCCGAGCTAGGCCTCGCTCACTGGGCAAACACCATCAAGGGCTGGTGGATGCCGTCCGCAAGCAACTGGGTAGATTGGTTTAAAAGTTTCGCACCTACCCAACGAGACGGGTTCAGTTGGAAGTACAAGAAATTCGATAGCACAAACACGCACATTCCATAACCATCTTTCCGGGACGGCAATGAATACACTTGCGCGCACCTCGCCCGCCATTTCATCTACGACCGAGCCCCGGCCATTCGGGGCTTAGTCGTAGATAGAATGTACACGCCCCCCTCACACATCTGAACAAGGAGAGGTTCATGACCAGGATTTTCGTACTGTTCACGCTCATCAATCTGCTCGCCGGTTGTAACACTTACTCTGACGGACACCCTCGCAGTTCCGAAGACCCCGGCTGCAAAACTGCGCAAAAACAGGCAGGTTGCCTCTAAGCGATTGCGCCAAGGCACGGGTTTCAATTTGCCCATTGAAGGGCGATCGCGTGCGCTCGCTCTTTACCCGTGCGGAGGTAAAGGGCTGCGATGGATTAGCGATCAGCGCGGTGAACAGTCTGATAGGGGCCGCAGTGTCTACTCGACGGACATGTACGGCACAAAAATTCTTGCCAATGGGAAGTGCCAGTACAAACGTCCCGTCCCAGACGTGCAAACGCAAAGCCTTGCCTGCTGCGAATATTCTGCGGTTGACGCTATTTAGCTGCGATAAACACTCAAGCTAGCAGGGTTTTAATTCTTTGCCACTTCTCTATCAAACGATGATTCTTTGCCTGGATCTGAGTTGCGCCTCAACGAAGCGGTGACGAAATGCGCAGCGCAGCTGAGAGGTGTGGCAATCAACTTCAGACAGAAGTCGCGCCGCGCAGTAATCTATCGGTTTAGCGCAAGTCTTTAGCCAAATCGATCGATGGAGGATGATCCTTGTATGACGAAACAACCGCCCGTCACTCAACCAGCCGCCAGCGCCGCCGATATCGAGCGTTCGATCCAGGCCCTGAACAAAATGGCTGAACGCCTCTGGGGGGAGGGTCGAGAGGCGGAAGCCAAAGCCCTGCTCGATGCTCTCGACGCCTTGAACCGGGCGCTCGACCGAATTCGCATTGGTGAGAGCCGCAGGGCCGCTACCCTGCATTGAACCTGGCGCTTACGGCTTGAGAATCAGCAATGGCTCAGCTTTCTTGACGATGTAGGTCGCCAGTTCCGACCCCTTGTCCTGGCCGACGTTCCTGGCGATATGCGCCACGCCCTCAGGAATGAACAGCGAATCTCCCGCCTTTAGTGTCACTGGCGCCCTGCCTTCCAATTGATATTCAAAAGTGCCGCTGATCACGTACGCCACCTCGACACCGGGGTGCGCATGTTTCGGTGAAGTCACTCCCGGGGCGAAATCGACTCGCGCCTGAATCACTTCGCGATCATTCGCACCGAGATCCTCGCGAACCAGATCGGTACGGCTCAAACCTTGCTGCCAGCTCTTCGGTTGAGTGTCCGCCGCGTGAGCGATACCGATCATTGAAATGACTACCGCAGCAGTGGCCAGAAACAGGGGACGGCGCATGGTGTTGCCCTCTTGAACGTAGTGGTGTGGAGGGCTTTATTCTGAGTGCAGCATGTCGGCGGAATGTGTCGCAAGCCGGACGTTTGTTATGCGCATGTGTACACGAACGGGCTGGATACACGCTTATACAAAAGAGTCTTGGTCTTGCCGCAGCGCCAACAGCCAGGTTCGGAAAGCGACGATTTTTTTCGAGGCGGCGGTTTCATGCGGCGAGATAAATCCCAAGGGCTTTGTCGCCGCACTGGAGCTGGATAACGCTCAAGTGCTGACGGAAGGCCCGGCGATCCTGCAGTACCTTGTCGACCTCGTACCGGCAATCGACTGGCGCCCGCACCCGGAACCTGGGCGCGCACGCGCTTGCAGGAACAGCTGAATTTCATCAGCACGGAAATCCATGGCGCTAGCACGCCGCTGTTCAGCGCGGACATTCCCGAAGCGATCAAGGCCATCTTCAAGCACAAGCTGTTCAAGCGCCTGGACTATCTGAACCACACTCTCGCCGACCAGGACTGGCTGATCGGCGACTTCAGCGTCGCCGATGCCTATTTGTTTACCGTGCTCAGATGGCTACCGACCTTCAACATCGACATCGTCGACTGGCCAGCGCTCGACGCTTACATGCACCGTATCGGTTCGCGCCCCTGCGTGGCGGCGGCGATCGCGGCTGAAGCGGCAACGCAAGCAGTTTGATCAGGGCGTAACAGCAGCCGTCGCGGCCTCATCGATGAACGCCGCGACCTCGCTAGCCCGGGAGGCCAGCGAGGCATGGCTGGCGTCCAGCGTGATGATCTTTTTCGCGCCCAGCCGCGCCGACATCTGTCGCTGGTTATCCGGGTGAATCATGTGATCTTCAGTGGAGATCTGATACCAGGACGGTTTGCTCTTCCAGGCCGGATTGCTGATCGTGTCGCCAAAAGTGCTGGCCACCGGCGCCTTCTGCGTCACGGCCATGACCAGAGCCTCATCCGCCGTCAGATCCTGACAAAAGCTTTGGTGGAATTTCTCCGCCTTGAGCCATAGAAAACCATCGCTATCCGGCTCAAGGTTCGGCGCAGCAGCCGGCAGATGTTGTTGCGTCAGAGCGCCAGGACTTTCCCCGGCATCCGGTGCAAACGCGGCGATATACACCAACCCGACGACATTTGGCTGATTGCCGGCCTCGGTAATCACTGCACCACCGTAGGAGTGCCCGACCAACAACACCGGTCCGCTTTGCTGCGCGATCATTTTACGCGTGCGCTCGGCGTCCTCGGCCAGTGAGGTCAACGGCATTTCCACGGCGTGAATATCGGTGTAGCCCTTGCGTGTCAGTTCAACAATGACTTTGCCCCAATGCGCGGCGCCGCCCCAGAATCCGTGTACCAGCACAATCGTCGGCTTGTTGCTCATGGCCCTGCTCCTGTATGAAAAGAGAAGATGGTTGCCTGTTTCGCGCAGAAGTATGGTGCCGATCGCCCGAACGGGCCATGTCGGCAACGAATCTGTAAACTGACGCGATCTTCACTCGCTCAAACAAGAGAACCCCATGGCCAATCAAGACATCATCTTCACCCCCGATCCGGATGCCGATTCCATTTCCTCCGACGTCACTACGTTCAACGGCATCATGGTCTCCACGCAGATCCCGACCCGGGCCGACGGCAGCCTGGAACTGGGTGGCATCACCGAGCAGAGCGAATGCACGCTGCAGGCGCTGAAAGTCGCACTGGAGCGCGCCGGCAGCTCGATGGATCGGGTCATGCACCTGACCATCTACCTCACCGACATGGCCGACCGCGGCGCGTTCAACGAAGTCTACCAACGCTTCTTCGCCAAACCGTGGCCGGTGCGTGCGGCAGTGGGCGTGGCGTCGCTGGCCGTTGAAGGGATGCGCGTGGAAGTCACGGCGATGGCGGCCAAGGCCTGATCCCCGACAGCTCGTGTTGGCGTCCGACAGGCGCGCATTGATACTGAATGTGCCGACGCCTTCGCGAGCAAGCCCGCCCATACAGGGTTGTGTACCACAGTGTGTACGAACCTGTTGGCGATACATCGACTTGCAACCAAAGCCTTTTTCGACACAGCCCGGATACGTCCCTGCGCTCAAATGCACTCAAGGTTTCAAGGGTTCACAAAGACCCCTCGGCCAAAGGTTCGCACAGGAGACGTCAGCATGAAAAAGGCACTGCCCCCCCGCAACACCGCGTTCGGTTTGTCGATTCTGGCTTTGTCGTTGTTCGGCGCAGTGACCAGCGTTCAGGCGCAAGCGGTGGAACCTGCGACCGTCAGCTATTCGGCGCCCTCGCCCTTCGGCCCGTTGAAACATGTGAAGGCCGGCGTGCTCGATGTCGCCTACGCTGAAACCGGTCCCGCCGGCGGCCCGGTGGTGATCCTGCTGCACGGCTGGCCCTACGACATTCACAGCTACGACGAGGTCGCGCCGTTGCTCGCGGCCAAGGGTTATCGGGTGTTGATGCCGTATGCACGCGGTTACGGCGATACGCAGTTTCTCTCCAAAGACACCCTGCGCAACGGCCAACCGGCGGCGCTGGCCAGTGATGTGATCGACTTCATGGATGCGCTGAAGATCAAGCAAGCGGTGCTCGGCGGTTATGACTGGGGCGCGCGTTCGGCGGACATCGTCTCGGCGCTGTGGCCGGAACGGGTAAAGGCATTGGTCTCGGTCAGCGGTTACCTGATCGGCAATCAGGCCGCCGGGCAGAACCCGCTGCCGCCCAAGGCTGAGTTGCAGTGGTGGTATCAGTTCTACTTTGCGACTGACCGTGGCCGCGCCGGTTACGCGAAGAACACCCACGACTTCGCCAAACTGATCTGGCAAACCGCCTCGCCGCAATGGAAGTTCGACGATGCTACGTTCGACCGTAGCGCCAAGGCGTTGCAGAACCCCGATCACGTCGACATCACCGTGTTCAATTACCGCTGGCGTCTGGGCCTGGTACAGGGCGAAGCGAAGTACGCAGCGCTGGAGCAGAAGCTCGCCACGGCACCGTCGATCAGCGTGCCGACCATCACCCTTGAAGGCGACGCCAACGGTGCACCGCACCCAGCGCCGGAGGATTACGCCAAGCGCTTTACCGGCAAGTACCAGTTCCGCTTGATCAACGGCGGCATCGGCCACAACCTGCCGCAGGAAGATCCGCAGGCGTTTGCCAAAGCTGTGATTGATGCGGATCACCTGTAGAAACTAAAAAGCAGTCAGCCGCGAAGGCTGACTGCTTGATTATTTGATAGTGGGCTTGAGGCTTGAGGGATGGTCCCGTTTTACAGATGCTTGCCTGAACGGACGCCATCGCGAGCAGGCTCACTCCTACAGGGGGAACGCATTTCAAATGTAGGAGTGAGCCTGCTCGCGATCACGCCCGACCAGACACCCTCAACCCCGACTAACGTACGCGATCAATCGGTTGGCACAACCAGATCCAACGCCTTGTTCACCGCCAATTCCCCCAACATGACCACTTGCGCAATGCCCAGCAGCGTCTGGCGTACGCGTGGGCAACGGCGCAAGGTGTTGTAGCCGTTATGACGTAACAGTGCGTGTAAGTTAAAAAGCCCCTCACCCTAGCCCTCTCCCAAAGGGAGAGGGCTAGGGTGAGGGGGGAGGTACGCCGACGTGGAATTTCGAGGTGAATTCAGGTGGGTAACGGCTTGGGTTATTTGACCAGGCGTTTTTCTTTTGATGGGCGATAGCCGAAATACGAGCTGTAGCACTTGCTGAAATGACTCGGCGAAACAAACCCGCAAGCCACCAGCACCTCCACCTGCGACAACTCAGTGTGCTGCAACAAACGCCGCGCTTCGGTAATTCGCAATTCCAGGTAATAACGCTGCGGTGTGGTGCCCAGTTGTTCCTTGAACAGACGCTCCAACTGCCGACGAGAACGCCCGGCGTACACCGCCAGTTGCTCCAGCTCCAGCGGTTCCTCAAGATTGGCATCCATCAGTTTCACCACCTCTCGCAACGGCGCACTGACGCAGAGGTTTTCATCCGGTTTGATCCGCCGGTAGCGCGATTCTTCGAAGGCCAGAATATCCTCGATGCCTTCGACCAAAGCTTTGCCGTGCAGGCTCTTGATCCAGTCCAGCGCCATGTGAAACGCCCCGGAGGGACTTGATGCCGTCAGGCGGTCGCGATCGATTACGTAGGGTTCACTGCTGACGTGGGTGGCTTTGGCGATTTCGGTCAGCGCCGGACGGTGCTCCGGGTGGATTGCGCAGCGGTAGCCATCGAGCAGCCCAGCGCGACCAAGAAACCACGAGCCATTCCATAACCCGGCAAGCGAGATGCCGCGCTCCGCTGCTGATCTGAGCAAGCCGATAAACTCATCACTTGCGCGCAGTTCGGTGCGATACCCGCCACACACCACCAGCAGATCCAGTTGCGCCAACGCGGCTGAATCCAGACGTGCATCGGGGCGGATCACCAGGCCCAGGTCACTGATGACTTCGCCGTCGCCCAAACCAAACGTGCGCGACGAAAACAGCCCCGGGCGCAGCAGGTTGGTGGTGACAACCGTGTCCAGCGCCTGGGTAAAGGCCGGCAGTGAAAAATGTTCGAGCAGCAGAAAACCGGTGCGGGTCAGGCGCGTGTCATCCGCGCCTTGCTCATTCAGATAGCGGAGGTTTTTCCCCTTCATGCCTCCGCTGAATTGGCGTCGTTCGATCAAGTTGTGGTCCATCGGTCATGTTGTTATGCGCCGATAGTTGGCTTGATCGGTCAAAGAGTCAATCACGCCTGTGGTTGATGGCTGGTCACGCAGTGAATTCCGCCCCCGCCAGCGGCGATGGCATCGATGTTGAGCTGGACGATTTCGCGATCCGGATACAGTTGCGAAAGCAGATCGAAAGCCTTTTTGTCTGCCGCTTTATCGCCGAACTCCGGGGCGATGATCGCGCCGTTGATGACGAAGTAATTGATGTAACCGGCGGCAAAGTCCGGGTTGTTCTGGTGGAACTTGCTTTTGCGCGGTTTCAGCGGCGGCGACATCGTGTGGATCTGCAATATGCGGCCATCAGCATCGGTGGCGTTCTTGAGGATTTCCAGGTGCGCCAGGGTGACCTTGTGATCGTAGGATTCAGGGTCGGTGTCGAGGTTGGCGATGACCACGCCGGGCTTGATGAAGCGCGCGTAGAAATCGACGTGGGCGTCAGTGATGTCCTTGCCCTTGATGCCCGGCAGCCAGATGATTTTGCGCAGGCCCAGGCGTTCCTTCAGTTCGGCTTCGACATCGGCCTTGCTCCAATCGGGGTTGCGGTTGCTGTTGATCCAGCTGCTCTCGGTCATGATCCCGGTGCCGTGACCGTCGACCTCGATGCCACCGCCCTCACCCACCAGATCGGTGCGTATGTACGTGGCTTGCGCGTCGTCGGCGACCAGTGCGGCGATCTTCGAGTCTTTACCGTGCTGCTGTTTGCCACCCCAACCGTTGAAGTTGAAGTCCACCGCGCCCAAACCACCCTTGTCGTCGATGACAAAATTGGCGCCGATGTCGCGCATCCAGATGTCATCCAGCCCGGCAGTGACGTAAGTGATATTGCGCGTACCGCAAAATTCTTCGGCGAGGCTGCGCTCGTTCTTGCGGCAGAACACGGTGACCGGTTCAAACCGGGCGATGGCGCGAGCAATGCGGCCGAGAGCTTGCTGGACGTCTTCGGTGAAGTCTTCCCAGATCGCGTCCTGCGCGCCGAAAGCGATATAGGCGCGCTCATGTTTGTCGCCTTCGTCGGGCATGAACCAGCGGCCTTGCGCGGCAGCCAGGACTTTGCCCGGCGAAAGGCCCAGGCCTGTAACCGCAGCGCTGACAGCGGCGACCACCGAGGCCTGTTTGATGAAATCGCGACGAGTCGTCATGTTGCTTTTCCTGTAGAAAAAAGGGCCGGCGCAATACGCCGGCCATGGATCATTTGCCAGTGGCAGTCTTGAATTTGGTCCAGGTGCGCATGCGCGCTCGCATGTCGGCCTGGGGAATGTCCTTGCCCGGAATCAATCGAGCATAGGTCGCCTCGTCTAGGTAGATATCCGGGTTGTCGCGCATGCTGGCATCGACGTTCGCCCGCGCCTTGGCGTTGGAGGTTGGGTAGCCGGTGAAATTGCTGATCGCCGCCATGTTCGCCGGTCGCATGACGAAGTTGATGAATGCATAGGCGTATTCCGGGTGTTTGGCGTCGACCGGAATGGCCATGGTGTCCATCCACACCGTGGTGCCTTCGCGAGGCACGCGATACTGAAACCTGGTGTGCTTACCGGCACTGTCCGAGGTGCGCTGGGCCTGAGTCATGTCGCCGCTGTAGCCGAGTGACAGACACAGGTTGCCGTTGACCAGATCGGTCACCGGTTGCGACTGGAACTTGCGGATGTACGGCCGCAACTTCATCAGCAATTCACTGGCGGCGGCCAGATCCTCGGCTTTGCCGCTGCGCGGATCGCGACCGAGGTAATTGAGCACCACCGCCAATGCCTCATCCGGCGAGTCGATCATCGAGATGCCGCAATCGGCAAACTTCGCCGCCAGCTCCGGTTTGAACAGCATGTCGAGGCTGTTGACCGGTGCATCGGCCATGCGTTTTTTGATCTGCTCTTCGTTGTAGGTCAGGCCGATTGTGCCCCAGGTGTAAGGCACCGTGGCTTTGCTGGAGTGCTCGTAATGGCCGCGCAGTTTCTGCAAGCCGGGTTCGATGTCGGCCAGTTCGGTCAGCTTCGATTGATCCAGCGACATCAGGCTGCCGGCGCGCATCAAGCGTTCGGCGACGGTGTCACCGGGGAAGATCAGGTCATAACCGCTGCCACCGGAGAGCATTTTCGCTTCGAGGGTTTCGCTGCCGTCCATGACGTCGTAGATCACCTTGATCCCGGTTTCGGCGGTGAAGCGACTCAAGGTGTCTTCGGCAAAGTAGTCGGCCCAGTTGTACAGCCGCAGGGTTTTGTCTTCGGCGTGCAGCGACGGCATCAAGCAGATCAGCGCCAAGCCGATCGCGCCGCGCAAGCGTTTGTGATGGATAGCCATGTCAAACCCCTTGGGTGTTCCAGCGTGCGTGAAGGTGGCGACCGTCCTGACTCAGCAGCGGCCCGTACATGTCCGGACGCCGATCGCGATAGATGCCCCAGCTCAAACGCTCTTCGCGCATGGCCGCCAGATCGAGGCGCTGCACCAGCACACCGGTGCTGTCGCGGTCAGCGGTGGCGAGCAACTGGCCTTTGTGGTCGCTGATGAACGACGAGCCGTAAAAGCTCATTTGCAGGCTCGGATCGGTGGTCGCGGTTTCTCGACCGACCCGATTCGACGCCACCACCGGCAGCAGATTGGCAGCGGCATGGCCGCGCATGGTCATCTGCCAGTGGTCGCGGGAATCCAACGCCGCGCAGCCCGGCTCCGAGCCGATGGCGGTCGGATACAGCAGCACTTCGGCGCCCATCAACGCCAGGCAACGGGCAGTTTCCGGGAACCACTGATCCCAGCAGATGCCGACGCCGAGGCGGCCGAACGCGGTGTCCCAGACTTTGAAACCGGTATCGCCGGGGCTGAAATACTCCTTCTCTTGATAACCGATGGCGTTGGGGATGTGCGTCTTGCGGTACACGCCCAACAGGCGCCCGTCGGCGTCGGCCACGCTCAGCGAATTGAAGTAGGCGTTGCCGGCCTTTTCGAACCAGCTCAGTGGCAACACCACGCCCAGTTCACGAGCCAGTGCGGCGAAGCGCGCAAGCACGCGGCTGTCGCGGTATTCCTCGGCCAACGCCATGTGTTTATGGCTTTGCTCGATGCAGAAATACGGCGTGGCGAACAGCTCCTGCAACAGGATCACTTGCGCGCCCTGCTGCGCCGCTTCGCGCACGAGCTGCTCGGCGCGATCAAGGTTGCCGGGTAAATCCCAAGTGCACGGCATCTGGGTGCTGGCGATCGTCAGAATGCTCATGCTTTCAACCTCGCAGCGGCCAGGCTGGCTGCTGCTGGGTGATGCAATGCACCCCGCCGCCGCCATGGGCCAGATGATTGATGCGTACCGGCACCACTTCGCGGCCGGGGAAGGCTTGCTCCAAGACTTTGGCGGCGACGTTATCCGCCTCGATGCCGTAGGCCGGCATGATGATTGCGCCGTTGGCGATATAGAAATTGGTGTACGAGGCGCAGAACACTTCGGCTTCGGTGTCGACGGCGTCGGTGGCTTCGAACAGTTCGATCAATTCGAATTTGCGGCCGTTGGCGTCGGTGGCCAATTCCAGCGCGCGACGGTTCTCTCGGGCCACTTCGGCGTACACCGACGATTGATCGTGGGTGGCGTCCACCAGCAATACGCCGGGACGGGCGAAGGCACAAACGCCGTCGACGTGGCCGTCAGTCATGTCGCCGGTGACGTAATCCGGATCGCCCGGCAGCCAGATGGTTTTCTTCACGCCGAGCAAACGGCTGAAGATTTCTTCCATCTCGGCTTTGCCGATGCCGGGGTTGCGATTGGGGTTGAGCAGCACCGATTCGGTGGTGATCAGCGTGCCTTCGCCATCAACGTGAATCGCCCCGCCTTCGTTGCTCAGCGGCGTGCCGAAGCATTCCAGACCGAGGTGGTTGAGCGCACGGCGCGCCAGGCTTTCATCCAGATCATGCGCCGACTTGCCGCCCCAGGCGTTGAAGCGCCAGCTCACACCGGCCAATCCTTGCTGCGGATGGCAGACAAAGGTCGGGCCGGAATCGCGGCACCAACTGTCATTGACCTCCAGGGCAATCAGCTCGATGTTCGGTCCGCAAAGGGCTTTGGCGCTGGCGATGGCCGATGGGTCGACCACCAGTTTCACCGGTTCGAAACGGGCGATGGCATTGGCCACGCGAGCGAAATCTTCCTGCACCTGCGCCAAGGTCACGCGCCAACCCGACTCCCACAAGGTTTTGTTGTGCGGCCAGACCATCCATGTCGCGGCATGGGTCATCCACTCCGCCGGCATCATCCAGGCGCTGTTTTTATTGTCGTTGTGCTGCATGATAAGCCTCGTCAGTTAAGCCATTGTGTTCAAAGCGCTTATGCTACGAGTCATGAAAACGGCAAACAAACGATGGATTTTGCGGATAACTGATTAGAGGAGCTTATCGATATGCTTAAACACTGGCCGCCGCTCAGCTCGCTGCGCGGCTTCGAAGCCGCCGCTCGACTGGGCAGTTTTCACAAGGCAGCGCAAGAGTTGAACCTTACGCAATCGGCGATCAGCCAGCAGATCCGCAGCCTGGAAGCGTACCTGGAACAGCCGTTGTTTTTCCGCAGCGGACGCAGCGTTGCATTGACCGATGCCGGCCACGATTTGCTCAGCACCACGCAAGCGATGCTTCAGCAATTGGCGGTGGGGATTCGGCGTCTGGGCCAGTATCAGAAGCCCAATCAACTGGTGCTCAACACCACGCCGGCGTTTGCCCGGCACTGGTTGCTGCCACGATTGGCGGACTTTCGTGCGCAACATCCGGAAGTTGATCTGTGGATCTACAGCACCGATGAGGTGCCGGACATGGCCACGCAAACCATCGACATCGCCGTGCGTGACGACATCAGCGCCCAAGCCGAATGCAGCTTCAAAGTGCTGCATGCCGATCGCCTCTATCCCGCCGGCCATCCAAGCCTGTTGTCCCAACCCGCATCTCGGCGCACCACATTGCATGGTGAGCGGGAAATGGACTGGAGTCATTGGGCGGTCGAGGCCGGAATCGACGTCGGCCAGCAGGATCAGGGATTGAATTTCTCCGATCCCGGGTTGCTGCTCGACGCCGCCTGTGCAGGGCTTGGCATTGCCCTGGTCAGTCAATTGCTCAGCCGTCAGGCGCAGGCTGACGGCGTGTTGCAAGCGCTGGTGGAGGACACCATTCGCGGGCCGAACTGGGCGTTGCTGACGCATCGCGACAGTGAGCATGATCCGCTGGCGAAAAGCTTTATCGCCTGGCTATCAACCCATTTGAGCGTTGATCAAACCACCGAAAAGGCACCGGCGCCCAATCTGCCTTCCAGTCGACCGTGAAGCACATAGTGCTGATAGCCACTTGAGAATTCACCGGTGGACACCGCGCGCCTGACATCCTCGTTCAATCGGAAATACTGCGCCTCGTCAAAGTTTTCAGCACTGACCTCGCCCGCACGCCCGAGCAACTCGCTGTCCACGGCAAGGCCCATGCTGCTGAGGTTCTCGAAATCAATGATGCGATTGACCGCGTGTTGCTCCAGCACCCCTTGGTTGGGGAACATCGAGTAGATATGCATGCCCTTCTTGGCGCAGCGGCTGCACATGTCGACACAGTTTTTCTGCGTGTTCTTGCGCTGCATCAGTTCCGCAACCGGCATGTCGAGGTACTTGCCGACCTGATATTCGTTCTGATTGAAGATCGTGCAGCACAGGATCGTGTTGCCATTGCAGTCGATCACCAGCCAGTCATCCTTGAGCAGGCAATCTTGTTGAGGGTACTGCCGGGCAACATTGACAATATCGTCGTAGGGCGGCAGCGCCAGTCTTTTCAGGGTTTCATAGTCGGTATCGGTGACAGAAGGATCGCGCTCGATAATGGCCAGCGTTTTCTCCAACGGCATCATCACCGAATAACCGGTGGTGAACTTGAAGCCGAGGCGTTCGCTGAACTCACGCATCAACGCTTCCTCTTCGATGTTATCGAGGTAGCGGTGATAGTAGACGTCGACACGGGTACTCAAACCCAATCGCTGCTTGATCTCGTGCAGCGCAATCATGTTCTGTTTTACAACTTCGATATCACCGCCTACATGACCCTTTACGTAGGTGTCCTGATAAAAGCCTGACAGCGAAATACGGAAGTAACCCGGTTCGGCCAGCAAGGCCTTTTCCATGTTCTTGGCGAGATTGAGGTTGGTACTGATACCGCTGCCCATCCCGGCGGCATTGATGATCTCGATGAATTCACCAATTTTCGGATGAACCAGAGGCTCGGTCCAGTTGTACAGATAAATCGACTTGACCCCTTCTGTGCGGGCCTTTTCGACGATCTGTTTGAACATGTCGATCTGCATGGCTTTTTTGAAGTTGAGGTTTTCCGAGTTGCCCATTGGGCAAGAGGGGCAGCTCAGGTTACAGGCGCCGACAATATCGATGTACATATTCATTGCGAGGGGAAGCTCCAGAGTTCGAAAGTCATGCATCTCATCACTGCACGCTTTCAAGTCGCCGATCGAGTTGGTTTTTTGACGGCATTACTGCGCAAGCTAGCAATAAACGCACCACTTTTCTAAGGCGCCATCAACGCCACAACCCAATCGATAAACACTCGCAACTTCAGGCTGACATGCCGGTTCGGTGGATACGCCAGATAAAGCGGCATAGGGTCGAGCCGCCAGTCTTGGAACAGTGGCACCAGTTCGCCGCGAGCCACATGGGCATCGGACATGTAAGTGGGCAGCCACAACACACCCATGCCTGCCAGGCCCGCCGCGAGGTAAGCATTGCCATCATCGACCGCGAGCACGTGACGCCCTTTGATTTGCAGCTTTTCGCTGGCGTTGTGCAAGGCATACGGCAGCGGTTTGCCGGTGCGCGCCCAGAGGAAGCCGACCACCCGATGATGGGAATCTTCCAGTTCCTGTGGATGCCCAGGCGTCCCGGCCCGAGCCAGGTATTGCGGCGCGGCAAACACACCCAACTGCAGATCGGCGACCTTGCGGGCCATCAGCGACAGGTCCATGAGTTCACCACCACGCACCACGCAATCAACGTTCTCATCGATGATGTCGACGATGCGGTCGCTGACGCCCAGGTCGATCTGGATATCCGGATATCGTGCGTGAAACTCCGGCAGCGCAGGAATCAGGATCAATCGCGCAAACGGACTGGGCACATCCACACGCAGCCGCCCCTTGGGTAGCGGCGCCGCACCGGGCAGGCTGCTTTCGGCGTCTTCCATGTCGGCCAGCAACTTGATCACACGCTCGTAGTAAGCGGCGCCATCGGCGGTGACGTTGACCTTGCGTGTCGTGCGATTGAGCAACTTCACTCGCAACCGCGCCTCCAACTGCTGCACCAACTGAGTCACGGTGGTTTTGCTCATGTGCAGGGTTTCTGCCGCTTTGGTGAAACTCCCGGCCTCGACCACCCGGACAAACGCTTGCATTGCATCAAATCGGTCCAATGATCGCGCCTCGATTGTTTGAGAATCACAAACAGTGAACGCCAAGCTTGCGCGTTTATCGCTCGCCTGCAAATACCTACAGTGGCTCCATCCACTCACATGAAGGAGCCCCTTCCATGACTCAGCGCGATGTTGTATTTCCACCCGCACGCCGCACCCTGTATGAACGCCATCGTTACTCGCCGGCCATTCGTTCCAACGGCTTTCTGTTCGTCTCCGGACAAGTCGGCAGCACCGAGGACGGCACGCCAGAGCCGGACTTGAAAAACCAGGTGCGCCAGGCTTTCGCTAACCTCAACGCAATCCTCGAAGAGGCCGGTGGCAGCTTCGCTGATGTGATCGATGTCACCGTATTCATCGTTGACCCGCCAGCGAAATTCGAGACGATCTGGGATGTCGTTCTGACCGAGTTCTGGGGCGAGGCACCGCACCCGACGGTAACGGCGGTAGGCGTGACCTGGCTGTATGGGTTCGATTTCGAGATCAAGGTGATTGCGAAGTTACCCGACGCGAGCTGACAGAGCCATTCGGCCATTCATACCACCCTGTTGCGCCCGCTCTGTTTGGCGGCATAGAGCCGCTCGTCCGCGAGTTTCAAGACGCTTGCCGCTGTCGCAGCGTCCGCATCGCGACACGCCACACCGATGGACATCGTCAACCTTCCCACCTGCGGCACCTCGGTTTCCTCGAGGTGCGCGCGGATTCTCTGTGCGATCATTCGCGCGGTCTCCAGAGAGGCGTCAGGAAGAATCAGCGCGAACTCTTCGCCACCGCAACGGCACGCAAGATCGCCCGAACGCGAGTTCTGTTTGAGGATGTCGGCAACGCTTTTCAAGGCAACGTCGCCAGCGTCATGTCCAAAGGTATCGTTGACGCGTTTGAAATGATCTATGTCCAGCGCCAGCACCGCATACCCCTGCCCGGTCTGATCCAGCAGCTCCAAAGAGGCAGCCATGGCGCGCCGATTGGCCAGGCCTGTGAGGGGATCACTTTGTGCTTCATGGCTAAGCTGACCGAGTTTCTGTTGCAGCAACTGCACACCCGCCAGCATCGCCTGGCGGATCGCGGCGGCGTCGCGATACCAGGCATGCACCCGATCCAACCGCTGCGTGGTGTCAGGTGCTGCCAACTGTTCGGCGACCGCCGACAGCTGCCGAAGTGGCCGAGCGATCAGCGTCGCTCCAGCGAGGATCAACGCAAGGCCGAACAGACCCGCTGGAATCATCCCGACGACCATGTCGCGCATCAGTTGTCCCAGCGGGGCAAGGCTGCGCTCGCGAGGTCTCTGCACCACCACCGCCCAATTGGCTGCTGGCACCCGGGCATACCCGGCGAGCATCGGCACACCTTTGTAGTTGTCACCTTGCAGGGTCCCGCTCTCACCGCGCAAAGCTGCATCTACCGTAAGGCTCCAGCCCAGGACTTCGCCGATCCGCTTCGGGTCCGGGTGATACAACAGCCGCCGGTTGCCATCGGCCACGAAAGCGAACGTGCCATCGTGATGAAAGTGGCGACTGATAATGGTGTGAAACGCGCTTTGCTCAAGCAAATAGACAGAGCCGCCGACGATCCCGAGAAATGTGCCTGAGGGGCTGAATACCGGTTGCGAAACGAACACCACCAGATTGCCTGCCGAGGAAACATACACCTCACTGACCAGAGGCCGGCGCTCCTTGAGGGCTTGTTGGATACCCTGCGATTGCAGCGTGGCGCCGACAATCTGAAGGCTTTGCGGATACGCCTGAAGGACTTGACCGCTGGCATCCAGGATCGCCACCGAGTTGAAGTCGGTATCCTGTGCCTGCAAGCGCATGGCTTCCCTGCGCAACACCTCTGGTTCCTCCCAATGTTCGGCCAGCACGGTCGCGCTGTAACTCAAACGATTGTGCGCCGCCCCCAGAAACTCGGCGATGCTGGACGCGACCTTCGCCGCGTAGGCACCGTTAGCCTCCAGCGTCGAGTGAATCAGCGCCTCGCGCTGCACGCGATAGGCGACGTAAAGGCTGTTGCACAGGGTCGCCACGACCGATAACAGCACAAACAGCAGTATCAGTCCGCGCAGATCGATCGGCATCGGCCGGGAACGCTTCATCCCGTCACCCGTAGCGCGGATTTCCACTTCTGGACAATTAATGATGTGAGTAACGCTTGATCCATGAACGAAACTTCTGGTGGTGGGCGGGACGCAGTGAGCAGTTGCTGCCACGTTGAGAGTGTCATGGAGAATAGGCAGAGACCTTGCCTTTGTCACAGCACGGAATACCGTGGTAACAGTTTCTTTGAGCTCGTCGAAAGCTGCCCCCCATAATCGCGCCGCCCTCTTCTAGATGGCGCTGGCCTTTGCGCGCATGAGTCCGTATAACCCTCGCCGATTCGTCTACCCTGAGTTTGCGCCTCACCTCGTAATTTCAGCTCTACCGACGCCCCTGAAACGGAGATTCCCATGCTCAAACAAACCCTGGCACTGACCGCCGGCCTGGCCCTGTCCTTTTCCGCGCTGGTGGTACAAGCCGCCGACGTGCTGCGCGTCAGCGCAATTCCCGATGAAGCCCCGACCGAACTGTTGCGCAAATTCGAACCGCTGGGCGCGTATCTGGAACAGCAACTGGGCATGAAAGTGCAGTTCGTGCCGGTGGCCGACTACCCGGCAGTGGTTGAAGCCCTCGCGACCGACCGGCTCGACATGGCCTGGCTGGGCGGTTTCACCTTTGTGCAGGCGCGTCTGAAGACCGATGCAACGACTCCGGTGATCCCTCTGGTGCAGCGTGAACAGGATGCGCAGTTCACCAGCAAATTCATCACTGCCGACCCGAACGTACACAGCCTCGCTGACCTCAAAGGCAAGACCTTCGCGTTCGGCTCGGTATCGTCAACCTCCGGCAGCCTGATGCCGCGTTACTTCATGCTGAAAAACGACAACATCAAGCCTGAAGCCTATTTCAGCCGCGTCGCCTACTCCGGTGCGCACGACGCCACCGTGGCCTGGGTGCAGGCTGGCAAGGTCGACGCGGGCGTACTGAACGCCAGTGTCTGGCAGAAGCTGGTGGATGCCGGCAAGGTCGACACCAACAAGGTCAAGGTCTTCGCCACGACGCCGACTTACTTCGATTACAACTGGACCGTGCGCGGCACCCTTGATCCGGCAGTGGCGGCGAAAATCAAGAAAGCCTTCCTGGATCTGGACCCGGCCAACCCTGAACAGAAGAAGATTCTTGATCTGCAGGCCGCCAGCCGTTTCATCGACACCAAGCCTGAGAACTACAAGGGCATCGAGGAAGCCGCCCGCGCCGCCGAACTGCTGAAATGACCCTGAGCCTCAAACAGGGCAGCCTGCGCCACGCCAATGGCGTCGACGCACTGCGCGGCGTCGACCTGCAGATTGGCGCGGGCGAACAGGTCGCCATCATCGGCCCGTCCGGCGCCGGCAAATCGAGTTTGCTAAACCTGCTGGCCACCGCGCTGCGGCCCAGCAGCGGTGAGATCGAAGTGCTTGGCGAACGCGCCTGGCACTTGTCCGCCCGCCAGCGCCAACGCCTGCGCGCGCGTATCGGCCTGGTGCATCAGGCGCCGCCGCTACCGCCGCGCCAACGCGTGGTAACCGCTGTGCTGGCTGGCAAACTCGGGCAATGGAGCCTGGGCAAAAGCCTGCTCAACCTGTTGCATCCACTGGACGTGGGCGGTGCTCGCGCCGTTTTGGCACGGCTCGATCTGGGCGACAAACTGTTCGCTCATTGCCAGCAACTGTCCGGCGGCCAATTGCAGCGCGTCGGCATCGCCCGCGTGTTGTACCAGGCACCGCAAATTCTGCTTGCCGATGAACCGGTGTCAGCGATGGACCCGGTGATGGCCGGGCACACCCTGTCGATCCTGTCGCGGCATGCCCGCGAGCACAACGTCACGTTGGTGGCGAGCCTGCATGCAGTTGACCTGGCGCTGTCGCACTTTGCGCGGGTGATCGGTTTGCGCGACGGCCAGATCCTGTTCGACAGCCCTTCCGGGCAAGTCAGTGAGGTAATGCTCGACGCCTTGTACGCCAACGAAAAACTGCAATCGCCGGCCGCTGCAGTCGCACCGCTGACTGTGCAGATTCCACGATGCTGAGCGCCGATTCACGCGATCCTGCGGCATGGCCACGACTGCTGCTGAGCGTCCTGGCGATTGCGTTGCTGTGGCCGGGTATCCAGCTCAGCGAACTGGATCTGGGCGTGCTGCTGCAAGATGACAGCCGCAGCGAAATGGGTCGTTTCGTTTCGGCCTTCTGGCCGCCCGCGCACGATCAAGCGTTCTTGCAGCTGTTGCTCAAAGCCACGTTGCAAACCCTCGCCATCGCCACCGCCGGCATGGCCCTGGCGCTGCTGCTGGCGGTGCCGGCCGGGTTGCTGGCGAGTCGTGCGCTGTCGTTGTCCGCCGCCTCGCGCGGTGGCGTGCCGAGCGCCATGGGCCGGTTGTTACGCTGGCCGATTCGCGGCTTGCTGATCTTTCTGCGTAGCGTGCCGGAGATCGTCTGGGCACTGTTGTTTGTCCGCGCGGTCGGTCTGGGGCCAGCGGCGGGCGTGCTGGCCATCGCCATCACCTACAGCGGCATGCTCGGCAAGGTCTACGCGGAGATTTTCGAATCCACCGATCAGCGCCCGGCCCACGCCTTGCTGCAATCGGGCAGCGGCCGGCTGGCGAGTTTTGCCTATGGCGTCATGCCCAATGTCGCGGCGGAACTGCTCTCGTACACGGTCTATCGCTGGGAATGCGCGATCCGCGCGTCAGTGGTGATGGGTTTTGTCGGTGCCGGCGGGCTCGGTCAGCAGATCGATCTGTCGATCCGCATGTTTGCCGGCGGAGAAGTCGCCAGCATGCTGCTGACTTTCCTGATACTGGTGCTGGCCGCCGATCAATTCAGCCGTTTGTTGCGCTGGAGGCTGGCATGAACCGCCTGATCAATCTGCTGCTGATCACCGCTATCGTCGCGGCGGTCTTTGCCTCGTTCAGCTATCTGGGCCTGGATCTCGCTGAGCTCGGCAGCGCCAGCAGCCTGAAGCAGATGGGCGCTTACGTGCAGCGCTTTCTCAGTCCGGACTTGAGCACCGCTTACCTGCGAGCCATTGTTCACGGCTCGATGGAAACCCTCGCCATGTCGGCCCTCGGCACCCTGCTCGCGGCGATGCTGGGAATCATCCTCGCCCTGCCCGCCGCCGGGCGTTTCGGCTGGCCGCTACAAAGTGTTTCGCGGCTGTTGCTCAACGGTTTGCGGGCGATTCCGGAACTGGTCTGGGCGGCCCTGATGGTGCTCGCTGCCGGGCTTGGGCCGAACGCCGGCACCCTCGCCCTCGCCCTGCACACCACGGGCGTGCTCGGTCGCCTGTTTGCCGAAGCCCTGGAAAACACCCCGCCGCAACCTGCCGAAGCGATCCGCTTGCAAGGCGGCAATCCGCTTCTGGCGTTCTGTTACGGCACCTTGCCGAACCTTACGCCACAACTGCTCGCCTACATTCTTTACCGCTGGGAAAACAACATCCGCATGGCCAGCGTACTGGGTTTTGTCGGTGCAGGCGGACTGGGCCAGATGCTCTATGTGAGCCTCAGCCTGTTTCAGGAGGCGCAAGCCAGCACGGTAATCCTGGCAATGCTGTTGCTGGTGTTGGCAGTGGATTCGTTGAGCGCCTGGAGCCGGCAGCGCTGGGTCAAGGCGTAAACAGCACGCCTCGGGCAGTCCTGCGGCCCGCTGTCGGCAGGCGCGATGCCGCAGCAACGCGCCTGTCAGTCGCTTAGTGCGGTGCGCGCGGGATGGTTTTCATCAGGTCTTCAGGGCTGATGTGGCCGACCACGCTGCCCGGTTGCGGCAGATTGAGAATGTGGCCCTTCATTTTGCCGATGATGTGCATCTCGCACGGTTTGCAGTCGAATTTCAGTGTCAGTACTTCATCGCCGTGGATCAACTGCATCGGCGCGACCTTGGTGCGCACGCCGGTCACGCCCTTGGCCTGTTTCGGGCACAGGTTGAAGGAGAAACGCAGGCAGTGCTTGGTGATCATCACCGGCACTTCACCCGCCTCTTCGTGAGCTTCGTACGCCGCGTCGATCAGCTTCACGCCGTGACGGTGGTAGAAGTCGCGCGCTTTCTGGTTATAGACGTTGGCGAGGAAGGTCAGGTGCGAATCCGGGTACACCGGTGGCGGGCTGGTTTCAGCTTTGCGGTGGCCACGCGGGTGCGCAGCGACACGGGCGGCGGTGAGGTTCTCGATCACTTCACGGCGCAGGGCTTTGAGCTGCGAGTTGGGGATGAAGAACGCCTCTGGCGCATCCAGCTTGATGTCGGTGGCGTGGTACTGCGTGGTGCCGAGCTGGCCGAGCAGATCGCGCAACTGTTCCAGCGCCTGCTCAGGCTTGTTGGCGACGCCGAACGGACCGTTGAGGGTGACGCTGGCACTGATGCCTTCCTCGCTGGTGGCGGTCACTTCCAGCTGTTGTTCACGCAGACGCGCAACCCAGCTCAGGGCCACGCGACGCTCCGAAGAAGTCTTTTGCAGCGCCTGTTGCCAGTTGTGGTCGAGGTTGCGGTTCAACGGGTGATTCGGTCGCAGCTTGTACAGGCCTTCGGGCATTTCGTTCGGCTCGACGCGGTAGCGGTAACGCTTCTCGCCGTCTTCCTCGAACTCGCCTATGGCCTCGGCGATGTTGGCGCGGAAACCGACCACTTCGCGCTTGACCAATACGTTCAGGCCATCACCGTTGGACAGCGGCTCGTGGGTCACCACTTGCATGTCACGCTTGGCGACTTTCTCGACGATGCCGACCGGCAGACCGGTGAAGGTCGGCGAGTCGAAAGCGCCGATGTCGATCTTGCGATCAGTGACGAAATAGTCGGTGCTGCCACGGTGGAAGGTTTTTTCCGGGTCAGGCAGGAAGAAGTGCGCGGTGCGGCCGCTGGAAGCGCGGGCCAGATCCGGGCGGTCTTCGAGCACGTCGTCGAGGCGCTGACGGTAATAGGCGGTGATGTTCTTCACATAGCCCATGTCCTTGTAGCGACCTTCGATCTTGAACGAACGCACACCGGCTTCGACCAGCGCGCGGATGTTGGCGCTCTGGTTGTTGTCTTTCATCGACAGCAGGTGTTTTTCGTAGGCGATCACGCCACCCTTTTCATCTTTTAGGGTGTACGGCAAACGGCAGGCTTGCGAGCAGTCGCCACGGTTGGCGCTGCGCCCGGTCTGCGCGTGGGAAATATTGCACTGCCCGGAGAAGGCCACGCACAACGCGCCATGGATGAAGAACTCGACGGCAGCATCGGTTTCATCGGCAATCGCACGGATTTCCTGCAGGTTCAGCTCACGGGCCAACACCAGTTGCGAGAAACCGGCCTGATCGAGGAATTTCGCTCGCTCAAGGGTGCGGATGTCAGTCTGGGTCGAGGCGTGTAGCTCGATCGGCGGAATGTCCAGCTCCATCACACCCAGATCCTGCACGATCAGCGCATCGACACCGGCGTCGTACAACTGATGGATCAGCTTGCGCGCCGGCTCCAGTTCGTTGTCGTGCAGGATGGTGTTGATGGTGGTGAAAATGCGCGCGTGGTAACGGCGGGCGAACTCTACCAGTTCGGCGATTTCACCGACTTCGTTGCAGGCGTTGTGGCGCGCGCCGAAGCTCGGGCCGCCGATGTACACGGCGTCGGCGCCGTGGAGAATCGCCTCACGGGCGATGGCGACATCGCGGGCAGGGCTGAGCAATTCCAGATGATGCTTGGGCAAGGACATAGTTTTTTTAGTCAGGCTGTCACGGTTAGGCGCGCATTCTACCCCTGAAACGCGTACCGGGCACGCCTCGGCTGCCCGATGGCCGGGGCGGCGCAACAAAGGCCTGTGCATGCTATCGACGATGACGCGCCGCCGAGGCTGCACTTACAATGCGCGAACCTTTTGCATTGGCCCGCCCATGGACATCGACCTCGCTCGCACCTTCCTCGAAATCGTCCGCCACGGCAGTCTCGCCGCCGCCGCGCAGAAGCTCTTCGTCACGCAAACGGCGATCACCGCCCGGGTGCAGAAACTCGAAAGCCAGTTGGGCAGCACCTTGTTCGTGCGCAATCGCGCCGGGGCGAAACTGACGCCCAATGGCGAGGCTTTCGTGGTCTACGCCAATCAACTGGTGCAGACCTGGGAAGCGGCGCGCCGGGATCTGCCGTTGCCTGAGGGTTATCACAACGTGCTGCACATCGGTGGCGAAGTCAGCCTGTGCAATCCGCTGATGCTCAGTTGGGCCGCCGAACTGCGCGAAAAAATCCCCGGGCATGCCCTGCGCATGGAAATCCGCGACGGCGAAAACCTCCTGCGCCAGCTCGAACTCGGCGTACTCGACGCGGCGCTGGTCTATCAGCCGGAATACTGGCCGGGACTGCAGGTGGAGCAAGTGCTGGAGGAAAAACTGATTCTGGTACGTGCGCCCGAGCGCCCGGATCCCTACGTCTACATCGATTGGGGCCCGGATTTCCGCCGTCAGCACGACGCCGCCCTGCCAGAAAAAGCCAAAGCCGCGTTGAGTTTCAACCTCGGCCCGCTGGCGCTGCAATACATTCTCGAACACGGTGGCAGCGGCTATTTCCGCACCCGCGTCGTGCGTACCTATCTGGAGAGCGGCGCACTCGAAGCGGTGACCAAAGCCCCGGAATTCAGCTATCCGACTTACCTGGTGTATTCGCGCGATCGTGACTCGGCGATCCTGCAACAGGCCTTTGACCTGCTGCGCGACGTGATCAAGGCCGATGACGACTGGTCGCAGCGCTGGAACCCGTTGAGCTGAACCGGCCGCTTTACACCGGATCATGGCGCATGTGACCTCAAGGTCCGGCCTGCACAAACGGCCGGATCGGCTAATCTGCCGGGTATAACAACGATACCGACAGGTGAGCGCAGTGAGGCAGACCACCGAGGCATTTCGCAGCCGCTACCGTGCGGCCATTCACCCGCTCTACAACCCATGGCTGCACGGCGCTTTCGTGCTGCTGTTCGGGGTATTGGCCATTGGCGCTTTCTGGAGCCGCGTGCAACAGGTCAGTGGGCTGGAATGGCTGACGGTGCCGCTGACGCTGTTGTTCTTCAACTTCGGCGTGTACACGGTGCACCGCCATCTCGGCCACCACAAAAAGGCTTTTGCCAAACTGTTCTACGCCCGCCACGCTGGCGACCATCACAGTTTTTTCACCCCCGGGCACATGACTTACGACAGCGCTCGCGACTGGCGGGTGATTCTGTTTCCGGCATGGCTGATCGTCGTTCATACATTGCTGATCACCCTGCCGTTATGGTGGTTGTTCGCGCAATTCAACGCCAACGTCGCCGGGCTGTTTGGCGGTTGCATGGTCCTGGGTTATCTGACCTATGAAGTGTTTCATGCCTGCGAGCATCTGCCGCCGGACAACCCGGTGACGCGCCTGCCGTGGATCCGCCAGATGCGCCGCCTGCACGAACTGCATCATCGCCGCGAGCGCATGCAGGAGCGCAATTTCAATATCGTCCTGCCGTTGATGGACTACCTGTTCGGCACCCTGTACTGGGAACCGGAACCCGCCCCTTTGAGCTATTCGAGAATGCCCATGACCCGCATGCAGCACCAGATCGATATCACCGGTGAACCGATTGCCGTGCTCGCCTATGCCGCCAGTGTCGGGCGCTGGCCGGAGTGGCACCCGTCGTCGCTGAAGATCGACGGCCCACACGGCCCGCTGCATGCCGGCGCGCGCTTTGAAGAGGACATTCATGCCGGCGGCCGTGAAGGCCACTTGAGCTGGGAAGTGACTGAGTACCTGCCCGGCCGACGCTGGTGCGCGCGGGCGCAGGGCGATCATGGCTTGTCGTTGCTGCTGACCTATGAATGCGGCGCCGAGGGTAACGGCACGCGATTTGTGCGCACACTGGATTATCGCTTCGACGGCTTGGGCATGCGCATCGCCAATCACTTGCTGCTCAAGCGCCGCATCGAGCGCGAATCTGCCGCGTCGATGCTGGCGCTGCGTGACATGGCCGCGCAATACCTGTCATCGGCGAGGGCCAGCGCGTGAAGCTGCGACATCTGCTATTGCTGCTGGTGCTCATCGTCATCGGTTTTTTATTGTTGATGCCGAGCAGAGTCGAACCCGTGGTCTGGACGCCGCCGCCAGCGCCATCGCTCAAAGAAGGCATTTACGCCGAGAACCAGAAACTCAAAGCCGCAGCTCAGGTCGGGCCGAGCGACATCGAGGGGCCGGAAGCCTTGCTGCTGGAAAGTGACTTCTTGATCACCGGACTGCACGACGGCCGACTGCTGCGCACCAGCCTCGACGGCCAGCAACGCAAAGTACTCGCCGACACCGGTGGCCGTCCGCTCGGTTTGGCCCGACATCCGAACGGCTTGCTGGTGATCGCCGACGGGGTCAAGGGCTTGCTGTCCCTTGATGCGCAAGGTCAGTTGATTCCTTTGACCACGGCGGCCAATGGTCTGGCGTTCGGCTTCACCGATGACGTCGCCATCGACAAGTCCGGGCATTACGCCTATTTCAGCGACGCTTCCAGTCGTTGGGGCTATGGCCATGACGGCGAAGCGATCATCGAGCACGGCGGCGACGGACGCCTGCTGCGCTATGACTTTCAGAGCGGTAAAACCAGCGTGTTGCTGGATAAGCTGGAATTCGCCAACGGCGTGACCCTCGGTCCGGATGACGCCTATGTACTGGTCAATGAAACCGGCGCCTATCGCATCAGCCGTTACTGGCTGACCGGGCCGAAAGCCGGCACTCACGACCTGTTCATCGACAACCTGCCGGGGCTGCCGGACAACCTCGCGTTCAATGGCAGCAACCGCTTTTGGGTGGCGTTGTATGCCCCGCGCAATGCCTTGCTCGATGGCACCGCCGGGCACCCCTTCGTACGCAAGATGATTGTGCGGGCGTTGACAGTTTTGCCTAAGCCGGTGGAGAAGCGCGGGTTTGTCCTGGGGCTGGATCTGGAGGGCAAGGTGATCGCCAATCTGCAGGATGCCAGCAACGGCAATTATTCGCCGATTACCACGGTGCGCGAGTATGGGCAGTGGTTGTATTTTGGCTCGTTGAAGGCCACGCATATGGCGCGGATGCCGTTGGATGCGGCGCTGAAGTGAATCTGCTGGATTTGTATCGAGCGGACTGACGCCATCGCTGGCAAGCCAGCTCCCACAGGGTTCTCTGCTGACCACAGCATTTGTGGTCAACAAAATTCACTGTGGGAGCTGGCTTGCCAGCGATGACGGTCTGTCAGTTGCTGGACTTATCGAACTTGTCCGGATCTTCGTCTTCAGGCAAATCCTCATCCGGCTCTTCGGGGTTAGCGGTGGTATGCGCCGGGCTGTTGGGTTCGGGATGGGTAGGAACCGGGTCGAATGCGCCCTGCTCTTCACTGGGGAATTTCGGATCGTTCATAAGGCACCTCGCAAAGAGTCGGGGATTGAAGACTCTGTACATTCGAGGTGCCGGTAGTGGCTGTCGTTCCCGTCAATCCGCAACCGCAGGTCGGCGGATCAATGGAGAGTCAGGACGGGGCCTGCAAATGGCTGACGATTTCGTCTTTCACCTTAAGGCGCTTCTCTTTGAGTTTTTTTAATGCATCGTCGGTGGGAGCATCCGAGGTGGCCGTTTCGGCCTTGACCACGTCGGCGTCGGCTTGGGAATACTTGTTGATCAGTGAATCCAGTCGTGGATCCTGGGTGCGTTTTTGCTGGATCTCTTCCTTCGTGCAACTCAAGTCCTGAAACAGGTCATGGGGAACCGGCATGGAACACCTCCGTCAGTTGATCGGCAGCCAGCGCGACCGATGCGCTGGCCCGTTATCAGAATGGCCTTGGTTGAGCCGTTCTGTCGACCACCTGTCAGACCAGCGGTGGCCGTTCGTCGCCCTGTCGCAAATGCGATAAAACCTTTGTCTGCAGCGTTGCCTCCATTGGATAACACCGACAACAACCTGCGTGGAGATACACCAATGGACGGATTCAACCTGCGTCATCTCGTTTTGGCTGTCGCCCTGAGCAGTGGCATGGGCAGTGCTTTCGCCGCGACGGACAATGACTTCGTCGATAACGCCGCAGCCGGTGGCATCGCCGAAATCGAAACCAGCCGTCTGGCCCTGGAAAAAAGCCAATCGGCTGATATCAAGGCGTTCGCCAACATGATGATCACCGATCACGGCAAAGCCAACGATGAACTGGCGACCATTGCCAAGGCCAATGACATCGAAGTCCCGGACACCACGACTCTGGTCAAACAGGCCAAGGAAAAAATCCTCGACCTGCGCGATGAATCCTTCGACGCCGCTTACGCCAATAATCAGGTGAAGGCGCATGAAGAGACCATCGAGCTGTTCAAGAAACAAGCCAATACCGTGACCGATGACAAGGTCAAAGGCGCTACGGAATTGAAGGCCTTTGCCCAGAAAATGCTGCCGGGGCTGGAAAAACACCTCGCCGCCGCCAAGGAATTGCAGGCCAAGCATCCGAGCAAGTAAACAGCCTTACCCTCACCCCAGCCCTCTCCCAAAAGGAGAGGGAGCCTACCGTGTTGGATGGTCGAGCTACGCCGACTTGAAAGTATTGAGTTGAACTCAGGTATGAACAGCCGCCGACCTGAAATCTCGAGTTGAACTCAGCTTTTGAAAAGCACCAAGATCGGCTCCCTTTCCCCCTCGCCCCCTTGGGGGAGAGGGTTGGGGTGAGGGGGATCGATCTCAGCCACACCACCAGACTCAAGCAAAAAAAAGGCCGCACCCACTGGATGCGGCCTTGTCATATCCGCCGAACATCAACCCCCATCGGTATCAATATCGGCATCCGTCTCCTCCCCCGGCTTCGCCCGATCCGGCTGCGGTTCGAAGCCCGGACTGAACTCATTGTCGTTGTCCGTGTGCTGGTTTTTCTGATCCACCGCCGGATCGGCACTCTGCGCCTGCTCTTTTTCGCCCTGATGCTGCGTCGGCGCCGGCTGCCCCGGTACCTGCGGGTCGATAGCCGGATCATTGCGATTGATTGGTTCGCCAGATTGGCTCTGCTTCGTTTGCTCGTTCATGGCCACCTCGTTGGTCAAACACCCCCGACACACATCCGCCGGGTGTTAAAGATTCGAAGCCTGACCCGCGCCATCGTTCAAAACATCGCCGCTTGCGGCCACGCCGACTAGAGTTACCGGGACGTTACTTGCGCCAGATCAAAAATATACGTGCAGGAACGAACAACTATTTCGAGCGGCAAATGTCGATCACTTCGCGGCGATCATTTTCACGATCGCCCCCCAATTCGCGACGGAGCAACAGGCACATGGCAGCACTGCAGAACAGCACACTCGATGCGATGAAAAACAAACAAGCACAACTGCTGGGCGAATGGATCAACGGCCTGCAAGCCAGCGGCGCCACGCGTAACCTGAAAGAGCACGATCTGCAGCAACAGACCACGGAATTCCTGCAACTGGTGGTCAGTGGCATCGAGAACGACAACGGCACCAACATCGCCGCACCCGGTTGGGAGACCACCCGCCAGTTTCTCGAAAAGCTCTCCCATAGCCGCGCCCTGCTCGGCCAGGATTCGCAGCAGACCGCCAGTTTCATCTTCGCCCTCAAAGGCCCGCTGTTTAACCTGCTCCAGGCCCATTACAAAGACCAGCCTGCACTGCTCGCCGAACAGCTCTGGGAAGTCTCCGAGCTGCTCGACGCCTTCGGCCTGCACACCATCCGCACCTTCCAGAAATCCCGCGAGGCGGTGATCAAGCGTCAACAGGAAGAACTGCTGGAGCTGTCGACCCCGGTGGTCAAGCTGTGGGACGGCGTGCTCGCCCTGCCGATGATCGGCACCCTCGATTCGCAGCGCACGCAAGTGGTGATGGAATCGCTGCTGCAACGCATCGTCGACACCGGTTCGGAAATCGCCATCATCGACATCACCGGCGTACCGACCGTCGATACCCTGGTCGCCCAGCACCTGCTGAAAACCGTCACCGCGATCCGCCTGATGGGCGCCGACTGCATCATCAGCGGTGTGCGTCCGCAAATCGCGCAAACCATCGTCCACCTCGGTCTCGACCTGCAAGGCGTGGTGACCAAGGCCAATCTGGCCGACGCATTGAAACTGGCCCTGACTCGTCTGGGTGTCAGCCTCGTCAAGACGGTATAAGCATGGAACGTATCCCGATTCTCCAGATGGGCAAGTTCCTGCTGGTGACCATTCAGGTCGATATGCATGACCAACTCGCCCTTACCCTGCAGGACGACTTGTCCGAGCGCATCAGCAAGACTTCGGCACGGGGCGTGCTGATCGACATCTCGGCGCTGGACATGGTCGACTCGTTCATTGGCCGGATGATCAGCACGATTTCCGGGCTGTCGAAAATCATGGACGCCGAAACCATGCTGGTCGGCATGCAGCCGGCGGTGGCGATCACCTTGGTCGAACTCGGTCTGACCCTGCCCGGGGTCAGCACGGCATTGAACGTCGAGCGCGGGATGAAACTGCTGCAGGAACGAGTAGACCGGCAATGACCGTACGCAGCAGCGGTACTCAACCCATTCACATCGAGCAGGATGTCGTGCTCGCGCGCCAGACCGCACGCAAACTGGCCACCGAATGCGGCATGCGCCTGATCGACCTGACGAAAATGGTCACAGCGGTCAGCGAACTGGCGCGTAACACCATGGTTTACGGTGGTGGCGGCGACATGGACTGGCAGATTCTCGATGAAGATCACAAGGTCGGTCTGCGCTTGACCTTCCGCGACGAAGGCCCGGGCATTGCCGACATCAAGCTGGCGATGACCGACGGCTGGACCTCCGGCAGCGGCATGGGCCTGGGCCTGACCGGGGCGAAACGGCTGGTCGAAGAGTTCGAACTCGATACCGAGCCCGGCAAAGGCACACGCATAACGATCACCCGATGGACATGAATATCGTGGGGACGTTGACCCAGGTTCTGCCAATCGAAGACAGCAGTCAGATCGGTTATGCCCGGCGCACCGCGCAGCAACTCGCTGAACAGCATGGCTTTGACGAGCGCGATGCCGGGCGTGTCGCGTTGGTTGCCACTGAACTGGCGAGCAATGTGCTCAAACATGCCACTCACGGCGCACTGCATCTTCGAGTATTACCTCGGCCCACGGGTTTCGGCATCGAGATGCTCGCGGTGGATCGCGCTCAAGGCTTTGATCTGGAGGCCTGCATGGCCGACGGATTCTCTACGGGCGGCACTCAGGGGATCGGCCTCGGCGCGGTATCGCGGCAGACCGAGGTGTTCGATGTCTATGCCGACGCGCGTGGCGCGGTATTGCTGGCACGACTTTACCCACGCAACGACCGCGAACCGGATATCCGCTACGGCGTCAGTCAGCATTCGTTGCACGACGATCCGGCGTGCGGGGATGTCTGGCACCTGGCGTATGAAGGCGCCAGCATCAGCGCGCTGGTGATCGACGGCCTCGGTCACGGTGAGGAAGCCGAACGCGCTGGCCGCGCCGGCGCCAAAACCTTCGCCCTGACACCATTCGCCGAACCGGTCATGCTGATGGAAGACCTGCACCGCGACATGATCGGCACGCGTGGCGGCGCCGTCGCGTTTACCCAGTTTGACGGCAGGCGCGACAGCCTGACCTTCGCTGGCGTGGGCAACATCGGCGCCAGCCTGATCAACGCCGACAAGTCCCGTGGACTGCCCTCGCACCCAGGCATTGTTGGCGTGCAATACCGGAAAGCCCGGCCCTTTGACTATGCTCACGTGAACGGACATCTATTGATCATGTACAGCGACGGCTTGCAGTCCCGTTGGAACCTTCAAGACTACCCCGGCCTGGTGCACCGCCATCCCGCCGTGATAGCCAGCGTCCTGCACCGCGACTTCTGTCGCGGGCGCGACGATGTAACGGTGCTGGTCGTTGCCCTGGAGGCCGCCCATGGCTGAGTCGCCGATTCTGAGCAGTGCCGAGCAGGCCACGCTGATTGCCCAGTTGCAGAGCGAAACCGCTGCGCTGCGCGAAGAACTCGATGAAACCAATCAGGGCGTGCTGGCGCTGTACGCCGAACTCGATGTACAGGCGGAGGAACTGCGCCAGGCTTCGGATCTGAAAAGCCGTTTCCTGTCGTACATGAGCCACGAATTCCGCACGCCACTGGGTTCGATCCTGAGTATCAACAGCCTGCTCGCCGACGAACTCGACGGCCCGCTCAGTCCCGAGCAACACAAACAGGTAGCGTTCGTCAGCACGGCGGCGCGCGAACTCAGCGACATGGTCGATGACCTGCTTGATCTGGCGAAGATCGAGGCCGGGCGCATCACCATTTCCCCGGCCTGGTTCGACATGTTCGACCTGTTCTCGGCCCTGCGCGGGATGTTCCGACCGATCGTCGACGCCTCGGCGGTCGATCTGATCTTCGAAGAGCCGGTCGGTTTGCCACGGCTGTACACCGATGACAAGAAACTCGCGCAGATCCTGCGCAACTTCATTTCCAACTCGCTGAAGTTCACCACCCGTGGCGAAGTGCGGGTTTCCGCGCGGCTCGAAGGGGCGGACAAGGTGCGCTTTGCCGTCAGTGACACCGGAATAGGTATCGCTGCTGAGCTGCATGGCGCATTGTTCGAGGACTTTTCCCAGGTCGACTCGCCGTTGCAGAAACGTCTGCGCGGCACCGGGCTGGGCCTGTCGCTGTGTAAACGCTTCGCCGCCCTGCTCGGCGGTGAAGTCGGGATGGACAGTGCGCCGGGGGTCGGCTCGACCTTTTTCGTGATCATCCCGTTGGCGATCGCTCTGGAGAACGTCGATGAAACGTGACATCCGCCTGTTGATCGTCGACGACAACGTCGCCACCCGCTACGCCTTGCGCCGGCGACTGGAGCGTCACGGCTATGAGGTGCTGGAGGCCGGCACCGGCAGCGAGGGGCTGGCGCTGATTGAAAGCGAAACGCTCGACGCGTTGATCCTCGACGTCAATCTGCCGGACATGAGCGGTTTCGACATCGTGCGGATTCTGCGCGCGGACAGCCGCACGGCGCTGCTGCCAGTGATCCATGTGTCTGCGGCGTCGATCCAGACCGGCGACATCATCACCGGCCTCGACGCCGGCGCCGATGCCTACCTGATTCACCCGGTCGATCCCGACGTGCTGCTGGCCACCCTGCGCACGTTGCTGCGGGTACGCGACACGGAAAATGCCCTGCGCGAAAGCGAGGCGCGCTTCCGCGAGATTTTCGTCAATGTGTCCGCGCCGATCGCGGTGCTCGATGCCAGCCTCAAGGTGCATGAGTGCAACCATGCCTTCGCGCAACTGATTCTCGACAATCAGGATCCGCAAATCCTGCGTGAATGCTTCGCCGAGGAGCAGAGCGCCATCCTCAATGAACTGCGCTTGCGCCTGGTCGATGGCGAGCGCTGGAAAGGCACGCTGAACATGCGCGTGCAGGGTGAGATTCGCGAAACCGAGTGGCAGATTTCACCGTACCGCACGCCGGAACTGAGCCTGGTGTTCGTCGAAGACGTCACCGAACACCGCCATCGCGAACGCTCGCATCTGGCCCGCCTTGACGACACCACCACGCAACTGGTCAAGGAAACCGCCGAACGCGTGCGGGCCGAGGCGCAATTGCTGCAAGTGCAGAAAATGGATGCGCTGGGCAAGCTCACCGGCGGCATCGCCCATGACTTCAACAACCTGCTGACCGGGATCATCACCAGCCTGGAACTGATCCAGAAACGTGTCGCCGACGAGCGTCTGGACAAAGTGCAGTTTTATTCCGAAGCAGCGCTGAATTCGGCAATGAGCGCGGCGTCGCTCACCCATCGTCTGCTGGCCTTTGCCCGCCAGCAGCCTTTGGACACGCGGCCGGTGGACATCAACGAGCACGTACGTTCGCTGGAAGAACTGCTGATGCGCACCATCGGTGAACGCATCACCCTCAAGCTCGAGCTGACCAACAAGCCGGCGATCGCTCTGGTCGACCCGGTGCAGCTGGAAAGCGCGGTATTGAATCTGGTGATCAACGCCCGCGATGCGCTGCCGACAGGCGGCAATGTCTGGGTCAGCACCTACGCCGCCTATTCCCATGGCGACCCGAATCTGGCCGACGGCGCTTACGTGGCACTGTCGGTGCGTGACGACGGTACCGGGATCGAACACAACGTCATCGACAAGGTCTTCGATCCGTTTTTCACCACCAAACCGTTGGGCCAGGGTACTGGGCTGGGGTTGTCGACGATCTATGGGTTTGCCCGTCAATCGGGCGGCGATGCGCATATCCGCAGCGTGGCGCGACGCGGTACCGAAGTGACGATCATGTTGCCGGCCACCACCGACCCGACCGGCGCCGACATCCCCCCACCCGTAATCGATCCGCAAGGCAGCGGTGAGCATGTACTGATTGTCGAAGACATGCCGTCGGTGCGCATGTTTGTCACCGAAGTGCTGGAGGACGCGGGTTATCGCTGCACCCAGGCGGCGGATATCGAAACGGCGCTGGAGCGCTTGCAGAACGATGAATCAATCAACCTGCTGCTGACCGATGTCGGCCTGCCGCGCATGAGCGGGCGCGAGTTGGCGGATGTTGCGCGGGGCTGGCGTGATGGGCTGCCGATTCTGTTCATGACCGGGTATGCGGAAACGGCGATCAATCGCCAGGTGTTTCTGGGCAGTGGCATGGATATGCTGGTCAAGCCGTTTCAGATCAGCGAGCTGCTCGACAAGGTCCGCCGCACGCTCGACGGCGCCTGACCACAGCTTCACAGGGATTAATGTCGAACACAGATCCACTGTAGGAGTGAGCCTGCTCGCGATGGCGTCAGATCAGCCAATTCATCTGTGGCTGACACCCCGCTATCGCGAGCAGGCTCACTCCTACAGGGTTCGGCGTGCACGCGGGATATGGATAGGCGAGCTTGCTCCGGGCGGCGTTCCGACGAAGACGTCAGCCCTGCCAACCCACCTATCGGCTCAAGGCCCGCGCCAAAAACGGGGCCGTCCTGCTCTTCTTGCTCGCCGCAACCTTCTGCGGCGTGCCCGCCACGACAATCCTGCCGCCCTGATCCCCCGCCCCCGGCCCGATGTCGATCACCCAGTCACTCTGCGCGACCACGCGCATTTCGTGCTCGACCACGATCACCGTATGCCCCGCCGTCACCAACGTATCCAGCTGTTCCAATAGCCGATCAACATCGCGCGGATGCAGCCCGGTGGTCGGTTCATCCAGCACATACAAGGTTGCGCCGCGCTGGTTGCGCTGTAACTCGGTGGCCAGTTTGATGCGTTGTGCTTCACCGCCGGACAGCTCTGTGGCCGGCTGACCCAAACGCAGATAACCCAGGCCGATGTCACGCAGCACTTCCAGTGAACGGCGAATCCCCGGTTGCTCGGCAAACACCGTTACCGCTTCATCGACGGTCAATTGCAGCACCTGCGCAATGCTCAAGCCATCCCACAGGATCGCCAGTGTTTGTGGGTTGTAGCGCGCGCCGTGACAGGTCGGGCATGGCGCATACACGCTCGGCATGAACAACAACTCCACACTGACAAATCCTTCCCCCTCGCACGTGGCGCAACGGCCCTTGGCGACGTTGAAGGAAAACTGCCCGGCGTCATAGCCCGCCTCACGTGCTTCAGGGGTCGCGGCGAACAGCTTGCGCACGTTGTCGAACAGTCCGGTGTAGGTCGCCAGATTGGAACGTGGCGTGCGGCCGATGGGCTTCTGATCAACCTGCACCAGTCGCTTGATCGACTCCAGCCCAGACGTAACCTGACCGCTGCTGAGCTGCGGTGCGTCGTCTTCGAGGCTGAGTTCTTCCGGTTCGCTTTCCACTGTTGGACGCCCCAACTGCGCGCCGACCAGTTCCAGCAAGGCCTGACTGACCAGGCTCGACTTGCCGGAACCGGAGACGCCGGTCACCGAGGTGAAGCAGCCCAACGGGAATTCTGCGCTGAGGTTGTTCAGGTTATTACGGGTGATGCCGTCTAGTTTCAGCCACGCCGTCGGTTTGCGCGCCGTTCTTGTCTGGCGTTGCGATTCGGCAAACAGATACGCGCGAGTCTGCGATTGTTCGATCGCGGCCAGTCCTGCAGGTGGGCCGCTGTACAGCACCTGCCCGCCCTTTTCCCCCGCCGCCGGGCCGACATCGATCAGCCAGTCGGCGCGGCGCATGGTTTCCAGGTCATGCTCGACCACAAACAGCGTGTTGCCGTCAGCTTTCAAGCGTTGCAAGGCCTCGAACAGCGCCTCACCATCGGCCGGGTGCAAACCGGCGGAAGGTTCGTCGAGCACGTAAATCACCCCAAACAATTGCGAGCCCAACTGCGTCGCCAAGCGCAAGCGCTGCAACTCACCCGACGATAGCGTTGGTGTGCTGCGCTCCAGCGCCAGATAACCGAGGCCCAGATCGGTCAGGGTGCTGACCCGTTCCAGTAAATCCTCGGCAATGCGCTGCGCCGCCAAGCGTTTTTCCAGCGACAGGTTCGGCGTGTGCCGCACGTCCGGCGCACTGGCGTGGCCACTGGCGCCGTGGGCCACGCGTTGCTGACGGGCTTCGCGGGTTTGCGCGTGGCTCAAGGTCTCACCGGTTTCTTCGGCATGCTCCAGGTAACTTTGCGCGGCGACAGGTTTCAGCACCTCGGCCACTTGCAGCAACGGCATCTGCGCCAGTTCACCGATGTCGTACCCGGCAAACGTCACTGACAACGCTTCGCGCTTCAGGCGCTTGCCATCGCACAACGGGCAAGGGCTGCCGAGCATGAATTGCGAGACGCGCTTCTTCATCAGCGCACTTTGCGAATGGCTGAACGTGTGCAGGATGTAGCGGCGGGCGCCGCTGAAGGTGCCCTGATAACTAGGTTCCATCTTGCGCTTGAGGGCGATGCGGGTTTCTTCCGGGGTCAGCCCGGCGTACACCGGCACGGTCGGGGTTTCTTCGGTGAAGAGAATCCAGTCGCGCTGCTTTTTCGCCAGTTTCTTCCACGGGATGTCGACGTCGATGCCCATGGTCACAAGGATGTCGCGCAGGTTCTGGCCCTGCCACGCCAACGGCCAGGACGCCACGGCGCGCTGGCGAATGGTCAGGTTCGGATCCGGCACCATCAGCGCCTCGGTGACCTCATAGACACGGCCGAGGCCATGGCACTCCGGGCAGGCGCCTTGCGGGGTGTTCGGCGAAAAATCCTCGGCGTATAGCATCGGCTGCCCCGGCGGATAACTGCCGGCGCGCGAATAGAGCATGCGGATCAGGCTCGACAACGTGGTAACGCTGCCTACCGACGAGCGCGTGCTCGGCGTGCCGCGTTGCTGTTGCAGGGCCACGGCCGGCGGCAGGCCTTCAATCGAATCGACGTCCGGCACGCCGACCTGATCGATCAGCCGCCGCGCATACGGCGCCACCGATTCGAAGTAGCGGCGCTGGGCTTCGGCATACAAGGTGGAAAACGCCAATGACGACTTGCCCGAACCGGACACCCCGGTGAACACCACCAGCGCATCGCGGGGGATGTCAACGTCGACGTTCTTCAGGTTGTGTTCACGCGCGCCACGTACCCGGACCATACCGGCGGGCGCTTTGGAGGTACGTTTGGAAGTCATCGACCTGCCTTGGTGAAGGAATGTTCAACGCTCAGCTACCGAGCACTACGCGAATCATCTGCAACATGGCCTCCGGGCTATACGGTTTGCCGAGCAAATGCGTGTCGGGACTGAGCTGGTGATTGCGCGAGATGATGTCGCGGGTGTGCCCGGAGGTGAACAGCACCGCCACCGGCGGCGTCTGCACCTTGGCCCAGGCGAACAGGTCGGAGCTTTTGATCAGCCCCGGCATGACCACGTCGGTGAAGATCAGGTCGACCGCGACACCTTCGAGGAGCATTTGCATGGCCGCATCGCCGTGGCCGGCGGTCAACACGCGGTAACCCTCCTCACGCAACAACTCGACCGCCGAGGCGCGCACCGCGTCGTTGTCTTCGACCACCAGAATCGTCTCGTGGCCGCCACTCTGCTGCCTTTGCAGATTGGGTGACTCATCAAGGATCGGTCGCAAGCTACGCGGAAAATACAATTGCACCCGCGTGCCCTCGCCAACGGTACTGACGATCTCGACGTGGCCACCGCTCTGTTTGACGAAACCGAACACCATGCTCAGGCCCAGCCCGGTGCCCTGGCCGTCGGCCTTGGTGGTGAAAAACGGTTCGAACACTTGCTCGAGAATGCCTGGCGCAATGCCGGCGCCGGTGTCACTGACGGCAACGCGGACAAACTCGCCGGGGACGATGCCTTTACCGGCGCAGAACTCGCGATCGAGGCGCACGTTGGCGGCGCTGAGTGCAATGGTGCCCTCGCCCTTCATCGCATCGCGAGCGTTGATCGCCAGATTGAGAATGGCGTTTTCCAACTGGTTGCGGTCGACATTGATATGCCACGGTTGCTGCGGCAACTGCACATCGATCTGAATGGTTTCGCCCAGCGCTCGCTGCAGTAATTCGCCGACACCTTCGAAGATCTGCCGTGGATTGCACACTGCCGGCGACAACGGCTGGCGCCGGGCAAACGCGAGCAATTGCGAGGACAGCTTGGCGCCGCGCTCGACCGCCGCCAGCGAGGCACTGACGCGGCGCTGCACGTTGGCATTGTCCGGTTCGTGGCGGGCGAGCAAATGCAGATTGCCGGCGATCACTTGCAGCAAGTTGTTGAAGTCGTGAGCAACGCCACCGGTGAGACCGCCAATGGCTTCGAGCTTCTGCGACTGGCGCAATTGCTCTTCGGCCGCCAGTCGCGCCTCGACTTCTTCGCCGACGCGCTGTTCAAGGTTGCGGGTGAATTTGAGCAGGGATTCTTCGGCAATCTTGCGTTCATGAATGTCGATCAACACGCCTGGGAAGCGCAGTGGCTCGCCCTGCTCGTCGAACTCGCAACCACCGCTGGCCAGCACCCACAGATAACTGCCATCGCTGCGCAATACCCGATATTCGGCGTTATACGGCTCACCGGTCTGCACGCAATGGGCGACTCGCTCCTGCACCCAGGCGTGGTCATCGGGATGAATGCGCGACTCGGCAATGTCCTGCGCCAGATTGCTCAAGTCCTGATCCGGCGGATAGGAGAACGTACGGGTGAAACGTTCATCGGCTGACAGCGTGTTGTTTCTCACGTCCCAGACGAAAGAGCCAAGCAAGGCCCCGGCATTCAACGCCAGACGTACCCGCTCGTTGTCGGCGCGGTAGGCGTTTTCCGCCTCCTGGCGCAGACGCTCCGAGATCACGAACTCAGTGGTTTCCACCACCATCGCCATCACCCCGGCCGGCTCGCCTTCGTCATTGGCCACAGGGCTGTAATAAAGGTCGAGCCAGACATCTTCCGGAACGCCGTCACGCAACAGCACCAAGACTTTATTGCGAAACGACAAGGTGCCGCCGGCCAGACAGGTATCGACCACATGCCGATTGAAATCGGCGACTTCCGGCCACCCCAACTCGACCGGCGCGCCAAGCAGATACGGATGGCGGCCCCCGGCGAATTTCGAATAGGCATCGTTGTAGATCATGTAGCCGGCACGGCCCCAGAGCATGACCATCGGCAGCGGCGACGCCAGCATCAATTGCACGGCGCTGCACAGACTGGCTGGCCAACTGTTCAGCGGGCCAAGTTCGGTGTGGCCCCAGTCGAACGCACTGATGCGCCCGGCCATTTCGCCTTTCCAGCCGTCACAACCATGGCTATCGGATAAAAACTGCATCGACTGACTCAGTGTCCTTAGGTGGTTGCCCGATAAATCGCGACGCCATAACGACGCGACGCCCGTCTGTTTCGAGCGTCTTGCGTCGTATTGGTTTCATAAGAGGTATAGCCGATTTCATTCCCGCTCGGCGCCTAGACCCCGATCAGGTGCTTGAGCGGATGGTAGCCAGTTTTCATCTTCGCGGCGACGTCGAGAATGGCCTTCTCGATGCCGTTCAAATGCATGCAGGTCAGCTCGATGGCGGCGCTCTGATTGCCCGCCTCGATGTATTCGATCAAGCGCAAATGCTCGTCGTCGCGGCACACTTCATGACTGTCGTCGTCCAGCGCAGCGGCGTACAGCGAAGCGCGGGAAATCAGCTTCTGGAACCAGTCGAGCAACACCGGGTTGTTCAGGCTGCGCGCCAGTTTGATGTGGAACTCGCCGAGCAGATGAATCAGCCGCTCGTGGTCGCCCGCCGCATGGGCTTGATCTTCCAGCAACAAGTGTTCACGCAGATCCTGCATCGCCGCGCTGTCCTTGCGTCGGCACAGTTCAGTGACGATGCCGATCTCGATCAGCCTGCGGGTTTCGAACAGTGAACGGATCTCTTCGTTGCTCGGCAGCGACACCGATGCACCCTTGTTGGGCTCGGTGGTGACCAGCCCATCGGCCTCCAATTGCTTGAGCGCGGCACGCACCGACGTGCGGCTGACATTAAATAATTCGGCCAATGAGGCCTCGCCCAGCTTCATCCCCGGGCGCAACGAACGCTTGCTGATCGCCTCGTAAACCCCTTGGTAGACGCGGTCGACCGTGGTTTCCAGTTTCTTCTCGGTCATTCGAACACTCCTTTGACGTCGGGCAACGAACCCCTGGCGATGCCCGGCCATGGAAAAAGGGGGTTGCACACGCAGATTAATCCGGGTATTTCTAAATTGCATTCAGATATTGCATACAATAAATAGAGGATTGCACCATTATGGGTCAACCAATAGCAATTGAAGTGCGCAACGTCTCTAAACGCTACTCCGACGATCCCGGCCTTGCGCCAGCCCTCGACAATGTCTCGGTGAACATCGCCGACAACGAGTTCTTCACCCTGCTCGGCCCCTCGGGCTGCGGCAAAACCACCCTGCTGCGCACCATCGCCGGTTTCGAACATGTCAGTGAAGGCGAGATTCGTCTGGCCGGTGAGCCGGTCAATGATTTGCCGCCGTTCAAGCGTCGGGTCAACACGGTGTTCCAGAGCTACGCGCTGTTTCCGCACATGAGTGTCGCGCAGAATATCGCCTTCGGGCTCGAGATGCAGGGTCTTGAACGCAAGTTGATACCGGATCGGGTCAACGAGATGCTCGCGTTGGTGCAAATGGAACATCTGGCCGGGCGCAAACCAGCGCAATTGTCCGGCGGCCAGCAACAGCGCGTGGCTCTGGCCCGGGCCTTGGCGCCGAAACCCAAAGTCTTGCTGCTGGATGAACCGTTGTCGGCACTCGATCTGAAGCTGCGCAAGGAAATGCAGGTCGAACTCAAGCGTGTACAGAAAGAAGCCGGCATCACCTTCATTTTCGTCACCCACGATCAGGAAGAAGCGCTGACCTTGTCTGATCGCATTGCGGTGATGTCCGCCGGCAAGATTCTGCAGATCGGCACGCCGACCGATATCTACGAACACCCGCAACACCGCTTTGTTGCGCAGTTTATCGGCGACATCAACTTCCTACCCGGCCAGCTCAAGCACGGCGAGCACAACGAAAAGCTCTTCGTGCCCAACGGCATGCCGATCGAAATCCCCTGCCAGCAACAGAACTTTACTGGCAGCAGCGTGCAACTGGCGTTCCGCCCTGAGCGCTCGCAATTGGTTGACGCCAGCGAGCCGCATCACCTGCGCGGGATCATCGAAGCCGTGCTCTACGTTGGCACCGCGACGCTCTACCAGTGCCGCCTGAACAACGACATCAAAGTCATGCTGCGCGAAAACAACGAAGGCCTGAACCAAAGCCGCGCGGTCGGCGAACGCATCGCCGTGCACCTGCCGCCGCATGCCTGCCTGTTGATGGAGGCCTGAGATGAGCGTCAGCAGCACTTCCCCTGCCCTCAACCGCGCGCTGTTGCTCAGCCCGGTGGTGTTGACCCTGCTCGCCCTGATCGCCATTCCGCTGGGAATCATGGGCTACATCAGCCTGCTGCCGCGCAACACCTATGGCGGCGTCGACTGGCAAGCGCAATGGCAACTGCAAAGCTATGTGCAGCTGTTTTTCCAGGAAGGTTTTGACGGTGAACTGGAACTGAACTGGGTCTATGCGCAAGCGTTGTTGCGCTCGGTGTTGCAAGCCGGCGGCACCACCGTGTTGTGCTTTCTGTTCGGTTTTCCGGTGGCGTTGTGGATGTCGAGCCTGACCCCGCGCCGACGCAACCTGATGGTCTTGCTCATCACCATTCCGTTCTGGACCAACCTGCTGATCCGCAACTACGCGTGGCTGATCATCCTGCGCGAACACGGTTGGGTCGCACAAAGCCTTAACGCGCTGCTGCCCAGTGCCGGCGGTATCACCCTGCTCTACAACGATTTCGCGGTGAGTGTCGGTCTGGTCTACAGCTTCCTGCCGTTCATGATTCTGCCGATCTATTCGACCCTGGAAAAACTCGACTGGCGTCTGGTTGAAGCGGCCTACGACCTCGGCGCGAATCGCTGGCACGCATTGCGCCGAATCATCCTGCCGCTGTCGATGCCCGGGGTGATTGCCGGTGCGTTGCTGGTGTTCGTGCCGAGCCTCGGTGCCTTCATCACCCCGGCGATTCTCGGCGGCGGCAAGACGCTGATGATCGGCAACCTGATCCAGCAACAGTTCGGCACGGCGCGCAACTGGCCGCTGGGCAGTTCGCTGTCGTTCCTGTTGCTGGCGATTCTGCTGGTGTCGCTGGTGCTCTACGCGCTGTACAGCCGCCATGCGGCGAAGACCATCCATCGGGGGGCGAAAGCATGATTTCCCTGCACCTGAAAAAACTCCCCGCAACCCGCGAAATCAGCCTGCTGATCCTCGCCTATCTGTACCTGCCGATTTTCGTGTTGATCGCCTACAGCTTTAACGCCAACCGCTCGGCGACGGTGTGGACCGAGTTTTCGTTTGCCTGGTACGGGCGGATTCTCGCCAACCCGTCGATTCAGACGGCGGCGCTGAATTCGATCATCGTCGCGTCCCTCGCCACGGTCTGCGCCACGGCGATTGCGCTGCTCGCGGCGCTGGCGACGTACCGACCGTTCTACGGACAGAAAATGGTCGAGGGTGGGATCAACCTGCCGCTGATCCTGCCGGAGATCGTCACCGCTGTGGCGACCTTGCTGCTGTTCATGGCGTTGGGCATCAAGCTCGGTTTGCTCACGGTGATCGTCGCGCACATCGGCTTCTGCATTCCCTTCGCTTACCTGCCGATCCGTGCGCGGCTCAACGATCTGGACAAAAGCCTGCTCGAAGCGGCGAACGATCTGTACGCCAATCCTTGGCAAGTATTCCGCCGCGTGACCTTGCCGCTGTTGTGGCCGGCGGTGTTGTCCGGTGCGGTGCTGGCGTTCGTGGTCAGCCTCGACGATTTCATCATGACCTTCTTCGTCGCCGGCCCTGGTTCGACGACGTTGCCGGTGTACATCTTCTCGGCGATCAAGGCCGGCGTTACCCCGGAAATCAATGCGATCTCGACGCTGATGCTGCTGATCTCGATTGTCCTGGTGGTGCTGGCCTTCTGGTTGGGCCAACGCGGTAAACAACAATAAATCTGGAGCGCTCTGTTCATGAAAAGCAAAAGCATGCGTCTGGCAATGTCCGGTCTGGCCCTGAGTTGTTTCGCCGCGTTCGGCGCCCACGCCGCCGAACCGAAAGAACTGTTTTTCTACAACTGGACCGACTACTACCCGGTCGATCTGTTGGCCAAGTTCGAGAAGGAAACCGGCATCAAGGTAACCATGGACGGTTACGACAGCAACGAAACCCTGCTCGCCAAATTACAGGCCGGCGGCGCCGCGTATGACGTGATCGTGCCGTCGCAATCGATCATGCAGACGCTGATCAAGCAGGACTTGCTGATGGAAATCGATGCGCCGAGCCTGAGCAACTTCCAGTACGTCAAAGGGCCGTTCCGCGATCCCAGTTTCGATCCGGGGCGCAAGTTCTCGGCGCCGTATCTGTGGGGCACCACCGGGTTTTCCTACGACAGCGCGCGGGTGCCGGGCGGCAAACTGGATGACTCGTGGAAAGAGTTCTTTGAACCGCGCAAAGAGCTGCAAGGCCAGCTCGCCGCACTGGATACGTCGAGCAGCGTGATCAACGCCGCCAGCCATTATCTGAACGTTGATGAGTGCAGCGAAAACCCGCAGGACGCCAAGCGCATCCTTGAACTGCTGCAAAAGCAGAAGCCGTTTTTGAAGATGTACAGCTCCGACAACACCGTCGACCGCATGGCTTCGGGCGAGGTGATCATGATGCAGAACTGGAACGGTTCTACAGCGCGGGCGACCTTGCAGAAGAGCACGATCAAGTACGTCTATCCGCGTGAAGGCCTGGCCATGTTCCAGGACAACTTCGCCGTGCCGAAAAGCGCCCCGCACCCGGGCAACGCGAAGATCTTTATCGACTGGATGATGAAGCCGGAGAACGCCGCCGCCGTGTCCAACGCCATTGCTTACGCCAACGGGATTCAGAGCGATTCGTTGCTCGATCCGAAGTGGAAGGTGATGGACGCGATCAACATGCCTGAGGAATACGCCTCGCGTTTGCGCCCGGAAAAGGAATGCAGCAACAAGGCAAGGGAGCTGCAGGACCGGATCTGGTCGAAGCTCAAGGGTTGATCACCTGATCTGAAATCGAGGTGCGGCCATCGCTGGCAAGCCAGCTCCCACAGGAATCTGTGTCGCACATAGAAAGTGGGCACACCTCGACACCTGTGGGAGCTGGCTTGCCAGCGATGAGACCCGCCCAGACACCATTGAACCAGAGGTAAAGAAATGACCCAGCCACACTGGCTCCGCAACGTGCGCCCCTATGGCGCCCAAGCCGAAGACCTGCTGATCGAAAACGGCCGATTCGCCCAGCGCCGCCCGGCCAGCAACACGCCGCTGGCCGGCACCGACATCGACGGCCACAATCAACTGCTCACCGCCGCGCTGGTCGAAAGCCACGTCCACCTCGACAAAACCCTCTACGGCCAACCCTGGCGCCCGAACAGCGCCGGGCCGACGCTCAAGGACTACATCAGCAACGAGCGCCGTATCCTCCGTGAAGTGACCGCACCCATCGCCGAACGCGCAGGCGCGCTGCTGGAAAACTGCATCGCTCGCGGCTCGCTGACCATGCGCTGCCATGTCGATATCGACCCGGAATTCGGCTTGCGTCACGTCGAGGCCATGCAGCAGTTGCGCGAACGCTACAAAGACCTCATCGACCTGCAACTGGTGGTGTTCCCGCAAACCGGGCTGATCAGCCGCCCCGGCACCGCCGAATTGATGCGCGAGGCGATGGCGTTGGGTGTAGAGAACGTCGGTGGGCTCGACCCGTGCGGCATCGACAACGACCCGATCGCACAACTGGATTTCATCTTCAAACTGGCGGCTGAGTTTGGCCGAGGCGTGGACATTCACCTGCATGACAAAGGTGAGTTGGGCCTGTGGCAGATCGCCCTGATCGCCGATTACACCGAGCGTTTCAGCCTGCAAAACCGCGTGATGATCAGCCACGCCTACTGCCTCGGCATGCTGCCGTGGAGTCAGGTCAAACCGGTTGCCGAGCGGTTGGCGGTGTTGGGGATTTCGCTGATGAGTTCGGCGCCGGCCGACACCGCCGTGCCGCCGTTTCTGGCATTGCATGAGACTGGCGTGAATGTCTGCCTGGGCTCTGACGGCATTCGCGATGCGTGGTCGCCGATGGGTAATGGCGACATGCTCGAACGGGCGATGCTGCTGGCGTTTCGCTTTGACCTAGGCAAGGACGATGAACTGGCGGCGGCGTTCGAGGCGGCCACGGTTAACGGTGCGCGGGCGCTGGGCGTCGAGGATTACGGCTTTGCCCTCGGGCAGCGTGCTGACTTCTTGTTGATGCCGGTTGAAACCCTTGGCGAAGCGGTGGTTGCGCGGCCATTGCGTCAGGTCTATCGCGGCGGTGTCTTGATCGCCGAAGGTGGCCGTTTGCTGAGCAGCCGTCTGTGAAACGCATCGGTCTGCGCGCCAGTTGCGTGGTCGGTTTCGACGGCACGCAGCATGTGCTGTGGCGCGACGGCGAAGTGGTGTTCGCCGGGTCGCACATCGAGTTCGTCGGGCGTGGTTACGCGGGGCCGGTGGATCAGTGGATCGACTACGGCAATGCGTTGATCGGCCCCGGCTTCATCGACCTGGATGCGCTGGGCGACCTCGACTCCACGGTGCTGACCCTGGATAACGGCGACGAGCGTGCCATGGGGCGCATGTGGTCTGCCGAGTATTTGGCCGCTGGCCCGCGTGAGACGTATAGCCCGCAAGAAGAGGTTTTCAAGTATCGCTACGCCTTCACCCAGTTGATCCGCAATGGCATCACCACGGCGATGCCGATCACCTCGATGTACTACCGCCAGTGGGCGGAAACCTACGACGAGTTTGCCGCCGTCGCAGGCGTTGCCGGCGAACTGGGTCTGCGCACTTACCTCGGCCCCTGCTACATGAGCGGCATGAGTTACTGGCAGGCTGACGGCACCCTCGCCCATCACTGGGATGAGGATCGCGGGCTGGCCGGACTGGATACCGCTGAACGCTTCTTCAAGGATTTCGACGGTGCGCACAACGGTTTGATTCGCGCTGCGCTGCTGCCGGATCGCATCCAGACCTGCACGCCGGCATTGCTGCAGCGCACCTCGGCGCTGAGCCGCGAACTGAACGCACCCATGCGCCTGCACTGCTGTCAGGCGCTCGGCGAAGTAACGATGGTTGAGCAGTTGCGCGGTGATTCGCCGTTGAGCTGGTTACAACGGCTGGACCTGCTCACACCGCGCAGCCTGTTGCCGCATGGCATCTACACCGCTGGCGATGACGACCTGCAACGAGTGGTCGACGGTGGCACGAGTCTGGTGCATTGCCCTTTGGTGTTTGCCCGCGATGGCGAGGCGTTGAACTCGTTCGGACGCTATCGCGCCAAAGGCATCAACCTGGCGTTGGGCACTGACACCTGGCCGGCGGATCTGCTGGAAAACATGCGTCACGGCTTGAACATCGCGCGGTTGATGGAGGGCGGCCCAGCGCTGACCAGCAGCCTCGATCTGTACAACGCCGCGACCCTCGGCGGTGCGCGGGCGCTGGGTCGCGATGACCTCGGACGCCTGGCCCCCGGCGCCAAAGCCGACATTACCGTGTTCAGCCTGCGCGGCCTGCATCTGGGGCCGTTGTTCGATCCCCTGAAAAACCTGTTATTGGCCGGGCGCGGCGACGACTGCATCGCCAGTTATATCGACGGTCGTTGCGTGATGCACGACGGTCAGGTCAACGGCGTCGACTACCCCGCCCTGCAACGTCAGGCGCAACGCCAATACGAAAAACTCATGCGCAGCCACAGCGACCGGGCCGTGGGCCGACCGGACTGGAAAACCCTGTTCCAGCCAGCCATTCCGTTCGCCGATGACTACAGCGCCAAGGCGCCGTTGAGCGCCATCGATCCACTTTCCTAGAGGTTTTTGCCATGCACAGTTTTGATTTCAGCCAACTCAGCCCACGGGAAAAATACAAGATCCTGATCGGCAGCGTCGTGCCCCGGCCCATTGCACTGGTCACCACCATCGATGGCGAGGGCCGGGTCAATGCCGCGCCGTTCAGCTTCTTCAATGCGCTGTCGGCGGACCCGCCGATTCTGGCCTTGGGCGTGGAAAACTACGGCGATCAGAGCCCGAAAGACACCACGCGCAATATCCAGTTGAACCAGGAATTCACCGTGAACATCGTCAGCGATGCATTGGTGGAGGCGATGAACGTCTGCGCCGTGCCGTTCGCGCCGGGTTTCGATGAGTTGACCGCTGCGGGGCTGACGGCGATTGCCGGTACCACGGTGAAATGCCCAAGGATCGGCGAAGCGCCGGTCGCGCTGGAGTGCCGACGGATGATGGCGCTGAACATCGGCCAGTCGCGGGAGATCATTTTTGGCGAGGTGTTGATGGCGCATGTGCGCGATGAGTTGATCGATCCGAAGACGCTGTACATCGATCAGTTGGGGCTGGATGCGATCGGGCGCATGGGCGGCCATGGTTACGCGCGAACCCGTGATTACTTCGATCTGCCGACCCGCTCGTTGCAAGCGTGGACGGAAGCACCGGGGGGTGGCGAGCGGTTTTGGCCCGCGCCGAAATAAACCAGAACAACGCATTCCCCCTGTAGGAGTGAGCCTGCTCGCGATAGCGGTGTGTCAGTCACTTTGATCTTGTCTGACACACCGCTATCGCGAGCAGGCTCACTCCTACAGGGGTTCTCAGTGGGGCTTGTAATCAGTCCGTGCCGTACTTCGGCGAACGCGGGCCGTACAGCAGCCCCGCCGGATGCCCGGCCGAGAGCAGGCGATTGCTCGCCACACCGGCAATCGGATAACCGGCATCAGTGGAGCTGTTGATGATCTGCTTCACCGCCGCCGTGATCAGCATGCCGATCAGACCGCCACCACCGTTGTTGCCACCCTCTTCGCTCGACGCCCGCGCCGCTCCGGTCCACAGCGTGGTGCCGCTTTTCAGGTCAACCAGTTTCGCTGTCGCGGTCACAGCCGTTTCGCTGCTGATCACCATGTAACGCGTGCCGTATTCGCTCACGGTGATGTACAGCGCCGCATCCGCACCGAAGATTTCCTGCAGCTTGTGCGGCGGTGCCTGATGAATGTCATCCGGCGTGGTCAGGCCGTTCTGGCGGAAGGTTTCGTCCACCAGCGCGATCGGCAACACGTAATAACCGGCTTCGGCCAGCGGGAACGTCACTTGCGACAGCAGGCTGTACGACGCCTTCACGTCCGGCGAGGTGTTCAGCGGTGGCAACACCAGAATGGTCTTGGGCCGCGCCTGTTTGTACGCCGAGTAGTCCACGGTCTTCGGCGCGACACAGCCGCCAAGCAGCGTCAGGGCCAGCGCACCGGCCAGCAGTTTCAAGGTGCGCGAGATCATTGCACGACTCCGGCCTTGGCGTTTTTAAGCAGAAAATCCATGTACGTGCCGGACTCGGGGAACAGGGTTTTCTCGGTGTTGAACTGCTGCACCATCTGATCGTCCTTGCCCATGCTCAGGTAGAGCAGGCCCAAGTGCGCGTGGTAGCCCGGCGGTACGGCTTTGCCGGTGGAGCGGATCTTTTGCAGATCACGTTCCAGTGCTTCGGCCTGCGCCTCTTTCGGCTCTTCGCCTTTGAAGTATTCGTAGACCTGGGGCTCGTAGCCTTCCCACTGGTACAGGGTTTGCGGGCTGCTGCAACCGGCCAGCAAGGCGCTGGCGGCCAGCGTCAGCGCCATCAGCGAGCGCGACAAAGTCAGATTCATGGGTATTGCTCCTTGCAATGGGCGTCGATCAGTTGCCCGGTTTCCAGGCACCGGCGTTCATGCCATCGACCAGACGATTGATCGCCTCGCGCATGGCCAGATCGAGGACTTTGCCGTTGAGGGTCGAATCGTAGGCAGCGGTGCCGCCGAAGCCGATGATTTCGCGGTTGGACAAGGCGTATTCGCCAGCGCCCTGGGTCGAATAAACCACTTCGGAGGTGCTGATGTTGACGATGTTCAGGTTGACCTTGGCGTAAGCGACCTGGGTCTTGCCGCGGCCGAGAATGCCGAACAATTGGTGATCGCCGGTCTCTTTGCGACCGAACTCGGTGACGTCACCGGTGACCACGTAATCAGCACCTTTGAGGCGCTGGGCCTGGCCTTTGATCGCCGCTTCCTGCTGGATTTCGCCCATGTTGTCGCGATCCAGCACGCTGAAGCGGTTGGTCTGCTGCAAGTGAGTGATCAGGATGGTCTTGGCCTGGCCGCCGAGGCGGTCGACACCATCAGAGAAGATCCCGCGCATGTAGCTGGAGCGGTTGTCGAACTTGCCCACGGCCATTGGCACGCGAACGCCGGTCCAGATCTGCGAAGCGCTTTCAACCTTGGCCACCGGCAGCGCGCGGGAGCTTTCCGTGGCGCAACCGGAGAGTGTGGTGGCAAGGGTGCCAAGCACGGCAATTGCCACGCCTGAAACCAGCATCCGGGAGATCATTCTCACTGGGTAATCCTTTTGAAAAACGGGGGTGTCCCGGCACGGCAATGCGGTACAGGGGCTGAAAAGGGCCGGCATTATGACAAAGTGCCATCATTGAAGATAGGTTTTTTTGACGTCAGTGAATTGGCTGTTCCGGACTTGATCGTTCCCACGCTCTGCGTGGGAATGCAGCCACGGAAGCTCCGCGTCCGCTGTGACGCGGAGCGTCACGGGAGGCGTTACCACGCAGAGCGTGGGAACGATCAGACAAGGGGTCGGTGCGCTAATGGAAATCGCGGCTCTGCACGCGGATGCCGTTGAGCAATGGGCTGAGGTCGCTCAAGCGGCCGGCGATCAGATGGCGCACGTCGCCTTCGCGCTCCCAGCGGCCATCGACCCTGAGCAATTGCGAACCGACCAGCACTTGCCGTTGGCGCTCGGCCAGGTCGCGCCAGACCACTACGTTGACGTTGCCGAACTCATCTTCCAGCGTCACAAACGTCACGCCGCTGGCAGTCCCCGGTCGTTGGCGCCCGGTGACCAGCCCGGCAATGCTCACCGGCCTGCCATGTTCAACGTCGAGCAACTCCTGCGAACTGCGGCAGCGGCGCGCCTTCAACTCGCCGCGCAACAGCGCCAGTGGATGCGGCCCCAGTGTGGTGCCCACCGTAGCGTAATCGGCGTGCAGGTCCTCGCCGACGCTGGGTTTTGGCAGCACTACGTCGGGTTCTTCCTGGCTGGGCAACCCGGCAAATAATCCGAGCTGCTTCTGCACCCCGGCCACCTCCCACCGCGCCCGATGTCGGTGCCCGGCCAAACCGCGCAGCGCTCCGGAGTCCGCCAACAGCGCCTGCGCCCGGCTGTCCAGCGCGGCGCGTTCACCAAGATCGGCGACATCGGCAAACGCCCCACGCGAGCGCGCCGCTTCGATGCGCCGGGCGTCCTCCTCGCGAAAGCCCTTGATCATCCGCAAGCCCATGCGAATCGCCGGTTGCGCCGCCGTGGTGGTTTCCAGGCTGCAATCCCAGTCACTGGCACGCACGTCCACCGGGCGAATCTGCAATTGATGCCGACGTGCGTCCTGGAGAATCTGATCGGGGCTGTAGAAACCCATCGGCCAACTGTTGATCAGCGCACAGGCGAACGCCGCCGGTTCGTGGCACTTGAGCCAGCAACTGGCATAGGTCAGCAAGGCAAAACTGGCAGCGTGGGATTCGGGGAAGCCGTAGCTGCCGAAGCCTTTGATCTGCTCGAAAATCTGCGCGGCGAACTCCGGTGTGTAGCCGTTTTTCTTCATCCCGGCGGCGAGGCGTTCCTTGTGCGGCTCCAATCCACCGTGGCGTTTCCACGCGGCCATCGAGCGGCGCAGTTGATCGGCCTCGCCTGGGCTGTAATCGGCGGCGACGATGGCGATCTGCATCACCTGTTCCTGAAACAGCGGTACGCCGAGGGTGCGTTTGAGCACCACTTCCAGCTCCGGCGACGGGTAGGTTTCCTTTTCTTCTTTATTTCGACGCCGCAAATACGGATGCACCATCCCGCCCTGAATCGGCCCCGGGCGGACGATGGCCACCTCAATCACCAGGTCATAGAACTTCGCCGGTTTCAGGCGTGGCAGCATCGACATCTGTGCGCGGGACTCGATCTGAAACACGCCGATGGTGTCGGCGCGGCTGATCATCTCGTAAGTCGGTTTGTCCTCGGCCGGAATCGTCGCCAGACTCAAGTCCAGATTCCGATGACGACGCAGCAGGTCGAAGCAACGGCGGATCGCGCTGAGCATGCCGAGGGCAAGGATATCCACCTTGAGCAGGCCGACCGCGTCGAGGTCGTCCTTGTCCCATTGAATGATCGTGCGCTCGGCCATGGCCGCGTTCTCGACCGGTACCAGCGTGTCCAGCGGCTGTTCGGAAATCACGAAGCCGCCAGGGTGTTGCGACAGGTGTCGGGGGAAGCCGATCAGTTGCCCGGTCAGGCTCAGTACGCGGCGCAGCACCGGGCTTTCGGGATCGAAGCCTCCCTCGAGCAAGCGTTCCAGCGGCGGTGTTTCATCGCTCCAGTGGCCGCAGCAATCGGCCAGTGCGTTGATTTGATCCGGCGGCAGGCCCAAGGCCTTGGCCACGTCGCGTACGGCGCCGGCGGCGTGGTAAGTACTGACCACCGCGGTCAGCGCCGCGCGACCACGACCGTAACGGCGAAACACGTATTGCAGGACTTCTTCGCGGCGTTCGTGTTCGAAGTCGACGTCGATGTCCGGCGGTTCGTTGCGCTCCTTGGACATAAAGCGTTCGAACAGCAACGTGGTGCGGTCCGGGTCGATTTCGGTAATGCCCAAGGCAAAACACACCGCCGAGTTGGCCGCCGAGCCACGACCCTGACAGAGAATCTGCTGCTCGCGGGCGAAGCGCACCACGTCGTGCACAGTGAGAAAGTAGCTTTCATAACCGAGCTCGGCGATCAGTTGCAGTTCATCGTCGATCTGCTTGAGAACCTTGGCTTGCGGGCCTTTGGGCCAGCGCCAGGCAATGCCTTCTTCGGTCAGATGGCGCAGCCAGGAACTGGCGCTATATCCCTCGGGCACCAGTTCCTTGGGATATTGATACCGCAATTCGCCCAGATCGAAAGTACAGCGCCGCGCCAGATTCACCGATTCGTCGAGCAATGCCTGCGGATACAACTCGCGCAACACCTCGACACTGCGCAAATGTCGCTCGCCATTGGGGTGCAGGCGCAACCCGGCCTCGGCCACCGGCACGTGATGGCGGATCGCGGTCATGGTGTCCTGCAAGGCGCGTCGGCCTCGGGCGTGCATGTGCACATCGCCGCTGGCCACGGCCGGAATCTGCAACTCGGCGGCCAGACTCAACAACCTTGCCAAGCGCTGCTGATCGTCCTGGCCGCGATGCAACTGCACCGCCAGCCACAGGCGCTCGCCGAAGATCTGTTTCAGCCAACGGCCCTCTTCCACCTGCTCAAGCGAATCCGGCACCCACAACACCAGCAGCCCCGGTTGCGGCTCGCTGAAATCTTCGCGCAGCACCTGATACTGGCCTTTCTGCGTGCGTCGTCGGGCGCGGGTGATCAAGCCACACAAGGCCTGATAACCGGCGAGGTTCTCCACCAGCAGCACCAGTTTCGGGCCGTTTTCGATGCGCACTTCACTGCCGATGATCAGCGGCAGCTCAAGCGATTTCGCCGCTTGCCACGCCCGCACAATCCCGGCCAGCGTGCATTCATCGGTGATCGCCAGCGCCTGATAGCCATGCTTTTTCGCCCGCTGGAACAGTTCCAGCGCACTGGAGGCACCGCGCTGGAAACTGAAGTTCGACAGGCAGTGCAGTTCGGCATAACCGTCGTTCATGCAAACCAGCCCTGCAGCCACAACGGACCGCCCTCACCCACCGCGCGATAAGCCCAGCCCTGTTGACCGGCGCGGTTCTGGATCAGGTAATAATCGCGGCGCACATCGTCGCCGTCCCACCAGCCCGACTCGATGCGTTCCGGGCCCATGAGAATCCGCGCCGAACCTTGCGGCACGCTCTGCGGTTCATCGAGCAACCAGCCCGGACGGTGCACGCCCGGCAACGCAGTGCAGCGCTGTTTGTCGACGCCGTTCTGCCATGCGCACTCGGGCCGATGATCGGCCTGAAAACGCAGCCCCTGCACCGCGTTATCGCCCAAGCGTGCACGCAAGCGTTCGCGCAACTGCTGCCACGGCAAGGTTTGCTGCGGACGGTCGTCGAACAGCTCCTGAAACTGCGGGACGAAGCTCGGCAGGTCCTCGGCGCGCAGACGAAAGCCGCGCACGGGTGCCTCGACCTGCACTTGCTCCAGCCGCCCACGGGCCAGTTCGAACAGCATCGCCGGATCACGTTCGGCGCTGAGCAGGCCAACCTTGATTACGCTGTCCGGCAACCCGGCGTGCTCCAGATGCAGATCGAAACGCTGCACGCCGCTGTCACGCCCGCAGAGGAACGCCGACAGATCGCCGGTCAAACGGCGTAACGGGAACAGCAACGCCTGATGCGATTGCACGTCGAAATTCAGCTCGAGGCGCACATCGAAACGATCCGGCGGCAGGTAAAACGCCAACGCCAACGGGCGCGCGCCGAACAGGGTGTCGAGGTGCTTGAGCATCGGCGCTTCGAAACGTCGGGCCAGTGCCTGACGGGGCAAGCTCTGCACCTGACTGAGATTACGCAGGCCCATACGCGACAACGCTGTAGCCACACTCGGTTCCAGGCCGACGCGGTCGACAGGCAACTGGCCAAGGTGATGCTGCAAGGCTTCGCCGTCGGGCACCACCAATCCATCGTAAGCATTGGCCAGCACCCGCGCCGCCACTGGATTCGGCGCGGCGACGATGCGATGACGAAAGCCCAAGTCCGTCAGTTCCTTGCGCAGGCGCGCTTCGAACTGCGCCCAGGAACCGAACAGGCCCAGGCTGGATTCGATCTCGAACACCACGGTGCGCGGGTAATGCACGCTGACCTGCGCGCTGAAACCGTAGGCCCATGCGGCCAAAAACTGCTGCCAGTGCTCGACCTCGGCAGCCTCGTAATCAGCGGTGGCAAACCCCTTGCTCATGGCCTGGGCGGCAGTCATCGACTGGCCGGCGCGCAGACCGAGTTTGCGCGCGGCAGGATTGACCGCTTGCAGCACCCGGCGCTGGGCCGGGCCGCTGAGCAGCACCAACGGCTCATCGGGATCGGGACGCTGACGCAGCACCGCGTCCAGCGCCAATTGCGGGAATAGAATGCAGACCCAGCGCATGGCGACCTCAATGACCCACGGCAAAGGCAATCGGCGCCGTACGCGCGAGTCCGCCACGGCACTTGAGGACGCGCAACTGTGCAGGTTTGGCGTCGATGGCGATGCGCAACGCCGCCGGTGACGGGTTGACCGCTTCGCTCAACGGGCGCCAGGCAAATGCCAGGGTCTGACCGGTTTCCGCCGCCACCTGCAAACGCCGCAACGCACGGTCATCGGCCTTGTGCGGCCAGCACAGTACGGCGCCGCAACTGCCCGAACGCAGGCACTGTTCCGCCGCCCACAAGGCATCGCGCTCAGAGGCCTGAATCACCGACAACTGGCGCAGATCGACCCCGGCGTTTTCCCACGCTTGCGGGTACGGCACGAACGGCGGCGCCACCAGCACAATGCGCTCACCCGCCGCCGCCAACCGCGCCAGCGTTGGCCAGACCAGTTGCAGTTCGCCAACACCGGGGCCGGCCAAGAGGATTTCGCTCAGCGCCGCTTCCGGCCAGCCACCGCTGGGCAGTGCCGCGTCCAGCGCCGCATGCCCGGTCGGCTGCGGGCTGGCAGCCGGTGGCGCAGGCCGGCCCTTCCAGATCTGGCCGCCATTGAACAGCGTATCCAACGCAACGACGGCGCCCATCAGCCTTGCCTCACCAGACCGCAGAACACCCCTTCGATGGCCAGGTCCTGATCGTCGCGCACGACAATCGGCTGGTACGCCGGGTTGCGCGGCAACAGCCGCACTTCATCGCCGAGCCGTTCGAAGCGTTTGATGGTGACTTCACCGTCGAGCCGCGCCACGACGATCTGGCCGTTGAGCGCCTCGGGATTGCGCCGCACGCCGACCAGATCGCCATCGAGAATGCCGTCCTCGATCATCGAATCGCCCTGCACCCGCAGCATGTAATCGGGTGTGCGCGAGAACAGTGCCGGGTCGAGCAGCAAGCGGCTATGGATGTCGGCATCGGCACCAATCGGCGCACCGGCTGCGACGCGGCCGAGCACAGGAATGTCGAGCAGTTCCGGGCGCGGCGGTTGCCCGAGCAGGCGAATGCCCCGGGCCTGATTGGGGTTGACCTCGATAAACCCCGCTTCGGTCAGCGCGAGCACGTGCTTGCGCGCCACGCTGCGCGAGGCAAAACCAAAAGCCTCGCTGATTTCAGCAAGGCTTGGGGGCTGACCGTGTTCGGCGATGCGATCGCGGATGAAGGTCAGGATGGCGGTACGGCGGGGAGTGAGGTTCGTCATGGAGTACATTTGTACTCTTTTGGCTTTTTCCTGACAAGCGCCGCCAGTCGGCCCACCCCACGTTGATCGTTCCCACGCTCTGCGTGGGAATGCCTCTAGGGACGCTCTGCGTCCAGTGACGCGGAGCGTCACGGGCTGCATTCCCACGCCGGAGCGTGGGAACGATCAGCGCGGGGGTGTTAGCCAAGGCCGCGTTCGGCGAGGAATTCGGCGATGTAATCGATGAAGGCGACAACCTTGGCCGTCGCCCGTCGATGACTCGGGTACACCGCGAGAATGTGCGGGCCAAAGGTGTCCGGGTCGATCTCGTAATCCGCCATTACCCGCACCAATCGCCCGTCGGCAATGTACGGCGCGGCGCTCCACAGCGGCGTGTGCAGCAAACCGCGCCCGGCCAGAGCACTGGCCAGCAACAAATCGTAATTATCGCTGCGCAACAGCGGTGCCGCCGGTTGCGCCAGGCTCAAGCGCTGCCCGTCGCGCTCGGCCCACCAGAATTCGCGGCTGAGCAACGGATGCTGATACAGCAGCCATTCATGCTGCTCAAGGGTCTGCGGATTCACCGGCAAGCCCTTGCGCGCCAGATACTCGGGGCTGCCGCACAACGCCAGACGATTGCTGCCAACCACCCGCGCAATCAGCCCCGGCAAATCATCGTGGCCCTCACGCAGCGCCAGGTCGTAGCCACTTTCCAGCAGATTGACGAACGCGTCACACAGGTCCACTTGCAGGCTGATCTGCGGGTATTGCTGCAGAAAGCCGTCACACACCTGATCGAGAAACGCCCGCCCATACGCCAGCGGCGCGGTGATTTTCAGGCTGCCGCGCAAGCCGTGTTGCAACTGTTCGATTTCCTCGCTGGCCTCATCGAGCCGCTGCAACACCAGCCGCGCGGTTTCCAGGTACACCCGGCCGATTTCGGTGAGCAAAATCCGCCGTGTGCTGCGCTCGAACAGCCGTGCGCCCAGCTCCGCTTCCAGGTGATTGACCGCTTTCGTCAGCGCCGACGGGGTCTTGCCCAACTGCTCGGCGGCGCGGCTGAAACTGCCGAGCTGCGCGGTGACCACGAACATTTTCAATGCACCCAACTTGTCCATGCTTTTTCCATTCAGGCAAAAACGTTTTTCGTGAGGCAGGCGTTCTGCCAGACGCTACCAGCCACTAATCTCGCCATCAGACGCAATAACAAGGAAATCTTCAATGAAAAGATTCATCCCGAGTCTGTTGGCAGCCGCTGTAAGTTTTGCCTCGATGGAAGCCATGGCCGCCACCGATCTGGTGCTGCTCAACGGCAAGATTTTCACCGCCGACCGCGCGCAACCCAAGGTGCAAGCACTGGCCGTAGAGAACGGCAAAGTGCTGAAAGTCGGCAGCGACGCGCAGATCAAAGCCTTGATCGAACCCGCCACAAAAGTCATCGACCTCAAGGGCAAAGCGCTGATGCCCGGCCTGATCGACAGCCATTCCCACGCGATTTTCGGCGGTCTGGAAATGGTCTCGGCGAACATGGAAGACGAAGTCGTCGGCCTCGACGAACTGCAAAAACGCCTGCGCGACTGGCGTGAAGACGGCAAGGCCAAACATGGCGACGTGCTGAGCATTGCCGGCATGAGTTCGGTTTATTGGGCGCAAGCCGAAGCCTTGGGCAACACCTTCAACAGCGGCGAATGGGCCAGCGTGCCGGTAGTATTTATCGGTAGCGACCACCACACGGCATGGGCCAACAACGTCATGCTCAAGCGCGCTGGCATCGACGCGGCGCTGCTGAAAACCCTGCCCGACGCGGAAAAAGACACCATCGGCAAACTGGCCAATGGCGAGCCGAACGGTTTTGTGGTCGACGCCGGATGGGATCGGGTCGCCTCGAAAATGCCGGTGCCGAGCCCCGCCGACATGCTCAACGCCGCCAAATCCGCGGTGCGCTACAACAACAGCCTCGGCATCACCGCCTGGATGGACCCGGCCGCCAACGCCGCACCGGGCGAAGCAGTGTTCGCGCTCAAGCCGACCGAAAAAACCGTCGGCGTGCTGCCGGCCTATAAAGCGCTGTCGCAAAGCGGCGCAATGAGCGTGCACGTCGCCGCGTTGCTGGTGGCCAACCCGAAAAGCGTGCCCGCCGACCTCGATACGCTGGACAAGGTGCGCCAACAATTTCAGGGCATCCCCAACCTGACGCTGCCCGGCATCAAGATCTTCGCCGACGGCGTGATCGAATTCCCGGCGCAGAGCGCGGCGATGATCGATCCGTACAGCAACTCGCACAAACAGGGCGAACTGCTGATCGATCCGCAGCATTTCGGCGAACTGGTCAGCGCCATCGATCAGCGCGGCTGGCTGGTGCATATCCACGCGATCGGTGATCGCGCCGTGCGTGAGTCGCTGAACGGCATCGCTCAGGCGCGCAAGGATCGACAGAGCGGCGTGACCCACTCGATCACTCACCTGCAAATGGTCAATCCGAAAGAGTTCGCCCGCTTCAAACCGCTCAATGTCATCGCCTCAATGCAACTGCTGTGGGCCAGTGCCGATGACTACACCACCGACATGATCAAGCCCTACGTCAGCGCCCTCGCCTTTCGCTATCAGTACCCGGCGCATTCGCTGCTGAAACAGGGCGCGACGATTGCCGGCGCGAGTGACTGGCCGGTGTCGACGCCGAATCCGTTCAATGCCATGGCCCAGGCGATCACCCGCGTCGGCCCGTTGGGCGTGCTCAATGCCGATGAACGTCTGGATCGCGAAACGATGTTCTACGCCTACACCGTCAACGCGGCACGAACGATTGGCCTGGAGCAGCAGATTGGCTCGCTGACGCCGGGCAAGCAGGCTGATTTTATCGTCCTCGACCGCGACGTGTTCAGCGTCGACAACAAGGCCCTGCATGACACCCAGGTTTTGCAAACCTGGTTCGGCGGCCGTCAGGTCTACACCGCCACCCAATAACAACACTGTTCCCCTGTGGGAGCGAGCCTGCTCGCGAAGGCGGCGTATCAGTCGCCATCAATGCTGAATGAACCACCGCTTTCGCGAGCAGGCTCGCTCCCACAGGGTCTGTGAGGGTGGTCGAAATCGAATCCCCCCGCAGTTCTCTTTCTGCCCAAAAATAATCACAACATCGGGACTCCACATGAAAGCCTTGCCCCTGTTCGCCCTGAGTTTGTTGAGCGCGCTGCCCTTGAGCAGCCAAGCGATCCCTTTGAATGATGATTTTGCGCTGGTGGTGGACCTGAATTTAGCCAGCGATTACCGCACTCGCGGCATCTCGCAAACGCAAAACGACCCGGCGGTGCAGGCCGGTCTGACCCTCGCTCACAGCAGCGGCCTGTACCTCGGCGCGTGGAGCTCCAACGTCGATTTCGGCGGCGGGCTAAAAACCCGTCAGGAGGTCGATTACTACGGCGGTTGGCTGTGGCAGCCGACCGAGGATGTCAGTCTCGATCTGGGTTACATCAAGTACGCCTACCCCAAGGAAAGCCAGTTCAACCAGAGCGAGGTTTACGGGATTCTCGGGGTGTACGGGGTGAAACTGGCGGCGTATTACTCCAGCGATGCACCGGGGATCGATAGCAAACAGAGTTCGCTGTACAGCTACATCGGTTATGAAACCGAGTTGCCATTTGATTCAGGTCTGAAGCTGCGTTACGGCAATATGGATTTCAAGGATCCGCACTTGTACTCGGCGTCGGGCAGCGCTGAAGACTCGTACCGCGAATGGGAGGTCAAACTCACCCACAATCTGGCCGGGGTGGTGTTGGGGTTGAGCTACATCGATACCGATCTTTCACAAACCCAATGTCTGAGCAATTGGGGTTTCAAAGACGTCTGCACTGCCACCGTCGTCGCCAGCCTCAGCAAATCCTTCTGACCCACCGAAATCCTCCTGTAGGCCTTCGCCTGCTCGCGATAGCGGTGGATAAGGCAACATCATTGTTGAATGACACACCGCTATCGCGAGCAGGCTCACTCCTACAGGAGATTGTGGTGTATCAGGAATTGAGGTTTGCCAGATAGGCCCACGGGTAGATGCCGCGCTGGTGGCCGTCGCTGAACACCAGTTGCACGCCGTAGCCCTGGGGATTGAGTTCGATCAGGCGCACGCGGTCATCGACCAGCGGCGTCAGGCCCTTGAGGCGAAACGCGCGGCATTGCGAGCACGGGCACTGGCGGCGCAGCTCGGCGTGGTTAAGTTGTTGTTCGTGCCCGTCAGGCCAAGTCAGCCGAAGGGTTTGCTCGCTTTGCGAGTTACCGACTGACAGCGGGTTCATTGCAACTGACTCAGGGCAATGCGCACGGCTTTGCGCACTTCCGGGTCGCCGTCGTCCTGTGCGGCCTGCAAGGCCGCCACGGCGCCGCGATCATTCAACTCACCCAAGGCCAGTGCGGCCTCTTTTCGCAGGTTGCTGATGCGATGACCGAGGGTGTCGATCAGGGCGTCCAGCGCCGGGGCAAATTGCAACCGGCCGAGGCTGCGAGTGGCGCGCAGGCGTACTTGCCAGTAGTCATCGCTCAGCGCTTCGACCAGCGCCGGGCCGGCGTCGCGGTGGCCGACTTTGCCCAGTGTCGTTGCGGCTTCTTCGCGCACTTGCCAGGCGTTGTCCTGCAAGGCCTGGCGTAGGGCCGGGAGGACTTCAGCGCTGGAGGCCAGCCCCAAAGCGCCGGTAGCAGCCCGGCGGACTTCGGTGTCCGGGTCGGCGCTGGCCAATCGGGCCAGGGCGGGCAACGCGTCGAGCTGCTTGAGCCAGCCGAGCACGCCGACGGCTTCGCGGCGCACGTTGGCATCGGCATCGTTCAGCGCAGAGACCGCAGCAGGTGCAGCATCGGCGAAACGCAGTTCACGCAAGGCGCGGAACGCCGCGATACGCACGCTGACGTCGGCATGATCGGTCCACGGCAGAATCACCCGCCCCGCTGCTTCAGTCTTGAGCAGACTCAAGCTCTGCGCAGCAGCGGATTGCACGGCGGGCGACGAGTCGGTCAGCGCCTCGCACAAGGCTTGCACAACGTCTTCATCCTCCCAGGCTTCCAGCAAACGCGCGGCTTCAGCGCGGACGTCTTCGGCAGGATCCTGGCCGAGGCGATCGACCAGCCAGAGCAAGCCATCGGGCTCCTCCAGATCCGCCAGATCAATCAGCGCAATACGCCGCACGCCAGCATCTTCAGCAGTCAGACGCGGTTGCAGGGCGAGGATTTCATCATTATCGGTCACAGCAAAAATAGAGGTCATAGGGCAAATCGCGGCAAAGGGTTTTCGGGAGGCAGGCCAAGCGGATTAAGGCGCGGCAGCGGTCGGTCGTTGTCGTGGCGCAACAGGTCGAGGCAGTGGCGCTTGAGGCGGGAGAATTCAGGACTGGTCACCAGTTCACTGGTGCGCGGCCGGGCGAAATCCAGGCGCAAGTCTTCGATGATTCGCCCCGGTCGCGCGCTCATCACCAGCAAGCGGTCAGCGAGGAACAGCGCCTCGTCGATGTCGTGAGTGACGAACACCACGGTGGTGCGGATGCGCGTCCAGATGTCCAGCAGCAGTTCCTGCATGTTCAAACGGGTCAGCGCATCCAGCGCGCCGAATGGCTCGTCCATCAGTAACAGGCGCGGGCGATTGACCAGCACACGGGCGATTTCGACGCGTTGCTGCATGCCGCCGGAGAGTTGATCAGGCCAGCGTTCGGCGAAACCTTCGAGGCCGACCAATTTGAGGATGTCGTCGGCAGCACGATGACGCTCGGCTTTGCCGATGCCACGCATCTTCAGGCCGAAAGCGACGTTGTCGCGCACCGTGCGCCACGGAAACAGCGTGTGATGCTGGAACACCATGCCGCGCTGCGGCGACGGGCCGGACACTGCCGCGCCATCGACTTTCAGGCTGCCGGCGTGCGCATTCAGATGCCCGGCCAAAGCGCCGAGCAAGGTCGATTTGCCGCAACCGGAGGGGCCGAGAATGCACACGAACTGGCCCGACTCGATCTGGCAATCGAGTTCTCGCACCGCTTCGAACGCTTCACTTCCTTGGCCGAGAACGATGGACAATTGGCGGATGTCGATCCGCCCTTCCGGAGTTTGCATCGCGCTCATCAGGCTTTTCCTCGCGGTCGATGCCAGGGCGTGAACAACCCGCCCAGACGTTTGATCAGCAGACTGCTGCCCATGCCCAACACCCCGATCAGGAGCATGCCGACGACGATGTCGGCGTAGTTCTGAATGGTGTAGGACTCCCAGGTGTAATAGCCGATGCCGAACTGGCCGGAGATCATTTCTGCAGTCACCAGACAGAACCAAGAAGTACCCATGCCGATCGCCAGACCGGTGATGATGCTCGGCGCGGCGCCGGGCAAAATCACTTCCAGCAGAATCGCGCGGCGCCCTGCCCCGAGGCTTTTTGCCGAGGCGATCAGGCGTGGATCGACACCTTCGACGCCGTGCACGGTGTTGAGCAGGATCGGGAACAGTGCACCGGTGAAGGTGATGAAGACCATCGACAGTTCCGAGGACGGAAACATCAGGATCGCCAACGGGATCCACGCAACGGCGGGGATTGGGCGCAGGACTTCCAGCGGTGGCAGCAGCAGGTCTTCGGCCCATTTTGAGCGGCCGATGGCGAGGCCCAAGGCGATGCCGATGACGAGCGCAGTGAGATAGCCGGCGAAGACGCGGCTGAGGCTGGCGGTGAGGTGTTGCAGGAGCTTGCCGGAGTCGCCGAGGCCCAGCGCGGCTTCGATCACGGCCAACGGTGTTGGGACGTTGGCGAAGGTGACGAGGCCGAGGTTCCAGTGATGGCTGGCGGCGAGTTGCCAGAACAGCAGGCAGAGCAGCAGTGAGGCGGCTCTTGATGTCCAGCGTAGGGTGGGTGTTTTCATGGAGCGGGTTTCCGGTTGTGGAGCTGTGTGATGGCTGAGATCTACCCCCTCACCCCAGCCCTCTCCCCCAAGGGGGCGAGGGGGAAAGGGAGCCGATCTTCACGTTTTTCAAAACCTGAGTTCGGCTCAAGAAGGAGCCGATCTTCATACCTTTCAAACCTGAGTTCGACTCAAGAAGGAGCCGATCTTCATACCTTTCAAACCTGAGTTCGGCTCAAGAAGGAGCCGATCTTCATGCTTTTCAAAACCTGAGTTCGACTCGGTATTTCAGGTCGGCGTAGTTAGTCCAAACACCTCGGTCAGTCCCCTCTCCCTCTGGGAGAGGGCTAGGGTGAGGGGCTTTTGATCTTCAACTAACGAGCAGCAACCGCTTGGGTAGTGGCATCAGTGAAATCAAAAACCTTGCCACCCTGCGCCGAGGCAAATTGCTGAGCCTGCCCCTTGAGCAAAAACGCACTCAACCGTCCCTTCGCATCACTGGCAAACCACGCCTGCTCAGCCAGCAACTTGATCCCGCTGTCACTGGCCTGCGCATAAACCGCACGGACGTTTTTGCCTTCCTGCTTCAACGCCGCCAGCGCCGTGAACGCCTCTTGCGCCGAGGCGTATTGGCGCACCTTGTCCTCGCCACGCACCCAGATCTCCGCAACATGACTGAAGTCAGTAATAGCTTTACCGGTCGCCGCATCCGTCGCCTGCAACGGCGTCTGCGCGTAGTTCGCCAGTTGCGCCGTGTAATCCAGGTTCGACGCCTTGAACGCCGCACGGATGTATTGGTCGTCAATGAAGTTGTTCAGATCGAGCCCGCGATCAGCCTTCTTCAGCAGCTTCAACGTATCAATCGCGGTGCCCACCGCCTGGCGATATTCCGGCTTCCAGCTCAGGTCGCGGGTCTGTACGCCGAGCGGGCCGTGGAACAGGTAGTTCACCTCAGCATCGACGCCGGTCACTTTGGCGATCAGCTCGCTGTATTTCTCCGGCTCCGCCGCCAGCAACTGATTGGCCTCGATACTCGCGCGCAGGTAAGCGACGACGACTTCCGGGTACTTCTTCGCATACGCCTGATCCACCAGCGCACCGTGGAACGTCGGCGCATTCGCCTGAGCACCGTCATAAATCTTGCGGGCGAAACCCCGGCTCGGGAACAGTTCGGCGAACGGCACGAAATCGGCGTGGGCGTCGATCTTGCCGGCCTGCAACGCCGAGCCGGCGACTTCCGGCGGCTGGGCGATGATGTTGACATCCTTGAGCGGATCCCAGCCCTGCGCCGCCACGGCACGCAGCAGCATGCCGTGGGCGGTGGAGGCGAATGGCACGGAAATGGTCTTGCCCTTGAGGTCGCTGAGTGACTGCACGCCCGAAGCGCTCGGCACGACAATACCGTTGCCGCTGCCCTTGATGCTGCCCGACAGCACGCTGATGAACAGGCTGTGCTTGCCGGCGGTTTCAAACGCGACGCCGTTGAACGCGCCGGGGAAATCGGCCATGGCGCCGAAGTCGAGTTTGCCGGCGACCATCTCGTTGGTCAGCGGCGCGCCGCTGGTGAAGTTCTTCCACTGCACGTCGTACTTCGCGTTTTTGTAGGGGCCGTCGTGGGGCAGGTATTTGTCGAGCAGGCCCAGTTCACGAATCAACAACCCGCCAGCGGCGCAGTTGATGGTGGTGTCCTGGGTGCCGATGGCGATGCGGATGGTTTCGGCCGAGGCCGACAAAGTGAACGAAGCCAGTACCAGACCGGCGATTGCTGCACGCAACATGGTTGTTTCCCCTCGAATCATTTATTTGAGTTCGTCTCCGCCGCGATCAGGGCGCGGTGGGAAACGAGGGGTTTTCGGTGAATCCAGCGTCCGGGGTTCACCGGATGGCTTTGGGTTGTCACAGTTCAAATGTAGGAGTGAGCCTGCTCGCGATAGCGGTTTTCCAGATGTTGATGTGCTGACTTACACACTGCTATCGCGAGCAGGCTCACTCCTACAGAGGATCGCGTTTCAACGCAGGAGATAGGGGATCTCGACCTTGACGGCGCCCGTCGGGCAATCCTTCTCGCACGGCATGCAGTACCAGCATTCGTCGAACGCCATGTAGGCCTTCTGCGTTGCCGGATTGATCGCCAGCAAGTCCATCGGGCAGACATCCACGCACACGGTGCAGCCCTTTTCGGCGATGCATTTGTCCTCGTCCACGGTGACGGGGGCGTTGGAGCGGAAGAAGATTTCCTGAGCTTGATAGGCCATGGTTCGGACTCTCTTTTAGTAGTGCATCAAGCGGCGAAAGCGCCGACCCGCAAGCGGTCGTAGGCCTGCATTTCTTCAGCATCGAGCGGGATGATGTAAGGTTCGACGGCTTTCTTGAAACTGGTCATCTGGCCGTCGTCGCCCTTCTTCAGGTGGCAATGGCAGAACCATTCGCTATCGTTGCGCTGCGGGTGGTCGACGCGATAGTGGTACAAACCCCAGCGGCTTTCGGCGCGGAACAACGAGGCACGGGCGGCCATTTCGGCGCAGTCGCGGATCACGCTGGTTTCCATGGCGCGCATCAGTTCGTGGGCGTTGTTGGCTTTCATCTGATCGAGATCGCGTTCGATGTCGCTGAAGCGCTGTAGACCGATCTGCATCTTTTTGGTCACTTTCGGCGGCTGCAGGTAATCGTTGACGAAGCGCCGCAGCTTGTACTCGACCTGTGCTGGCGGCAGACCGTGTTCGCGATCCAGCGGTGCATAGACCCGTGCCTTCTCCTTCTCGATCTGCTCGTTATCCAGCGCAGAAAACTCGCGCCCAGCGACAAAATCGGCGGCGTTGTGCCCGGCGAACCAGCCGTAGGTGAAGGCGCCGAGCATGTAGTTGTGCGGCACGGCAGCCATGTCACCCGCCGAATACAAGCCTTTCACCGACGTCTCGGCGCGTTCGTTGACCCACACGCCAGACGCCGAGTGGCCGCTGCAGAAACCGATTTCGGAGATGTGCATTTCGACCATTTGCGTGCGGTAGTCGGTGCCGCGATTGGCGTGGAACTGGCCGCGACTCGGGCGTTCGTTGCTGTGCAGGATTTCCTCGATGTTCTGGATGGTTTCTTCGGCCAGGTGATCGAGCTTGAGAAACACCGGGCCGTTGCCGCTCTCAAGTTCCTGGTGAAATTCCCACATCATCTGCCCGCTCCAGTAGTCGCACTCGATGAAGCGTTCGCCCTTGTTGTTCGCGGTGTAGCCGCCCAGCGGGCCGGTGACGTAGGCGCAGGCCGGGCCGTTGTAATCCTTGATCAGCGGGTTGATCTGGAAGCATTCGAGGTTGGCCAGTTCGGCGCCGGCGTGATAGGCCATCGCGTAGCCGTCGCCGGCGTTGGTCGGGTTTTCGTAGGTGCCCATCAGGTAGCCCGACGACGGCAAACCCAGGCGTCCGGCAGCACCGCAGGCGAGGATCACCGCTTTGGCCTTGATCACATGGAAGTCGGCGGTGCGGCAATCGAAGCCCATCACACCGTTGACGGCGCCCTCCTCGTCAGTCAGCAACCGCGTGCAGACGAGGCGATTGGTGATGCTCACCCGGGCGCGTTTCAACTGGCGATAAAGGACCTTTTTGATGTCGTGCCCTTCCGGCATCGGCAGCACGTAGGCGCCCATGTGGTGGACTTTTTTAACCGCGTAATCGCCGGTTTCGTCCTTCTCGAACTTCACGCCCCAGCGATCAAGCTGTTCGATGGTTTCGAAGCTATGGGTCGCGTAGGCGTAAACGGCGGCCTGATTGACGATGCCGTCGTTGGCGATGGTGATTTCCTTGGTGTACTGCTCCGGCGTCGAGTGGCCGGGGATGATCGCGTTGTTCAGGCCGTCCATGCCCATGCTGATCGCGCCGCTGCGTTTGACGTTGGCCTTGTCGACCAGCAACACGCGCAGATCGCGGTTGTTTTCCTTGGCCTTGATCGCGGCCATCGGTCCGGCAGTGCCGCCGCCGATGACGACGATGTCGTATTCCTGTTCGAGCACTTTGCGGGTCATGCCTGCTCCCCTTTTTGCCGGTCGATCCGCAGGCGGTACTGGAATGCATCGCCACGGTAGTAAAGGTGTTCGAAGTCCAGCGGATGGCCCTGTGCGTCGTGGGTCAGACGCTCGATGCGCATGATCGGCGAGCCGGCCTCGACGTTCAGCGCCTGGGTCAAGTCGCTGTCGGCGAGCACCGCGTCGATGGCCAGATCGGCGTGACCGAGGGCGATGCCGCAGTCGTTTTCGAGGATCAGGAAGATGTCGCGGGTGACCAGATCAGCCTTCTCCAACCGCTCGCCGACGGCTTTGGGCAGGTAGGTGATTTCCAGCGAGATCGGCTCACGGTTGATCAGCCGTACGCGTTTGATCTGCGCGACGATCTCGCCCTCGGCGACCTGCAAACGTTCGGCGACGCGCTTGTCGGCGGCAATGAATTTGAAGCTGCGCAGGCGGTTGATCACCTCGTAGCCACGGCCGGTCATGGACTCGGCGAGGCCTTGCAGGCTGCTGACGTTCTGAAAGGTTTTCGGCTTGGCGACGAAGGTGCCTTTGCCGTGGATCTTGAAGATCAGCCCTTCCTTTTGCAGATCGCCGAGCGCCTGGCGCACGGTGATGCGGCTGACTTTGAACAGCGCACCGAGTTCGCTTTCGGAAGGCATCTGGCTGTCTTGCGGGTATTCGCCGTCGAGAATTCGCGCACGCAGGACATCGCGCAGTTGGGTGTGCAGCGGAACGCTACTGAGGGAGAGAACGTTATCGGTCATCACGGGATCACTTGTTATAACGAGTTATGACGTGATCTTAGGGTTGTTATGACGAGGTTGAGAAATATTGTTTGGGCATAACCTTAGATACTTCACACGATCGCTTCTTGTAGGAGTGAGCCTGCTCGCGATAGCGGTGTATCAGATACGAATCCGGTGCGTGACACACCGCTATCGCGAGCAGGCGAAGGCCTACAGGGGAATTGTGTGCTACTGGCGTTTGAGGATCTGGTCCATGACCCAGTCGGTCTTGAGCGCTTGTTCGGCGACGGCGGGATGTTGTGAATCACCACGAATATGCGCATTCATGCCCAATACGTGATGCCACTGAATGTGTTCGTGATGCGGGATTTCCAGGCTGATACTTTCATCGGCATGCAACTGCACGGGATGCTCATCAAACACCGAAAAACTGATCCGCCCTTCACTGCCGATGATCTCGACGCGATCCTCGCGCCGATCCGCAACAAAACTCCAGCAACCCATACCCAACGCCCCGGAGGCAAACCGCCAACTGGCGCTGACGGCATCTTCCGCTGCATATAAGCCGGCCTGACGCGCGGTGAATCCGGCGACTTCAACAATGTCGCCAAGCAGATACTGGAACAGGTCAAAACCATGACTGGCCAGATCAGCGAAGTAACCGCCCCCGGCCACCGCCGGATCGGTGCGCCAGTTGTCGCGACCTTCCAGATCCGCTGGCGAAGGCGCTTTGGTCAACGTCCAGCTCAGATGCCGAACCTCACCGATGCGCCTCTCCTGCAACCATTGCCGCACTTGCGCAAAGCGCGGCAACGAGCGGCGGTAGTAGGACACAAACAAGTGCAATCCGGCCTCGGCAAACACCTGCTGCATCTCGCGGCTTTGTCCGGCATTCAGCGCCATCGGTTTTTCGACGCAGCAATGCTTGCCAGCGGCAGCGACTTTCAGGCTGTAGGCGTGATGGCTGTCGGGCGGCGTGGCGATGTACACCGCGTCGACCTCGGGATCGTTGATCAGCGCATCGACGTCGGTGTAGACGCGGTCGATGCCATGACGCAAAGCGTAATCGCTGACCGCTTCAAGCCGTCGGCCCATCACCGCCACCAGCGCCGAACCGGGCGCCTTGTAAAAGGCCGGCCCGCTCTTGCGTTCAGCGACGCTGCCACAACCGATCATGCCCCAGCGCACCACGTCCATGTCTGTTCCTTTAGCCGATGCGCAACGCGCGCAGATCGAGGTGACCGTCCTTGAGCGGCGGGCACCAGTAGTAGCCGCCGGTGATCGGTCGGCTGATGCGATACAAGCCATCGGTGATGCCGTCTTCCAGACCACTCATACGGCGCAGTTGCGCTTCGAAGGCGTCCAGCGAGCAACCGAAAGCGAGGAACATCAAACCAGCGCGATCACCTTCGATCCACGGCATCGAGCGGCGCACGACGAACGCTTCCGGGGCGAAGCTTTCCTGCGCGGTGCGTTTGACGTGGGCGGAGACTGGCGCGTCGTCGATCTCTTCGTTGTCGCTGAGGCGACGGCCCATGATGTTGTCTTTGTCGTCGGCGGACAGTTTGTGGAAACCCTTGAGGTCATGCTGCCACTGCTGGATCGCGGCAAAGCTGCCACCGACCATGCCGTCAGTGCCGGCGCTTTGCAGGGCGGCGGTGATGGCGGCTTCGTCGTGCGGGTTTTCGGTGCCGTCTTCGTAACCGGTCAGGTCGTGGCCGTCCTTGTGGCGGAAGGCTTCCTGCATTTCTACCAGGCGCAGGGCCGGCGCCAGTGCGGCTTCGAGGGCGTTGCAACGGTTGAGCAGTTCACCACGGTCGACGCCGTGCAGCCAGACCCACAGTGCGTGCTGGGTCGACGGGTTCTCGACGCCGACGCCGGTCATGGCCGGGAAGCTGCGCAGGCCTTCAATTTGTACGTTGAGGGCCTTGGCCAGGGATTCACCGAAACCGACCACCGCCGACTTGCCGTCCACCTGATTCAGCAGATTGTCGATCGCTTGCGGCAGGGCTTCAGCCGATTCAAGGGCGAAAAACAGGTGACGTGCTTGCGCAGGAACTGGGGTGGCGAGAATGCCCGGCTGGTAGTAACTCATGTGAACTCCTTGGGAAAGTGCGCGGGAGTTTACCTGTGGCCGGAGGGTTTGTGTGGGTTTGGATGGAAGTCAAAAGCCCCTCACCCTAGCCCTCTCCCGGGGGGAGAGGGGACTGAATGGGGGATATTGAAGAGCTACGCCGACTTGAACGTGTATCGGTGAATCCATAATCGACAAAAATCTTTCAGGTCGATGTACGACGAAAGACACTGCGGTCGGCCCCCTCTCTCAAGTCCATAATCGACGCAATTCTTCAGGTCGATGTAACTCGCAAGACACTGCGGTCGGCCCCCTCTCCCTCTGGGAGAGGGCTGGGGTGAGGGTTTGCGTCATTACGCCAGGCACTCGGGCTCATCCCGGTCCAACGCTTGAACGCCCGGCGAAAACTGCGCACATCGCTGTAGCCCACTTCCTCGGTAATCCGCTCAATCGGCATATCCGGATTGGCCAGCAAACTCATCGTCCGCGCCTGTCGCACCTGCTCCAGCAGCGCCTCGAACGTCAGCGCATGCTCAGTCAAACGCCGGCGCAAGGTGCGGCTGCTCATGTTCAAGTCACCGGCAATCTTTTCGATATGGCTGCCAGAGGTCAAATCCCTGGCAATCGCCCGCTCGACCGCCTGAATCAGATCAAGCTTCTGATGCACCTGCGCCGCTTCCAGCTCCAGCAAGGCGACCGCCTGGCGCAGCGCCAGCGAATGGTGATTGGGCAGGTTCACGTCAAGCCACTGCGCATCGATCAGCATGCGGTTGTGCAGGCAACCGAAACGCACCTGCGGCCCCAGCAAGCGATGGTATTCACTCAGATAACTCGGCGCGGCATGCACGAATTCCACGGCGATCGCTTTGAACTGCTCGCCAACCAGTGCGCGGCCATACACCAGCAGACTGGCGAAGAACTCCTCGACGGCAAACACCTGCACATCGGCGAATGGCAGGCGGCATTCAGCATCCAGATGCACCTGCGCACCGACCACGTCGACGCTCGACACCACAATCCCGCCCGAGGTGTGTTGATGGCGGATGCCCAAGGCAAAGGCGTCGCGCAGGGTTTTGCACAACGACAGCACATGCCCGAGCAACCCGAGTGTGCCGAGTACATTCTGTGCGCCCACCCATAGGCCCAGGCCCTGATTGGGCAGCACTTTGAGCGCGCGTTGAATCATCGCCACGGCCTGGCGATAGGAAATCCGCTGCGTCGGATCCTGTAAGTCTTCCAGCGTAAAACCCAGGCCACGGCACAGACTCTCAGGATCAATACCCTTGTTCTGCACGACTTCGGCGAGGGTTTGCAGGAGAAACGGCGAGACCAGCGCCAGTTCGAAAGTCGGGTCTTGGACTTTTACATTCATGGGGGATGACATTCCGGATCACGCTTGATTGTTATTTTTGTTACCGGTTATGTCGAAGGAAGTTAGCACAGGGTTTGCCAGCTGTCCGCAGAAGTCCCCCTCAGTGTCCGCCAAAACCCTGCCCCGCCGGGCGCCAAGCGCTTATTTCTAGAGTGCCGCGCGCACTGCGTGCCGGCGTTGCGCCCAAAACACAATAATAATGAGGACGGATATGCACCCGAACCGCGCGACATTCCCTCTGCGCCTGGCCCTTTCCTTGCTGGGTTGCGCCGTGACGATACCGGCACTGGCCACCGAAGCCGGCGTCGACAACATCGGCACCGGCACCGACGGTTTTTTCATGCTGCCGCTGGAGGTCGACAGCCTTCCGGAGAACATGGTCGCGTTCAACCTCTACTACAACCATTACAAGGCGACCAAACTCAACATCAGCTCGTTCGGCGGCAAGGTGCCCAACGTCGAAATCGAGTCCACCGCGGTGATTCCGCGTCTCGACTACTTGAGCCCCGTGCGTATCTTCGGCGGGCGCCTGGCCGGCTACATCGCCCAGCCGTGGTTGAAGCAGGAAGTCTCGGTATTCGGCTTGAGCGACACCCGCGAAGGCATGGGCGATACCACCATTGCACCGATCATTCTGTGGGACATGGGCAAGAATCTGACCCTTGGCGCCGCGCTGGAAATCACCGTGCCGACCGGCGAATACAGCGTCGATCGGCTGGCCAACACCAGCAACAATTTCTACACCTACAAACCGCTGTTCTCCTTCACCTGGCTGCCGACCGACAAGACCGAAGTCTCGATGAAGACCACCTACAGCTTCAACGAGAAGAACAAGGACACTGACTACAAATCCGGGCAGATCTTCCACTTCGATTATTCGGCCAGCTACAAGCTCACTGATGATCTGATGCTCGGCATCAACGGCTACTACCTCAAGCAGACCACCGACGACAAACAGTTCGGCCATACCGTGCAGTTCGCCGGGCAGGACGTCGACGACGGCGTACGCGGCAAGGTCTTCGCGATTGGTCCGGCGCTGCACTTCACGTTTCTCAAGTACGCCAGTGCGGAGATTCGCTGGGCCAAGGAATTTGATGTGGAGAACCGGCCGGAGGGGGAAATGTTGTGGGCGAAGGTGAGTATTCCCTATGCGTTCTGAGTGCATTTGTAGGAAAGCGCACCTGGATTTGTAGCCTGAAAACCCGAAAAACGCATAGGTGGAATACGCCTACAGCGGCGGTCGAGATTACCGGACAACGGGGGGAAACGTCTGGCAGATTTAAAGGGGGCGCTTGCAGATACTGGGCTCCGTTATCCCATGGTTCCTCAAGGGCTCATGGGGTGCATCGTCTGCCAGTGACGACAATGGGCCATGTCCCCCCTTAAACTGCCGAGATTGATCACGGAGATCACTATGAGCATATTACTTTCCCCGTTTTACTCTGACTTCGAATCCGAAGAAGAGGCCGAGAGCTACGATCGCTGGTTTCGTG
>Ga0160455_100146_pt1 | contig 85769 bp, 83 predicted proteins | sample HID1972I_E6MG_FD_108206 | JGI IMG/M metagenome (GOLD analysis project Ga0160455, IMG submission 108206) | Enriched pill bug-associated microbial communities from UW Madison campus, WI, USA - HID1972I_E6 MG | ecosystem: Host-associated > Arthropoda: Insects > Digestive system > Unclassified ... | reverse complement strand
TGCCTGCACCCGTTCGCACTCCCTCCCGCTGGTCAGTCGCTTGCGCTGCGGCTTTGTCATCCCCCTGGTTTTCGTCCCTGATGGAACGGGGCGGTCATGTGTCACAGCAACGTGCTCCCCGCCTTCCGGAAACGGAAAAAGGGGGACACCAGAAAGAAGCCGAAGGAGACCACATGACAACCACCACCCCAACCGTTCCGACTGAACAGACTACCCGCATTGAAATTACCGATCCCCGCCAGCGCCTGGTGTTTGTGCCGCGCCTGTTTGCCACGTCGCTGGGCGAGCAAATGGTGGCGACGTTTTTACATCGTCACAGCAACTATGACGGCGGATTCTGGCGCTTCTTCGAGGTGCCACGCGGTATCAGCGGTCAGGTTGCGGCGTGGACGGAGATTTGCACCACCCGTCCGACCGGGTACATCGTGCCGCCGGAGGGGGTCTATCGCCTGTGTATCCCCGGGAACTACTTCGATGAAGAGGTTTCGGCGGATGCGGCCGGAATTATTGCCACGCTGTTTGTGCTGAACCAGCTGTGCTGGAAAGTCTCAGAAATGGGGCCGGAATACGCGTTGACCTGTCAGGGGCTGATTGACCGTCAGGATGCCTTAAAAGACTACGTGAGCATTATCAAACACCCGGAAAGCCGTCAGATTTTCCGCGCCATCGACTGATTCATCATTGCGCCCGGGCAGACTGCCCGGGCCAGAAAAGGAGAACAACATGACCCGGAAATTAACGACGGCCGAAGGGCTGGAAATACTGGCTCTGTGGCTGGAAGACAATGTCAATTGTGAGAGTGACCTGTGTTTTGACGACCCGGAGATCGGGACGGACTCAGAAATGCTGCTGCCCTGCGTGCAGGCAGCGCTGAAACTGGTGAAGGCGACGATGACGACTCAGCCAGAAAGTGCGCTGTGTATTCGTGCCCAGGGAGACGCAAACAGTTATGTCCTGCTGAAAGAGCAGAACTGGTTCGCGCATGTCCTGATGAACGGTGAAATGACCGTACAGCAGCAGGAAATGCACCTGAAAGCGATGATTGCCGGGGTTCGCTATGAAGACTGAGCAGGCTGTGACTGCATCCATCCCCGAACTGCTCGCGCTGATAGTTGGGGCAGAACAGTCACAGGGAACAGAGCCGGATAATGCTGAACGATCAGCCCTGGCTGCGGAGGTGCTTTGTTATTTTGCCAACAGAACGGGCCAGACACGCAATGGCGATCCCGTCGATACCATCATGGTGGACCTTGTGACGGATCTCCTGCACCTGTGTGGCAGCATGGACATCGATTTTAACGGGGTGCTGACGGTGGCGGCTATGCATCATGGCGATGAGTGCGGCAGCTGATTCTGCGGCCCTGCTGAATCCCCCGCGCATCGAGCGCGGGAGATTCAGAACGCGGCCTGTCCGCTCCGGGAGCCACCTTAAGGCAGCATGTTCTTCAGCATGGTCAGCGCCCTGTCTTTTCCGGTTTTTTTGCTCTGAAGCACCGGCAGCAGATCTTTCATCGACAGCGTAATGGTGGCCAGCTCGATCACGCGCCTGACCTGGTCTGCATTTTCATAATCTTTGTACGACCGCAGGCAGACATCCAGCTCCTCTGCCGCTTTGTCGCGGCTCCAGCCGAGACTTTTTCGCCACAATCTGAGTTCATATCCGGTCATAATAAACCTTAAAAAAGTGCAATATCTGCACTTATTTTAGCATGGTTATTTTGCGGAGCAGCACCGTTTTCGGGCGGTATTCTAAAAAAATCAATGACGGAGTGGCCCTTTGGCCCCTTCGGCTCCCCGGCAGGCCGGGTCGTCGCCTGCACTGCGCGGGGTGTCCGGGGCGGCCACCACGCTTCGCGGAGCCAGGAAACCTGTCTCCGTCCTGGCGGATAGCAAGCGATGCCTGAAAGGCGGTGCTTGCAGCTGCCGTTCCGGCAGCGCCGCTCTCACTGGCCGTCTCTGACGGCCGCTAAGGAAAGCCGGTAAACCGGCTTCTTCCGGTGCCCACTTTCACCCCGTTGTCAGCGGTGTTCACTTTTGCTGTGACTGACACTGCCCCGTTCCGGTCCAAAAACAAGGGTCGGCTGACGCCTGATGCCTGCACCCGTTCGCACTCCCTCCCGCTGGTCAGTCGCTTGCGCTGCGGCTTTGTCATCCCCCTTGCTTTCGTCCCTGATGGAACGGGGCGGTCATGTGTCACAGCAACGTGCTCCCCGCCTTCCGGAAACGGAAAAAGGGGGACACCAGAAAGAAGCCGAAGGGCACAACTGATGAGGATATTCGTGATGACTGCAATGGCGTTCTGGAGCAAATCAAGTGCATTTAACGGCTGGCGTACAGCGCACTTTGTGGACGGTGCCTGGCATACCACAGCCTGCACCACGTCGAAGACGCTGGAGGAGCTGAACGCCCACGGCGATCGCTGGGAGCTGGTGACGGCAGAGGAGGCGACAGCGCGTTTTGCCCAGGCCAATTATCTGCCGGTGGCCGAAATCACGGAAGCCCGGTTCACCGACATGATGGAAGTTCTGCCGCCGATGGACTGGCAAGGCTCCCCGGACAGTCAGTCATTCAAGCTGATGGAAATGTACAGCGGCAACATCACCGACATTTTTGCCCAGTATGGCACGCGCTATTTCCGGTTGCGTGACCACGCCACGCTCACGCATGAGCAAATCATCGGGAAGGTCAGGGCGTTTATCGACGCCGAAGGGATTGCCGCATAAGCGGCAATAAAAAAGCAGAGCGGGCGCTCTGCTTATTCATCCCGGTCTGTTCGAGCAGGCCGGATACAACACGTCTCAGATGGAGTTACATCATGAAAGACCGTTTTATCCTTGCATGTCAGGACTATTTTGTAAAGCAACGCGAAAACGCGGAGGCAAACAAGCATCGCCGCGTACAGCGTGACACCGTCGCGAAGGAGAGCATCACACCACGCGTGAAGGCGCTGGGGCAGCATATCGCCCGCCGTCAGCGCAAACACCAACCGGTGCGCATCCCGGCACTGAACGTGGCGGAGTGGGGGCAGTTGCTGCGCACACTGGAAATTAAACGGGCGTATGCCTGATACCTGTGCCGCCCTTCGGGGCGGCACTTTCTGACCCGGTCCGGGACTCACCGGCATCGAGCCGCTGAGTCCCGGAAACGAATGTCTGAAGCGACGGAGTAGACAATGAAAAAATACACAGAACATGCCCCTTATGGCGTCACAGCGATTCAGCTTGATAACGGCGATGAAGCTGTTTACCTCCACGGTGAATGCCTGTCATGTGCAGATTTCGCGGAAAAAGACGACCCTGTTTGCGCGCTGGGTGAACGTCTGGCTGAGATGCTGGGGGTGCCGTTCCGCCTGCTTAGCCTGCCCGTTCCTGATGATGAAGAGTGGTCCTGGAATGATGTGGTTGCCGCGCTGGGCTGGGGGAAAACCCGGACACTGGGGCGCATGGCCGTGCGCCCGGTGCTGGAATGCAGCACGGCACACATGACGCTTATTGACAGTCATTTGCTGGGTGATTTATCCCGCGATACGGCGACACAGGAATGGGTCCACGACACGGGTGTTGGATTTATGATCCGCCTTGATGCCGTCAGATTTCCTGTTCTGAAACTGAAACGGGAAGGGCTGTCAGGTGCTGCTCGCTGGGTTATTTATCAGGGCATGAAAAAGGCCAATATCAGCATGGTCCATTTTTCTGCGGTAGGGGATAACCTGGACGGGTTCCCTACGTTCGACTGGTAATGAAGTTGCCCCGGGTTCCGGGGCAATATGCATCCCGATCAGCAAATTTCACGCGTACTCAGCTCCCGGGGCTTGCAGCTGGCTTGCGCCAGCGCCGCCCAAACCGGGGACGACAGGCGTCCCCTCAACGGAAACGGGCGTTGCCCGCCACGTCCTTCCGGCGTTTCCCTTTTCGTTCATGGACTCATCACAGTCTGCCTTTGCCGTGAAAGACACTGGCCTGGCCCGTGCACCCTGCAAGGGTCGGCTGACGCCTGATGCCTGCACCCGTTCGCACTCCTTCCCGTTGGTCAGTCGCTTGCGCTGCGGCTTTGTCATCCCCCTTGCAGGGCGCACTTATGGTCCAGTCCGGTCATTTCATCACGGCAACGGCCTCCCGCGATGGTGAATCATCATCACAAGGACGACGCCAGAAGAAAGTCACTTTACAACCCCTGAGGAGAATCACTATGGCCCGTTTATCATCTGTTTTCCGCTCTGCCAATGTCATCCGTAAAGAACGTGCGCTGACCAACGATGAGCTCATGCGCTTCGTTCCAAGCGTATTCTCTGAGGAAAAGCATGAATCCCGCAGCGAGCGTTACACGTACATTCCGACGATCTCCCTGCTGGATAATCTGCGTAAAGAAGGGTTCCAGCCTTTCTTTGCCTGTCAGACCCGCACGCGCGACATCGGCAAGCGTGAGCATACCAAGCACATGCTACGCCTGCGCCGTGAAGGTGAAATTGCGGGCGAGGAAGTACCGGAAATTATTCTCCTCAACAGCCACGATGGGAGCAGCAGCTACCAGATGATCCCGGGCATGTTTCGTTTCGTCTGCATGAACGGCATGGTTTGCGGCCAGACCTTTGGCGAGATTCGCGTTCCGCACAAAGGCGACGTAGTCGGGCAGGTCATTGAGGGCGCGTATGAAGTTCTCGACATCTTTTCCGGGGTGAAGGAGTCACGCGGAGAGATGAAAGAAATTGGCCTCAACAAAGACGAGCAGCGCATTTTTGCGGAGATCGCCCTGAACTGGAAGTATGACGACAAGGGCGAGGGAAAACATATTCCGCTGACACCTGACGACATTTTGCAGGCTCGCCGCGAGGAAGATAAACCCAACGACCTCTGGACAACTTACCAGCGCGTACAGGAAAACATGACGAAGGGAGGGGTATGGGGAAAAAATGCAAAAGGAAAACATCAACGCACGCGCCCTGTGAATGGCATTGACGGGGATGTCAAACTGAACCGCGCGCTTTGGGAGATGGCCGAAAAAATGAAATCACTGAAATCCTGATACGGAAGGGCAGGGGGAAACCTCTGCCACTTTTTTTCCCCCTGTCATTTTTCACCGGTGTTGACCGGCTCAAAATGATACCCCCGCCCGCCGAAAGAAAATCGCCACTGATGTGACGTTTTTCTTTCACCCGTCCGCCCCCAGGGGCTCCCCTTGTAAGGCATTTTGCTGAAAATTACTGCTGCACCTTATCGGACGGTGCAGCGGTCACTTTCTTGTGTCTTGTTGCACGTGGCGTCGCTTTTTTACCTGAACTTAAAATTTCACGGATCGCTTTAACACTTGTCGGGATACCGGCAGAATCCAGCGCGCTGCGAATATCTTCAACGCTGTAGCCCTTGCTGTTTGCCAGCTCAATGATTTTGTCTTTCAGCTGCTCAAGAACATCTGTTTTGGTGAGGCGCGTCGGGGTCAAATCCGGAAGATCAGCCAGCGACGATTTTGCCAGTTCTACATCTTCTGTGCTGTACCATTTTTTTTCAGCCATGCTTCGATTTCCTTTCACTTTTTGGTCAATGTCCGCTCCCGAGTATACCTTCCCATGAAACCCAGTGCCACAACCCGCACTTTCTGGCGTAAGCCAGTGACGGCGAAACAAAAATCACCTATACTTCCGGCCAGGAATCGAAATTGGATGTGAAACGTGGGACAGGGTATGTTTTGTAGCACCGCCTGCACGCAGACGGTCCCACAAAACGACCTGGTCAGGACTCCGTCCCGACACCCTATTACCGTGCCAGCCTTGCAGACCGAGCAGGATTGAAGATGAGCAAGAGTGAAAGACGCCAGAGAACGGCGCTCCTGGGAAGCGTGCGGTGTTACCCAGAAGAGAAAGAGCAGATACAAGCCAGCGCGAAAGCAGCAGGACTCTCGACTGGTGAATTTCTTCGGCGTTCAGCCCTGGGTCGTCGGGTTGTGGCCAAGGGTGATACAAAGCAAATGAATGAGATCCTGAAGCTGGGTGGCCTGCAAAAACATCTCTACAGTGAAATGCAAAAGCAAGGGGTGATGACTCCAGAACTGAGCAAGCAATTTGCTGATACGCTTGCAGCACTTCAGAAAACGTTAATGAAGTTTCGGGCTGAGAGCCTGAATAATACAGAGGATTAACATGCTCGCAGTTGTGGCCGAAAGGCGTCGTGATGGTAAGTCCAGTTTCGTGCAACTCGTCTCCTACACCATCCTGCGTGATGATGTTGAGATGAGCGAAACGCTGTCGCCAGAACGCCCCTTTGTTCGCAAGTCACGCTCTGAAGATAAAATCTTCAATGACCTGGTCGGGTATGCCACGCGTAATGCGCTTCCCGATTCACAGGATGTTATCGCAACGTTCCCGGACGGGCGCCAGCAGGTGCGTTGCGATAATGTCATTTGTGAAACCAACTGCTTTTCTCTTGCCACCGCCTCGACCGAAATGGACATGGTTGCCGTGCAAAACACGCGCTGCAATGACCCTGTGTACCATGCCATTTTGTCCTGGCCGGAATCAGAACGCCCAACGCCAGACCAGATTTTTGACTCCGCCAGATACTGCCTGAACCGTCTTGGTATGGAAGGGCATCAGTACGTGTTTGCCATCCACGATGACACCGATAATCTGCACTGTCACCTGACCGTAAACCGTATCAACCCGGTGAGCTATAAAGCGGCTTCGTTGTATAACGATCGCTTCACGCTTGACCGCAGCTGCCGCGAACTGGAGCTGAAGAACGGCTGGAAGCATGACAACGGCCCCTTCATGGTTAACGATGCCGGTGCGATTGTTCGTCGGCAGAAATTCTATAAATCTGCCCCTGCAGCTGCGCGGCAGCTTGAGCATTTCGGTGATAAGGAAAGTCTGTTTTCGTATGCCGTGGATAACTGCAGGGAGAAAATGGATGCGCTGTTTCTGCGTGGAAGCTATGACTGGGATGGGGTACATGACATTCTGGTTGCGGCCGGACTGGAGCTACGTCAGAAAGGTGAAGGGCTCGCCATTTACGATGTCACCGATGATGAACAGGCGCCAATAAAAGCCAGCGACCTGCATCCTGAGCTGACACTAAGTTGCCAGCAGGAGCTGATTGGTGCATTCACACGTGCGTCCGTACTCCGCGAAGTGAATCGTGAAGGAAAGGATGTTTTGTTGAGTGCTGTTGATATTGAGTCCCAGTACAACAACCGCCTTCACCATCGTGATAAGGGAGCAAGAGCAGAGCGACGGAATGCACGTGGCGAGGCTCGTCAGGATCTCATTGCGCGTTATAAGGCCTACAAAACCAGTTTTGTGCGGACCGGGATTTCAGCTGATGCAGCCCGAACCCGTTTCCGTGAACTGGCGGCCAGCTATCGTATTCGTAAGAACAATGTCCGGATGACCGAACGCGATCCTCTTCTTCGTAAACTGATGTTCCGCGCACTTGAAGTGGAAAAGATGAAGGATATGGCCGCGCTGCGTTTGCAGATCAGGGATGAGAGGAAGGCTCTCAAAGCGTTGCCAGGGTCGCGCCCATTGTCGTATCGCGCCTGGGTGGAAGTGCAGGCAACGAATAATGATGCAGCGGCTATCTCCCAGCTTCGGGGCTGGGCTTATCGTGAGAAACGTAAGAACCGCACGGCCACACTCTCCAATAACTTCATTCTTTACGCGACTGCAGATGATATTAAGCCATCTCAAATCCGGGGCTATGACACGCATGTGAACCGTGATGGTGCGGTGGTGTATTCATCCGGTGGTAAGCCGGTGTTACTTGATCGTGGTGTACTTCTGGAAGTTGCCGATGCACCGGCTGAGAAAGGTAAAAACCTGGTGATGGCGCTGTATATCAGCGGACAGAAAAGCGGTGAGAAAGTTGAGGTCAGGGGAGAGAAAGGGTTTGTGCAGGGCACCCTTAATTCCGTGCAGCACTTTAACACATCGTCCGGAAAAACTGTGCCTCTGACGCATCCTGTTCAGCGTCAACAAGCGGGATACACTGACCAGAATCAGCCGGACTCTGGTTCTGTTGCCAGTCAAAATGATGTGCGGATGCAGGTGCCACCGAAGCCCGGCAGACAACCCTGAGATCGGAGAATATAATGGAGTTAACCAAGACAGTTCTGTCAATATGAGTTCCCGGCGAGCGAGATTCTGTTGTTTGGGTGATCCCTCATCATTCACCAGGATTCATTGCAGGTGCGGGGGACTCGCGGGTGCTGAGGAAATACTGATCTCCACTTTCCTGTGCTGTTTCCCATCCACAGCTTTCCAGTAGTGCCTGAAAACCAGATACGCTGCCGGTGATACGGACCCTTACCGGCGCGCGCAGTTTTCCGCTGTCATCAAACGCCGCGTCAAGCGACGACTTCAGCACGTAGACGCCATTGATCCCGGGGTTTAGCGCCAGGCGCCGACGTCCCTGCCACTGATCATCAGACAGCACCTGGTAAACCCAGTGGTATTCGCGTGCGGTTTCAAGAGCATGGCTGAGACGATACAAATCAGGCTGTTGCTCAAGACTACCCGTGGTCGCCTGCCAGAGAAAATTCAGTTTGAAAGAGAGGTTTGCCCGTACACCCAGCGTTCTGCCCTGTTTCAACAGCCAGTCAATATCACGGGCCACAATCCTTGAAAACCGACGCGTGCGCCTGGCTTCGGCCAGCCAGCGGGTGATGAAGATATTTTCCTGTGCTTCTGACGCTGCATTGCCATCCTGGCGGGCTGTGTGGAGGGCGACCAGCGCGCACCAGGCCATATGCGCTGTTGCTGCTGTCTGCTCTGTGTCGGTCATCTTGATTCCGCAATACTGTGATTATGTGAGTGATTATAGCAAGATCATCGCCTGAAAATGCACCATCAATCCTCTGCACGGGTAACATTCTGCGTCAGAGGTTCACCCTTCGTACTCAGCTTTTCTGCGCGCTCTCACCCGGTTGCAGGCATTCTTTAATGAGGAGAGTGAGCGACCCGGGAATAATCGTTGTAACTCAGGGAAGGAAAGGTGAAGGTGCTTTTCAAGGCGTTCGCAGTCCTCGGGTGACCAGGTGTGTCTGGGTGTGCTGCTGTTCATTCGCAGCCCAAGCTGAGCGGCTTTCTGGCTTGTCGTTCTGCGCTGGCGGCCCGGCAGACGTTTCACAACCGCGGGACCTTCCTCTGGATAGTGCTCTTTCAGGATCTGGATCTCCTTATCCGTCCAGTCACTAAGCGGACGGAAGAGTCCCAGCTTGTTCGCTGCAGCAAAAACGGATTCCCGGGGTCTGCCCGGCAGCATCGCCAGGATCTCCTCCATGGTTTTGCTGGTTTCATACCAGCGGAGCAGAATTGCTTTCTCGGATTTTGTCCAGGCGATGGTGACCTTTTTGCTACTGGCTGAACCTGCAGGGCGGGTGCCCTGTCCATTGCTGCGTTTAAGGCGGATCAGCGCATTTTTAATGGACGACAGGCTTCGGTCCGGAAACAATGGCATCAGCTCCAGCGGTGAACGATGACGGTTCTGCCGGAGTAATTGCCATTCCTGCTCCTCCCACTGGCGCGCGTAGGTGTGCCCGGGCGATACAATACCTAAATCACGCGCCTTGAAGCGGATGGCCTCATCAGATTTCCGCGGTAAGCGTCGCATAATGCGCTGGCCTTCCACCGGGTAATACTGATGCAGGCATCGAAGTTCCTCATCAGACCAGACGTTTTCTGCTCGCGATAATCCCAGTTTTCCTGCCATGGCCATGATGGCGCTTGCTGTCCGGCCGAGATGTGTGGCCATGTCGACCAGAGGTGCCGTCTGATAATGCGCTTCCAGATAGTTCAGCTCGGAAACGGCCCAGCGTACGCCGTGATTTCGAGTTTCTGACGCATGTTTGTCCCTTTTCATTTTTGTTTCTTCCGTAAAAATCCCTCAGCCTGTTGGTCTGTAGCAAGCTTACCTTAATCGACCTGACGTCAACAATCCTGCCGGATAAGTCTGGATGTAATTATCACATCATCGTGATGAATGAAAAATCATTAATCAATCACCAGGCTAATGAATTAAGTGCGCGCCTCATTATTTAGTGGTGCTTAATTATATTGGTCTGGCATATATCACTGAAGCATATTGAATGGGGCCTAATGAGTCCTTTTTCGGACTTTTCGAAGTGGGTTTTACATATCTTACGATTGCTTTATGTAGAAAACTTCAAAGTGTAAATTTAAATTATTTTAATGGTAGTGCGGTAAATATATATGAATCCAGGCCAGACGCGGCCTGGTGTGCATAAAGAGTCGGGCCTGCTCTGTCTTCAAATTACGCAATCGGTTTTGTCCTGTTTACATGTAAATTTTCTGGCGTAATAATAAACGGCCTGCCGTTATATCTGATGCATGCTCTTTATCTGGCAGGAAGCCCAATTACACATTAAATGGAGAATGAGCGGATGAGCCAGAGCTTTCAGAATGAAATCCCGAAGGCGCGTGTTAATATTTCGTTAGATTTACATACGGGAGGCGCGCAGAAGAAAATCGAGCTCCCGCTCAAGTTGCTGACCACAGGCGACTTCAGTAACGGTAAAACCACCGGCTCCCTGTCGGAAAGAAGTAAAATAAATGTTAATAAGAACAATTTCGATTCAGTTATGGGTGAGCTGAATCCTGAAGTGAATCTTACCGTAAAAAATACGCTCGCGGATGACGGCTCTGAAGAAAATGTCCGTCTGAGCTTCAGCAAGATGAAAGACTTCGAACCTGAAGCCGTTGCCCGCCAAATTCCCCAGCTGAAAGCTATGCTCGCCATGCGTAATTTACTGCGCGATCTCAAATCCAATCTTCTCGACAATAGCACCTTCAAGAAAGAATTTGAAAAAATTCTCAAAGACCCGGCTCTGAGTGATGAGCTGCGTAGCGAACTGAATGCGCTTGCCCCGTCCCAGGAATAATAACGCATTACTGGAAACATTAACGGAATAACTGGAAATAATGCTTATGTCAGTCAATAAAAAAACGCAGAACCCAACGGCGGGCGCCACGCTTGAAAAAACACTGCCGGCCGGTGGCGTCTATGCCTCACTGTTCGACAAAATAAATCTGCAGCCGGTTGCCGAAATGGGCAATCTGAATGGTTTTGATGATAATACGGTGATGGCGGAAACGTCGACAAACGCCCGAGTGACCGCCGCGGTACAGGTCTTTATGCAGTGCCTGCAGAAATCCGGACAGAAAGTGGAGAAGCTTGATAAAACCCTGCTGGACCAGCATATCGCCGAACTGGATTTCCAGATCTCACGCCAGCTGGATGAGATCATGCACCATGAGGAGTTTCAGCGCGTCGAGAGCGTCTGGCGTGGCCTGAAATCCCTGGTGGACAAGACCGATTTTCGCCAGAACGTGAAGCTGGAAATGCTTGATTTATCTAAAGAAGAGCTGCGACAGGACTTCGAGGACTCGCCGGAAATTATCCAGAGCGGGTTATACAAACAAACCTACATTGCCGAATACGACACACCTGGTGGAGAGCCTATCGCTGCCGTCATTTCAGCGTATGAGTTTGATGCCTCAGCCCAGGACGTGGCGCTGATGCGTAATATATCAAAAGTTTCCGCCGCTGCCCATATGCCGTTTATCGGCTCAGCCGGTCCGGCGTTCTTTTTAAAAGAAAATATGGAGCAGGTCGCGGCCATCAAAGATATCGGCAACTACTTCGACCGTGCCGAGTACATCAAATGGAAATCGTTCCGCGACACCGACGACTCCCGCTATCTTGGTCTGGTGATGCCCCGTGTGCTGGGTCGTCTGCCATATGGTCCGGACACCGTGCCGGTACGCAGCTTCAACTACGTTGAAGAAGTGAAGGGGCCTGATCACGACAAATACCTGTGGACCAATGCGTCGTTCGCGTTTGCCGCCAACATGGTGAAAAGCTTCATCAACAACGGCTGGTGCGTGCAGATCCGTGGTCCGCAGGCCGGTGGTGCTGTGCAGGATCTGCCGATTCACCTGTATGACCTGGGTACCGGTAATCAGGTGAAAATCCCGTCCGAAGTGATGATCCCGGAAACCCGCGAATTTGAATTCGCTAACCTCGGCTTCATCCCGCTGTCGTACTACAAGAACCGCGATTTCGCAGCGTTCTTCAGTGCGAATTCTGCTCAGAAGCCAGCCATTTACGATACCGCCGATGCGACCGCTAACAGCCGCATCAATGCGCGTCTGCCGTACATCTTCCTGCTGTCGCGTATCGCGCACTACCTGAAGCTTATTCAGCGTGAAAACATTGGTACCACCAAAGACCGTCGTCTGCTGGAACTGGAACTGAACACCTGGGTGCGTGGACTGGTGACCGAAATGACTGACCCGGGCGACGAGCTGCAGGCTTCTCACCCGCTGCGTGACGCCAAAGTGATTGTCGAAGACATCGAAGACAACCCGGGCTTCTTCCGCGTGAAACTCTATGCGGTGCCGCACTTCCAGGTGGAAGGGATGGATGTCAACCTGTCACTGGTTTCCCAGATGCCGAAAGCCAAATCGTAAGGCGAGGGGAAATCAGGGATGAAAATTTACCGCCCACTTTGGGAGGATGGGGCCGCGCTGGCCCCGCAACAGTTCCAGCAGCAGGCCCGCTGGAGTGAACACGTTGCCGACATGGTCGCGCGGATGGGTATTTCTCATCCCTGGGGCGTGGTGGCGGCAGAATTTGATGATACCGCACTGGCGCTCTCGCGCCTGAACGCCACCCGTCTGGTGGTGCGCTTTCAGGACGGTACCCTTGTGGATACCGACCTGGCAGACGCCCTTCCTCCGGTCTGTGATTTGTCTGTTGCCGCCGGCAGTGAGGCTGTTGACGTGGTTGTCGCGCTGCCGCTGCTGAGTGCCAGCGGCGGCAACCTCGATAACGGTCAGGACAGTGAGCGTCCGCGTCGCTGGAAAGTGGAGCGTGTGGTGGTGCAGGAGCTGGCCGGGCATGAAAGCGGGGAACTTGCGATCCTGCGTAATGCGCTGACCCTGCGTCTGTCCAGCCAGGAAAACACGGCATACCTGACCTGTCCGGTAGCCCGTCTGGTGCGCAATGCGCAGGGGCAGTGGAGCCGCGATCCTGCCTTTATCCCGCCGATGCTGTCGGTTGCTGCGAGCCCGTTACTGACCACCGAACTGGGTGATCTGCTGGTTCGCCTGCAGGCTCGCCGTCGTCGCCTGATGGCCATGCGCCGTGAAAGCAATGAGCGGATGGCCGACTTTGCGGTCGCGGATGTCTCTCTGTTCTGGCTGCTCAATGCCCTGAACAGTGCTGAGCCGGTGCTGACGGAACTGCTGCAGACGCCTGAGCGTCATCCGGAACTGCTGTACCGTGAACTGACCCGTCTGGCCGGCAGTCTGCTGACCTTTTCACTGGAGCACGACGCCGGTGATATTCCTGCTTATCAGCACGATGCACCGGAGCGGGTATTCCCGTCGCTGCTGGCACTGCTCGACAAGCTGCTGGAAGCGAGCCTGCCGTCGCGGGTGGTGAGTATCCACCTGGAGCATCAGGATCAGATCTGGAAAGGTGCCCTGCACGATGCGCGCCTGCGCGAAGGGGCAGACTTCTATCTCTCCGTACGCTCCTCCATGCCGAACCATGAACTTCAGACGAAATTCCCGCAGCTGTGTAAAGCGGGCAGTTTTGATGATGTGTCCGACGTGGTGAACGTGGCCCTGAGCGGAATGGTTATCAAACCGCTGACCCATGTTCCGGCCGCTATCCCGTTGCGCCTTGAGAACCAGTATTTCTCGCTGGATCTGAGTACTGAGGCGGCTCGCGCAATGCTTGAAATGGGCAGCTGCACCTTCTACACCCCGCGCTCACTGGGGGATGTGAATCTTGAACTCTTTGCGGTGCTGCGCTCATGAATAAATCCGAACTCAGCCAGACAGAACGCATTTTCTACCCGGGCTGGCTGATGGCCAGCCAGCTGCGCGGTGGGCAGGAAGTCCGGGACGGGGAAGGGCTCTATCGCCGGGCCTGCCGTCTGGTGCAGGAGGCGAAAGCGGCGCTCACGGAGGCAGGTTACAGCGACATCAGCCGTGACCATATGGTGTATGCCCTGTGCGCCCTGCTTGATGAGAGCGTGATGAACCGCGGAACCACCGATGACGGTTACCTGACGTGGCGCCGTGATCCGTTACAGGCTCACTTCTTTGGCACCCTCAATGCCGGTGAGGAACTGTGGGAACGGATCCGCAACCTGCTGAAAGAAACCGCTCCTGACGCCGCCGTCCTGACCTGTATGTACCGGACCCTGCAGCTGGGGTTCGTCGGTCAGTATCGTGCCCAGGATGATGAGCGCCGGGAAGATATTGTTCGCGCACTCGCGGAACGGGTGCCGGCCTTCACGCTGGCACAGGACGCCCCCATTGTTGCCCGGGTATCACGCCTGCGCAGCGGTCGTCGCTGGTACTGGCTGACCTGGGTTGTGGCCGTTGTCGCTCTCGCGGCTCTCTGGCTCTTCCTTTCGTCTTCGCTTACCGACCTGGTAAGCCAGACAATGAAGCCGGGGTAAGCGATGCGGGATGCGTACCGAAGTCTGTTAACTGCCCTGGGTGCCGTGCTGGCGCTGTGGCTCATTCTGGGATTCTGGCCACTGTCGACAGGCAGCTGTGTGGCACTGAGCCTGCTGGTTGTTCTGGTGTCCGGGGTGATGTTCTGGCGTCAGCGTCGGGCTTCGCAGGCGCGGGTGACCGCTGTCCGGGAAATTGTGGATGAAAACCTGCCGCCGGAAGATTTTCAGGGGGCGGTTATCCTCGTCTGTGGCGACAACGCCCCGCTGTTTGTGTCCGGTTCCCGTCACCGGGAAACCCGGCAGGGCTGGTATTTGTGGGTGAAGGATGCGGAACAACTGCCACTCCTGGCACAGCACCTGAGCCTGGTGCGCTCGGCCCTGGTGTCGCAAATCTCCGTCATGCTGGCTGTGGTGCCTGAGTTGCACACATCCGGCGATGATTTTACCCAGTCCCTCCGGGGCTGGCAGCGGGCTGTCGTCCAGTGCCGTGCGGCATTTGGCACTCTCCCCCCGCTGTGGACTGTGACCTGGGTATCGCCTCCTGTGGCCTGCGCGGAGGCAGAGCCCGTCTGGTTTACCACGGTCAGCCAGCGGAGCGGTATTCAGGTGTATCAGCCTGGTCAGGGCAATGTGTCACTGACGGAATGGACCCGGGAGACCGGCTCAGACGGGCGTCTTTCGCGTCTGAGTCAGGGTCTGTGGCTGGACAGTCTGCTTGCCTGGCAGAACAGCGCGGTGACTGACCTGCTGTCGGTACGCCAGGGCGAATTGCCGGTGATGAAGCCCTGCGTGCAGGGCATGTGCATGGTGCCGGTGAGCGGTATCGCGGGCAATCTCTGGCAACAGCACATCACTTCCGTGACGGCGCTGCCACCGGATGTCGTTGTCACCACCGGGCCACTGCCGCTGCCTGAACTGCTGCTGCCGGCGTTACCACGCCGACGTGGTGTCAGCCGCAGAATGGTGTTCTGGCGCTATGCCGGATTACTGGGCGGAATTTTCCTGGCGCTGGCCATGCTGGCGTCCTGGATGAACAACCAGCGTCTCATTCGTAATGTTGGCGATCACCTTGCGTTATATCACCAGCTGACGGGTAAGCCTGTTGCCCCGAAACTGCGGGCCCAGCAGCGCCTGCGGGCCGATGGCGCATTGCTGGACGACTGGCAGCGTCGCGGGGAGCCACTGCGTTATCGTCTGGGGCTGTATCAGGGGCTGCGCCTGGTTCCACCTGTTGAGGCTGCCGTCAGCGACTGGGCACCTCCGCCACCGCCACCACCGGTCATTAAGAAAATCATTCAGGGTCCGAAAACCCTTCGTCTCGACAGCATGTCCCTGTTCGATTCCGGTAAAGCGGATCTGAAGGCGGGTTCGACCAAAGTGCTGGTGAATTCCCTGGTGGGTATTAAAGCCAGGCCGGGTTGGCTGATTGTGGTGGCGGGTCACACCGACAACACAGGAAGCCAGCAGATCAACCAGCCGCTGTCCCTGAGGCGTGCCGAAGCGGTACGGGACTGGATGCGCGACACTGGCGACGTGCCGGAGAGCTGTTTTGCAGTACAGGGCTACGGCGCAAGCCGACCGATCGCAACCAATGATACGACGGAAGGCCGCGCGGCCAACCGGCGTGTAGAAATAAGCCTTGTGCCGCAGGCTGACGCCTGTCAGGTGCCGGGTAAACCAGCGTCACCGGATGTAAGTGACGCATCAACTCAAGAAATGGAGAAGTAAACCATGGCAATTCCTGTTTATCTGTGGCTGAAAGACGACGGCGGTGCGGACATTAAAGGGTCTGTGGACGTTCAGGATCGTGAAGGCAGCATCGAAGTTGTCGCTCAGGAGCATAACCTGTACATCCCGACCGATAACAACACCGGCAAGCTGACCGGTACCCGTATCCACACGCCGTTCAAATTCACCAAGGAAATCGATTCTTCCAGCCCGTATCTGTACAAGGCGGTGACCACCGGCCAGACCCTGAAGTCTGCGGAATTCAAGTGGTACAAAATCAACGACGCGGGCCAGGAAGTTGAGTACTTCAACACCAAACTGGAAAACGTGAAGCTGGTGAAGGTCGCGCCAAAAATGCACGACATCAAAGATCCGGGTTACGAGAAGCACAACCACCTGGAAGAGATTGAGCTGCGTTACGAAAAAATCACCTGGACCTACAAAGACGGCAACATCATTCATTCCGATTCCTGGAACGAACGCGCCACTGCGTAAGTCTGCCGGCGGTCAGAGTCTCTCTGTCCGCCGTTTTGTTTTTTGCTGAGAGCCTGTGAACACGGGTCTTCAGCAAAGAACGCATCACATCCCGGAAACAGACCTTATGGGCCTCGGTAACGGCCAGGGGCGGTAGCGTGTCCGAAAGGTCCTCAACAGTGAGTAAAAAGCAAAATGGAAAATCCTGCCATCCTCCTTCGACGTCTTAACCCTTACTGTGCCCGTGCGCTGGAAGGGGCGGCTTCGCTCTGCCAGACCCGCGCGCATGCGGAAATTTTGCCAGAGCACTGGCTGCTGAAACTGCTGGAGCAGGGTGAAGGCGACCTCACGGTGCTGGCGCGTCGCTACGAATGGGACATGGACGCCCTGTGGCAGGATTTGCTCGGCTGGCTGGATGACCTGCCGCGCTCTGTTCGTGGCCGTCCGCAGCTGTCTGACAGCATTCAGTCCCTGTTGCAGGAAGCCTGGTTGCTGGCTTCCCTGAACGGCGAAGAGCATATCCGCAGCATTCACCTGCTGATGGCGCTGGTCGACAAGCCGAAACTGGTGCGTTGTGACGGCCTGTGGCCCCTGCTGACGGTGGGCCAGAGCCAACTGGAGCGTCTGCGTCCGCTGATTGATGCGCAGTCCGACGAGCGTCCGGAGCTGCAGCAGGAAGCGGAACTCGCCCGGCAGGGCGGCGATGTTGAAATGGTGGGTCTTTCGGTGGGAGCCGACGTAAAAGACGGTGAGCTCAGCCCGGCGCTGCAAAACGCGCTGGATAAATTCACTCTCGACGTCACCGCCAAAGCGAAAGAGGGCAAAATCGATCCGGTCTTCGGCCGTGATACCGAAATCCGCCAGATGGTGGACATCCTCTCGCGTCGTCGTAAAAACAACCCGATCCTGGTCGGCGAGCCGGGCGTCGGTAAAACCGCCCTGGTGGAAGGCCTGGCCCTGCGCATTGCCGAGGGCAATGTGCCTGAGTCCCTGAAAACCGTCAGCCTGCGCACCCTTGACCTCGGGCTGCTGCAGGCGGGTGCGGGCGTGAAGGGCGAATTTGAACAACGCCTGAAAAACGTCATCGATGCGGTGCAGCAGTCGCCGAACCCGGTGCTGCTGTTTATCGACGAAGCGCACACCATTATCGGGGCCGGCAACCAGGCGGGTGGAGCGGATGCGGCCAACCTGCTGAAACCGGCGCTGGCGCGCGGTGAACTGCGGACCATTGCCGCCACCACCTGGAGCGAGTACAAACAGTACTTCGAGCGCGATGCCGCGCTGGAACGTCGTTTCCAGATGGTGAAAGTCGACGAGCCGGATGACGACACCGCCTGCCTGATGCTCAGAGGGCTGAAATCCCGCTACGCCGAACACCACAACGTGCATATCACCGATGATGCAGTGCGTGCGGCCGTGACGCTGTCGCGTCGTTATCTGACCGGGCGTCAGTTGCCTGATAAGGCCGTTGACCTGCTCGATACCGCCGCCGCGCGCGTGCGCATGAGCCTCGATACGGTGCCGGAAGCGATTGTGCGCCTGAAAGCGCAGCTGACCGCACTGGAACTGGAAGAGCAGGCGTTGCTGGAAGATATCGCGGTCGGGGGTAACACACACGATGACCGGCTGAGCGTCATTGAACAGCAGCGACAGGCAAAAAACAACGTTCTGACACAGCTCGAATCCCGTTTTATTGACGAAAAATCACTGGCACAGCAGCTGATGGCCAGCCGCCAGGACATCAGCCAGCAGGCAGAGATTGCGGCCCTGCAGCAACAGCTGGAAAAGGAACAGCAGGGCGATGCCCTGATTCAGGTGGATGTGGACACCCGCACCGTCGCCAATGTGATTGCTGACTGGACCGGAGTGCCGATTTCCTCGCTGATGAAGGACGAACAGACCGAACTGCTGAACCTGGAAGGGGAAATCGGCAAGCGCGTGGTCGGTCAGGACGTGGCACTCAACGCCATCGCTCAGCGTCTGCGTGCCGCCAAAACTGGCCTCACCTCCGAGAACGGCCCGCAGGGTGTGTTCCTGCTGGTCGGCCCGAGCGGGACCGGCAAAACAGAGACTGCGCTGACCCTGGCGGATGTGCTGTACGGCGGTGAAAAATCGCTCATCACCATCAACCTGTCCGAGTACCAGGAGCCGCATACCGTCTCCCAGCTGAAAGGCTCGCCGCCGGGCTACGTCGGCTACGGTCAGGGCGGGATTCTGACCGAAGCAGTGCGCAAGCGCCCGTACAGTGTCGTGCTGCTCGATGAAGTGGAAAAAGCCCACCGCGATGTGATGAACCTGTTCTACCAGGTATTCGACCGCGGTTTCATGCGTGACGGGGAAGGGCGCGAAATCGACTTCCGCAACACCGTGATTCTGATGACCTCCAACCTCGGCAGCGACCACATTATGCAGCTGCTGGATGAACAGCCGGACGCCAGCGAAGGCGACCTGCACGAACTGCTGCGGCCCATTCTGCGTGACCACTTCCAGCCCGCGCTGCTGGCGCGATTCCAGACGGTGATTTACCGCCCGCTGGCGGAAACGGCGATGCGCACCATCGTGCAGATGAAACTGGAGCAGGTCAGCAAACGCCTGCACCGCCACTATGGCCTGAAAACGCATATCGGTGAAAGCCTGTATGACGCCCTGACTGCCGCCTGCCTGCTGCCGGACACCGGCGCCCGCAATGTCGACAGCCTGCTCAACCAGCAAATCCTGCCGGTGCTGAGCCAGCAGTTGCTGACCCACATGGCCGCGAAACAGAAACCACACTCCCTGACGCTCGGCTGGAATGATGAAGAAGGGATTGTGCTGGCATTTAATAACGCGCACGGAGGCTGAGATGCAGATTTGCATGATGGACTACGGCAACCTGTCGGCGGATGGCAAAACCGCGTACCTGAAATGCTACGGCATCGGGACGTTTGAGGTCCTGTCCGGCATCGAGCGCTACATCAACAACCCCGACTGCGCCGACCATGAAAAAGCAGCTATTCCGGTCGGAACGTACTGGGTGACCGACAGACCGGCCGGCAGTCTCTATAACCGGGTGCGTGCTGAGGTAATCGATGCAGCGCATCACTGGCGTAACCACCACAGTGACTGGTTTGCACTGTTCAGCGACAAAACCAAAAAAGACAGCCTGAATGTGAATGGCGTAAACCGGACAGGCTTTCGCCTTCACCCGCTGAACAGTGACGGAACCGGCGTGTCATGGGGCTGTATCACGCTGCGTCGCTACAGTGACTTTCAGCACCTGCGCCGGTTGCTCCTCAAACGTGGCACTTTCCCGGTACCCGGTGGCAATGGCCTGATGGCCTATGCCCGTATTGATGTGCGTGGTACGCCCGATTTCAGCCAGTGCGAGAAAGAAGTTAAGGAAAAGGAAGACGCTGACAAACGCCGGGTACAACAGGCCCTGAGAAAGCGAGCGGAGAATGTTGAATGAAAATCCTGCTCGTGCTGGTTCTGGCCATTGCGGGGGCGTTTTTTATTCCGGACGGCCAGCTCCCCGATTTTGTCATCAACCACCTTCCGGTGCCGGGAGACGGTGAGGAGGGGATGGATAACCTTGCGATGATGGTCATCCTGATAAAAGCCCTGCTCAGCGGTGCCGGGGCATACCTCCTGCTGACCCTGCTCCACTGGCTGCGCAACCGTCCGAATAAATAGTCCGTTTTCTTCTTCACTGACCGATGCTGGCCCGCGCCAGCCCTGACGGAATAACCGAATACACAATGGAGTCAACGCCATGAGCCTGACGGATACCCTGAATACGATGGTGGCCACCGTCACCGGAAAAGCCCTGAACCGCTACCGCCTCGATATCCCGTCCTGTACGGCGGATATCGACGTGGAAGATTTCAGCGGCTCGGAAGCAATGAGCGAGCTGTACAGCTACACCATTAATTTCACCAGTACCGACAAAAACATCGATGCCCGCCAGATGCTGAGCAAACCGGCGACCCTGACCATGGGCGCGGGTAACCTGCTGTCCCTGACAGAGCGTAAGGTAGTGCCCGGGGTGGTCACCCACTTCGAGCGTACCGGGGGGTCGGCAGATGAAGCGAAGTACTGCATTGTGCTGGAGCCCTTCCTGGCGCTGCTCGGGAATCAGTTCCGTACCCACCGCTTCTTCGTCAACAAATCGGTACCGGAGGTGGTCACTGAAGTCCTCCAGGAGCATGGCCTGAAAGGCTGGGAGTATGAGTTCACCCTCAAGGCTGACTACCCGAAACGGGAGCAGATTAACCAGTATCAGGAAAACGACCTCGCGTTTATCGAACGTTTGCTGGCCGAAGTGGGGATTTTCTTCTTCTTCACCCTGCAGCCTGACACCCAGACGGAAGTGGTGCACTTCGCGGACAAGCAGAGCGCCTGGACGTTCGGGAAAAAACTGCCGCTGAACAGCCCGTCAGGAACGAACGATAACGCGGTGGATTCGGTGTGGGATGTGCATGTCTGGCACAACGTGGTGGAACGCTCTGTGACGGCCAATGACTACAACCACCGGGAGGCTCAGAACGTCCTCTCTTCGGTGCCGGCAGACATGACCCGGGGTGACGGGGACGGTGTCACTTACGGGGATGTGTATCACCACCGTCCGCGCCATCTTGAGCGGGGTGACAAAATTACCCCTGCGGCAGAAACCGCCAACTTCTGGGCGCGCCTGGAGCATGAACGTTTCCTGTCAAACCAGACGACGGTGACCGGCAGCAGCACCGACCACACCCTCGGGCCGGCCCAGGTGTTGACCATTACCGAAGCGGCTATCCCGCCGACCCTGCCGCGTGAAACTGAAAACGGACTCATCATCGTCAGTGCCGGTTACTCCGCCAGTCGTCAGAACGCCCTGAAGGTGGAGTGGGCGGCAATGCCGTACTACGAAAATCGCTGCTGGCGACCTGAGGCCAAAAAACGCCCGGTGGTCAGCGGCACCCTGATGGCGCGCGTGACCAGCGCCAAAGATAACGATATCTACGCCTGGCAGGATGCATCGGGCATGTACCGGGTGAAATTTGATGCAGACCGCGACGACAAACGTCAGGGCATGGAAAGTATGCCGGTACGCTTTGCCAAACCCTACGGCGGTGACAAATACGGCTTCCACTTCCCGCTGATTCAGGGTACTGAAGTCGCCATCGCTTTCCATGAAGGCGACCCGGACCGGCCGTATATCGCCCACGCGATGCACGACTCCCGCCATGTCGACCACGTCACTGAAGCCAACAGCACGCGCAACGTTATCCGCACAGCTGGCCTGAACAAGCTGCGGATGGAGGACAAGCGCGGCGAAGAGCACGTTAAGCTCAGTACAGAGTACGGGGGTAAGACCCAACTTAATTTAGGGCACAACGTCGATGAGGAGCGCGTGGTTAGAGGAGAAGGTGCAGAGTTGCGCACTGATGATTGGGTAGCTGTTCGGGGGGGGAAAGGGATTTTATTAAGTGCTGATTCTCAACCAAATGCTGAAGGTGTAATGCTCGATATGCGTAAAGCTGTACAGCAGCTGGAACAGGCTCTTGCCCTCGCAAAAAGTCTTAGCAAAGCCGCTGAGACAGCAAAAGCAACTTCGGCAGATTCAGATAGTCAATCGAGACTGAATAACGCGCTCTCCGGACTGCAAAAACCAGGAATATTAGCCCATTCACCGATGGGAATTGGGATGGTCAGTCCCGAAGCCGTTCGGATTGCGTCTGGAAGACAAAGTGTAGGAATAGTGTCTGGTCGCAATACAGACATAAGCGCAGCTCAGTCGGTAACTGTTGCGGCGTCGAAAACTGTCAGCCTATTTGCACAAAGTGCAGGGATGCAACTTTTTGCAGGGCTGGGCAAAGTGGATGTGCAGGCGCAGGGTGATGCATTGAATGTTCAGGCATTGAAGGATGTCACAGTTACCAGCAATAGCGGTAACGTGACGGTTAATGCCAGCAAGGAATTAACCCTTGTTTGTAATGGGGCTTATATCAAGATCAGTGGCGGAAATATTGAGCTTGGATGTCCGGGGAATATCCTGCTGAAAGCTGCAAATGTGCAAAAAATGGGTGCGGCAAACTTAAATTTGTCTCCCCAAGAGCTGCCTAAAGGATTTAAAGGTGGTTTTGCAATAACTAATCAAGATACGGGTGAAATGATGCCTTACACCCATTATAAGGTAACCACCGCGGAAGGTGATGTTTATTCAGGGACAACAGATAAGCTCGGCAATACCATGCCAATTCATACTGCGTCTCCGTCATCAATGAAAATTGAGTTTCCTCTAAGCAGTACTGACAGCGAACAAGGAGCGTCATCATGAGCGAATCAAGAACATCAGCGGTAGGAACATTCGGAAAAGCCCAGGCTCCAGCGCAGAAAAAATGCTGGATTGAGATTCAACTGGTTGATGAGAATAATAACGCCATAGCTAACATGCCATGGCGAGGAGAGAACGAGGCTACTAGAGATAAAGTTATTCAGCCTTATAGCGGAGTTACTGATTCTGAGGGGGTTTTGAGAATCGATGATTTGCTTCATCCTGATCTGACTCTTTTTGTTGAAGCTCAGCCGCTTGTTGATGAAATGGAGCAAAGGCCTTTAAGTACAGAAAGAACATATTCCTATTCTATGAAAATGTCGCCAGTGACTGTCGATGCTAACACTCATAATATTTGTTATTATGTTGTTGTAGGGCAGTTGTGCGATAAAGTACCAAATATCCCTGACTGGAATAGTAAAGAATTACCAGCTTTTCATTTCCCTGATCCTGATTTTTCAGGGTTAACCATTTCAAATATGTACTTTAATTCGAGGGTTAAAGTAAAGGTATGCCCATTTAGAGCATGGAATATCCTTCTCCATCATTCAAAGGATTATTCTATTGTAAATGGATTTAATTTGGGACTTATAGCTGATTTTGCTTACTCAGATAAAGAAACGATATTGTCGTTTTTCAATGAGCAATGCCAAGATTTGTCCAAAGTTCCATATATGCTTTATGAAACTATTTCTATTGATGTGCCTTTTAGAGAACGTTACGTAAATCCAGTATTTCTCGATACTACAGAAGGCGACTCCGGAGAAGGCGGAACCCAGGTTTTCTTCGTAAGTAACTTAACTAAGCTATTAGTTGGTTGGAGGGGGACTGAGCCAGATAAATTAGCAGATCTTACCGCCGATGGATCATTTAGACCGATCCCATGTTCTGATATAGTACCAACAGGCCATTGCCATAAAGGTTTCCTAGATGCATTCAATTTGGTTGGTGAAAAATTCAAAGAACAGTTTAAGCAAATTCAGAGTTTGGCAAATGGACGTGAATTGTTTATAGCAGGGCATAGCTTAGGTGGCGCACTAACCCTAATTCATTCTATTGTGCTGCGTGATTATCAACCTGTTATATACACGTTTGGAATGCCGAGAGTTTTCACTGCTTCGACGATCAAGCAAATTCAAGACATTACACATTATCGGCATGTAAATGATTCAGACTCTGTCACAAGTGTTCCTCCTGAGTTAGAGCTTGACAATAAACTCTATGATCTTTGGGGGCCTTATGGCGTTGTCTATGGGTTTATAGGTTCTGTTTGGGATATGGAAATTCAAGGCGTCGGGATTAAGTTTGGTGATCCTTATTGGCATCACGGAAATACTGTATGCTTTTTTAAAGCTGAGCAGTCTACTGTGAAGTACTCTAAAAAAATCATGCCCCTTATTGGTATGGATATCAATAAGCCTTATATGTCAATAAGGGAAATTTCGTTTGACAAATGCAAGTTATATCTTGTTCCAGAGCTTAATGAACAAATGTTTTGCACAACCGCTGATGAACAACATAAGTTTGTGCAATGTTTATCCCCAGAAAGCTTAAGAAATTATTTCCCGAAGAATAGCAACCCTGACCTTGACTCATGGACAAATCCTGCAAATCACTCAATGCCAAATAAATACATGCCCTTTATAAATAATGAGTTGATTGAGTTGATAGACCCAGAACGCCAAATGGAGAGGAAGCAGAGGCTGGATAAATTTACAAACACGGTTGATAATGCATCTAAGTCAACGGAGAACACTTCGAAGAGTGAGGTGGAAAGGAATAAGCTATTTTTATCATTGCAAGAGATGCTACCTAAAACATTAGAAATATCAAAATCCGAGAGTGTTTGGGTTAATGCATTAACAAGATTTAAAAACACAGCAAGGGAAGAACATGAAAATATTGATTAAAAACATGGTGCTTATTTTTCCTTTTCTTCTATTAGGTTGTGACAAAGATGAGTCATTGAACCCCTCTCCTGATGGTGAAATGGTTTCTGTAATCGCGAAAATGCCGTTGGACAGTGATATATTGCCTCTGGAAGTTATGTACCGTTCAAATACTTGCTCAAAGAGTCGCAAAAACTCGCATGGGAACGAGGTAAAAGAGCCAGGGTATCACTTTATCAAAAAAGAATTCAGTCATACTGCAAGAGATAATGTGTTTAAGCTTATGATTGCACGTAATGGTGGCGGACAATGCGAATGGGTATTAAGCAATATAACGTTAGGCTTTAACATGAAAGAAGTCCCTCTAGCTAAAAGTGAAAATGTAGAAAAAATACCAATAAAAGAAATTGTAGTGTTTGATGCTAATTCACCACAGAGAGTCAGTGGGTCATATGAGGCTGTTCATGGAAATCTAAAGTTGCAGAGCGATTATTTTCCACTAGTAACAAAACGCAGGGATAGCAAACGTCCATTAGAGTGTTCTATTGTTAGGTCTTCACCTGATGTAATATACAAGTCAATGTCGGCAAACGAAGTTATATTTGAGCCGCGGCTTCACTCCACTAAGGTTTTACGCGCTACAGAGCCTCCGGTGCAAAAAGTTGGTGAGTATATCTCAATTTTATATCCTGACGGAACAACAGAGAGCAGTCCATACTTCCCTAATTATAAAAAGCTTCAAGCATTATTGAACGATCATGATTAGTAAGTGGTATAGGATGAAAGTAATGAAGTTATGTATTTGACGATTCAGTATTGCTGATTATATTTTCGTCACAATAATTAGTGCAGCTTAAAGCTACGGAGCTATAGCGTGTCAAACGGTTTTGTATTACTAGGTGATAAAACAACCCACGGTGGAGAAGTTATTTCAGCTTCTTCAACTATGATTGTTAATAACAAAAAAGTTGCTTTGGTGGGAGATAAAGTAAACTGTCCAAAAGAAGGCCACGGAATAAACCCTATCATAGAGGGTTCGCCTGAATGGTCTTCTGATGGTAAATCAGTTGTCGTGGATGGTTGCTATTGTGAATGTGGGTGTCAGGTCATCTCCAGCGCGCCGGATTGCGCTATAGGATAATTAATGAGCTGGGAGCGTCAAAAATCACATGTTACTCCGATGCCGGAAGAACCTTCTCTTCTTATCTGGCTTATCGGTGGTCTCGCTGCCCTGATCGCTGGAGGGTTGATCTTCGTTCTCCATGCTAATCAGTTGCTGGGAGCAGGGCAGAATTACAATATTTGGGTTGTGTCCGGCTCTCCACCACTTATCTGGATTTTCTGCATTTGCCTGAGAGCCTGGTTCTATAACAATGGTGTTGATAAGCACGAATTTGAATCGAAAGAAGCTGATTACTCTCAACAGCAATGGACCGAATGGGCTGGGCGTTATTTGGCCGTAATGAGCAGCGAAGTGATCCTGCCTCAGTCACTGACAGTGCCAATGTTTATACCTGAAAGTACAGAATTAGAAGAATACAACGGGTTGGCCATGCGGCTTGATATTAGCCCAGCTATGGCAGCATCATTAATACAGCTTGAAGGTGTTAAAGATGCGCTGATGAGATTACCAACAGATATAGCGTTGAAGGTAGTTCTGCTAACTGATTCTCCCGAGGAAGACACTGAGCTAAGAGTAATCTTTGAAGATTGCTGGCGTGAGTTGATGCCAACGGAGCGCCCAGTCCCCACATTGTCAGTGCAACGCTCTCTTTCATTTGATTCCGTAGAACGAAGGATCAAAACGCCAGATATTTCAGTTGAGCTTGTCATGGTTCAACAGTTGTATGGTCGTGATCGGTACAGCGATGCACTTGCTACGCTTTTGCTGACAACTGATGATGTTGCGACCAAATATGAACTAGACCACGACGTACGCTTGCTCCGTCCTATGTCTCTGGAAGGCGATGACCTGTTCAGTGAATTCGATCTCTACTTTTCTACCCAGACCCAGTCTATCAACACACAGCATATCATCGGTGACCACGTTCGTTGGGGGCAGTCGTTCTCCTTGATGCTTAAAGCGAGTGAGTTATATCAGGGACACTGGAAAACAGAACAACTGCACTGGCTTGAGACATATGCCGGGCGCTGCGGACCATTTTCCCCCTGGATAATGACTGCCATAGTCAGTGATGCGGTACAGCTATTAAAGACAAACTGTTTGATGTTATCGGAAGGTGAAGGGCAGCGTTTTATTAATACCGTGACAACAGGGAATAAGAATGAAAGCAGTTGAGGATACTGTATGGCGTGGTAACTGGGGGCGTTTCGGGCTGACAATAATTATTACTGCAGTAGTCGCCTGGCTAATCTGGAACTACGGTCACTTGATTGGTTTGGATACTTCAGGCTTAAAATGGCTTGGGTTTGCAGGCGCTTTGATTTTAGTCTTATTCATTCGCCATGGTGGGATCGTGCGTCAGGCAATCCAGGAGCGCTGGCATCGCTTTCAGGCAAAGCGAAAGAATGTCCTGCCGGCCGATGAAGGCCGCGTCAAGCAGACCGCACCACGCAATGTCACCGTTGATACCATCCGTGAAGCCATGCGTAACCTCTACGGTCGGCGTTGGGGACGTAAAACGCGCATCCTGCTGGTCACTGGCACCGTTTCCGAGGTGGAACAGCTGACCCCTGGCCTGACGGGACAGCTCTGGCAGGAAGACCGTGGCACGTTGTTGCTGTGGGGCGGGGACCTCAATACCCCGGCAGACAGTAGCTGGCTGACCGCGCTGCGTAAGCTGCGTCGTCGTCCGGTGGATGGGCTGGTGTGGGTCACCTCGGCATTTGACCAGCTCTCAGCGCCGGGGCTGGAGCAGCCGCTGCCGGTACCGTCTGAAAGCACCATGGATTCCCTGTCTCATGCCATCAGCGCACGTATGGAAACGCTTGGCTGGAAACTCCCGCTGTATGTCTGGTCCCTGCATCCGCGCGCCGGTAAGCCGGAAGGGCGTATTACGCAGGCGACCGGCTGCCTGTTACCTGTCGGGTGTCGTACCGAAGGACTGGCAGAACAGCTCTCCGCTCTGACGCCGGATTTGACCTCGCAGGGTCTGCAGCAGACCTGTGGTGAGGTGAAACATAACTTCCTGCTGACGCTTGCCGACCAGCTCATTCGTGAGCCGGAGAGCGTGACCGCACCGCTGTCGGTGATGCTCAATCCGTACCGCCCGCTGCCGCTGGCCGGCGTGGTGTTCAGTCAGCCCTCTGCCGGTGCTGAACGTGCTGTGACGCACCACTGGGGCATGGATAAACGCTGGGATGTTTTGCCTGAGTCTGTCCGCACGCTGCCTGCCGGACTGCGTCCGCGCAAGCCGGGCATTCCCTGGCGCAAAGTGTTTGCGTCGGTTATCGCCCTGGCGATGGTGGGTTGGGCTGCGTGGATGAGCATCGCGTATGTCACCAACCGCAGCCAGATTGACGGTGCGAATGCCCAGGCCGCACTTGCCGCCCGACAGAATCAGTCGCTGGAACAGCGTCTGCATGCGCTGTCTGAACTGCAGAAAACGCTGGCCCGTCTGCAGTACCGCGCTGAGCACGGTGTGCCCTGGTATGAGCAGGCCGGGCTGAGCCAGAACAATGCCCTGCTGGCCGCACTCTGGCCACGCTATCAGGACAGCGCGTTGCCATTGCTGCGGGATGCGGCCGCTGACCATCTGCAGAGACAAATCGGCGCCTTTAACGCGTTACCGCCGGGTAGCCCGCTGCGTGAGCAGATGGCAAAAACCACCTATGACCAGCTCAGGCTCTACCTGATGCTGGCCCGTCCGGAACATATGGACGCCGCCTGGTTCAGTTCGGCGCTGCTGCACGACTGGCCAAAACGCAGTGGCGTGAAAGACGGCGTCTGGCAGGGGATGGCTCCATCACTGCTGACGTTTTACGGTGCGCAGCTGGCGGCTCATCCTCAGTGGCGTCTGCCCGCAGATGAGAGCATGGTCAGCCAGGCACGTTCGCTGCTGGTTCGCCTGATGGGCGTGCGCAACAGCGAATCCTCCCTGTACCAGAAGATGCTCTCTCAGGTCGCACACCTGTATGTTGATATGCGTCTGGATGACATGGCCGGCGATACGGACGCGGCGCGCCTGTTCAGTACAGATGAGGTGGTGCCGGGGATGTTCACCCGCCAGGCCTGGGAGCAGTCTGTTCAGCCCGCCATCGAGAAAGTGGTGAAGGCACGCCGGGACGAACTCGACTGGGTGCTGACGGACAGCAAGCGGCCGGCGGCTGCACAGGATGACACCTCCCCGGAAGCGCTGAAAAAGCGTCTGACGGACCGCTACTTTGCGGACTTTGGTGGGGCCTGGCTGGAATTCCTCAACAGCCTGCGCTGGAATCAGGCGGCCACGCTGTCGGACTCGATTGACCAGCTGACCCTGATGGCTGACGTCCGCCAGTCGCCACTGGTGGCCCTGATGAATACCCTGAATGTGCAGGGCCGCACCGGGCAGACGGGTGAAGCGATTTCTGACTCGCTGGTGAAATCGGCGAAGAATCTGCTGGGTGGGGACGATAAGGATGCAATTGACCAGAGTGCAGGCGTTCACGGCCCGCTGGATGCGACCTTTGGCCCGGTGCTGGCGTTGATGGACAAAACCCGCTCCGGAACGCAGGCCCAGAGCCTCCAGTCATATCTGACCCGGGTCACCCAGGTGCGTCTGCGCCTGCAGCAGGTGACCAATGCCGCTGACCCGCAGGCGATGACCCAGACCCTTGCCCAGACGGTATTCCAGGGCAAGGCGGTCGACCTGACCGAAACCCGCGACTATGGCAGCCTGATTGCCGCCGGTCTTGGCCAGGAGTGGAGCGGGTTTGGTCAGACTGTGTTTGTGAACCCGATGGAGCAGGCCTGGCAGCAGGTGCTGACCCCGGCGGCCGACAGCCTCAATACGCAGTGGCAGCAGGCCGTGGTCAGTGAGTGGAACAGTGCCTTTGGTGGTCGCTATCCGTTCAGTAACAGCAGTAGCGACGTTTCCCTGCCGCTGCTCGCTAAATACCTCAATGCCGATTCCGGGCGTATCGCGCAGTTCCTGCAGACCCGCCTCAAAGGTGTACTGCACCGGGAAGGTAATCACTGGGTACCGGACAGCATCAATTCGCAGGGACTGACCTTTAACCCGGCCTTCCTCAATGCCATCAACACCCTGAGTCATATCTCGGATGTGGCCTTCACCGAAGGCAACGCCGGTATGAACTTTGAGCTGCGTCCGGGCACTGCTGCCGGGGTGATGCAGACGGACATGATTATCGACAGCCAGAAACTGACCTACGTGAACCAACTGCCGGCGTGGAAGCGCTTCACATGGCCTGCGGATACCGAGGCCCCCGGCGCTAACCTGAGCTGGATAAGCACGCAGGCGGGTACCCGCCAGTATGCGGATATTCCCGGAGCCTGGGGGTGGATACGCCTGCTCGACACGGCGGCGGTCAGCGCGTACCCGGGGACGGGCAGCAGTTACAGTCTGGGCTGGAAAGCCCAGGACGGTCATCCTCTGAATTACACCCTGCGAACCGAAGCCGGAGAAGGGCCACTGGCGCTGCTGAAACTGCGTCACTTCCGTTTGCCGGAGACTATTTTCAGCACTGCCGGTGCGGCACCGACAGACCGGGTTGCCCGCGCAGGCACCGGGGAGGATTACTGATGAGCAACCTGAACGCCTTACTCAGCGCCTGCCAGCAAGAAGAAACGACGCTGCTGCCAATCATCCGGGAACGGGTGGCGCAGTGGGACAGCTGGCTGCAGCCGTTGTCAGAGGCATCCCCCGCCGGGGATGACCCTGGCTACGACGATGACTTCCAGCAGATGCGCGAAGAGGTCAACAAACTCTCCGGTGCGGATACGGAACTCATCTGCCAGCTGGCGGAGAAACTGCTCACCAGCACGGCCAAAGACATTCGGGTGGCGACGTACTATTGCTGGGCAAAACTGCACCGCGAGGGTGAGCATGGCCTGGCTGACGGGCTTGAACTCCTGTCGGGACTCCTTGAGCGCTTTGGTGCCCAACTGCATCCACAACGTGACCGCAGCCGCAAGGCGGCACTGGAGTGGCTGGCAGGCTCCCGCATGACCGACAGCCTGTCGTTGTACCCGGAAGTGGTCCGGGAAGAGGCGGTGCGCACCACCGGTGCACTGTTGCTGATTGCACAGTTAACCGAAAATGAGCCCGATGAAACCCGTCCCGAACTCAATGGGTTGTACGGTGCGCTGGAAAACCGGCTGCAGAAAGCCGGTGGCGTGGATGCGGTTGTGCCGCAGAACGCCAGTAACAGCGAACCGCAGGCCACGGTACGTCACAGTGACGCCCCGTCCACCGGGCGTATTACCTCCGGCCAGGATTTGCTCACCCAGGCGCGCACCTTCGCCGAATACCTGCGTGAACAGCCTGACGGCTGGCTGTCAGCCCATCACCTGATGAAGAGTCTGCGCCACGATACGCTGCATGCCATCCCGGCCCCGGATGCGCAGGGGCGCACGCGTATCGAACCGCCAAGGGCCGACCAGCGGGCGTTACTCAAACGCCTTTACCTGCAGCAGAACTGGAGTGAAATGCTCGAGACCGCTGACAGCACCTTCTCCCGCGGCGCCAACCATCTGTGGCTGGATTTGCAGTGGTATATCCACCAGGCCCTGATGAAGTCCGGTCAGGAAATGCTGGCTGACATTGTGGCCGATGACCTGAAAGGCCTGCTGAGCCGCCTGTCAGGGCTGGAGACGCTGGCATTCAGTGACGGCACGCCGTTTGCGGATGAAATAACGCTGAACTGGATCCAGCAACAGGTGCTGGAAGTGACGGGCGGGTGGGGCCATGACATGCCATCTGTACAGATGGCTGCCGGTCACGATGACATTCTGGCGCTGGAGCCGGAAGCCGTGGCGCTGGCGGACAGCGAAGGCCCGGAGGCGGCGCTGACCTGGCTGCAGACCCGACCCGGTATCACCGGCACACGCCAGCAGTGGCTGTTGCGTCTGCTGATGGGCCGCATTGCTGAGCAGTACGGTAAAAATGACCTGGCGGTACACCTGTTTGCAGAGCTGGGTGAGCGCGCAAGAGAAGTGACCCTCAGTGAGTGGGAGCCAGAGCTGTTGTTTGAAGTCCAGGCCCGCCACCTGAAACTGCTGCGAATAAAAGCCGGTCGTAGTGAGGCTGATAAGGCCCGTCTTACACCGGTAATGGATATGTTACTGTCCGGACTTATTCACCTTGATCCGGTACGAGCCGCAATTTTATGTGGATAATGAATAATGAATGAAAGTATATGGGCAAGTTACCTGGATGGGTGGAAAAAAACATTTATCTATAAAGGGTATGCCACACGAAAAGATTTTTGGTCTTTTGTTTTAGTTAATCTGTTTATTATTTTTCTTGTTACGCTGGGCAGTTTTATTTGGCTGATGTCAGTCGGTACTATGGCAATGGTATGGATTTTTTTTGTACTTGCCCCTCTATATACGGTTTGTCTCTTTCTTCTCATACCATTACTGTCACTTGGATGTCGGCGAATGCATGACATCGAGAAATCAGGGTGGTGGTTTGGTGGGTTTGTACTTTTCAATGTATTTGGAATGCCTGCTGTTTCAGCCCTGATTGGTTCCATTGTAAATAAATGGCTGTCAGCAGAATCTGGCAGCATAGTGTTCACTCTCATTTATGTTGCGCTTAGCGCGGTTACATTCATTATTCCCGTCTGGTTATGTTGTAAACCAACAAAAATAAAATACCCATCCTCATCTTCTGATGTGATGAATTAATTTCCTAAGGGATTTATTTTTATGGAAGATTTGACCCTGCGTTATTACGACGCGGAATTGCGCTACCTGCGTGAAGCTGCCAAAGAGTTCGCACAGACCCACCCTGACCGGGCCGCGATGCTGGACCTGGATAAGGCGGGCACCCCCGACCCGTATGTTGAACGCCTGTTTGAAGGCTTCGCTTTTTCGATGGGCCGTCTGCGCGAGAAAATTGATGACGACCTGCCGGAACTGACCGAGGGGCTGGTCAGTATGCTCTGGCCACACTACCTGCGTACCATTCCGTCACTTTCGGTGGTGGCGTTCACGCCCGCGCTTCAGGCCGTGAAAATGGCGGAAGTGATGCCTGCAGGGATTGAAGTCTACTCCCGACCGGTGGGGCCGAAAAACACCGTCTGTCGCTACCGCACGACCCAGGATGTGATGCTCAATCCACTCAGTGTTTCGGGTGTCACCATGACCACCGAACCGGACGGACGCTCGCTCCTGCGCATGCGCTTTGCCTGCAGCACGCAGGCGGACTGGTCCCATGCTGACCTCAGCCATCTGAGCCTGTATCTCGGGGCGGATGCGCCGGTCAGCAGCCAGCTGCACCTGATGCTGACCAAACGACAGGCAGCGCTGTACATGCGTTTACCCGGGCAGACTGACCGTATCCGCCTTGACGGGTATTTTTCCCCGGGTGGGTTTGCTGAAGAAGACGGGCTGTGGCCAAAAGGCGATACTGCCCTCAGTGGTTATCAGCTGTTGCTGGAATACTTCACCTTCCGCGACAAATTTATGTTTGTTCATCTTAACGGTCTGGACGGTATCACGCCCCCGACGGGGGCGGAGTATTTCGACATTGAAGTCGTGTTCAGTACACCGTGGCCGTCAGACCTGCCGGTCACCGATGACGCCGTCCGCCTTCACTGTGTGCCGGTGATAAACCTGTTCACGCTGGAAGCTGACCCGCTCACCATCACCGGGCTTGAAAGCGAGTATCTGCTGCGACCCAAAAGGCTGCAGGACGGGCACACCGAGATTTATGCCGTCGACTCCGTCACGGGCTCAAACCGGACCAGCGATGCGGAGTATGTGCCGTTCAGTAGCTTCCGGCATAAAGGCGGCATGATGCGCCGCCAGGCCCCGCCACGTTACTACCACACCCGGGTGAAACGCAGTGTGACCGGGCTGTATGACACCTGGCTTATCCTGGGGGGGCATCAGTGGGAAGATGACCGGCTGTTTGAACGTGAAGCGGTCTCGCTGCAAATCACCGGCACCAACGGTCAGTTACCGCGGCGCGCGCTGCAGAGCACGCTGCTTGACCGCTGTGAACAGGTGGTGCAGGCCCCGTTAACAGTCAGGAACCTCGTCAAACCGACATTGCCGGTCTACCCGCCCGCCGAAGACCGTTTCCACTGGCGGGTGCTGAGTCACCTTGGCTCTGGCTTCCTCAATATGATGAGCACCGCAGAAGTGCTGCGCGGCACCCTGGCGCTGTATAACTGGCAGGAAGATGAACTGAATAACCGCCGTCTGGAGGCCATTCAGCAGGTGACCCATCATCGTCTTCAGCGTTTTGAGCAAGGGTATCTGCTGCGGGGGCTGGACATCGAAGTCACCCTCGACAGCAACGGTTTCACCGGGGAGGGGGATATTCACCTGTTTGGCGAAATGCTCAACCGGTTCTTTGGCCTCTATGCCGACATGAACCAGTTTAACCAGCTCACCCTTATTGTTCAGCCAGAAGGAAAGTGCATCCGGTGGAAAGAGAATCACAGTCCGCGCCTGCCCGGCTGACAGAGCAGTTACGGCAGTACCTGCCGTACATGAACTTTTATCGCTTCTGCCAGCTGCTGGAGCAGAGCCAGCCGGATAAACCGGTCATTGGCAGCAGCTGGCAGGTCCGTCATGAGCCGGTGCGCTTCCGGCCGCATCCGGGGATGGGCTTCCCGGCCTCGGAAATCAAAGGGATTGAGCCGTCTGAACATACCCATCTGCCACCGACGGTGCGCATCACCTTTATGGGGCTCTACGGCGTGGAGTCCCCGCTGCCGACGCACTATATCGATGACATCACCCAGCGACGGGAAGGCTATGAGGCCACGGCGGATTTCCTCGATATCTTCAACCACCGGTTAATTGCACAGTACTACCGCATCTGGCGTAAATATTCCTATCCGGCGAGCTTCGAAGCGGGTGGCAAGGACAACATATCGCAGTACCTGCTGGGGTTGGCGGGACTCGGGATTGACGGCTGCACGGACAGTATCGCTGCACCTGCTTCACGCTTTCTGGCGCTGCTGCCGGTGATGTTACTCCCGGGGCGCACCGCGGAAGGGATGGCCTCGCTGGTGCGCCTGCTGGCCCCGAACACGCAGGCGAAAATCTGGCACCACGACAAACGCCGTGTTCCGCTGAAAAAGCCACTGACCATGAGTGTCAGCCAGCCTGTCACCCTGACTAACCGGCCGGTGATGGGTAACTATGCCACCGATGTGAACAGTCAGGTGCTGATGCGGCTGTCCACCACCGACCCGGAAGAAGTGCAGGGCTGGTTACCCGGGGGTGACCTGCATACCGACTTAATGGCGCTGCTGCACGTGTATCTCGGGTCACGTCTCGATGTTCGGCTGCAGCTATGCGTGGACCGCAGCCTGCTGCCTGACGCGACGATGAGCAGCAAACCTGAAGCCGGTGCGGTACAGCTGGGCCGCACCGCCGTGATGCGACCGCTGAATGCAGCAAAAACAACAACACACCCCAAAACAATCACCATCAACCTGGGCCGCTATGAGCGGGTTCAGGAAAATCTGCATCGCAGGGAGACCGATGAACATGGCGACTACCGCTGGTAAATTCCCCCTGGCTGCACTGGCCGCGGGTATCACACTGATGCTCACTGGCTGTGGGCTGACCCAGGGCGTCAGCGACGGCACCGTCGCTGTGACCAAATCGATTTTTTATAAGCAGATAAAGACCGTACACCTGGATATCCGGGCCCGTGAGGCCGTGAACAGTAATGCAGGTGGCGCGGCATTATCCACTGTGGTGAGGGTGTATCAACTGAAGGACCGCAAGACCTTTGACAGTACGGACTATCCATCCCTGTTTAAGGCTGACAGCCAGGCCATCAAAGCAGACCTCGTGGCAGAGAAAGACATCCGCCTGCAGCCGGGCGGTGCCGTGACGGTCGATATGCCGATGGATGAAAAGGCGCAGTATGTGGCGGTGGCCGGAATGTTCATGTCACCGGATCAGACAAACAACACCTGGCGCGTGGTTCTGAGCCGGGATGACCTCGATCCGGACAAGGCGAGGGTGATTGAGGCCGGAAACAACCGGCTGACGCTGGAGGCGCTGAAAGATGAGTGAGTCGCCACGTCCGTCGCTGTATGAGACCCTTTTCGGTAATTTCACCGGCGGGCTCGACCTGCATCAGGTCAGTGAGCAGAACCAGGTGATAATGTCGGTGCTGGACAACATGCAGCGTATTCTGAACTGCCGCGCCGGGACGCTCACCCATCTGCCGGACTACGGATTGCCGGATATGACTACCATAATCCACGGGTTGCCGGGTACCGAGCATGACCTGATGGACACGCTCTCCTGCGTGCTGCTGAAGTATGAGCCCCGGCTAAAGCAGATTGCGGTAGTGATCCAGGAGCAGAGCATGCCCGGTGAACTGCGTTATGCCATTGATGCCGAGCTGAAGGGCATCGGTCTGGTGCGCTATGGCACGGAGTTTATGCCTGAAGGCCGAGTGCTCATTCGCCACATGAAACAGCAACACTACCTGGACTCACAGTCCCGGATTTAACTTTCTCTTCCTGTACCTGGTGCGGAACAACACCTATGTCGGCAAAAGCACAGTTTTTGAAAAAATTACAGGCTCAACGCCCGCGAAGCGCCGCCTTTGACACGAAAGCCGAAGCGGATATCGCAGCATTTCGTCAGCGGATAAGCCTGCTGCAGGAATCGATGGAGACCTGGCTTGTCGGTACTGAGATACGCATCGAAGCCACCGCCATCTCCCTGATTGAGTTTCTGATTGGTGGGAGCGCGTTTTCGGTTCCGGGTATTAACCTGCACTACGCGCAGCGGAGTATCCGGTTTACCCCCATTTTTCTGTACGGGCAGGGCGTAACCGGTTGTATTGAGGTCTGCCTGACTGCAGATGGCAAAACCAGTCCCCTGTACCGACTGTTTATGCGCGGTGGTGAGCAGGATAACTGGACCTGGTGCCCGGCAGGAACGCAAAACGGAAATCCAGCCCGGTTTGATGAAGAGGCGTTCTTTACGATGATCGCGTCTTTGATCCCTGAGTAAACCCTGCACCTGATTGTGAGCCTGGTTCGCATTTATACCCACGGACAACCCAACATGCATGACGAACAACCCCGCCAGGTGAGAACCGGTGGAGACCCGCGTTCACTGTCTGAGTTTATGGCGCTGCGCGACGAGATGAGTAAGCTGACGCATCCGGCCCGCCCGGACGTCGACTGGAAGCAGGTGGAAAAACTGGCGCTCTCCCTGTTTGAAATCAACGGCGTCGAGCTGCAGACCGGCGCCTGGTATACCCTGGCGCGTAGCCATCTGGCACGGGTCAGTGGCCTGAACGAAGGTCTGGCCATCCTGACGGCCCTGCTGAGCCATCAGTGGGCTCAGCTCTGGCCACAGCCGGCACATGCCCGGGCAGAGATAATCAACGGCCTCCTGCAGCGTGTGCAAAAACTGTTCCGCACTTTTTCGCTGGGAGCTGCAGATGTACCGGCCCTGGTCCTCGCTGAAAAGCGACTGCTGGAGATGAAGGACATACTCAGACGCCAGGAACTGGAACATGCCTGCCAGATGAATCCGGTGATGCAGCTGATACGCAGCGCGATAACCCGGCTGGAGAACTCTCCTCAGCCTGAGAATGAGCCTGCCGGGAACACGGTACCAGGGCAGGACGTTGTCATAGCTGAGGACGCCCCGGCCAGCCGCCTGGTGTATGTCATCCAGAAAGCGCCGGAAGTGGCCATTCAGGTTACTGAAGAACAGCCGGTGCCGCCAAAGCGCTGGCCGGCCTTTGTGGCCGGTATGGCGACAGCACTGGTACTCAGCACTGCCACGGTCTTCGGCTGGCAGGTTACCCATCGTCCGGATAAAGCGGCCCTGCCAATGGCGGCATCTGTCGCCTGGGTGCCGGAGGCGATGACGGCGGCGCAGATTGAAGCCTTCCGCGGGACTGAAAGCAGCAAGACCCACTCCGGGATGTGGCTTGCGCGTATGTCCAGTCAGGTTAACTGGATAACCACACTGGCACCCGGCTGGCGACTCCGTTACGGTCAGGGCCTGGTGTCGCAGGCTAAGGCGTTGTGGCCGGATGAACCTGCAACACGGGCACTGGTCAATCGCTGGGAGCAATATCAGGCAGGCAGAACGCTCCCCGCGAGTGAACTGACAGGCTGGCATGACGGTATGGCGCAACTCCGGGCCTTGTCGGCGCAGCTGGATGCGCTGGACAGGCAGAAAGGCAAGTATATGACGGGCAGCGAACTGAAGACGATCGTCTGGCGTATCACCAGCACGTTCGCCAGCGCGGTCCCGGTTGAGGAGCAGCTACGACAGCTGGTACCTGCTGCAGGAGAGACAAATGCACCTCAGGCGGACATCGAACAAGCGGCACGTCATCTGGACTCGCTGATCCATGTGCTGGAGCAGGTGTCATCGCCGAAAGGTGATGCTCCGTTGGTAAAAACCAGTTACGCCAATGAGTAAATGCAGGAAAGCAATGCGATTTCTGAACAAAAAAATCATCAGCCTGGTCATTTTGTTTGGCGTAAGTTGCGTGAGTTTCGTTCTGTACGCCAATAGCGAGGTGGAAAAGACGACCCGGGCGTCAGTCCGGGATACGGTCGATAAACTGCCTTACCACGCCGTAGGTCTGGTACCCGGGACACGCCCGGGAGGCACGTATTTTCGTACAATAACGAACTCAGGCCATGTCGACCGCCAGGTGAAGTAACGTGTCCAACAAATGGGCTTCACTTCACTGAAGGCGGTTTTTTTGTAGCTGAGATTAACGGCATCTCCTGAGCCTGGTAACATACGTTTTTAGCTTGTTTTGTAACGCCGAAAACCGTTTTCCCCGCCCCCGTTTTTTACGTTCGTCCTGCCTGAGACGATTATCCCGTACATTTTCAAACATCATGCTTTCAAATGAATTTCGTTCCTGTTGGCGTGATTTTTCTTTCTCTCTCAGTTCGCTATAAAGTATGAATACCGTAACGGCTACTACCAGGATTGTCAGAGCAATGATGATGTTAAGGTTGAACACCAGAAATGGGTCGTGGAAATCCATTTGGACCTCAGTTGAAGGAGTGGGTGAATGCCACCTTGCAGGCCAGCTGGTGCAAAGTGGGTTGTAAACAGGGGAGTGGGCAGGTGACCGAACGTTAATCCGTTCCTTCACTCCAGAGTTGGTTGAACTCACGTTGATAGGCTTGTGCCGTTTGCGGCTCATTCCAGATAACAATCGTGTTCTCAGCGTTGCGCTTGATAGCACTGGACGTGAAATTGAAAGACCCCGTCTGAGTTGTTACACCGTCAATCACCATGAACTTGTTGTGCTGGATGGCATATCGCCCGTTCAGTCTCACCGGGATACCTTTATGCTGCAGCCAGGTCACGGCTGAGTAACGTCCGCCATTGTCTTTCGCGTCCGCTACCACACGTACTTTGATACCTCGCTGGCTGGCACTATCGAGAGCGACAGCAACGTCCTTACTGGTAAAGCTGTAGGCAGCGACATCGATGGTTTCCCTCGCACTGCTAATGGCGCCAAGTACGTTGGCTATGGCACTTCCGCCGGGCGAAAAACCCGTGGTGATACGGGTTTCAGTAGCTGTGGTGGTCAGGGGAATCAGTAAAATCGCCAGCAGAAATGTGCTCAGAGAGATTCTGGTACCAGTTATCATCGGTGTTGTTCTCCGGGTAAACAGCCTGTTCATGTTGTGCGGGGATTGCCGGCTGGAAGAAGTTCTCCGGTGGAGAAGTTTCCGCCGGTGGCGTGCCGTATCCGGCATTGTTCTGGTGTGCTTCCTCAATACGCTTCTTCGATATGCGTATATTTTCGCGGTCCTTCAGCCATCTGTATTTCCCCTTACTTTTCTCCAGCGCGCTGACAGCTGCTTCAAACAGCAGAACACCACGTTCCTCATCGCTGTAATTCACATCAGTGCGGCAATCCAGGTCGCTTGCCAGGCGTGAGATAGCCAGAAGTGTCTGGTCCTCGATGCGCGCATGAAGGTGACCGTGATAGTTCTCCGGGCTGGTTGTATGGCAGATGTCCAGAATCTGACTGACCCGTTCCTGAGAGACCGGGCGCCGGCGTTCAGCGGCGGGTACTTCCCTGCAAAGGTCGTTGAAGTCCGGGCGACGGATGGGGACGTAACGATTGATTTTGACCTGAAGCTTCGAAATTTTCTCACTATCGGGGATATAGATGGAGTTACTGCGGACCAGCTGGTCCTCAAACACGATGATGCCTTCCCCTGACTTCAGCGACTTCAGTTCGTCCAGCTGGATGTTGTCTTTATCGCGAAATTCCACACGGTCAACATCCTGATAGCTGCCCATTCCCGTTCGTTCCATCGTGCGCTGCTCTGCGTACTGACCTGTTCCTCCGACCGCGCGGATCATCTTCAGGGTGTCTTCCGTATCCTCCGTTTTCATAAACTGCTTGGTACCGAGGTTGGCGTTGACTGAGTGAACCTCTTTACCGTGCTTCAGCATGGCCTGAATATCCTGACCGAGGATAACCAGCATGTAACGCAGGCTTCGCATCTGGGCGGCCAGCTTTTCCAGGCCTGGTGCGAAGTAATAACCCACTTCGTCACAGATGAGCATGAAAGGAAACTTGCTGGCGAACTTCTTCACGGTCAGCGTATGTTCCGGTGAACCCTCAATCTTGTTACCCAGGTCTTTGGCGATGTTCATCCGGATGTCAGAGATATAGAGCTTCCCCAGTGTAGCGGCTTCATTATCGGAGAGCTCAAGGGCAGGGATCAGGACAACGAGCGTGCGGTCGTTATGCAGGATGTCCTGCATATCCATGTCACCGCCGTTTTTAGGAAAAACGTGACCATAGGTATCGTTAAACATGCTGAGCATGCGGGTGAACTGCTGGATAAGATAGCCGTGCTGATCGAGCGCACCCTGGGACCATTCTCCGGGACGATTAATCAGGTTCATATCAAAGCCGGCGAGGTTGGCCAGATAGTTCTCCATTGGCTTATAGCCTTCCTCATGCCAGCCCTGTTCCAGCGCTTCGCGGTATAGCCCTACAAATTTAACCAGGGGAAGGTAAGACTGGATAACGTCCTGCGTGAGGAGAATGTTATCCCTGGCCCGCTTGTAGCACAGGGCGTAAATCAGGGCATTCATCATGGCGCGCGCTTTGTCTTTCCATCCCTCGTCACTGCCATTGCCCGCCGGTTGCAAAGACTCCATCAACTGGGTGATGAATGTCGGGCTACCGTAGGCGAATGGATTGGTGCCGTTCGACTGCGGTCGTGATTTGTCGCCAAGTAACAGTTTTTTGAAACGATCATCATTACCGGTGATGAAGTTCAGAACGTGCCAGTCATCTTCCTGGCCAAAGCGTCTGGCCATCGACCAGGTGGCAACGGCGAGATCTATCTGCGCCTTGCCATCAGAGATGCAGCAGCCGCGGGCCATACACAGCGAATTGAGATACAGGCCATACAGCGTTTCTGTTTTCCCGCCGCCGGTGGTGGCCATAATTTGCATATGACGCAGGGCGTCAGCGGTTTCAAGCCACAGTTCTCTGCCTCTGTCCTGCTTGCGGGCCGTCCCCAGGCACAGCGTCCCCTCAGATTTTCCGCGGACAATTTTGGGCAGGTTCAGGTTAAGCAGTGGGATATTCCAGCTGAGCTCACGTTCCGTTGAGAGGTCAAGCCCGCCGACATCCTTTGGTATTCGCAGTGGTAAGCGAAAGCGCTGATCGCTAAAAGCGACCAGCAGGAGGATACAGAGCGGCAGAGATAACAATAAAGTGGCCGGCCATGTGGCGCCGGCCAGAAGAGATAACACCAGTAGCAGCTGCACGGTGGATGGTGCCAGAAATATCCGTTCAGCCTGCCTGCCATGGACCAGCCGGCTTATTCGCCAGCTATCCACAGGGCCGTGACGTCCTTTCAGATCCATTACGGTCTCCTTACTGAGGGGTATTGAGGAACGCCTTCAGGGTGGCGTCACTGGACATTGCCTGCAGCGGGATCATCCGGCCATCGTCGCTGATAACCGTCGGTGTCCCGGGCATGCGGTACAAATCAAATGCCAGATCGTTGCGCGCCAGTGCCAGTTTGCCGGCATCGCAGTCTGCAGGGGCGGCCTCAACCTTTTCTTTCTCCGCCGGATTCAACATGCCGGCACCGGTGTCGTTGAGCGCTTTCCACATTTGTGCGCGTTTCTCCGGTGCGGCGCAGAGCAGGGGAACCACCTCGTCAGCGGTGCGGGTTTTGCCAATCAACGTCACCGGGAAAATCTCCACGTTATAGTCTTCAGCCAGGGCCTGAACGGTCGGCTCAAAGATGCGGCAGTTTGGGCACTCCGGATCGAGGAAAATATAAAGTGAGCGTTCATGGCCAGAGGATAACTGGATAGTGAACTCCTGCTTTGCCGCCCCATTTTTCAGCCGTTCTGCGAGGAGTGTCCGGGCTTCCGCTGCCGCTTCCAGCGAAAGCGTCTCTGTGGCCTGGGGTGTCTGTGTCTGCGAGGCGGATTGTGTTTGTGGGGTTGGCAGTGTCGGTGTCACCGCGGTGGCTGCAGTCTGAGCAGGCTGAACCCGTGGTGCCACAGACGCTGACATTATCTCCCTGGCAGTGGGCGGTACCCCTTTCGTACCACCTGGCGCCAGCCACATGCCTGCCAGGATAAGGCCCACGACAACGGGGGCGAACCATTTCCACTTTGATTTACTGCCTTCGGGTGTGGTTTGCGGTGCGTAGAAGTTCATGGCGATACGAGAAAGCGCGTCGGCCGTCGTGCTCATAATCAGGCTGGCTTGCTCCGGGTCTTCTGTTGTGTAAAGCCGGGCATAGGCGCTGTAACCCTGGCGCATCCAGATAACATATTTCCCGGCGTCCTGTTCAAGGGTGAGCTGATAACGTTCAGTCGTCGGCCTGTTCAGACAGAAGATGCTGCGATCGTTCATACGGACCATCAGATGCTGGCCGTGAGTTTCGGTGCTGATATTGAAAATGGTTTGCTCTGACATTGGGATTATCTCATTTTTGGGCGAAAGGAATGGGTGTGGCGGCGTGCCTGCGGTTCATCTGTGTGGCCAGCAGAAAGGCCAACATCTTCTTCATCATCATCTGCATCGTCATCCTCCCCGGCGGGAGCGCGGACAGGATCTGCGGGCTCGTCAACGACCGCCCCGATGTGGCGTAAATCGGTTTCCAGCCCATCCAGTGCAAGGGTCATGATGGGCTGACTGAGGCGAACGCGGTAACGTGCAGCGAGCGTTTCCCAGTGGGCCTGGCTGATGACGCCAGCTGCTTCTACAAAGGGCCAGGGGCGACCGGTAGACGCCAGGGTGTACCAGAGTGGCCGGTCGAGCCCCTTCAGCCAGCGGAAGCGCCGAATGGGAAGGTGCAGATCGTTGTCATGCAGTGCCGAAAGGGCAGTGCGGATGTAGCCGTACTGCCTGATAAAACTCCGGGCCTGCTTTGTGCCGGTCACTTTTTTGAATGCACTGTTGGCCAGCGTCAGATTCGGATAGCCAATCTTGTTTCTGTACTTGCGGTCTACCTTAAGCGTGGAGCGATTAAGGGCATCCAGCAGAGCTTCAGCGTCCTTGCGTTTGTCCATGAAGTGCTGCAAACCAAAGATGGCGAACATTGCCCGCTCATGGTCATTGAACGCGCTGAAGAGTGCGTCCACGTCGTCTCCGGCGGCCGCTTTTGGCAGTGGGGTGCCCAGCTGGGCGATGAACAGTTTCTGCGCCACCTCCCGGCGTAAACGATGGTTAATGACCAGTCTGTGCTCGATGGCAAACTCATCCGGTGTCTGCGCGCTACGATGTTCTTCAGGGTCCACGTTCAGCAGCTGCTGTTTTTTATCGCCGTAGGTCAGGGCAGGGATAATTGACGGTGAGAACGCGGACATAATGCGGGGCAGTGTCTCGATTGAAATATTGCGACGTGTCCGGCTTACCTGGTGTCGGCGAACGGCGATAACCCCGGTAATGATAAGGGGGACCAGCGCGAGTAAGAGAATACCGGCGGTAACATCCAACACGGCAAAGAACTCACTCCAGGTGACGTCCGGGGCGTTATTGTGCGTTCTGGCCAGCAGGTTAATACGCCAGGCTGCATACTCATGAGTGCGAGGGAAATCAGCGATATTCCATAGCCAGTACAGCAGGGTGGTACAGGTTTCGACGATGAGTTGCCGAAGAAACAGGGCTGTGATAATCAGCGTGATAAAGAAGCCGACCACGGCCATTGACCAGTCATTAGACCGGGCGTCATTACGCGGTGGTTGCGCCATAGGGAACCTTTAATCGTATGAATGCAAAAGAAAAGGCACTCTGAAAAGAGTGCCTCTGTAGAAGGGGGGGAATACAGCTCAGGAATTATTTCGGTGGCAGAACCAGGTTGATGCCGTTTCTTTCAGCGATGTTTTGTGCCTGAAGCTCAACGCAACCTGGAATATTGTATTCATAACTCCAGTTCTGGTTGCGCATGGCATTAATTTTTTCAAGCATCTCACCTGCTTTACCCGTGGTTATGGCCACCGTCGGGAGTTCAGGGTTACCAGTGTAAATAGTCAGCTTGTTGCCTTCCACCTCGATGGATTTCCAGTCATACATCCCGAATCCCATGACACGCACATCCCGCGGAAAGAAGAAGTTGAATATAGTTGTGTCGGGGTGGTTGATGTAAAGCAGCGTCCCTTTCCTGGTATCCAGCCCCAGGTAACCCCAGCCGGTGCGGTTCATGGCAATATTCTGCGGTGAAGGCGCGCATAGCTCTGATTCACGGAAGAAGGAGGTAAAGGCCTTAATGTTTGATCTCTGCTTACGTATGGAATAAATGGTTAATGCCAGAGTGACCGCTAGTGATCCCCATAAAAACAATGTAAGAGGTATGTCCTTTTGACGTAGCCCATTAAAAATAATGTCGCGATACGCAAAGTTAAAGCCAGCCCATCCAATATGTATGGGTAAAATAAAAATCAAATAACCAAAAGACAATACACCTGCGGCAGCGACGGGCCAGTTTTTGCTGTAAGTATCGATGTATTTAACCGTCATAGTGATCTTCCTAATATTTATCTGAGCCTTTTGCTGGCCAGCTTGTAAACTTCGCTGTGTTCCCGCTTACCTACGGCGACCACAGCAATGATTAATTCGTCGTTTATGACCTGGTAGACCAGTCTGAAGCCCGACGCCCGTAATTTAATCTTATAGCAATCTGGCATTCCCCGAAGCTTTGCGGAAGGGATGTGCGGATTTTCCGCACACTTCATCAGCTTCCTGGCGAACTGCTGCTGAATGGCCTTATCAAGGCCGTTCCACTCTTTCAACGCATCCGTTCTGAACTTTACCCTATACGTCATAGATAGCTATCCAGATCCACATCATGCAAGGCCTGCTTACTGCGTTTCTGAACCAGCTTTTCGAGCTCCTGATCATCAATGTAGTCAAGCATCTGCTCATATAGTTCGGCGGGTACGCAGTAAAAGGCAGGCTGGTTGTGGTTTAAAATTGCCACAGGGAATCCAGCACCAGAGTTAACCGTCGCCATTGGATTTTTCTTCAACTCACTGACACTGGCTGTTGTATCGCTGTGAATGATGTTGGGCATAATTCCTCCGGTGTTGAGACTGGTTTTCAGGTCATATTATAGCACAATATGACCTGTTTTTGAGTCTTTTTTATGTGCACTGCTTCACGCTATTTAAACCCGTTGGAATCACCTCCAGGCCTGGCGGCATCTACTCGTTTCATACCCGGTGCATTCCCTGCCTTGCTACCAAAGCCGGCGAACATGTTACGGGTTGACTCCACAGCTCCCTTCATCATCTGTGCAGCTTCACGACCACCTAACCATGCAATGACGTAATCTGGCAGGTAAACCTGGAGGCTGAATGCGGATGACACCAGAGTGGTACACATACGGGCATAAATCATCAATATGCCAATAATGCTGGCAAGACCGGTTACTGAATCTGCCTGCACGTTCGCCAACGCCGGGGTGATGAGCATGTTCAGCAGCGTTCCGATAGCCACAACAACCAGGCTTGCGAAAAAGAATCCGAACACCATAAGAGACGGACGAATGGCCGCATCAATCAAAAAGATATAGCCATAGTTCGCCCGACTGCCTTTGTCTTCCTCGGTCCCGATATGCGTAGCTGCCCATAATGAGCCTGCCGTGGTTCCAATCAACACACTGCCCAACCAGGAAGTACAGGCCGTGATCCAATAGATAAGAGGTATAAAGGGCAGGAAAATGGAAAGTGAAAAGCCCACGCTCAATAATATAAACAGTATGAAGTACACCACCGGGGAAATAGATCCCATCACACTTTTGGCGATATAACCTGCACCTGACACGGTATTAATGATTTTGGTGAGACCATTACCATCTGCTGATGCCCAGTCAACGAAGGCTTTAGCAGCTGTAAACGCTGTGAATGTGGTTTGGGCTCCAACTAAAGTATAATCGCCAATAGCTTTCATTTTAAGCAGTGGGTTAACTTGTGTGGATGCATCATTACCATCAGCCATAACATTTTCGATAATTTTACTCGTCAGCCATTGGCCATTAGTCATTACCTTTGTAATTGCATCATTAGCATTCTGGACGTCATCAATATTATCATTTCCAGCTGTGTTCGCAGACCCAAGCGGCGGGGTATAGGTTGAATTTTTCCGTTGCGCCATCAATGCAGTTCGTATTTCTTCCTGAAGCTTTCCAACTCCAACTTCGCCGATATTTGACATCCCAGTCACGATCGGGCTTTTGTTCGCAATGCTATTTACTTTCTGGTTGGCGGTTGCGAATGACTGATACCAGGCACCTAACGAAATCCAGCCGCTTTGCTTCAGGTAGTTCGCGAGCTCGCCGCGTATTGCCCCTTCGTTGTTTACGCTTGCTGTTGCTGCAGTAATGGTGTCTTCATACTGGCGTGCAGCCTGTTGAATCTCTGCTTCAGCATCCGGAAGTTTGCCTTGCCCTCCGTCCTGATAACTACGCCAGGCACTGACGAAGCCTTCCGCACTCTGAGACAGGGAGCTGTTCATCGCTGTGAAAGCATTCATCTGGGCATTTTCGAGCGGTCCGGAATTTATTGGCACGCTAAAGGAGAACCAGGACCCACTGTCCGTCGTCTCCGGCAGACTGGCACTGCCGCAGATTGCGCTGCCGTTCGTGATGTGTATTTCGCGACCGTCAGAAGAACGTTGTTCAGACATGGGCGGAGTTGAGCTGCTGCCTAACTGATGCATTTCGGCCTGCTCGGTATTCATCGCCGCCTTACACAGGTACATATCAAAGATACCCCGGGCGGACGTAATGGTTTCGCCGGCAACGGGCTGCATAATCAAGGACTCACCGTCCATGATGGCATCTGCCGCTTTATCGGTGAGCAGGTTTGCGCTCCCTACACCCATAATCGAGGCCATCCATAAAAACGCCAGGTTCGATATGGACCAGCCAGACGGTGTGGGCACCAGGGCCATAAATCCCGCCAGGGACGAAACGGGCGCCATCATCGTATTGCCGCGACCGAATACTTTCCCGCGGTTACCTGTTAGCACCGTTGCACGTAATGTGATCCCCATAAACCAGATGAACGCCAGACCGGCGATGATGGCGTTAAACACGCCATACAACTGACCGATGAAGCTGACGTTCTGAGGCTGCAGCGGGTTATTCACCACATCACCATAAACCATGATAAGCAGCTGGCGGGAAAGGTCGGTCGTGCGCGTTGCCGCGCCGTTAATCGTGTCGTAGTTGATGTTGTCTGCAAATGCCGGCAACGACAGGCAGACCAGCGCGAGGCTGGCCACTATCAGAAGCAGTCTTTTCATATAGATTTCCGTAACGAACAGAATGCGCATCCGGAGGATGGCCAGGGAAGGTCAGAACGGCGCACGCCAGCTAAAGAGTTCTTTAAGCCAGGTGCCGGTTACCCGCCATTGTGCAAACGATCCCAGCTCCTGGCGGACAAGTTGCCAGAGGTGAAACTGGTTTTTCATGGCGCACACAAACAGCATGCCGGCGAAGGCTGAGATCATGAACATCAGGCTGAGCATTCGTATCAACAGCACGCCAGCACCAAGCGGGGCTGCAAGCAGTGTGCCCACGGGTAACAGAATGACGAGGCTCACTGCCGCGACGAACATGGCCAGCCAGATACGTTTGGCCAGTAGATAACGTCGCATCAGAGATTCACGACTGTGGCCACTGGCGGCCACAGCTTCCTCAAAACTGAGCGTCTCGGTTTTTCCCCGGGCGGCCTCAGGCCACAGGCGGCGTAATCGCTCCGCATTTTTCTCCGCCGCGTATCGTGCGGCGTGAACCATGCGACCGGCCTCCCAGAGCGGGAGGACCAGATTGGCGGCATGCCAGACCTTTTTTCCTGGTTTTTTCATTGGCGTGTGGCTCCGGCTGCGGCCTGCTGCAGTTTCTGCGCGAGGCGTGGTTCGTAGTACTGGGCACCTTCAAGACTCAGTTGCTGGCCAGAGATGATGGCGTTCTCCTGCAGCTGCTGTTTAATGCCCAAAAGCAGGGCGTTCTCGAGGCTCTGAATACGGATGGACTCACGCAGGAGGTTGTCACCATCCATCGCCTGCAGGTCGGTCTGATAATCCGTATTGGCGTACCGGCGATTGACTTCAAAGGACTCAAACTCACGTAACGACATCATGCCGGTGCGTTTTGCTTCCGCTGAGGCATTCTCATCAAACCAGGCTTTGCTCGATGGCGTCTGGAGTGCTTCGGCCAGCACATCCTTTGTGGCTTCGTTGGGCTGGCTGGCGGCAACCATCGCCAGCTGTGGTTGCTCAGCTGCACTTTGTATGGCGTCATGCTCTGTCATCATCCCGATGTACTGACGACCGCTGTCCGTTTTGACTTCCCCTTTTTTCAGCGTGCGTCCCGGGCTTCGACGAACCGAGTTTTTGAGATACATCATCGCGGCGTCAGTCTGCTCCTGGCTGAAGGTTAGCTCCGGGGCTTTGTCTTCCGCGCCGGCGCCAGCCAGCAGTGAACGGACTTCTTTATCCCCACCCGGATACGCCGATTCGCCGCTACAGAGCTCGCCCCAGGCATCCGCATCTTCTTTTGTGCAGTAGTTCCGGTGGATTTCTGCCGTGGCAAACAGCCCTTTTTCCGGTACGTCGGGTTTAGATGACAGGACCTTTTTGATGGCGCTATTACTGACGCCACCGCCACTGGCCAGCGTTGATTGTTTTGCCGAGGACTGACGCGCGATTTGTGAGGCCTGCCCGGAGGCAGACTCACTGCAGATACTGTCCGGCACGGTGTAGCTGCGTCTGGCTTGCTCGAGGTTCTGCACCTGTTGTGCATAGGTGGCGTACTGCTGCATGTTCTCCGTTGACTGCTGGATCATGGCCGCAATCTTGTCGTTGCCGGAACTGATGGCCCCGCCAATCTGCTGGTTAGTGGAGAGGATGGTGCCCAGTGTGCTGTTGGCCGTACTCAGCTGCGGCACAATCTGGGTGGTGACAGGAATGCTGCTCATTACCTCCACCGGGTAGGCCATCGCCTGTGTTGCGGACAGCAGAAGGCCGCCGATGGCGACGGCCAGAAGTCGTTTCTTCATGGGGTTTGCCTTAATCAGATTTGCAGGCCGCGCGCTGCAATCAGCTCGCTGGCCAGTCGGTTAATCACGTTGCCGTGGTCAGTTTCACGCGCTTCCTTCTGGCGCAGGTCAATGAGGTTGACGGCACTCCCTGTCGGGAAGGCTTCAGCCAGGATGGCTCTGGCCCTACGACCGTCGAGGAGGTCATACAGCTGATCGCGCAAGGCGGCATCTTTCGGGGTTGAGTTGAGCGCCCACAGCTCCTTTGGGCCGAGGGTGTTTTTGAGGATCTGCACGACTCTGCCGGTTTTCAGACGGAAACACGCCAGGAAGTGAGTACCGCTGCCGTCAGGGGAGGCCCCGGAGCCGATATGGCGGAACGTCTGTGCGGTGTGCGCCGGCACGCCAAAATGCTCAGTCAGCAAAGGCAGATCCTCATGGCTGATTTGCATCAGGTAGAGGCTGTTGGCTGACTTCAGAATTTCATGCGGGAAGTGGTTCAGATACTGAGAGCTCAGCACGGTTCGGATGAAGAATTTTCGGTTTTCCAGATCCTGGGTAACCAGTTTATTCATGATAAACGGAATATCTTTGGCGTTGTGCAGCTCGTCGTAAATCTTGGTTTTCACCTCCTGGGCCAGCTGGGTCAGTCGGTCGTGATGGAAAGGCTGGTACATTTCTGGCAGTTCGCGCATCAGTTCATTACGGTACTGCGGCAGCTCAAAATGCCCGGCGGCCAGTTGTCCGGCATACAGATACATCAGACCGGTTTTGACCTGACCGGCACGCGTTTTGCCGCCGACCACGTTGTTCAGGTCAATGGCTATTACGCGCGTGTTCGAATTGAGCTCGAAGACGGTGCGACCGGAGATCATTTTGTAGGTACGTAAGGCATCTGACAGGCAGCGGCTGATATAGGAGAGCAGCGTTTCGCCACTGCCTTCGCGGGTAATGGCGCCGTACTGCATCCGAACGTCTTCATCATTGAGGTACACCTGAAGATCGCTCAGCTCCGGCATGGCCTGATAATGTGCCCGCGTGGCAGCGTTGAGTTCCCCGCGGGAAAAGAGCAGGTCCCTGACCTCATACCAGGTGGCTTTTGACCACCAGTCGGTATCGTACTCAAGGCGAATGCCCGTCTTTTCCAGTGCCTCATCAACCCGCGGCTCGAGCGTTTGTGCATAACGCACCGGCGCCAGGCTGGCATTGGTTTCAAAGGCTGTATCAATAACCCGGCTCAGGATCTGCCGGCAGTCCTGCGAATTGGGCGGTGTTCCCGTCTCCGGGTTCACGCACAGTGTTTCGCAGATGCTGAGAAGGTATTCTTTTTCCGGCGTCAGCGGGTATTTCATCCCAAGCTGTACGTCAAACGGGTTCTTACAGTGCTGGCGGCTGTTTTCCAGTACCAGGCCCTCCACCTCATGCTGACGGGATTTAGGGAGCGCATCGCGGATGAGCCTCACCAGACCCTGTGCGGAAAAGCCTTTATCGACATAAGACAGAAACGGCAGGTTGCTCTGACCGGAGAACAGAATGGCCTCACTGAGAGCCCCCAGGGCCACTGATTTACCGGTGCCGGGTTCACCTGCAACGATTTCCGTAAATTTTGTCTGCAGGTTACTGGCCAGTTTTACCGGGAAGGGCTTGCCGTCAGGGGTGGCAAACACAATGCTGGCATCGTCAGCCCACGGTGTGGCCGGGCGCTGCAGGGGAAGCAATGCCAGTGCTGCTGACAGGGGCGGGTACATCAGTGACGGGATGCTGAGTGCGTTTGCCCCCACCAGTGTTGACGTCCAGGCACGCATCGGATCCCCGAATGTGCCCGTCACTTCACACACGCCCCAGGACTGGAGTCCTTTCTGAAGCAGTGTGCGGTTACGCTTTGCTGTTTCTTTATCGCGGGCCCAGGTGCTGGCGCAAATGGTCATCACACAGACCGGTTCACTTTTATCCATTTCCTCCAGCCATTGAACGGAATTGTAGACCGGCCGCAGCGGTGGCAGCAGGCCTGCCAGTCCCAGAATGGTTCTCTTCCCGCCGAGCGCTTTCACTCCGCCGGGCATCAAATCCATACGGATACGCCAGGGCAGGTTACGGTTGATTTTGTCAAACAGCTGGCTGAACGTTTCCGGCTGCTGGGGACCCAGCGAAAGCGCCAGCGTGGTGTGCCAGTGGTTATCAACGTGAATGAAACTGCCATCGATCACAGGTTCGCTGTTGAATAACTGATAGTGAAGATGAGGCGCCAGCAGCGTTGAATGGTCGTTACCCTTCGGACGTCCATGAGGCCACTTCACATCGCCGGGCAAAAATGGGCGCCAGGACTCTGACGTGCTGTCGCGTTCGATTTCCTCACGTTGCGCCAGTCCAAATTCATGGGCATTCATCAGGCGGATGCGGGTACCAAAGTCGCCCTTACCAAACTGATTTTCCAGCATGGTAATAAAGGTGTCGTGGCGAATTTTAAGCCCTTCCAGCGCCTGGAATACAGGGTTCTGGCCATAGCGCGCGCCCGGGCTTTTCTTCAGTACAGCTTCACGACGTTTTTCTTCATCGCGGATCTCCGTGGTAGACAGCGCTTCCCGGGCGGTATACACCACCAGGAAAGCCCGTTCCCGGGCGATGAAGGGCGCCATTTTCTCAATACGCTCATCCAGAATATCTGTCAGGTCGAGACCCATACGCTTCAGACTACGGTACTGGTGAGCCAGCAATTTTTTTAGTTCGGCCTGGGCTTTATCCGGGTCGCATTCGAAAACGAAACTCAGTTTACGGCCGTGTTCTTTAAACTCGCTGGTCAGCAGGGTTGTCAGATGTGCAATGTAATTACTGAACAGTGCCTTATCCCGCCTCTCTTCTTCCGTAATGGCCTTCTGTTCATTGAACGCGCAATAGGTTCCCTCGATTTCAAATACGCTGGCGTAATGGCCTTCCTCCGTGAGGAAAATGTACGGTGAGGCCATCCCCGGGCGACGTTTGCGGTCGTCGTCGGTCAGACCAATCGTGGTGCGCAGGTCACAGTAACGGGTAAAGTCCTGGCCCAGCGCATAGCGCGAGGCCCAGGCAATGGCTTCTTCCACGCCTTCCAGCGCGGTGACCAGTGGGTTTTTCATGCGAATAGTCTCTGATAGCGCCGTCAGGACTGACGGCAATACTGGTTGTACAGGGACGCCCAGTCGCCAGGCGGAAGGCTCAGGCTGAACGGCCGGGCAGCAATAATGTCGGGATTGGGGATGAGCGCAATATGGCGCAGCCGTTGTTGCAGGGACTCCCGCAGTGCCGGCGATGACTGCTGCAGCGCCTGGCCAAACTCTCCGGGGTGACTGGTCCCCCAGAAACGCTCTGTTTCGGCCCGGTGCGCGGCCAGCCAGTTGAGGATCATGGTTGCACCGTTCTGTTGGCGCTCATCCCCGTCACGTCGTGCGGCCACCACCGTTCTTATCAGCCGGCTGAGGTCTGCCGGCGCGAGCTCCGGCAGATAAACCATGACGCCGTCATTGGCGCCCAGGCGATTCAGATGACGGCTGCACAGGCATACGCCACAGGCAACGGCCAGGTTATCTTCATGGGTGTTTTCCGGGTTGTTGTCACGAAATGACAGCAGGTTATTGGGGCTGACGTGTCCGCAGTATTCACAGGCATTGCCGGTGAGTATCGCCGCCCGCCGGCGCTGCTTTGGATCTTGCCCGGCTCGCTCATGCCCCCAGACCTGGGGTTCAATTTCAAAGTGCTGGTAACGAATGGCCGCGGTCAGGCGCAAATGAGTCACGTGATGACGGGACCAGCGCCGGCAAGCTTTTGTCAGCGGCTCAGTCAGCGAAGATCCCTCGCTTTGCTCAGGCGTCAGCTGCTGTAACTGTGCTGCCAGAGGTAACAGTGGCAGTAACCAGACATTGCAGTCGTAGCCAGCGTCTGAAGAGATGCCACAGTGATAAAATTCGCTAACAAGCGGAAGAAGCCACTGGCACAGGTCAGCGGCCTCCTGGGCTTTCAGGTTCAGGGACGGGAGCGTGGTGTCGCTGTCGTCCGGCGGACAAGGCTCCAGCTGAACGGGGTAAAGGAAACTGACCGTTTCCGGAAATCGCTTCAAGTTGACCTCCTGAAATGCAGGACCCCGGCGCCAGCGCGCCGGGGCGTGAAATTAACCTACATCAACCGGGTTCAGCTGAATGGTGCTCTGACCTTTCTTGATGAACTGGTCAATGGCAATCATTACGCATCCGGCACCGATACAGGTCAGGACCCAGCCCCAGCCAATCTGCGGGTTCTTTTTCTTGGCCACCCACAGACCAACGCCAACAATGACCAGCCCAATACCGCCAAACTTCGCCATTTTCAGCAGGCTCTTTCCGGAGCCATCGGCGCCCTCAGCCACGGTATCGAGCATCCCAAAAATGCCGTCATCGGCGTGGGCGGGCAGCGTCAGAGTGCCCAGCAGGGCGACAACCGGTGCCAGAAGACGTTGACCCAGAGAAGCGCTTGCCAGCCAAAGACGAACGGAAACGGACAGTGTGAAATTACGCATTGTTAAAACCTCTTTTGTTTATGGAGTTAATTCCAGCTCAGACCCAGAGTGGTTTGAAGGGCGTTGAGCAGTTGTGGATTGCAGGCCAGCAGAATGCCGCAGATGATTATCACCATGCCTGCAGAGACATCTTCCCGGGCTGACAGGCCAGTGTGGCCATCAACAAGGGAACGGCGGATCCGGGAAAGACCCATGAAGAAAAACAGCACCCCGACTGCACGCAGCAGGGTAAGAACAGCATCGATGGCGAGCCTGGCCTGCCCCATTGATTCCGGCGCGTAGGCGATGGCATCAAAGGAGACATCACCAAAACTCAGAGTATGGGCGGCTTTGTTCATCATCTGTTGCAGGGCGATGAGCGCACCGCCGAGACAGACCGACACCAGGGCTTTAAGCCCGCTGGCCGGTTTGCCGTTTCGGGCTCGTTGGGCGACGGAGAACAACGTGAAGATGCAACCGCCAAGGCCGAACATAAAACCCAGTGCCAGTATCAGGCGGATACCGCTTGTCTTGAGACCGTCGGCGACCTGTACCAGGATTTGAATGGCGTCCATCAGCCCCCCTGGCGAATGACGCCCCTGTCTGTTGTGACGGTGCGTGCAGTCGCATTAATGCTGCGAATAGTCATGCCGTTGAGCGTATCGCCGGCCTGTACTGACCAGGTGGATCCGCCATGGGTTATCCAGGCCATACCCGGGTAAATGGTATTGACCCGCCAGCCCTGCACCCCGGTGTTTCGTTGGCTGACAGTGGCTGTTCGCGTGTGCGATGTACGGCGTGCTGACGTGGATTTTACGGTCGTGCGCTTTGCCGGCTGGCTGACGGCTTGTGCAGGCGCGGCTGTACCGGTCCCGATGACCTTCAGCCGGGCTTCAATCTCCGCCAGGCGCCGTTCTGCATCACTGACCCGTCCATTCAGGGCATTTATGCCTTCCTGGTTCGCTTCGCTTACCTGCTGCAATGCCTGCGTATCCACTGTCGGGGCGGCGGGCTGAACAGGCTCTGCGTGTTGAGGCAGTTCGGGTTCCACGGCTGCTGGCGGCCCGGGGTCCGGTGCGGGCGCCTCTTCTTCAACGGGTGCCGTGACCTGAGTATCAGGATGGTCAGGCACAAAGTTGCGCTGTGGGGGGCTATCCGGCCAAAGTGCATAGACGAGAAGGGCGAGCAGTACACCGCCGGCAATCAGCAGTGTACTGAGGTCATGCCCCATAAACTGACGTTTAGCCCCGGGGTTGTCGTCTTTAACTGGCGTCTCGACCGCTTCTTCTTCCGGTTCCGGATGAAGTTCAGGCAAAGGCGAAGCCTCGGGCTCAAGGTCCGTATCGAAATAGGTATCTTTCATGGCGTTTCTCTTCAGGGATGTAAGGCGGGAACCATACGACTGGCGGGCTGCAGACTCATGGCCGCAGGTTCGTCACGGGTCTTGATCGCTTTGTCGCTTTCCTTCACCGCCGTCATGAACAATACGGCGATGCTCTGGCCACGATCGACAAGCACCTGTTTCACCGGCAGCTTTTGTGCATCCTGACTTATCACCTGACCTGCCTGCTGCGCAGCACCGCCGAGAATGGTGCCCGCCACGGCTTTACCGTCAGGCATGCCCACGCGCCCCTCGATGGTGTTGTATCCGGTACTCAGAATTTGCGTATTGGCGCTGGCATACAGCTGACCACCCAGGCCAAGCCCGTGTGCGAGTGCCGGCAGCAGAATACGCGTCGTGTACCGGTTGTTGACTGACGAGGCAACCGAGGACTGCAGCGTATCCGGCATGGCCGCCCAGGCATCGATACGCCAGGTGTTGTTGTTCCAGTCCATATTGGTGAAGTGGATGGACACGCCATCGCCGGCGAGCTGAACGCCATTCGCCGTCAGGGTAGCACCGGCGTAAGGCCCCGCCGGGATGCGGGCCAGCACCTGAGACCCGGTGTTATCAGAGTCAATCGCCGTTTCAATCACACCGCCAGGGCGACTGCCGACGGGGATAAGGATGCGATCCACCGTTGCCGTACCTGAATCTGTCGCATTGCCATTCTGTGAAGCCGGAGAAAGGCTGTCGGTCCACCCGGCGAACGGACTGGCAGCTGCGACCCCCGGCGTGCCGGCGGGCTGGGCTGCTTGTCCTGGAGGTTGTCCGGTGACACTTGCCAGCTGACCTGCCGGAGCGCCGCGTTGAACGGCGAGCTCTTTAAGCAGCGCCTCCAGGGCCTTCTTTCGCTCAGGATCGACAGACTGTGCAGGTGCGGGCTGAGGCGGCGGCAGCGAATTTTCAGCACGCGGTGCCGGTGGCGGTGGAGGAGGCGGCGCCTCCTGCGAAATCGGGGGGACCTGACGGACAGTTCCCGAACCGGCAGAGGCGATAAAACTGGTGTTATTCGCCATTGCCTGCTTAGCACCTTCAGCGTTGTTCTCCCTGAGCAGTGTCTGGTATTGCGGACTTTCCGCTGTGGTTTTACCGGTTCCGCCGACGGTTTTATCCACGCTTATCCGTGTCACTGCCGGTGGCGGGGCGTTAAGCCAGGAGGCTATTAAGAAAATCATGGCAATGGCTGCGAAGCCACCGCCGACGATGATTAAGCCGGTTTTCTTCACGTCCCGGCGGGCGTCTTTTTCAGCAGTCATGTTTACTCCAGAGCTAATGTCATCCAGACCGTTTGACCGGCATGAGAAAAAGCCACTTCCGGGGTCAGTGGCAACTTGTACAGCCAGGTTCCATCACCAGAGGCCAGGGTCTGTTCGAACTCATCACGCAGCTCGCTGCGCGTGCGAATAAAGAGGTCGTCGCCCATCTGCCAGACCTGCGTATCAGGCACGGCACCTTCCGTTTTCAGACGGTGCGCGTCTTTAGGGGGGACGCCATCGAGAAAGGCCTGCAGTGTGGGATCGTTCAGGCCAATTTTGGATTGTGGTGCCGCCATTTTTTTCGCCTGTGGCCCGCGCTGCGGGATACGCAGATCGAGGCGGGTATCAATGACCCGGGACGTCGTCGCGTTGGTGGCTTCTCCGCTGGTGACATCCACGATAATCGGTACCGCAAGCCCCTTCAGATACACCGTGATATTCCCCCGGTCGTACTGCCGTGTGGCCTGAACAGTCATCACGCTGCTGTCCGGGATGTAACTTACCGAGAAGCCCTTATCGTTTGCGTTATAGGGAGGCGCTGCCAGTGGCCAGGGCGCGCCGGTGTTATCCGTAAACATCACTGTGCTGGCCTGGTGTGTGGCTGTCCGGAGTACCGGCAATGACGCGCCCGGGGAGAGATTTACCGTCAGCGTAGAGATACGCGGCACAACGTCAGCAGGCTGCCAGGCTCGCCCACGACTGGCATCATCGACGGCCCGGCTGACGTTTTCGATCTCACCCCGGTTGAGTGGGGCGGCCTGACTGATGGACCAGGCTTCGGCTGCTGAGAGGGGCGCAGGCGGCGTCTGGCGTAATGGCGCGGTAATGTCCGTTGCGGGCTCGCTCTGCACCGGCGGGGCCGCCGGTGCAGAGGTTGACGCTGTTTGTGCCGCGGGCGCCGGGGCAGGCGGCAGCGCAGTGGTGGGCGTATTGGTGCGGGCATCGGCCCAGTCAGCGGCCAGCACGGAGCTTGCCGACAAGAGCAATAAAGCTGTCGTGAGAAGTCGAATTTTCATGAGGTTTCCTGACAAGACTTAGCGGTCATCCCGGGTGACCACGGAGGCCACTTCGATTCCTTCCGGTTTGAGCCTGACGTCGGTTCGCTGGATGCGGATCGTAAAGATGAAGTTCTGAGGCGGCAGGCTGCGGGTCTGGCCATCGAGACTCAGCGTGACGGGGTACTGAACTTCCCAGATGTAGGGTCCGCCCTGGCCTTCCCGGCCACGCCGGTAAATCATCCCTTTACGGGTGACGTTGGCCGACATCAGCAGCTTGTCCGTTTTCACCCTTGAGAACAGATTGGAGTTTGTCAGCGCGGCGTAGTAGCTCCTGAAGCCGTCCTCGGAGAACTTCTGTTGCTGATCGCTTATCTGGGTTCGATAGTTCTTGAAGTCTATCTGGAAGGCTGCACGTATCATCTTGTCACCAAAATCGATGATGTCATCATCACGATAGACAGGCTCCGACGTGGGGTACACGGCCAGCACACTCCCGTTCAACGTGGCGAAGTATTTCACCGGCGGGTGAGCAACCTGCCAGGCAAGCCAGGCGTTAACCGGAAACTGCGCCAGGTTGAAGGATACAGACACCAGAGCCACCGCCAGGCACTTACGGGCAAAGGACGCATTCAGCATCTTGTCTTTATGAAGCTGCATCGCCTCCATGAAGGGGAGCATGCGTTCAGACTCTGCCCGGGCTTCAGCCGCAGCTGAAGAAGCCTCCCCGGGGGAGGCTGTATGTTGTTTCTTCACTGGGTAATTCCCGTCAGTTCAGTGAGATGAAAGAACGGCCACTGTCAGTGGCCGTCGTGGACGTCTGTGTGGAGACGGGAATGGTCTTCGTTCCCGAGGTGTACGACGAAATGCCGCTACTGGCGGCATAGTCTCCCCAGGGGTCAATGGTCGGGGGAACGTAGTCACTGATTTTGGCGCGGGCCGCCTGACAAATCTTTTGGCCAATCTGATTCATGACGTCGGCCAGGTTGGGAAACGTCGGGGCGGTAATGGTGGTGGAAATATTTCCCAAACAGTCGGCCAGCGATGATGTGACATTGTCCTGCCGTTGTGACCAGGCATCAGCGGCTTCTTTGGCGCGGTTATAACCCGCTTCACTGCCGGCTTTTGCCGCAGTGCCTGCCCGGCAGGAAGCCGCCTCGGCGGCAGGAAGGCACGCCAGGAACACAAGGGTGGTACAGAACATTTTACGCATGAGGTCCTCACATGGGTTGCGGTTGATTAGCCGGCTTAGCCTGCGCCCGGGGTGCCTGCTCCGGCTCCGGCGCCGGTGCTTTCGGTGGTGTCCAGGGTTTGTCGAACCCTAGCTTGCTGTGCAGGGCCGGCGGGATCTTTTCCGGGGAGACAAGAGGGACGGCAAATTTTGGCGCGTCCTTCCCATTAAGCTGAAATGCAAAGGTGTCCCGCTGCGCTTCACCATTCTTCATCACGTTGACGGCCGAGCCGTGGCCAATCAAGGCGAGTGCGCCAGAATCAGCAACGGTATTCACGGCAAGCCAGGTATTTCCGTTGGCGCCCGTGCAGACCCGGGCCAGTACATGGCGCAGTTCACCCTCATGACGCATCACGCCCTGAAGATAATCACCATGGCCTTTCACCAGGTGCGCCAGCAGTTCGCCTTCAGCGCCTGCCGCATGCATAACCACCGACCCGGCCGCTTTGGATAAGGCTGGGACCACGGCGTTTTCAGGGGGAGACTGTGGCGGCTTTTGTCCTTCTCCGTCCGGGCCGGTATACAGCAGGCCATGGCCGCGCGGGTCCGGTACCGATAAAGACAGGGCTGCTGCCTGAACAACCTGCTGCTGCAGCTGCCAGAACGCATTGCCGTCATACGCCGAAAGTTCTGCCGGCGCGACATTGTGCCGGTCAGCAACCAGCAGGCGGTTATCCTGGGCCGGGGTCATTGACCAGTGGTTGCGGTGTTTCTCCTGGCGCTCATACCCGGTAACGACGCCATCCTTGTCCGTCACGGGAACATTGACGGTCACCGGCTTCTTACCCAGATATTGCAGCTTCACCATATCCCCGTGCGTCTGACCGCTGTCTTTCAGCGCTTGCTCGAGCTCCACACCCCAGTAGGTTTTATTGCCCGTTTTCGTGCGCAGCTGGACGTAAAAGCTCTCTGTATTCGCTTTGTCGAACTGATAGGGTGCCCGCCCGGATTCAAGCAGTTTTCCGGTCAGTCCTGTTCGTAGCGTCTCTTTCTCAAAGATACTCATTTCCGGTGCTGCAGGTTGAGGTGCCTTTGGAGGAGCCTGAGTGGCGGCGTCATTCCCGCTGGCTGGCAGCGGCACATCCTGTGCTGCAGGCGATGCATTCGCGGCAGGTGACGGGGTAGCTTCCTGTCCGGGGGTGCTGATAGTGAGGCCATTCTTTGCCGTCGCTTCAGCGGCTCTGGCCTGCAGCAGGGCCTCAAACTGTTCGCGCTGCTGCGGGTTTTTCAGATGCACATCAATGTTGTGATCGGCAATCAGCGTCAGTGTGCGTTCGATGAACTCAGGGCTACCGGTCACTTCCACGGCGCCGCGCTGATTGGCTTTAGCCGAGAGCAGTGCGGCCAGGATCATGCGGTCATTTTCGCTGGCCTGTGGTGAGGCCATGACGATTCGATCGCCATAGTCGCGGAACGCGTCCTCGCCATCGAGCGCGTACACCCAGGTTCTCTCTTCCTGGCGGCTGGTCAGTCCTTGCAGGAGCTCATCCAGATTTATACGGGCCACTTCCGGACCTTCAGGGCTGACATCACCCGGCAGGCGGCCAAAAGTGAAGGCGAAGCCATTTTCCGCAACCGGTGTGGCATCGTTTTCTGCTGCCGGCTGCTGCGGCTGTTCTTCCTGCGATGACGCGGTTTTCAATGGCGGCTCTGTGACCGGCGGAATGCTGGCATCGGCAACCAGTTCCTCAGCCATTGCGTCCGGAACAAGCGGGCTGGCCTCCTGTGGCACTTCGGCATTCACCGTGTCTGCCTGTGGCGCACTCTGCTGCTCCGGAATATCCGTCGCATCGTTGATAACGGGCGGTACATCTACCGCAGTTACTGGCGGTGTTTCCCCGGGGGTGGCATCCGGTATGGCCGGCTCCGGAGATAACACCGGTTCGTCGGATATCTGCAGGGTGGCCTGTTCATCGGGGGCGTGTGCAGCCATTTCCTCGCTACCCGTCAGCGTGGAAGCGGGGTCCGGCGTGTTATTCAGAAAGTCATCGAACTGCGGAAATGCTTCCTGAAATTCCGCACCGAAGTCCGGGTAATCCGTGATGTCAGCAAAGGGAACGGCAGGTTCATCCTGCCGGATGTCGTTGTCAGGCATGCTGTGAGTCTCCGTAAGGGTCTGACGCCAGTCGGGAATGAGTTCATCGAATACGGGTGCCAGCTGTTCGCGAACCGCATCCAGCCCGTTGGCCACGTGAACATCGTTAAAGTCGCTGAAGGCAGCGGTGCCGGCGAACGCCTGTGCGCGTTCGCTTTCTGTGAAAGACGGGATGATGTAAATGCCGTTGATGGCCGCTGCGGCTTCCTGTGCCTTTTTCGCGCCTTTATTGTCCTGCTCACCCCGGGTGTTGGTTTTGGTGAAGTCGTCTTCACCGAGGATGATGTGATGGTTATCCGGAAAACGTTCTTTTAGATTCCGTGACACTGTCACCAGATTGCCGGCATCTACCGTCATTACGACGGGCATTCCAGTCGCAAGATGCAGGCTTGCGGCTGTCGCATAGCCTTCTGCATACAGCACAGGCCGCTGCGGGCTGAGCTCACCCCCCACCACAAAGAAATTGCCGGTTTTCTCCGCGCCTTTCTTCAGGTTCTTGGTGCCGTCAGGCTTGATGTACTGTAGGGTGCGGAGCTCGCCGTCACTGTTTCGCAGGGGAATAACCAGATTGTCGTATTTATCCAGACGAACACCGTCCGCCGCCGGTACCCCTTTTCGGGCCAGGTACGCGTGCGTGTCGGGTGCCGGGGGCATTTTGCTCCATTGCCGCGTCAGGGTTTTTCCCATTTTGGAAAATTCCAGCTGTGACGCGACTTCCCTGTCCCAGCGTTTTTGCGCGGTCAGTGCCCGCTGCTTAATCGCCTCTGCCGGGTCATAGGTGTGTGACCCCGTGGAGGTCCAGTTCACCTTTCCTTCGCTTGCCCGGTGATCCTGGTACCAGCCTGCCGGCCGGCCATCGAGAAAGCCCTGATATACGCCGGAAGTGGCGCCGGTTTTATCGCCCTCAGTGGCCACCCTGTGCCGCTTACCATCCATTTCCGGCAGACCGTTTGCGGGCAGAATGAAGCCTGCATCCTGAAGCACCTGCGCAAACTCTTCCGCCGGCGTCAGGTTGTCGGTGGTGGTCTGGTTCAGGTTCAGGGCCGTATTTTCGGGAAGCCAGGCCTTGACCTTTTCAAGGTCTGCGTCTGGCTTTGCAAACCAGAGTTTTTCAGAACGGTCATATTCGAGGGCGTAATCACCGCTTGCCAGCCGTCCGGCAGCACGTAATGCGTCCTTTTTGCTGTCCGGCGTGATAGTGAGGTAGGTACGTTTTTGCATAATCAGTTCCTGCTTTTATTCAAAGAACCGGCGATACCACCACGGACGTCCGGTCAGCTGCCTGCCACGCAGGAGGCTAATCAGTCGTTGCCAGAGAACGGTGATGGTGAAGCCGAAGAAGGAGAGGATCCGAAAGAAAATAATCAGAAGCGTGACCGCCCAGAGTGTGCTGGTCTCAGGCCACTGGAACCACGCGAAGTACAACGCAAACAGGACAACCGGAATGCCCGCGACTTCCAGCCGCCGGCCTGCATCCCGCCATTCACAGATGTTCATAATGCTTCCCTCCGCGTCATTTCACGTGGGGTGATGACTGTCAGGAGTTCTTTCCGGTCGATTCTCCCTTCCTGATATAGCCGCCAGGCTTTATCACTCATTCGCGCTTCGCGCTCACTGAGGTGACTATCAATCCAGGTACGCCACTGGGTGTGCTTCAGCAGGCCAAGTGACTCTTTAACCTCATCATCAAATATCAGGTATTCCCTTACCGACTGGCGTTTGCCGTCCGTGGTTCGAAGCAGGCGCTGGGTAATGACGTACTGCAGGTTACTGAGCAGGTTCCAGGCCATCGCCTCACGCTGGTCCTCAGGGATAAGCATCAGGGCGCGGGGGATGGTCTCCCCGGGAGAGTTGGTGTGCATGGTGGACAGACAGAGGTGCCCGGACTGACCGTTCATGATGGCACCGCTGAGTGTCGCCGGGTCACGAATTTCACCCACCCCAATCACCCCCGGGGCACGGCGCAGCGTCAGGCGAAGATGTTCGGCAAATGACGCTACGTCCCTGCCAATCTGTGACTGTTCTGGCATCAGGACAGCACCCGGGAAGTTCAGCAGAAACTCGATAGGGTCTTCCGCCGTGACTATCTTGCGGTCGGGATCGTGCAGTGCGCAGTGCTGATAAACAGACGCCAGAAAGGTGGATTTACCCGACCCGGTTTCTCCCGTTATCAGACCAAGGCCCTTGTGTGGGAGCAGGACCGAGAGTAAATCCTCTTCCAGCCCCAGTGCGTCGAGCTCCGGGATGACTGCCGGGATCGTTCGCAGGGTCAGCGCCGGCACCATGTCGTAATCACCGATCGTGGCCTGCACAAAGTTGCAGCGAAAGCGCAGGCTTTCGCCGCGCGCCAGCCCGTAGCGGTTGTACATATCACCGGTCAGTTGCAGTGGCCGGTCAACGCCTTTACCGGCCTTCAGGTCGCCTTTGATTTGCTCCGAAAACACATCATCCATCAGTCTCGCCAGCTGTGGCGGCTCGATACGAAACTCACTGGCGCGAAGTTTACGACCGTGCAAATCCACGACCAGCGGACCGCCTCCCTGCAGGAAAATGTCGGAGACGCCGTGACGGGCGCAGTGAACCAGAAATGCCCGGAGGCTGTCGGCATGCAGACCGCCGTGCTCATGAAAACTGAATGCGGGGAACGTCATTGCGCCCCCTTACGGATAACAGGTTTCCATTTGTTTTTGTCCACCACGAATCCGGCAGGATCCTGAATGCGTTTGACCTTGTCGCCAATCATCAGCTCATCACGGCTGCCGGTGACACTCTGCTGTGTTTCCTTCACATCCGGCGCCTGGATGATGCCCTGCTGCAGCAACGTGGAGTAGCGCAGCATGCCGGTGTAATCACGGGTCAGACGGTTAAAATTCGACTCCAGTGTCCGGTCAGCACTTCGACGGCCATCTTCCCAGCCCTTGCGAACAGCGGCTTCCCAGACGTCCTTTTCTTTGCTGTTTTTTGGCCGCACGCTGGCGTCCGGTGCATCGATGCGTTTGTTGGCCAGACCGGGCAGAAGCCAGGTACGCCAGCCTGGAGGATTACTGACGAAACGGGCCGGGACCAGAATGTTGTACGTCCGGTATGCCGTGCGGATCTGGTCAGATGTGACGTGAGCCAGGTCGGCGGAGGTGGCAATGACCGGCGGCAGGTATCCCTGCCGGCTGATAAGGGGGCGGAAGTCGTACATCGCGTTGAGGGTGCTGTCCCGTTCCGTCAGTATCTGACGTAATTCCCAGGCGCGCTGGGCTTTCCCCCCCTGAAAGCCGACGGTCTGGCCAGCATCATTGAGCATCTGCCAGACCGTATCACTCAGGCCGTTGTAGTCATTCGCGGCCGGGTTCAGGTAATCCTGAATGCTGCCGGGTGGCGCATCGTCTGCGAGCGCCGGCAGGGTGCTGAATAACAGCAGACCGGCAAGTAACGATCGTTTCATGCAAGGCGACCTCCCTTATCGGGTAAAGCGAAATACAGCTGAAGTTCCAGCGGCTGTTGCTTCAGGGTTGCGCGCCAGCCGATCTGCGTTTCCAGCTGGCGGAGCAGGTTTTCGAAGGTGATGTTGCTGACGTGAACACTGACGGGCAAAGGCAGGCGAACGCCGGTGTAGGCGAAATTCAGGCCTCGCTGTCGGGCCAGCTGGGCCAGAAGCTCAATGGCATCGCCTTCCCAGTCCAGAGACAGCCTGTCGCTGTTGGCGGTGAACGACGCCGCAAGATGGCCGGGTGTCTGGTTTAACGCGCCGTCCTGATAAAGTTGTTGTTGTGTATTGCGCAGCTGTGAGGCATCAGCGGATACCTGCTGCACGGTAACGGATGTGGCTGGCGCACGCTGTGGCTGACAACCGGACAGCAGAACGCATGCCAGCACGGCAAGAGGGATAATCTTCATGTGGAAATTCCTGAATTAACACGGCATCGAGTGAACGTAGCCATGTGCAATAGGGGATAAAACGATTGAGCTAAACGATGGGGGATGAAAACTTAAAGCAGTTTATCTGTATTTTGCACTATTAGTACTGGAGCCGATAATTAACGAGGGTGCTGAACGCCCTGTTTTTCCATAAGCAATAGATTGTTGATTTTATATTTCGTCATATCATCTTACCTGTTCACATTAAAGGGTTGATCAACACCACGTCGTCATTAACTGTACCGATTTGACCGGGTTCAGGGATTGATGCTCCTGCCTGGGCAGCAGTGGCCAGTCGCTTCAATAATTCAACTGAAGCATTAGACATGGCGATAAGTTTATTTTCACCAAAAACAATAAATTCATCAAAGTCTGTAAATGAAATGCTGAATCCATCTGAGGTCTCTGATAATACCGCAGGATAAGGAACAAAATAGGACGCAATCTTGCTGACTCTTTTGCTCTTTGCGTCTATTTTCTTTACCAATTGATACGCTTTTAAATGCGTATAGCGTTTGAGCATTGCCAGCGATTTGTGACCTGAGATTGACGCTACTTCAATGATATTCAAGGTTCCCAGCTCAAAAAAACGACTTATCGCCTCATGGCGCAGGTCATGGAACCGGAGGTCAGCAATCCCAAGGTGATTAATCCGTTTTCTCCATTTCGACTTGAAAGCATTAGCCGTTAACGAAAAGACGCGACCACCTACTTCAGGCTCAAGACTAAGCAAAAGTTCGCGAGCTTTTTTAGATAAAGGGACATCTCTCCATGAGCCGTTCTTTGTTTCGGGTAGATGTGCTACCCCTATACTCAAGTTGATGTATTTCCAGTCGAGGCTAAGAATCTCTCCTTGCCTCATCGCCGTTTCAAGTGCGAGATGAAAAATAACATAGAAAGTGTAATCAAATTCTTTAAGGTCATTTGATATTATTCTTTCCTCTATTTTCAGGAGTCTCCTTTCTCTGCCTTTCCCAATTTTGGGTTTGCGAACCGCAAGTACAGGGTTGCTCTTACATAACCCCCACTCGACCTGAGCCATTTTAAAAACCGAAGACAAGAATGCCAGTTCAAGTCTTACAGTGTCAGGTGATATTTTCTTTTTCGTCCGCTCATTGAAAGTTTCGGATCTTTCATCGCGATACATAGAAATATCAACAGAGGTTATTTCATGGGGCGGTTTGCCAGCCAATTCATACCTTTTTATCACATTGGCTCTGTACAATTCTTGTTGCCACCCTTTTTTTTCAGAGGAAACAGTATTGATGTACCGGTCTATAACGACACCGAGAGTAACAACCTTCTTACTGGACACTGGTTCACCCCTTCAGGAAAAAGGGGGGAACTTTAATGCCGTTTACCGGATTGTCAATCCGGTGCCTGGAAAGGTTCCGATTCTGGACGTTATGTTGATATGGGAGTTTGGGAAACGACATCAACCAGAGGGGTTACTTACCAGATTCCCGGTGTTCACAAATACTGTTTAGTTTCCGGGCTAATGTCAGCAGGTGACAATGGTACATGCCGAATCTACCCGTCAGGTTCGTCCTGGCTCCTTGATATGGTTGGTTACAATGGCAGCAGTAGCCAACGTTGTTGGGTTAGCTGCATTGATTGACTGTCAGCTAATTTGATTACAGACGTATGGCGTTTTTACACTATTTATGAAACGCCAATTGCCCGCCACTCGACGTCTTGTTTGGCTGTAAACCCTTTGTTTTTTACACAGATCTGGAACTGACTTGCATTAAGCTTCGTTGCATAAGCGCTCGAAATTTCACCGCCGCTCGTATTCTTGTTGTTGACGATACTCACGTTGATTGCGAATACCGTCCGCATCGGTCGGGGATAGTTTACGACCACACACGAATCATCGGGTATCTGGTAGGCGGTGCCAAACTCTTCCAAATGTGATCCATAATCGATGATTCCTTCACTGATGTTCACTGTAGAACCTGATGATTTCCAGGCACCGGATTGACAAGAAAGTATCGCACCAGGTGAATCGCGGCCTACAAGCCCGTTCGGGGAACAGGAAGCCCCTGCGGAAGCCACGCCATTAATCTGAACAAATTCGTTGGTGGTCATGCGGCCATTTGACTGTACTGAACCCGCCTGAACTTGACCGGTTGTGAAAATGCCTTTGCCATTAAGGGACTTTATCCAGTTGTTGTCATCCATATAAAGACCGCCACCGTGGTCTTCGTTCAGCCAGCCTTTGCTGCCTTTCGTAATGAGCCAGCCGCTCTGACTTCTGACATCACCTTGTGATGTTACGGCACCCGCTGTCACGGTCCCGCTGAAGGCGCCCGTTTGAGCGTTCACGGCTTTGGCGCTGTTAAGGTTATTGCCGTTCATATCGATACTGGTATGCATGCGGTTCAGGTCAGGGCGACCGTTTACGGCAAACCGATACAAACGATCGCTTTCTTCAGCACCACCGGCTAGCGCGTCTGAGGTCAAATACGTCACCAGGTGGCCCGTTTGTCCGCTGAGTCCCATGCTGGCCAGGTTGACCTGCCATCCTCCGCTGGCGCCGCTGGCCACATTGGCCGGGTAGATATATCCTCCCAGACCTGAAGTGTTCTGTGCAATGTAACGCTGGGCTTTAAAGGGTAGCTCCTGACCGCCAGCTGTCAGGACAAAAGCGACCAGCTTGTCGGTCTGCGTCGGGTTACGGGTGACGGCAAGAATATAGGTCTGTGTGCTGTTATTGGATAGTGCAAACCCGGCGGGCAGATAGCCCTTATCCCGCAGCATCTGGCCCGATATCGTCACATTTCCGCCCCCTTTTACCTGGTTCAGAATGGTGTCGTAGTTGTCCTGAATATACAGGCGCGCGCCCTGGTTTACCGTACCGAGATGGGTGGCTGTGACGCCCCAGCTCTGTTCGTTGATAAAGTTCGCATAGCGCTCCATACCGATAGGCGCCGCCAGCATAACAATGGTCAGCACAATGGCCACGGATATCAGTGATACCCCGCGGTTGATGCGGGGTCTGGCTGTTTTCTTTGTCATAATGCACCCGATAGAGTCGGTTGAGAGAAGTTCCCGGCAAGGATCGCCAGCAGGGCGAATAACCAGGGGGCGTAAGGCTGAGCTATTTTCCGGGTCAGCAGGGCGGTCAACACCAGTAACAGAAACGCCCATCCGCTCAACAGGCAGGCCTGGTGCCAGGGAAACCAGGCACATAGGGCGGCGATCAGATGTACATCCCCGCGGCCAATACCTTCCTCTTTCCGTATGCGCCAGACAGCGCTATGGAAGAGGCTAAGGGCGATAAACATAGCCCCGCTACCGACGAGGGCTTCCGTCAGCGAGAGTGGAGTTGCCGGGAGGAGGGTTAATAACAGACCCGTCAGCCAGAATCCCGTGGTAAAGCGGAACGGTAGCCAGCAATTGCGCATATCCAGTAGAACCATGGGAATACCCCAGGCCAGCAGGACGATGTATCGGCCGGCATCGTGCCAGCTAATGTGCTGATGCAGGGCGGCGCAGGTCAGCATCATTCCCGTCGCGAAAAATACGAGGGAGACACTGATACTCTGCAGGGGCAACGGGCTGGGACCCTCATGTGCCAGCAGAAACTCCCGCGCCTGGCCAACGAGCTGCCAGGCAGCCAGGGTCAGTATCAGCGCGAAAACAGACAGGAGGAGGGCATCCGGATAAAAGGGCATCACGAACCTCCTCCCCGGGACGTCATGTAGGTTGAGTAGATTTTTCTCGCGTAAATCATCCGGCGTGGTGTGTTGTTTTTAGCAAATCCGGCGTTGTAAGAGCCGAGACATTCCCAGTTCACACCGCATTGTTGCAGGTGCTTTGCCAGGATCCAGGCACCAATCTGGACGTTGAGACAGGGGTTATTCAGCAACTCTTGTTCGTTTTTCAGGACCCCCATCGCGCGCAACTGGGGGATTTGACGTTCGTTGATTTGCATCAGCCCGAAGTCGCGGCTGAGCAGCTTTTTCCCGTCCATATTCTTCCCGATTGCGCCGGGATTCATACCGCTTTCCACCCGGGCGATGGCCCGAAGAAGCAAGGGGTCAACCCGGTACCGGGCGCCAGCCTCATTAAAACAGAACGCGTCTGCGCTAACGGATGTCAGCATGGCGCCGGCGACCGTCAGGCAGAGCAGGACGCGTTGAAAGGAAAACCTCATAAGAATGCGCTCCAGAAAAATGCCGGCAACTGTGTGCTGCCGGCAGGACGGGCATCAGGTATTGCTGGTGTAGGTGAGGGTGTTTTGTCCAACGGAGCCATTATCGGCGGTACACTGAGCACCTATGGCATTTGCCGCGACCGGCCCGTTGTTCGTCGTGCCGTTTACCTGCGTTGTCACGACGTTCGGTGCCGCACTCATCTTGGTGGCCAGTGTCACGCAGGCTTCCTGTGGAACCGCAGCGTATGTCAGCGAGAAGGTTGACTTTTGCCCTCCTGAGGTGGCGACGGGGAGTAGTGTGACCGCTCCGCCCCAGATATTTTGTAACTTCGCCGTGCCGGATGATTTTGTTCCGACCACCGTCATGTTGGCAGGTGCACCACCGAACTGGATCAGCGCGCCGGTCATTGTATCTGCGCCCGAAAAGTCGTAAATGCCGGAGGTTTTGAGCATCGAACGGGCATTGCTCATCAGTTCGGCTGAGTTACTAAATTCCGTGCTGGCGTCGTTACGATTAAACAGGCCGCCCCCTTGCGTCATGGCAATGGCCAGGACAACCAGGGCAATCACAATATAAATCGCTGCTTCCAGCAGGGTGATGGCCCCGCGATGCACAGCCGAACGGGATGGAGTTCGTAGAAGTTCCATACTATTTCCTTTAGGTTTTGAGAATAACGGGTTGCTTAATGCGCACCCACGAGGTCGTTGAGGTTTTGTGTGGCCAGAACAATCAGGATCATGTAAGCCGCGTTGGTGGCCAGTGCGAGGTTGGAAAGCACGGTCGCCGTCCGCTTGATCCGGACTACGGTTTGCACAAGCCAGGCGTGCGCAAAGTTTTCAATAATGCTTTCTGCGTTATCGCCGTCGGTCAGCAGTACCAGTTTGTCGATGGCGCGCGGAGAGGGGAAGCCGTATCCCGCGTTGCGTAACGCCAGACCCAGGTGATTCCCCTGTCTGACCTGGCGCGTCGTGGCTGCCAGGCGCTCATACAGCCAGGGAGGTGCGTAGCGGCCGAGGATTTCAATCGCGCTTTCGGTTTTCACCTCTGCCCGCATCAGGGCGCTGAAGTTCAGGAGAAAGGCCACGCCCAGAACATCGCGGTAGACGCTCCAGGGCAGCATTCTGTCCAGTACATGCTGGCGGACTTTTCCGGTCAGGTTGGGCATCGACCAGACCACAAACACAATCAGCGCCACAATGAGTAGCCCCAGCACGATAGCGTTATCCACGAAGAACGCCGAGAGTGTGCTCAGCCACCACAGTGCCCCCTGCCAGCTTTCGGGCGGGGCGAGAGATTCAAGCCGGGGGAGAAAATACTCTGTCACCATCTTCATCATGGCGAAGGTTGTACCCAGCAGCAGGCCTGGATACGCCAGGGTGGAAATGATGGCGGTTTTCATCTCAGCCATGCCTTTCACAACGGCAATGGCCCGGTACAGGGCGGCGGCCAGATTACCGTCCTGCTTACTGGCACTGAGGATAGCTGCCTCCTGGTGTGGAACCCAGGCACTCAGGCCCTCATCGACAGACTGACCCTGCCGCAGGGCGGTGAGCAGATCTTCGAGGCAGAACACCACCGGCGGGCGCTTACCACCGTAGCTGGCAATCATGGCCTGCAGGGCTTTCTCAACTTTCAGGTCGTTGTCGAGCAGGAACGCCAGGTCTTCATACAGCGTCAGGCGGTCTGCCGTGGTAAAGGTCTTCTGCGCCAGCCAGCGGCCGGCACTGGCATTCATTTTGTCTGAGGACGGGACACTCGAACGCAGGCGCGTTAGCTGCTCGCGTAAACGGGAAATCATGCTGAGCTCTCCCGGGGCAGCAGGGTCAGACTGTCCTCATCCAGCGGGCTGATATAATCCGCATCAATCGGATCAACCAGTCCTTCGTTGAGATAGCGCATCAGATGCTGGCCACGGGTGATGCCCCCGAGTTCGTTCACCCAATAACTGCGGGCAGCGAGCTTGCCCTTGTGGCGAAAGAGTTCCATGAACCGTGCATCAGGGCGTATGACCTCAGCGATGACGCGACGACCCGTCACGCCTTTGTAGCAATGTTCACAGCCTTCCCGATGACGGAAGCGGAGCTTTTCAACGTCACAGAACCGCGTCAGCAGGGCCAGCTTGTCTTCATCCAGCGTCGGCTTGATCTGTTCCCAGCTTTCTTTGCAGTGCGGACACAGCAGCTGCACCAGACGCTGAGCAATGAGGCCCATCATGACCTGCGGGTCAGCAACCTGCCCCATCGGAATGTCCAGGGTATCAGTCAGACGGTCCAGGATACCCACCGCGTCATTCGCATGTATTGTGGTTTTTACCAGGTGTCCTGACTTGGCCGCCGCCTGCGTGGAGCGTACCGAGTTGGCATCACGAATTTCCCCCACCACCATGGCATCGGGATCCAGACGAAGGGCGGCAGAAATAGAGCGTGTCCAGGCGCGGTTGACGGCATCCGGGTCGCTTTTGTCGGCAGTAATGGCTGTCTGCACGGCTCCGGGGATAAGACCTTCCGGCGGGTCTTCCAGGGTCAGCAGGCGCTTATGATTGTCGGTGGAGGCCAGGTACATCGCACTGAATGTTCGCAGGGTCGTACTTTTGCCGGAACCTGTCGGACCGGACAGGGTTATCACCCCCTCAGGTCTGGACAGCATGCGGCGAATGAGCGACTGCTGTTCCGGGAGAAAACCCAGTTCATCCAGGGGCGGGGGATTTTTTCCTTCATCCGGTAAAATACGCATAACCACATACAGGCCAAATTCGGCCGGTGTATGGGCATAACGGGCGCCAAACAGCCCCAGCCCCTGCAGGAACTTTTTACGTACACGACCGTCCTGGGCACGGTTCGGGTTAAAGCTTTTTTCCGCCACATCGCACATCGACATCACAATGGTGGAGGCCAGCGTTTTTCCTTCTTCATGATCCAGCTGGATGACGGTTTCCAGATCACCATGCACGCGAAACTGGATCACCGTGACACCGTTCATGCCGATCAGCATATGAATATCACTGGCCCCTTTTGCTTTGGCCTGGCGGAAGAAGTCGATGACTTTTGTCTGCTCACGGGAGTGTTCGCGGGTCTCGTTCTGGCTGTCACGGATACTGCTTTTCAGCTCCATCAATTTATCCAGTTGGATCCGTTCTATCTGAAGTGTCGGATGAGCCTTGTACGCACCGGCGATGACGGACTGAACGCTCAGTGCCTTGCTGTGCGCGTCTGAGACATACAGCACCGGTGGGCCTGCGCGATCGTTATCCAGAAAGGTAAATTCAGTGGCTGTGTTGCTGTGCATCAGTGCTACCTCGCAAATGAAAGTGACATCAATGACCGGTTGTTTCCGGAGACCACAACCTCGTTAAGCGTTACCCGTTTAACGATGAAGTCAGTACCCGGTATACGGTTACCTGCCTGCACGGTGACCTGATTCCCGTTGCTGAGTGACAGCACGGCCAGATAGCCGTTTCCGGTGCCGGTGATTTCCACGATTTGTGGCGGGATGACATCCTGAGCTGCGCTTTTAACCTCTGTTTTCCCGTCAAGGGCCGGCGGGGCCGGGTTGAATGGCTGATCCAGCCCGCGGTCATACCCGTTTTTCTGAAGTTCATTCAGTGCCTTGGCGCGCGCCAGCTGCGCTTCGTACAGGACCGTTTCAGCCTGGATGGATTCAAGCTGACCGAGGTTTAACGCCCTGCCGGCCTCCACCCGGGTGAACGCCGTGGGTGACGATGCGTCGTCGGGCGTTTCAACAGGCTCATTACTGTTAATGGTCGTGTCAGGTGAAGGCGCCGGAGGCAGCGCGGTGGTCGGAGCAGCGTTAACGCCAGAGGACAGCGACAGCAGGCACAGGGCCCAGGTGGCTGTCCGGAGGTTAGTTGGCATACAGAAGTCCCTCAATGGTGTACTCCAGACGATTATTTTTGAGCGCAGTCATGATGCGTGACGCTCTGATCCCGCTGCTGTTAAATCGCGTGGGAGCAAATAGTCTGTCCGGAGGTATGTCGGTAATGAACGTGAAGCTGAATGTGCGCCACGGGAGGTTTTGCACGTTGCCCTGCGATAACTGGGTGTTGGTATCCAGCTCACTGATGCGCAGCTGGGCATTGATGCGCTGGGCATAGCTTGTCAGATGCTGAATTTGCAGATTCCCCGGGAGCAGGGATTCCGGGCCAGATGGCGCTGATAACGGTACGGCCAGTGTGAAGGCGGCATCATCAGCCCGTCCCGGGATATTAAACTCAGGCTGAATATCAGGACCGTAAATCACGGGAAGGCGGGCCGCGAAGTCCCCGACGGTTCCACCGCTTGGCAGTGTGTAATGCAGGGCGATTTTTCCGTCCGCGTCACAGGTCGCGTTATTGAAGATCCACCCGGCAATTGAAATCTGCGCTGCCTTCCACACGGTGCTACAGGCACTCAACATCACCGGGAAGCGAGGCTGTTTCGCCCAGGGTTTCAGGCTGTCAGCCGGGATGCTGCCTTCCTGGTGTTGTCGGGCCAGTAACGCTGACTGTGCCGCTGCCACGCGCGCCGCTTCCTGATGTTGCTGCCAGGCGGTGACCAGCAGATACCCGCCCACTATGGCTACAGCAGCGGCGCCCCACATCCACAACGCCTGCTTATTGTGAGTTTTATGCAGACGCGCGTGTCTCAGGCCAGCCTTGCTACCGGTCAGCGCAGAAAGTGTCTTTTCTTCCGTCTGCAGGCCGGGAAAGAACCCCGGCGGGGCAAACACGGTCCAGTCCTCCGTGGGAGGCGGTGAGATATGCAGGAAGTTGGAGACGGCCGTGCGGATGAAATGTTCATCACCCACAATATCCCCAAAGGGTGACAACATGCCGTTACTGACTGCCACAAACCAGTACTGGCCAGACGGCAGCGCAAACACGGCATAACTTTCTGCCGGCAGTGATGGCAGGGCAGTCAGCGCCAGTGAGACCAGCGAATGCCTGCCACGCTTCAGCACCGTTTTATCCGTAATTGCCACGGTACCGAGCAGCGTTCCCTGTGACCGGCCATCATCGGTCAACAACTCAGCCCAGTGGGTCGCATCGGCTTCTTTCGCACGCAGACGCATGCCACGATGTCCGCGTAGCGGCAGATATTGCCAGCTGAGGCCGGCAACCAGCCAGACGTTTCCGGACTGTAACGTCCAGGTCGTTTGTTGTTTCATGGCTTACCCCAGAATGACAGGCGTGATAAGGATGACGAGCATGGTTTTGTTTTTCTCCCCGTTCGCGCCACCGCCGAGACCAAAGAAGCGGAAACTGCCGGTACCCTGACGGTCTGCCGTATCGTTAAGGGACTGATACCCACTCAGCACCAGGGTCTGACCGGACTGCATGATGACGCGCTGCGTGAACGTCTTCAAACGTGTTTTCATCAATTCAACGGAGGTGTTATCGCTGGTAAACGTGCGCATCGTCGGGTCATCCGACATGTTGATCGCGAACTGCAGCTGCATCTTCGGCGACTGTGGCATCAGGAACGGCAGCACCGTCATGTTGAAACCGGTCGTGATTGTCGATTTGGTTATGCTGCTCGAAGAGCCCACGTTCGCCGTGTTTTCTGTTGTGACGTTGGAGGCATAATCCTGCTGCAACGCGACCTGAATCGGGACGGCTGACAGATTGGTAGTCATGCTGGAGGCCTCGGTCATTACGCTGACGTTGGCCTGTTCAGATAACGCGTGAATGAACGCCTTCGTCCCTGCACCTTTACCGTCCAGAATGGAAATCCCGCCACTCAGCGCATCAGACGAGGCACCGGTGAATGCATTGGTCAGGGATAATCCGATGCTGCCGCTGTTGAATACCGCGTTCCAGTCAATACCGAGCTGGTCCTGAGTCCGTTTTTCCACACTGTAGACCTGCACGTTGAGCACCACCTGACGGTTGAGCTCTCTGTTGCGGTCATCGATATAACGGCCAATCTGCTCCAGTACCCGCGGGGTATCTGTCACTGTCAGCACGCCGGCGGAGAGATTCATGCGACCTGTTTCCGGCGTTAACATCGTCTTGATGGTCTTTGTGACATCATCGTACAGATTGGATTTGATCTTCATTTCCGTTGACTGAGAGGTATTGGAGTCCCCTTTTAAGCCGCCACCGCTGCTGTCACCGGTGGCGCCCATCGACGATGTGGTCCCGCTGATTGTGTTAGAGCCAAAGGAGGCATCGCTGTCCATGAACATCACCGGGAATGTCCGGGTATCGAGGTAGAAAATGGCGATGCGGCCATTCTCGTACCGGGAGGATAACCCCAGTCGCGTGGTGACATTTTCGAGCATCCCACTCAGTTCCCCCTGCCAGAATAAACCCCGGAGGACATTGCCTGAGGTGGCTACCGGGGCGGGCCGGGTTGTAGGGGCGCCCATCGATGCGAGGGGGATCATGCCGTTTGGGTCGGGTGCGGGAATAGGGCCGCTCAGCTGCTCAGTCTTTCCGCCGGAGGGCGCCATCATAGCCAGCGCATCCGGTGTCACTACAACCGGGATTTTGCAGCGTTTGCTGATATAGGCACTCACTTCGGCCAGCGTGATATTGCCCGGGCGGTTGATGGCCACCTGGCAGGGCGGGATCATATTGTTACTGCCAGGCTGGGCGTTCAACGGGTAAGGGTTGATCCACTGAGAGGACAAGTCACGCACCACTGAACCACTTTTCAGCGTCTGCATATGTTTGTCAGCCTGCTTTTCAGAGGCAGAGACCTGACTGTCTATCTTGTCGATGCGCTCTAACGGCGCGCAGCCGGCCAGCATCAGGCCGAATGCCATCGCCAGCCCGGTGAGGGGGAGGTGTTTTTTCATTGTTAACCTTGAGGTTGGAAGGGATTAGTTGAGGTACACCAGACTGCCGTTCGCGATACTGGCAGGGACCGTAACCTGCATGTCATTACCGGTGCTGTCCATCAGGCGACGAGCAACAACCCGCCCGACCAGTGCAGACTGCCGGGTTTGTGCCAGGATAGCTGACATCAGTCCGGGCGAATCCGGTTGCCAGACATAGACCCGACCGGCCTGCAACACGTTGTGTAAGTCCCGTACCGATGACCAGCCCAGGGAGCTGTCAGGGATAACGCCGTCTGTCCGGGAAGGGTTCTTGTAACGCCAGTCGTTGATCTCGTTGATGTAACTGACGGTCTGTGCGGCTCGCTGGGTCAAAATGCGTTCCTGCAGCTGCTGACCCGCCTGATCATGAGGAGGCACATTCATCCAGACCATGAGCCCCAGAAAGGCAGAAAGTATCCAGTAGATCATTGGCCAACCTCCCCGGGTTTATCCGGATTGTGTGGCTGAAGGTTCATCAGTGGATTTCCTTATCATCAACTGACACTACGCACTGGGCATTGCGGACGCCGGCATACAGCGGTACCTGAGCTGTGCCGTACAACGTGAACAGCTTGTTCAGTGCCTCACGGAAAGAGCCCTCAAACTGAAGGGTCGCATCGACCCGGTAATTCACGGAGGTCAGCCAGGCAACGGTCCAGTTGCTGACCCCTGGCGTGCTGCATTTCTCCGCCGCGGCCCAGTTGAACAGCGCGTCTTTCAGTGTGTTGCCGGCACTGATACGCCACACTTTTGGTGCAGGTGCCGGCTTTGGTACCGGTGTAATTTTGGGTACCGTTGGCGCAGTGAGCAGCGCTTTTCCTGACGGAGAGACAGGGGCAGGCGCTGCCGTACTTGCTGTCCCCCGTGCGGCACTGAAGGGATTGCGCGGTGTAGTTGCCGGGGGCGCGGTTGTTTTCACGCCAGAGGAAGACCCCGTCGATTTACTCAGTTCAGGCCGCGGCAGCGGGGAGGATGTTGCCGGAGGACTGGCTGAGAACGCCGGTGTCCGGTATGCCACAGAAACCTGTTTATTAGGCCAGTCAATCAGTGCTACCCAGCCGTTTTGCTCAAGCAATTTTTCAAGAACATAAGGCCACTGGTCGTTAGCCGTCATGCTGAGCGTTGAGGTAAATTTGTGCTTCAGATCGGCTGAAATAACCGGCGTCCAGCCAGGGGGAATAATGGCCCGAAGCATGGCATCAAGTTTCAGATTTCGGGCATTCAGTCTGACAACTGAATACGGTTCCGGGGTGCCCAGTGATTTGATAGCGGACAACCCACGCAGAGAGCCGGTGGCTGAGACCGGCGCGTTACTGGTTAAGCCGGAGACAGGCCTGGCCACCGGTTGGACTTTCGGTGTAACGGTCCGGGAAGCCTGCTGCAGGGTTTTCTGTGCCTCGGCAATACGCTGCAGCTGGGTGGTTATTTGTCCATCCACGAATTGCCGGGCATCAACGTCAGTCTGCTCCGTGTGAGACAGGCTGCAGCCGCCCAGTAATACCGGAAGCAGCACAGAGGTATGCATGATTTTCATAGGCGTGATCGTCAGTGAAGTGCCGTGGAAAGTGGTGCGCTGAAGGGGAATGAAGATCAGCACAGATGGTCTTGCTGGAATGTATGAATGTCCTCCTCTGCATCGTCAATTTCGGTACGTAAAGCGGTCAGGCTGCTGAACGGCATTTTATCCGGCGCTTTGGCGCGAACACGGCAGGCACGTTTGAAGGCCACCACTGCAGCTGCACGGCGAATATGCAGTTCGCGCAAGTCCCGGTCGGTAACGGTTAAGCTCATGGTATGCGCCCTCAGTGATACGCCTTCTGGACCGGGCTGCTGTCCGGCAGCCAGATGTCCTGTTGCTGTGGGTTCCATTCCTCCTCCGGGAGCGACGGGGTCCCGATATGCAGGGTGCGAATAATGCGGTCCTTTGTCAGGCATAGCTCCTTTCTGGCGTATACCACCTGAAAACCTTCCTGATGGAATGTTGTTTCCGCATCCAGCTGCTCCGCGTCCTTTCTCGAAAACAGGAGCTGGAAGGTGACTGGTTGCACCATATTCCCGACGGGATGAAAGGCCTGCTCTGTGCGGATCAACTGCAGCAGATGTCTGCGATCGCCTTTTCTTCTTTCCATCAACTCGGCGGTGATGTTTTCAGGATAACGGCAGACGATGTGCTGCCAGCCAAGCTGAAGTAATGTGTTAAACGCTGAGCGGAAGCGAAACAGATCGCACTGTTCAGCAGCATACGCGTGGTCAAGCAGCGTACTGAGCGTGTCCGTCACGCGGGTGGCTTTATCCGTTTTCTCTAACAGTTCACGAAGGGAGGTGAACTCGGAGGCCATACCCCGAAAATTAGGGTTGTCACGGCCCATATCCAGCCAGTCTGAAATGAAGCGCCGGCGAGCCGATTCAGAGGTAAATGGCGAATCTTCCTCGGCAGTTCGTAGGGCAACCAGAATGCACCAGAGCAGGTGCGGAACAGAATTATCAACGGGGTACACGGTGTCGTCCTTCAGTAAGTGGCACTACCTGATTCTGGCAATGGCGCCTGGTCTTTCATCCGCCAGAAGAAAAACGCCAGCACTGGCAAACCGGTAAAGAGGACAGGGGGTCCATGACGGGACAGGTTCAGGCACCATTGCCGGGACCCGGCGATGGGTATCAGGGATAGTGTGTCTGGGGAAAAAAAGCCCCGGCATTATGCCGGGGAAAGGGTACTGGACTGCAGGGGGGAGTCAGAATCCCTGTTGTCCGGGCTCAAAAACAAGGTTCATCAGGAGCGCAACGCGTGAAACAGGGCGGGTCTCCTGATCCAGATTTAAAAGGTATTGATATTGTGAGTCTGAAAGCCATGCTTTCGATGCGGCTTCGAGTTCATCACTGGCGTTCAGATTCAGAGTGGGATCCGGATGAAGCTTCATCAGGCCGGTCACCACAGAAGACTGAAGCGGCGCAATCTGCGAGCCATTCATGACAAAACTACAGAAGGCTGAGTGGCGTCGAATGGTATCGACGGGCTGTGTGGCCAGATTGGCTTTCAGGAAAAAATAGCCCGGGAAAAGTGGGGCGATACGCCGGCGGTAACAGTTTAATTTGTCTGAGCGACGAACAACATTAACGGTTAGCGGTGTCCAGGGAGTGATGTGAAGGTCTGAAAGCCAGGAGAAAAGTTTTTCGCGGTTCTGGCCGCCGGTAATGTACTGGGCCAGGTACCAGTTTTGCCCATGAAGTTGTTCAATGTTCATCATGCTCTCGCCCGAACCGATCCCCGTATGGGTCATTCTGTATCCGGAGGGGCCGAATACACTGAGCGATATCGCTGAAGCAGTGGCTGTCTCTCTCAGCTTCCTGCAGTTCTGACAGCAACAACGCTAAGTCTATTCTTGTCATGCTGCTTCCTCTTGGCGGTGAGAAAACAGTGAAAGCATCATATCATGTATGTATTGAATATCAAGCAGCTTGTTTTTATGGACAAAATACTTTCTTGACGGTTTGTAAGATCCCAAGATTCAATGAGGTGATAAAACATGGTTCCAAGGCGTCTAAAAGTTGCCCGAGAGGCCGCAGGCCTATCCCAGGAAAAACTGGCTGAACTGATTGGGATCGATGGGGCCAATAGCCGTTCTCGGCTGTCGAATTACGAAGTTGGGCGTTTTTCTCCCCCTTTTGACGTTGTGGTCCGGATTGCGAAAGCGCTTAATTATCCCGAATATTATTTTTATGTGCTTGACGATGATATTGCTGAAATGCTGCTTAAGCATCACCAGTCTGGCCATGAATCGCCTTTAATGACTCTGCCTGTTGAAGTGATGGACAGAGAAAGTAAGAAACTTAAAGTTGCGATTGATGAAGCCGTTGGTATGGCGGAGCGTCTTACTCAACACCTAAAAGGTTCGCTGAAATAAATTTACGTCAACGCCAACTTTAATCGTCATGGTTCAAATTAACCTGAAGCTAATTCTCATTACTTCAGCTTGTCATTAGCAATGGGTAAGCACACTCTCTTGGCGGGGAGGTGTGTAAACTGTCCCTGAGTTCATATGACATAAGAATTATCTCATAATTATATTCGGGAGTTTAGATACCTGAGGGAGACAAATCAGGCTGATTATTAATCAGTTTGCGCGATTCTCGGATTTTGTCGTAGGGGCATATTTCGGCCACGCTTCGTGGCGATTGATCTGGAAAACCTCAACTGACACCAGGGCTGTGTGGATCCTGGCATTATAAAGCCCGCGAGCAGATTCTAGCTTCTCCAGCATGAGCTTATTTCGTGTGCGCTGGAGTGTTTGCTTAATGGCTGCCACTGAAGATTTCATGATATCGGCGGTACACTCAATGCTTGTACCCTGGGCATAATGCATCAGCACAAGAAATTCTGCGTCAGTTAACTCAGGGAATATGCGACGAAGATTTAAAATGCCACTCATGTTAAACATTGCGTGTCCTTAATTATTGTATCTGACGAAAATGCTAAAACGCCTTAACGATTTTGACTATTTTAAGAAGTCAAAAACGGAAAAATAGGTGCAAAATGTACCTGTACTCATTGCACCTATTTTCACTAAATGAAAAAGATTACAGTCAAAGATCGTCTTTCAATATCAAATCATAACTGATGGATACAAACGAAGGCGGCACATACAAGTGCCAGCCTTGCTTCAGACCCAAATTCAATAGTTGCTCTTTAGAGCTGACGGCCGTTTTTAAAAACAAGCGAGAGACAATATTTCTTGCCGAATACTCCGAAATTCCCAGGCGTTGAGCAATCTGAGCCCGCTGTAAGCCACGATACAACAGGAATAAGACTTCCCATTCTCGTTTAGAAAGGAGAGTGGTGGGGGGAGAGAAAGTTGCTTTGCCGCAGAAGGGCATTTCAAGGAAATAGTGCATTGAGAGTCGTTCAAATGTTTTCAGGTGCGATACCGTGCCAGCAATCTGCCCTTCAGCACTAAAAAAGGGAAATTTCTCAAAGATAAATGAATGAAAATCACTGTCGGCCTGCACCGTGCCAATAGCTTCGATACGCTGCCCAGTCTGCATAACTTTTTTGTCATGCATAATCATTTCCTCTTCAAGAGGCGCCAGTACGGGCACGATATCATAGCCAGAGCCGGTCATATTCTGTGCTATATTCTCGGGGATCTTAAATAAATCAAAATAAGCCTGATTAGCATATAAAAAGCAAAATTCAGTATCTGTGACGGCCCACGGTTCTTCACTTCGGGCAAAGAAATACCGGGTCTGAGGGGGTAACACTGCGCCTTCAATAGATAAGTTTGCAGATCCTGCGCGTTCGGGTGAGAGAATCGTGAGCATATTTACGTCCGTAATAGAGGTTTGACTTAAAACAACCTATTACGGCGTGAAGAACGAAGAACAATAGCCAGATAAAGGCCACTTATTAAATGATGAGTAACAATTTGCTTTATTATCAGTCAGTTCCAATGTTAATTTTACTTAAGTTAAGGACTGCCATTAATCATCGGGTTGCAAGACAGTCAAAAATGGGTAATATTTGCGGCCTACGGCTCAGTCATTTAGCTCATTGACCCGTGAAAGAATTGAAACAGTGTGGTCTTTTACGACCCTGTTGAAGGGATGGGCATCCCGGAAATGCTCTACGGAAAGCTTCAATTTTTGTGAAGCTTAAATGCAAAAACCCCCCGAAACCTGTTCGCAACTTGGCGGAAGAGAGCAGATATCAGGGGGTCGAAAGCAGGCTATTGCCTGTGAGAGATTATAACTCATGCACTTCAGAAAACAATACCTGACCGCCATAAGTCCGGGCAGGTGTGACTGACAAAAAAACTTCTTATTACAGGCAAGTCAAAAACCCCAATCCGGAGTTTATTCCGCGTGAGGGGAGTAAGACGCTCCCGTTCTGTCGCAAACTGATGACTAAAGCCGTAGGTTTTACATCCCGTTTCGATTTCTCTGTTCATGTGGCGTTTCTACGTGCGCTGGGCATACGGCATCGGATGCCTCCAGTACTGCGTCGCCGCGCTATCGAGGCGCTTTTACAGGGCATGTGTTTCCACTATGATCCCTTGGCCAATCGCGTCCAGTGCTCCATTACCAGTCTGGCTATCGAATGTGGACTGGCCACGGAGTCGGGTACCGGAAATCTGTCCATAACCCGTGCCACTCGGGCTTTGAAGTTTTTAGCCGAGTTGGGATGGATTACTTACCAGACTGAGTACGATCCGGTGATTGGCTGCAATATTCCAACCGACATCACTTTCACGCCTGCATTGTTTTCCGCACTCGATGTTTCTGATGTGGCCGTGGCGGCTGCCAGACGTAGCCGTGTTGAGTGGGAAAACCTGCAACGTCAGAAACAGCAGCTTCCACGGCTGGAAATGGACGAGCTGATAGCGAAAGCCTGGCGATTCGTTCGCGAGCGATTCCGCAGCTATCAGTCCGAGCGTAAGTCCCATGGGTTCAGGCGTGCCCGGGCCCGACGTGATGCCGACCGTTCCCGTCGCGATATTGAAACTATCGTAAAACACCAACTGACACGCGAGATTGCAGAAGGTCGTTTTACTGGCAACCTGGATGCGGTAAGGCGTGAGCAAGCACGCCGCGTGAAGGAACGCATGTTGATGTCCCGCGGTAACAATTACACAAGGCTGGCCACGGTCACTACCTGATTACGTTTCCTGTAAATCCGGCCACCGCCGGAGGATTCCGCACGTCTGTATGCTATCACCGCTTAATATTTGAGCCATGCGGCCAGGCAAATCCTGAATATCACCCGGTTCCACCATCAACATGATTCAATTTTATTGAGTTTTAAACATTCAGGAAGGGCAGGACCATTTATCCCCAGATAAGTGCAAGGGAACTTTCTTTTAGGCTTCAGCCGGACACATTGCAGGGCGCCAGCCGTAGTGATTTAAAGCTGCGTGGTTTCTTTTAAAACCCCGTACTACCTTCTTTTAAAAAACTGTTATTACTTACCTTTAAAGATAAAACCTATTCACCACCCCTCCTGTGGACAGCTGAATAACGCGCCCTTGCAGCGGACTATGTCCCGCCGGTTCGGATCAGCCGCGTTGCGGCCAGAGGTAGCACCCGCCATACATGGCGGGCAGGAGTGCAAACTAGTTACAACATTCATAAGATTAAACAAACACCCAAACCCAGACCGTGCACATCTGCGACCGCAGCGACCAACCCACCACTGAAAAGCGCCCCGCCCCGGCCCAAAGGGCCGGAACTGCATCGCTTTTAATGATGGATGTTGTAACTAGACTTCTGTTTTGCTGTAAGTCGAGTCGCGGCTAATTCGCGTAACACGCTCGTAAGCGGCCTGCGGCACGCTAACGCGGAGATACGCCACGACTGCGGCAAAGCCTTGTCGTGACCACTCCGATCGCGCACAAAGCCTTCCTGACTGCTTTAAGTACGTAATGTCTGGCAGGAAAGGGGGCGGGCTGCGTGATATATGGCATCTGAGGCGGCTACGCCGCGCTACCGGCGCCGTTTGGCTTCTATGCCACAAGTGACAACATCTGGCGCCTGCATGCCGCGTAGCGGCATTTAACTGCGAGTACCTTCACCTCGATGATTTAGCAAGTGCATGATATAAATATAGTGTTTATAAACACTTTTGTGGGAATCGTTACCGGAGCAGCAGATCGCCGACATCGTCAGCCGTTACTTTTCAGCGCTGTCTGAGCACAGTGAAACTGATGCCTGGCCAGGGTACTGGTCCGTGAGCTAACGGAATCAGACCTGCTGTCATTCCACACCGGTAATATTGCCGAGAGCCGCCAGCTGAACATCCCCCGCACTGCGTATTACTGGAACGGTGGCTCCGTGGCAAAACGGGTGACCATGATCCGGGGCTGTTACGATGTCTATCTGTGGAATGAAATGATGCGCCCGGAGAGCGACGTGCTCTTTGTGGGAGATGCGCGCAATGTGGTCACCTGTTACTTAATCTGTCAGCAAATGTGCCGTTTGCTGACAGCGGTGCGGTTAAACTGGCGCAAGCAGCAGGGAACTGGATGAGGCGGCTCACTGGTATACACAGCGATTGGCGGAGGGGATAGTGGAAAACGGTATTTTTATTGGTGGGATGAGCAGAATTTTTATCGTCTGTACCGCTACGCGGAAAAACATTATGCCAGGGCCATGCGCTGAAACAGCACTGGTAAAAATAAACCAGGAGATTTTTTTGAAGCTTTCTGATGTTCCTAAATAATATCTTAACAGGAGGTGTGATTTACTATGTTTGATACTATTTGTACGTATGCTGGAAGTGAACGGTTTTACTCGATCCTCGATTTCCAGAAGTTATCTGAAAGTGATATCGAGAAGTTAAGACATTCTCTGATATGCCCTGAGTGCCGTGAACAGGCCTTCTACAGAAAGAAAAGTGTGGACGGGAAAAAGGCCTGCTTTGGGTCCCGGTATTGTACCTGCCGGGAAACCACACCATCACCTGAACGTCAGAAAGAGCGCGGGAATGCGGCTGAAGTTCAGCAGATCCTGACCGAGACTGATACGATAGAGATCAGTTTCGTAACTGGCAGCACTTCTTCAACCGGTAATGAAGGTTCTCCAACTGACACCAGGTCAGACATCGCCCAGGCGAAAAACAAAAAAGCCCACACAATAGCATCAGAGAAAAAGCGCATTCCAAAGGTATCGCTTGAAAAAATACTTCACAGTTTACTCAGGGGTACAGGGCTGGCAACGTCGGATACGATTATCCCGATAGGCGATTATAAATACAAAGCCAAAAATTTATTTGTTAAATTCCCCGATGCGGAACCGATGGAGAAAAATGCGCACCGGTTTTACTGGGGAACGCTGTATAACTCAAACAGTGATATTGAGTGGCTCAATCCGGCAGAATGTAAGGATGTCGGGATCCCGTTGGGCAATCTTCGAGACATCATTCTTGAAAAATTCAACATTCCGAATGCTGACAGCCTCGAAGGGGCAGCCATCATCTTTGACGGCCACTGTCGTTGGAATAAAGACAAGACAAAAAAGATAATCACGATAAACGACAGTGAGCGCTTATTCATTTCTTTAGACGATTGAAGGCGTGGGCACCAGGTCAAAATTATTAATCACAATGTTTCAAATAACTGACAACGCGCAAGCGAACCTTCCGGCTTAAAGAGAGCGTGGTGTTTGTTGAGCAGATGACCCCCTGCAGGAGAAGGACACGAAAGCCTGACCTGTCGGACAGCGCCTTCGAGCAAGCGGGGTAAGGATTATTCTGTCAGTTAGTTAATGCTAATGTACGCATACATTAGCATTAACTAAGGTGCAGGCAATGACTGAATATTTTACAGAAACAGTTCGGCAGGCGCAGAGTTATTTCAACCACTATCATCGCTACCCAATTGAACGCCTGGAAGCTGATTACCAGGATGAAATCCGCAAATTCAGCAATGACTCCTGGGAAGCCCCACAGCGGGCGGCACGCCTCAGCGCCGCCGTGAAAAATTATAAGACGTCACAGATGCTGAGTTTTATCTTCGAAATAGGGATAGACCACGCTCTGGATCTGACGCCGCTCGTTGTTAAGCGTTTGTGCCAAAATCTGTTCGGCCGGAAAGGCAGTCAGGCGATCATCGTCGATGTTTTTGGGAGTAAGCAGCGGATTCATCGCAGTATTCACAGTTCACCGGAGTTCACAGATGAACTTACAGAGCGATACCGTCGCAGGGCCGATCGTTACTGGAAGTCCACTCTGACTGACATCGAGCGAGTGAAGCTCCGGTACCGGAAAAAGGTCAACAAAGCTAACGCTAAAGTGTAGTGGTCAACAAAAACTGGCCACCACTTTAGAGTTTTCCCAGTATCGATTTTCCGATTCGTTGGGGGGTAACCCGCCGTTATATTCATGCGGCCTGAGCGCGCTGTAATACCCAACGA
>Ga0160455_100116_pt1 | contig 111164 bp, 99 predicted proteins | sample HID1972I_E6MG_FD_108206 | JGI IMG/M metagenome (GOLD analysis project Ga0160455, IMG submission 108206) | Enriched pill bug-associated microbial communities from UW Madison campus, WI, USA - HID1972I_E6 MG | ecosystem: Host-associated > Arthropoda: Insects > Digestive system > Unclassified ... | reverse complement strand
CGCCTCGAGTTTTTTTGACAGCACCAGCAGGGCCGTCGTCTCAGCGAGCGCCTTGTCCTTTCGCCTCACGTCTCGTTCCAGCTCCTTGATGCGCTTCTTGGCGTCACGGCGCTGCTGCGGTGTAATGCCGGCGCGCGACTGGCTGTCAGGATGAATCGGTGCTCTTTCTGAAATTTCCACTTGTCGGACTTGTATCGAGCCAACTCGATCGGCGGAGGACTCATTATCACGACTCCGCCCGATGCTTGCACCGCCTCGCGATAGACGGCTGAAACATCGGGAACGTAGACAACTTCTTTTCCGAACGTCGTTCTGCAGAAGTACGCAGGATTCAGCCAGTACCCGTCTCCGAACATTTCAGCCAGGGTGAACGGCGCTTCTACCCGGTCAAACTGCCACTTGGCAGTCGTCCCTGGTATCTGAATCACACCATCGAGCACAGTCCAGACGAATGGATCGTCGCGCAATGAGATTCGCACACCGGCCATCCGGTCGCCGTACATCGCCCACTGGGCAATCTCTTCTTCATCGTTCTTGACCCAGCAGCTCGCGAACATTTGAGTTCCGAAGCTCACGCCTGCGTGCGCCTGCGCTTCAAGCGCATCGTCAAAAGTATCGAAGCGAGAGAACCGAATCTTCGAACTTTTCAGAATACAGGCAAGCGTTGGTACACTCGTATAGTGATGAATCATCAGATCTCGTTCCGATTCATTGCTGCCGGCCGCCCTCGTTCTTCGCACTAAGTCGCGCACTACACGGTGAGAAATCCACTCGCTCCGCGCCGAATTCCAATAGATCTGCTTCGCGATTGGGGCATATACGCGATGCACAGCGTTGAGAGGATTCCGCTGGGAGATCAGCGGCGACAATCAGAAGTCAGTCTTCGATTTGGTCCGGCGGTACGAGCACTACTCGCCCATCACGCCACTCTGCGATCGGATTGCCTGCGCGCTTGTGATCGCGAACGGCCTCTTCAACAGCACGTCCAGCTTCATCAACAACACGATCGAGCAGTTCTTCTTCTGCCTGAGCGACCGCTTCGAATTCAGTCTTCGTCGGAGTTTTCTTTACCATACCTTGTACGCAGTGCATGCCACTCGTTGGCGTCCAAAATCCTGACCGGACGGTCCATGACACGCCTCGCAATGAGTCGTGGTCGTCGTCGGATCGAATTGTCCAACATCACCCACGAATCGGCAAACGTGCTGTATAGACCGAAGAAATTCGCGAGGCTTCGGTCATAACGACGTCGAACAACGCTCTCCGGAACTGCGTGACCGCCCCGCCGCACGCGTTCAGCGACCCTCGCTATGGCAAGCTCGACTGTCGGAAGCCACAGATAGACGAGGTGGAAGGTGTAGCCATCGGCCCGCAGATGCTTGAGCCAAGGTGCAAACGATTTGCTGGCAAGCGTTGTCTCGAACGCGAAGTCGCGGCGGTCGCGCGCAAGCTCGCGTACGCGATCGAGCATGAGACGGCCTGCTGCAATCGCCACCGTCTCCGGCGAAAATGCTGAGAGTCCGGCCGCTATCGTGTCGGCGTTTACAAAGGCATCTACCTGCCATACACGCCGTAATACAGCAGGCGCGGTCGTGGACTTTCCTGCACCGTTTGGACCTGCGATGACCACAACCTTTGGCATGTCGAAATGGAAACATCCGGCGAGGACGAATACAAGCCGCTAGGTTCAGCCCTTCGAGAATCATCTTGCCGACCTGACGATCTACGTTCGTTTGCTGCATGACTCTGCGGTGGAAGCAGCACGGCGACAGTGAGTGGTAGAGATTCGGTGCCGGTCGAGGACGATTCCACGGTGGACTGAATCGGCGAGCCTCGCTGGCTCAGTGCGTGCGATCCGAGCGGACCACGTTGCAGTACCAGACCCACATGGTGTGCGTATACGCCATCAGTTGCCTTGGCGTCATCAGCTCGAAGCCGGGCACGTCCTCGAACAGCAGCAGTGCTGTGTCCGTGAACTGCTTCCAGTCCAGCGTCGACCCGAACTCATCGAGGATGACCAGAGCGAGCCTTTGATTTGCTCGTCGGTGAGCGACGTGAGGGTTTCGTTATCGGTGGGTTCCATTGGACTCCCACCATCCGATGGAATCGAATGAAAGACTGCTATCCGCTACAGATGACCGTTCAGGCGCTCCTCGCACTCCCGGCTTCAGCGCCGCGTCGCTTGCGCCACCGCGCGTTCCCCGCGGCACCAGCACTCGCCGAGCCGCGAAACTCGACATCTAGGGAAGCACCTGCACCGAGGCGGATCGCCTGCTTTTCAACCGCCTCGATCCGCGATTGCAGCCGCCTGAAATAAGCCGTCGCTCGCCACGCAACTTGCGCGAACCAGGCATTGACGAACACAGCGGCAGCACCCAGGGCCCCTAGCGCCCACTCATGGTCCCTCAAGCACACCGCCGCAACCAGCAGCACGATATTCGCCAGCAGAGCCAACGCCCAATCGATGCCCACCCAGAACGGGTTCGCCCACGACCCCCGCGAACGACCACGCGAGCTGCCGAGCTCGATGACGCGCTCTACGAAATTCTGCAGAGAGTCATTTGCCCGGCGATCGGAGCGGGAAAAACAGATTGCGAACTCATACTGAACGTCGTCCATGAACGCGTTCAGACGGCGCAAGGCGTGAAAACCCTCGAACACCGCCGGACGTCCCTTCGGCTCGCCCAGGATGAAGTCCTTGAAGCGATGTTCGTCGTAGGGCACGCCAGCAGTTGCGCGGTGCTTCTCGAATAGCGCCACGACTCGCTTGCGCGCCAACGCGGCATCCATGGCCCCACGGCGACCGCCGTCGATGAGAGCTGCATCCGGTGTGTACGCGGTCAAGGAATCAACCGTCATATCTCACTCCGCCCGAGGCCAGGCATGACGACGACGTGCATGAACTGACATCGTAGGGCGGTCGCACCGGGCAATCTGTCGCGTTTTTGTAAAAGGGCTGCCCGCGACGTACGTTTCCGTTACAAATTCGGAATGCTGACAGGCGACTCACTCCTTGCGGAGTTGCGCATTCAGGAACTTCTCCAGCTCCTTCAGCATCTGCACCCGCGTCGCCGACTGCGACAGCCAGTGATTCTCACCGGCCAGCGCGACGTACGTCACCGGTTTCTTCAGCTTTTCCAGCTCGCCAGCCATCTCGCGGGATTGCGACTCCGGCACGACCGTGTCGTTCGCCGCGTGCATCACGCGCCGTTATTGCGGCCTTCCCGGGCCCCTTGAGTGAGTGGTAGAGATTCGATGCTGGTCGAACACGATTCCTTGCTGGATTGAATCGACGCAGCCAGAGGATCGATACGAACTGTTCGATGCAATGGCCGTGCGACACACGACTCACATGCCGTGCGTGTACGCAATGAGTTGCTTTGGTGTCATCAGCTCGAAGCCGGGCACGTCCTCTTCTGCTCCGTCACCCCATAGAGCGAGCATTCATAGCTGGTGGGTATCGCCGCCATGTCGCCAGACTCCGGATCGGGTTTGGGTATAGGTCGCCAGAGCCCTGGCTGTATCAAGCGCTGGACGATGGGGACAAGAGGTCTTATCGTGCCCGACTCTCTCAGTTCAGAAACCTGAGCCGCCTCAACAACGGCATTCTGACGAGCAGCTCGCGCAAAGGTGTGATCGCGCGTTCCAATGCGCACTCCACCTTCGCGCAGTAGGGTGTGTAGCAACCCCACCCGATGCTGAGCAGCGCTACGAACAGGCCGCCGACAAAATCGTCCGAGCCCCAGTGCGCCCCGGCTACGAGCCGGGGCAGCAGCAGAATGGCGGTCACGCCCCACACCACCAGCAGTCTCCATCCCCGAGCGAACAGGCTCAGCAGCAGTGCCCACACCAGTGCGATGGAGGCATGGTCTCCGGGGAAACTCGTGACCGACGAATCCTTCACCGGAATCACCCAGTCGGGAAACAGCTCGGACAAACGGACCGATCCTGGCACCGTCAGGGATGGGCTCGCCCTGGACATCTCCAGAGGCTTCACGATCCCGTAGTCGAACGTCACGCGTAGCGCCAGTGCGAGCAACAGCAGCGCCACGAACGTCAGCAGCGCCGCCCTCACCTTCGCCGTTGGAAAAATAAAGCCGGAGCGGATCACGAACGGCAACATGAGCAGGCCGCTCGCGATGTCCATGGGCCGCAGATTCAGGAAGGCCCACAGGCGCGCCCACGGCTTCGCATCGGCGAGACGCAGATTGAGGTCTACGAACAGCGCATCGTCGAACAGGTCCCACAGCAGCCGCGTGGGCTCCCATACCCAGCTCATGAGCAGCAGACCGGCCAGCAGGTTCCACGTGATCAGGCCCCTCACTCGCCACTGTGAAGGAAAGGTGGTGGCCGAGCTCTTCGAAGTATCCGGCATCAAACTCCTCGCGCGGGAAAACAGCTTGGATTCACGACCCGAAGCAATCGCCGTTCCGATGACGTCTGCTCACTCGAGCCCTGTGGTAGCGAGCGATTGTTCCGTGAACAATGGGTCGGCCATAGTCGTCCATCGATAGATTGACTCTGTGGGAACGCTGGTGCCCGCGAGGGCTCCCGACGGTCTCTTGCCGGCACTGCGGACGGCGCCCGGCAGCAGTCCTGGGTCAGGGACAACTATCCGTTCTGCGGCAGCCAGGACGGAAAGCTCCAACGAGCGCGGGCTGGGATGCCCAGCAGGAGGAATCTGATGAGGTTGGCCAATATTCTGAGTGTCGTACTGGTAGCCGCGGCATCGCAGGTGCAGGCGGCTCCGCTCCGCGATGAATTCAAGGTGCGGTCCGAGCCCGGCGTCGAGATCTTCGTGCGAGAGGTGGCACGCCGGGATACAGAGTCGGCCAAGGTTCCGATCATCCTTTTGCACGGCGCGCGCGTGCCGGGCGTTGCTTCATTCGATCTTCCGGTCGAGCGCGGTTCGCTCGCGGCCGATCTGGCGGAGGCGGGGCACCGCACGTTCATCATGGACGTGCGCGGCTACGGCGGCTCGACACGTCCGCAGAAGATGAGCCACCCGCCAGGCCCCGAACCGCTCGTGAAGTCCCATGAGGTCGTTCGCGATATCGGAGCCGTCGCGGCGGCAGTGCGCGCACGGACCGGAGCCACGCGCGTGGCAATGCTCGGGTGGGCCACGGGTGGCCACTGGGCTGGCATGTACGCAAGTCTCCATCCCGAAGAGATCAGTCACCTCGTCATTCTGAATTCACTCTATGGCGGCAGCGATCGTCACGCGATGCTCGGGCACGGCACATCCAATGAATTACCGGGGCACCCCGGGCGCTTCAATGCCGCCGAGACGCGCGGCTATCGATACAACACGGCAGCATCGCTCATCAGCCAGTGGGACAGGTCGATTCCGCTCGAGAACAAGGCTCAATGGCGCGACCCGCGTGTGGTCGAGGCCTATCAGCGCGCAGCGCTCGCAAGCGATCCGACCTCGGCACAGCGTGATCCGCCTTCGTTCCGCGCGCCGAGCGGTGCGATGGAGGACTCTTACTATCTGGCCATCGGCCGGCAGTTGTGGGATGCGGCGTCCATCACGTCACACGTACTGATCGTGCGCTCGGAGAACGATTTCTGGAGTCGCCCGGAGGATGTCGCGACACTGCGCGAACATCTGGTTCGCGCAGCGGACGTGAAAGTGCTGAATCTGCCGGCGGCGACGCACTTCGTGCATCTCGACAGGGCGGAGCGAGGGCGTGCCACGCTTCTTGCGGAGGTGAAATCCTTCCTCGCCCGAGTCGACAGATGATTGGGTCGCATCGCAACTGGTCACGACGGCTCGGTTGGCGGAAGCCGGGACGGAAACCTCTGACGAGTACGGGCGCGCCGACGGGCAGGATCTGTCAGGCAGCGGCTTCGGCCGAACCCTACGCGGCCGGAGGCCTCGTCCAGGCCAGGCCTGGTCGGCGGAAGCTCGCGGAGCGATCTCCTGCTCCGCCGGCCGAGCTGCCCCGCGCGTCCATCAAGCGGCGTCGCAGCCACCGGTCCGGCGCACTCCGCCTGCCCTTTTTCGCCGGATTTGCGAGCCGATCGCCCCCCGAGCACTGGTTACCGTTACTGGCCCGCGCCGCTGCCGGTATACTTCGCGGCCGAAAATCCAAGCCCCCTCCCCGAGCAGCATCGTGAGCAAGCAGGACACCCACTTTTTCAATGTTTTCAGTCTCGTGATCGGCCTTCTCGTGGCCATCGCCATCGTGCTCTTCGCACTGGCCCGCATCGTCGCCGGCCACACGCAGGAAAAGCAGGTGCTCGTGGATGCGGAGTACGTCAAGGGCGTGGAGGCCCGCCTGGCCCCTCCGGCACGCGTCGCCGTTGCCGGGCAGGACAACGCCGCGCTCGCCATCGCCCCGACCAGCGCCGCAGGCACCGCGGCCGGTCCGGCAGCCCCGACCAATGGCGACGAGCTGTACGAGCAGGCCTGCAAGGCCTGTCACGGCGCGGGCATCGGTGGCGCGCCGAAGGTGGGCGACAAGGCGGCATGGGCGCCGCGCATCGCCAAGGGCAAGGCCATCCTCTATGACCATGCCATCCACGGCTTTACGGGCACGACCGGGATGATGCCCGCCAAGGGTGGCCGCGTGGACGTGTCGGACGACCTCGTCAAAGAGGCCGTCGACCACATGGTCGCCCTCGAGCAGTAAGAGACTTTCTTCCCGGGCGCGGGCGCTGCGAGCCGCCCGCGCCCCTCTTTCCTGGAAAGCCGCCTCCCGGCTTTCCGCCCGGTTCTCCTTTCCTTCCGCTTCCACGCCCTCCGCCGTTTACCGGCGGCCCGCCGCAATTGGCCGGCAAGGGCTGGCCAGCCCCGAGCGCCCCCCGTACCTTCGCTGCCATCGTTTCGGGGGTCTGGCGCATCCGTGCAGGGATGTGCGGCTCCCGAGGGACAGGAGACTCGCATGACGTTCGAATCCCGGGCGCGGGATCGCAGATCCCCGCGCAGCACTGCCGGCGCCGTGATCGCCGGAGCGCTCATTGCCATCTTTGGCCTGACGCTGCTCGCGAACAACCTGGGCTTCGGCGACCTGCGCAACACGCTGCGGCACTTCTGGCCGTTCGCGCTCGTCACCCTCGGGGTCGCGACCCTGTTCCAGCAACGTCAGCAGTTCTGGGGTCTCGTCATGATCGTCGGTGGCCTGTGGGCGTATGCCGCCCAGCGCAACTGGATCGAAGCGTCCTTCTGGGCGGTGTTCGGACCCACGCTCCTCGTCCTCCTCGGCGGCGCGGTCGTGTGGCGAGCATTCATGCACCCGCAGCCCGAGTCCGAATCGAATGCGTTCATCCACACGTTTGCCGTCATGTCGGGCACGGAGCACAAGCCCTCGGCCATACCCTTCCAGGGGGCGGACCTCAGCGCCGTCATGGGCAGCGTGAAGCTCGACCTCACCGGCGCGCAGCTCGAGGGCGACACGGCCATCATCGATGTCTTCACGATCATGGGCGGCATCGAGATCTTCGTGCCCCGGGACTGGGACGTCACGCTCAAGGTCGTGTCCGTGATGGGCGCGAGCGTGGACAAGCGGCGGCCCGCGACGCTGCCCGTCTCGAAGACCGTCGTGGTGCGCGGCTTCGCTTTCATGGGCGGCATCGAAATCAAAGACTGATCGCCGCGGGGAGGGGGACCTGATGCATCCGATCATCGCTCGTCGCGACCGGCTGCTGCTGTACCTGGCGGTATGGCTGGCGTTCGGCCTGCTGCTGGCGGCGGTCATCGCGTTCCGGGGCGATATGTCTTTCGCCTGGTCCGTGGTCTATGCCGTGCCGCTCGCAGTGCTGCTCGGGCTGCAATCGCTCTCCTCCTGGTATCTCGTGCAGGTGCTGCCGCCACAACAGACGCCGCTCGCGCGGCTCGCGGGCACCTGGGTGGGCGCCGGCTTCGCGTTACTGGCGATCTGGATCGCCGCGGCGCTCGGCTGGGAATGGCTGCTGACCACGCTGACCGGCACGACCGTTCTCGATACGGACGCGGCGACCGGGCTGACGTGGCTTCTGCTCTTCGCGGGCGCCATCGGGCTGCTCGTGGCGGTGCTCGGCCACTACATGCTCGCCGCCTTCGAGCACACGATGCAGGCGGAGCGCCGTGCGCTCGAGCTACGCGTGCTGGCCCGTGAATCCGAGTTGCGCTCGTTGCGTGGGCAGCTCGACCCGCATTTCCTCTTCAACAGCCTGAACTCCGTGGCGGCGCTCATCGGCACCGATGCGCAAGCCGCGCGGCGCATGTGCTTTCTCATGGCCGGCTTCTTCCGCAAGAGCCTGGAGGTGGGCGGGCAGCAGTCGATCGCGCTCACCGACGAGATTGCGCTCGCCGAAACATTTCTCGCCATCGAAGAGGTGCGCTTCGGCGACCGCCTGCGCAAGCAGTTCGAGGTTTCCGACGACGTGCGTGCGCTCGCGGTGCCGCCGCTGGTGCTGCAGCCGCTCGTCGAGAACGCCGTGCATCACGGCGTCGCCCATCTGATCGAAGGCGGTTCCATCACCGTGCGGGCCCGCAAGCGTGATGGGCTGCTAGAGCTCGCGGTGGAGAACCCCTGTGACCCCGAACGCCCACCGTCCCGGGGCGCGGGCGTCGGCCTCGCGAACGTCCGCTCGCGCATCAACGCGCTCTTTGGCAATCGCGCGAGCGTCGACGTGAACGCGGACTCCACGAGCTTCCGCGTATCGATCGTCCTGCCGGCATCTGCGTTGGCGGAGGTCACTCGTTGCGCATCCTGATCGTCGACGATGAATCGCTCGCCCGCGCGTTTCTCGCGGAGCAGCTCTCCGCCATTGCCGGTGCGGAACTGATCGGCGAGGCCGCCAACGGCTTCGAGGCGGTGAAGCTTGCCGAGGCGCTCTCGCCCGACCTGCTGCTGCTCGATGTGCAGATGCCCAAGCTTTCGGGCTTCGAAGTGCTGGAGCTGCTCGGCGCGCGCGCGCCGGCCGTGGTGTTCATCACGGCGCACGACGAGTTCGCGCTCCGCGCCTTCGAAGTGCATGCGGTCGACTACCTGTTGAAGCCGGTCGAGCCGGCCCGGCTCGCCGGCGCGCTGGCCCGGGCGGCGGAGCGCCTCCAGAGCCGCGCCCCTCCCCCGGCGCCCCACGCTCTGGCGGCCTCCGCCCGCCCTCCCGGCCGCGCCCTCGAGCGCGTGCTCATCCGGGAAGACGGGCGCGTTCACGTCCTGCCCGTGGAGCGGATCGACTTTGTCGAAGCGCAGGACGATTATCTATCCTTCGTCGCGGGGGGAAAGCGCCAGCGCAAGCAGCAGACGATGGCGGAAATCGAAGCGCAGCTCGACCGGGCGCGTTTCGTACGCATACACCGTTCGTATCTGCTCAACGTAGAGCGGCTCGCCCGCATCGAGCCGTACGCCAAAGACAGCTGGCTCGCCATTCTGACCGACGGCAGCAGGCTTCCGGTTTCGCGTTCGGGGTACTCGCGACTCAAGGAGATCATCGGCTGATGGATGACAAGAACGCACTGCTCAATCAGCTACGCATCGATCGCACCACCGACGTGAGCGACGGCAGCACCCGCCGCTGGGTGCTCCTGGGCAGCAGCGTCGTGCTGGTGCTGGCACTCGGAATCGGGGGCTGGTGGTTTTTCACGCGCCCGAGCGGCATCGCCGTGCAGGCAGCCGTCGCCCGCGAAGTGAAGAGTGGCGGAGCTTCCGGCGGCGCTTCCGTCGGGGCATCCATGCTCGACGCGTCGGGGTACGTGGTGGCGCGCCGTTCAGCAACCGTCGCGTCGAAGACGATCGGCCGGGTCGTGGAAGTCATGATCGAGGAAGGCCAGCGCGTCGAGCCGGGCCAGGTGATCGCGAAGCTCGACGACTCCAACGCGAAAGCGGCGCTCGACCAGGCCCGCGCGCAGCTGCACCAGGCAGAGGCGAACCTGGCCGCGGCGAAGATCGCCCTGGAAGATGCCAGGCCCATCTTCGCCCGCAATGAACAGCAGATGGAAAAGGGCGTCATCAGCGCGCAGACGTTCGACAGCGCAAAGGCAACGTACAACGCGGCACAGGCGGACTACGACGTCCGCACCCGCGGCGTTGCAGTAGCCCGGGCGACCCTGGCCGTGGCCGAACGGAACCTCGACGACACCGTCGTGCGCGCCCCGTTCGGCGGCGTCATCACGGTGAAGGCCGCGCAGGCCGGCGAAATCGTGTCGCCGCAGTCCGCGGGCGGCTTCACGCGCACCGGCATCGGAACCATCGTCGACATGGAGTCGCTCGAGGTGGAAGTCGACGTCAGCGAGAACTTCATCAATCGCGTGCGTCCCGGGCAGCCGGCCACCATCAAGCTGAACGCCTACCCGGACTGGGAGATTCCCGCCGAAGTCATCGCGGTGATCCCGACGGCGGACCGGTCCAAGGCGACCGTGAAGGTTCGCGTGGGCTTCAAGGAACGCGACACACGCGTGCTTCCCGAAATGGGCGCGCGCGTGTCATTCCTCAGCGCGCCCACCGAGCTGGAATCCGGTTCCGCGGCGCCGGCAATCGCCGTGCTGGTGCCCGCGGACGCTGTGCAGGTGAATGGCGCCAACGGCACGGTCTTCATCATCAACGACGGCACCGTCGAGCGGCGCGTGGTGCGCCTGGGCAGCCGCAGTGCCGAAGGGCAGCTCGTGCTGTCGGGCCTCACGGCGGGCTCCCGGGTCGTCGTGGGCAATCTGGGCGCGCTGAGCGACGGCGCGAAGGTTCATGTCGATCCACAAGCAGCAGGCCAGCAAGGAGAAGGTTCATGACGACGCTCGTCTCCGTGAAGAACGTGGTGAAACGCTACACCCGCGGCAAGCAGAAGGTGGAAGTGCTGCACCGGCTGAATCTCGACATCGCCGCGGGCGAGTTCCTCGCGCTCATGGGCCCGTCGGGCTCGGGCAAGACGACGCTGCTGAACCTCATCGGCGGGCTCGACAGGCCGGATGAAGGCGAGATCGTCGTGTCCGGGGAGAACATCGACAAGCTCTCGAACCGGCAGCTCGCCAAGTGGCGCGCGCGGAACGTGGGATTCGTCTTCCAGTTCTACAATCTCATGCCGATGCTGAGCGCCGAGCGCAACGTCGAGCTGCCGCTGCTCCTCACCAATCTTTCGCGCGCCCGGCGGAAGCAGAACGTGCAGGCGGCGCTGCAGCTCGTCGGCCTGGCGGATCGCGCCGCGCACAAGCCCTCCGAGCTTTCGGGCGGCCAGCAGCAACGTGTCGCCATCGCTCGCGCGCTCGTCGCGGACCCGAGCCTGCTCGTATGCGACGAGCCCACGGGCGACCTCGACCGGGCAACCGCCGAGGAGATACTGGATCTCATGCGCACGCTCAATCGCCAGCAGAACAAGACCATCATCATGGTCACGCACGACCCCAAGGCGGCAGAGTACGCATCCCGGCAGGTGCACCTCGACAAAGGGCAGCTCATCGAGGCAGAGGCGAGGTCAGCCGCATGAAGTACTTCCCCCTGCTGTGGGCGGGACTGTGGCGCAAACGGACCCGCACGGTATTCACCATCCTGTCGGTCATCGTGGCGTTTCTGCTCTTCGGCCTGCTGCAGGGGGTTGATTCCTGGCTTTCGAACGCCATCGCCGACGCGCGCGTGAATCGCCTCTACACGGTGAGCCGCATCAGCTACATCGAGCCGCTGCCGGAGGCCTATCTCACACGCATCGAAGGCGTCGCCGGGGTGAGCCGCGTGGCGTACTTCAACTGGTTCGGCCCGTATTACCAGGACCCGAAGAGCCCCATCACGTCCTACGCCATCGACCCGGACCGGACCTTCGCGGTGTTCCCCGACTGGAAAGTGCCGCCCGACCAGCTCGAAACCATGAAGCGCACGCGCAATGGAGCGCTCGTCGGCGCAACGCTCGCGCGCCGTCATGGATGGAAGATCGGCGACCGCGTCCCGCTCAACGCGCCACTCTGGCCGAAGCAGGATGGCTCGACGGCCTACGACTTCGACATCGTCGGCCTCTTCACCGCCCCCGAGCAGCCGACGAACGAGAACATTTTTCTCATCAACTACACCTACTTCGAAGAGTCGCGCACCGTCGGCAAGGGCTATGTCGGCTGGTACACCTTCAGCATCGACAACCCCGCTCGCTCGTCCGCAATCGCGCGCGAGGTGGATGCGCTCTTCGCCAACTCCCCCAACGAGACGAAGACCCAGAACGAGAAGGAGTTTGCGCAGGCGCAGATCAAGCAGATCGGCGACATCGGTTTCATGGTGAATGCCATCGTCGGAGCGGTGTTGTTCACGCTGCTGTTTCTCACCGGCAACACGATGATGCAGTCCGTGCGCGAGCGCATCCCGGAGCTGGCGGTGCTGAAGACCGTTGGGTTCACGGATGCCGCGGTCACCACGCTCGTGCTCGTTGAATCGATCCTGCTGTGCGTCGTCGCAGCGCTCGTGGGGCTCGGTCTCGCGGCCCTGATATTCCCGCTGGCACGCACCCTGGTGGGTGACGTCGCCCTGCCGGCCGGCGTCTTCGTTGGCGGCATCCTCGCGGCCGTCGCGCTCGCGCTGCTGAGCGGGCTGCCGCCAGCATGGCGCGCCAATCGCCTGAGCGTGGTCGATGCGCTCGCGGGGCGCTGAGGGGCCCCGCCAATGAGCACACTGAGCCAGATCACCTCGATCTCCGCCATGAACCTGCGCAGCGTGCCGCAGCGGCTTGGTACGTCGCTGGTCATCGTCATTGGTATCGCAGGCGTGGTGGCGGTGCTGCTGTCCGTGCTGGCAATGGCAACCGGCATCATGAAGACGATCGCGAACACCGGCAGCCCGACGCGCGCCATCGTGCTGCGCGCGGGCTCCGCCGCAGAGGTGGGCAGCTCCATCACACGCGATCAGGCCATCACGATTCTGGACGCGCCAGGTGTCCTGCGGAACGCTGCCGGCAAGCCCATCGCGTCTGCCGAAACCCTTACGCTCGTCGATACGCCGACGAGCGACGGCGAGTCGTGGGCGAACGTCACTGTACGCGGCGTGGGCGCCGGCGTGCTGGAGCTGCGCCCGGAAACCCGCATCGTCCAGGGCCGCATGTTCAAGCCGGCCGTGCACGAGCTCATCGTCGGGTCCAAGGCGCACTCGCAGTTCAAGGCACTCGATATCGGCCAGCGCATCAAGTTCGCGAATGGTGAGTGGGAAGTCGTAGGGGTGTTCGAGAGCGCCGGTGACCGGCACGAGTCGGAGATCTATGGGGACGCGGAGACGCTGATGTCCGCCGTCCAGCGCAACACCTACCAGCCCGTCACCGTTCAGCTCGAATCCGCCGAGAGCTTCGAGACGTTCAAGACGGCCCTGACCACGAACCCCACGCTCACGGTCGACGTGAAGCGCGAGTCCGATTTCTTTGCGGAAGAGTCGCGGCCCATCACGCGAGTGTTGTCCGTGGTGGCTTACGTGGTGGGGGGCATCATGGCGATCGGCGCGCTGTTCGGCGCGCTCAACACCATGTACTCCGCCGTCAGCGCCCGCGCGCGGGAGATCGCAACGCTTCGCGCGCTTGGGTTCGGCTCCGCAGCCGTCGTCATTTCCGTGTTCGTGGAGGCGCTGGCCCTCTCGCTGATCGGCGGCGCGCTGGGCTGTCTCGCCGCGTGGGCATTCTTCGATGGCAACGTCGTCAGCTCGAGCGCGGGCGGGCTGTCGCAGATCGTGTTCGCGCTCACGCTCACGCCGGGCCTGATCGCGCTGGGGGTAGTGTGGGCGTGCGCCATCGGGCTGATTGGCGGGCTGTTCCCCGCTGTGCGCGCGGCACGGCTGCCCGTGGCCACAGCGCTGCGGGCAGTGTGACTTCGCGCCATGCGGGCACGGAACGCGCACCGCTCTTGTTTTCCTTCATACGGGGTCGAGCGCGCGCCTGAGCTGCAGAGCTTCCGCCATGTGAGGTGCGCGAATCACTTCGCTCACCTCGAGATCCGCAATTGTGCGAGCCACGCGCAGCATGTGGTGATACGAGCGCGCGGACATGCCCAGCCGAGCCTGGCTCTGCCAGAAGAGCCGCTCCGCGGCGGGCTCCAGACGGCAGACGTGTCGGAGCTCCCTCGCCGGCACCCTCGCGTTGAGCTGCCCGCTGCGGGCGAGCGCCAGCTCACGTGCGGCCTGGACTCTCACCGCGGATTGCGCAGTCGAGTCGCCGCTCGGCAAGTCATGCATCAGCTCATCGTGACGGAGCGCCGGCACCGTGATTCGCAGGTCGATGCGGTCCAGCAGCGGGCCTGAGACGCGCGCACGGTACTGCGCGATTTTCCCTGGCGTGCACTCGCAGCGCTCGCTTGCATCGCCGCGGTAACCGCAAGGGCACGGGTTCATCGCCACGACCAGCTGGAACCGGGCCGGATACTCCGCCTTCATAGCGACACGGGAGACGGCAACCACGCCGGTCTCCAGCGGCTCGCGCAGCGCCTCGAGCGTTCGACGGTCGAACTCCGGCAGCTCATCCAGGAAGAGCACGCCCCGATGCGCCAGGCTGATCTCACCCGGCGCCGCGTGCGGCCCGCCACCGACGATGGCGTGTGTCGAAGACGTGTGGTGCGGGGCGCGGAAAGGGCGGCGACCAAAGGTGCGCTCATCGAACCCTGTTGTGCTCGCGGACGCGATGGTGGCTACCTCCAACGCCTCCGCGCCGCTCAGCTGAGGCAGAAGACCTGGCAGCCTCTGCGCCAGCATGCTCTTGCCGGAGCCGGGCGGCCCCACCATGAGCAGGCTGTGGCTGCCTGCCGCCGCTATGGTGAGAGCACGCTTCGCCTGCAGCTGGCCGCGGATGTCGAGCAGATCCAGCGGTGCACAAGTGTCGTCCGACACCACGGTATGTGCGCTCGACGAGGAGGCCCCGGGCAGCGGCTTTTCCCCTTTGACGTGCTGACACACTTCGAGCAGATGCCCCGCTGCGCGCACCCCCGACCGGTGAGCGATGCTTGCTTCTGCTGCGTTAGCGGCGGGCACGATCAGCTGATGACCGTCACACGCGGCTTGTGCTGCCGCAAGCAGCAAACCTTTCACCGGCTTGAGCTCGCCACTCAACGCCAGCTCACCGTAGAACTCGCAGCGTGCCAGGCCATTGCCATCGCCCGACGCATCCTGCGGCAGCTTGAGTTGCTCCGACGCGAGCAGCACACCGAGTGCGATGGGTAAGTCGAAGCGGCCGCCTTCCTTCGGCACATCCGCAGGCGCGAGATTCACCGTGATGCGGCCCGCAGGGAACTCGAAGTGAGAATTGAGCAGGGCGGCACGCACGCGCTCTTTGCTTTCCTTCACTGCGGTTGCCGCCAGCCCAACGATGGAGAACGACGGCAACCCGCTGCCGAGGTGGACCTCCACATGCACCAGCGGCGCATTCAAACCCAACTGCGCGCGGCTCGTGACCCTGGCGACGGCTGGCATGTTTCCCTTACGTTCGGTTCGGACGCGCGCCTCATGGGCACGCCGGAAAGCTGCGCGAACGTAATGAAGAACGCAGTGGGCGCGCCGCTCGAATTAGTGACGCGAACGACGAGAAATGCGCGAGCAGAGCGGATGACGCTGCAGCGGCCGCCCGGCCTTCCACGCGCGAACGATGCGCGGGTCAGCGTGCTCGCACCAGAGTCTGTTCGAACTAGTGAGGGCTGCAGCGTACCCGGCCAAGGTCACGCTCGTCTTGCCGGCGGCAGCGAAATCCGCGGTCCGAAGAAGCGCCGGGCCGCAGGCGGCTTCCTCCAATGAGGTCAGTTGCCGGTCGACTCCGCGCTCACCGAGCTCGCGGCCGCCTGCGCTTCCAGCGATTTGACTTTTTCTTCGAGGGCTTCGAGGCGGGCGCGGGTGCGTTCGAGCACTTTCATCTGGGTGTCGAATTCGTCGCGGTTGACGAGGTCGAGCTTGCCGAGGCTCGAGCGCAGCACCGCGCGGAAGTTGGCCTCGAGGTCCTGCTGCATGCTGCGGAAGGCCGGCGGAACGCTCTCGAACAGCCGGCGGGCGATCTCATCGATACGGAATTGCTCCATGACGTTTCACCTCTCTCCAGGAACGTGCCCTGATATGACGCAGATGCACCGCGGCCAGCTCCAAAACAGTGCGCGGACGCAACCTCGACACGCGCAAGCCATGGAAAGTTCTGTGGAAATAGCCGTGGCACAGAAACTGCACTTTGCCTGCGCGCTTCACAAGCATACGCACGCAAGGTGCGCGCGTCTGCCGATGTTTCGCGGCGCACATCGCTCGAAAAAGCAGATTACGAAAATCGCACAGCCCTCCGGGAGAGACCATGCGCACTGCCAGAAAGAAAACGACCTCACAGTTGCTCAGCCTGATGACAGGTGCCGCGCTCGCGGCACTGGGCCCCACCCTGGCCATGGCACAAGACGCGGCCCCCGTCCCGGACAAGGGCGACACCGCGTGGATGTTCACCGCCACCATCATCGTGCTGTTCATGTCCATACCCGGCCTAGCGCTGTTCTACGGCGGCCTCGTCCGCTCGAAGAACATGCTGTCGGTGCTGATGCAGGTGTTCGTCGGCTTCTCGATGATCTCCATCCTCTGGTGCCTCTACGGCTACTCGCTGGCGTTCACCGAGGGGAACGCGTTCTTCGGCGGATTCGACCGGGCCTTCATGAGCGGCCTGTTCGACTCGTCCACCGGCGAATTCGCGCTCGGCGCGACGTTCAGCAAAGACACGCCGATGTACGAGATCATCTTCGTGGCGTTCCAGGCCACGTTCGCCGCCATCACGAGCTGCCTCATCATCGGCTCGCTGGTGGAGCGGGTGAAGTTCTCGGGCATCCTCCTGTTCCTCGTCATCTGGTTCACCTTCGCCTACATTCCCGCCGCGCACATGGTCTGGTACTGGGCGGGCCCGGATGCGTACACGAGCCCTGAAGCGGCCGAAGCTGCCAACGCCACCGCCGGTCTCATCTGGCAGTGGGGCGCGCTCGACTTCGCCGGCGGCACGGTGGTGCACATCAATGCAGGTGTCGCGGGCCTGGTGGGCTCCTTCGTGCTGGGCAAGCGTCTGGGTCTCGGCAAGGAATCCCTGACGCCGCACAGCCTCACGCTGACGATGGTGGGCGCCTCGATCCTGTGGTTCGGATGGTTCGGCTTCAACGCCGGCTCCGCGCTCGAGGCGAACGGGTCGGCTGCGCTCGCCTTCCTGAACACCTACCTCGCAACCTCCGGCGCCGTCGTGGCCTGGGTGGTGGGTGAGTGGATCGTCAAGGGCAAGCCCTCGATGCTCGGCGCGGCCTCGGGTGCGGTCGCGGGTCTCGTCGCGATCACGCCTGCCGCCGGCAACGTCGGCATCATGGGCGCCCTCGTCATCGGCCTCGGCGCCGGCCTCGTCTGCCTCTGGGGCGTGAACGGCCTCAAGAAGATGATCGGTGCGGACGACGCGCTCGATGTCTTCGGTGTCCATGCCGTCGGCGGCATCTTCGGTGCGCTGATGACCGGCATCTTCAACTCCCCGAGCCTCGGCGGACCGGGCATCGTGGCGGATCTGGTGACGAATTCGGGGGACGGCTATCCCGGCATCGGCGCGCAGTTCCTGATCCAGCTCCAGGCGGTGCTGCTCGTGACGGTGTGGACCGCGGTGGTGGCACTCATCGCAGCCTACATCGTGAAGTTCACGGTCGGCCTGCGGGTCACGGAAGAAGAAGAGCGCGAAGGCCTGGACATCACGGCCCACGGCGAGCGCGCCTACACGGCCTGATCGCCTTGCATCCGGGGCGGCGGGCTCACCCCCGCCCTCCCGACTCTCACGAAAGGGGCCGCAACGGCCCCTTTCTCTTTCCCCCTTCTTTCCCCTTCTTTTCTCCACTCCCCCCTTCCGCGTTCGCGGCGCGCGCCACCCGACGCCCTCGAGCGGGGCCTCGTTCGCGGAGGGGTTGGGGGGCACGTCGGAATGCATGGATGCATTCCGACGAGGCTCGCAGGATGCGTCTTCCGGCCGGTGCCCCCCAACCCCTCCGCGAGCGAGGCCCCGCCCGCAAGCGCTGCTTCTTGTTCTATTCCTGATCCCCGCCAAGCACCCCGCCGCCAAAACGCGACCGACCGCCCCTCACCCCTCCTGCTCAGCCGTCCTCATATTCTGCGCCAACAACCTCGACCGCTCCTGCGACAACCCCAAGCTCTCCAGCGCGTATTCCGCCATCCCCAGCGCCAGCTCCCTCTCCCCCATCACGACCCGCCCCACACCCTGCCGCTCGAAATGAGCTCGCTCGTGATCGTTGTGCGTCCGGATCACCGTGTCGACGCGGTCGTTCTTCCTGCGCGCAACCTCCAGAATGCGTCGCGCGGCGTAGTTGTCTGGTGAGGCGATCACGAGCAGTCGCGCGCTCTGGATACCAGCCGCGTCCAGCACGCCGGGCGCCGACGCATCCCCATAAATGGCTCGCACGCCGCGATCACGCAGTGCCTCCACCAGATGCAGGTCGCGCTCGATGACGACGAAAGGCAACGACTCACTCGTAAGCGCCGAGCCGATCATGCTGCCCACGCGGCCGTAGCCAACGATGACCGCGTGATCCCGCAGCGGATTCGAGCGCGGATGTTCCGGAAGCACGGCGAGCCGCGATGCGCCGCGCTCGACGAGCGCGGAAAGCCACGGCCGCGCCCGCACCCAGCGCGTGACCGGTGTGATGGTCGCGAACACGAACGGGTTCAGCGTGATCGAGATGAGCGCACCGGCGAGCACGAGATCCCGCCCCTCCGGCGGCAGGAGCCCCAGGGACACTCCCATCGCGGCAAGGATGAAGGAGAACTCACCGATCTGCGCCAGGCTCGCGGACACGGTGAGCGCGGTCGTGACCGGATGACGGAACAGCAACACGATGACGAACGCGGCCAGCGACTTGCCGACCACGATGGCGAGAATGACAGCCACGACCGCCAGCGGATCCCGCAGGAGGATGGTGGGATCGAAAAGCATGCCCACCGACACGAAGAACAGCACCGCGAACGCATCCTGCAACGGCAACGAATCGGCAGCGGCCTGATGGCTGAGATCCGACTCCGACAGCAGCACACCAGCGAAGAACGCGCCCAGCGCGAACGACACGTCGAACAACGCCGCCGATCCGTAAGCGATACCCAATGCGATCGCCAGCACGGCAAGAGTGAACAGTTCCCTCGAGCCGGTTCGTGCAATCTGCTCCAGCAGCCAGGGCACCACGCGTCGACCACCGAGCAGCACCAGGCCCACGAAGAGTGCGATCTTGCCTACGGTGATCCCCAGCTCCAGGAGCAGGGTATTCGTCTGCAGGCCGCCTTCCGCGCCCTGCAGCGACTGCGCCAGCGCTGGCAGGAACACGAGCGCCAGCACCATGGCGAGGTCTTCGACGATGAGCCAACCCACGGCGATGCGCCCGTGCTGCGAATCCAGCTCATTACGCTGTTCCAGCGCTCTCAGCAGCACCACGGTGCTGGCGACAGAAAGGGCGAGCCCGAGCACGAGCCCCCCTCCGAGGCTCCACCCCCAGGTCATCGCCATGAAGGTTCCGATGGCGGTAGCAACCGCGATCTGCGCGACGGCGCCCGGAATGGCGATCCAGCGCACGGCGAGCAACGTCTCGAGCGAGAAATGCAGCCCGACGCCGAACATCAGCAGGATCACGCCGATCTCCGCGAGCTGCGAGGCGATCTGCATGTCCCCGACGAAGCCCGGGGTGAAAGGGCCTACCGCAATTCCGGCCAGCAGGTACCCCACGATGGGAGGCAGCCTGACCCGGGTCGCGAAGTACCCGAGCGCACTCGCCAGGACGAACCCCATCGCCAGCAGCGCGATGAGCGCGGTATCGTGATGCATCTCGCTTTTCCCTCCTCTGTGACGCAGATCACCCATCAATCTCGGGAGGACCGGCGATACTCCGGCACCCGGGGAGGCTATCCGCAGATGTTCCGCATTCTAGCCATGACCGCGGCCCTGTTCGGGGCCATTGCCACCGCGCATGCCGACGTCTACCGCTGGGTCGATGCCAACGGCACCGTGCAGTACAGCGATCGCTGGGTGCCAGGGTCCGTGCTCGTCAAGACCGCAGTCCCGCGGGGCTCTTCCGTCGATGCGAGCACGCCAGCCGCGCCCGCATCCGCCGCAGATGCGACGGCGACGGACTCTCAGCAGCAGCAGTCTCAGCAAACCGTCCAGCAGGACGTGGCCAAGACGCGCGAAGAGCAGTGCAAGAAGGCCAAGGCGGACTATCAGTCCGCCATCGAGCACCCGCGCCTCTATCGCACGCTCCCCAACGGCGAGCGCGAGTATGTCTCCGACGCCGAAGCCGACGCTTATCGTGTCGAGCTGCTGAACCGCCGGAAAGAGTTCTGCGGCTCCTGAGATAGCGTTTCGCTATAGTTCCCCCGCGGCCACACTGGCCGCGGGCGAGGGCTGTCATGATGCGTGTCGGATTCGTCGGTCTCGGGGCGATGGGATCGCACATGGCTCGCAACCTTCATGGCGCGGGCCTGTTGAGTGGCGTGTGGAATCGCACGCCTGAGAAAGCCGCTACGCTTGCCGCAGAGCTCGGCACGACCGCGGCCCCCTCACTGGAAGCACTTGCGCGCGACGCGGATGCGGTCGTGCTCTGTGTCTCCGCGGATCAGGACGTGCTCGACGTCGTGAACGCCCTCGCCGCCGGCATCAAGCCCGGCGCCCTCGTCATCGACTGCTCCACCGTCAGCGCGGAAACGGCCCGCAAGTCGGCGGAGATCCTGCAGGTAAAACACGCAGAATTTCTCGACTGCCCCGTGAGCGGCGGCGTCGAAGGCGCGCGGGATGGCACCCTTGCCATCATGGCCGGCGGCAGTACCGAGGCGTTCGAGCGCGCGATGCCCGTGCTGAGCGCGCTCGGCAAGACCATCGCGCACTTCGGCCCCACGGGCAGCGGGCAGGCCGCGAAGGCCACCAACCAGATCATGTGTGCCGGCATCATCGAGGCCGTGTCCGAAGCGATGGCTTTCGCCCGCGCGCAGGGCCTGCCGCTCGACCGTGTGGTCGACACGCTGGGCAAAGGCGCGGGCTCGAGCTGGTACTTCGTGCATCGCGCGCCCAACATGGTTCGTGGCGTGTATCCCGCGGGCTTCCGCGTGCGCCTGCACGCGAAGGATCTGAACATCTGCCGCGACATGGCCGCACGTTTCGGCGTCACGCTTCCCGTTGTGGAGCGCATGCTCGACGAGTACGCGGAGCTCGTAAGCCGCGGCTACGGTGACGAAGACATCTCCGCTACGTTTCGCCTCAAGGCAGAGCTCTTCCAGCGCAGCCCGGGCAACCCTCGCGACCCATGAAGGCGGACGTGCAGGGCACCACGGCCTCGAGCGAAGAGATCGAGGCGTACTACCTGCCGGATTTCTGCACTTCGCGTGCCGCCCTCGCCATCGTCCTCATCGTGGAGCTCACGGCCTTCGTCCTGGCGCTCGCCACGTATACGCCCGAGATCGGGTTCTGGCTGGAGCTCGGGCGCCTGTCCATGTTCCTCATCTGGATCGGGCTCGCGGGGACGGCGCTTCTGTGCTGGGTGGGTCGGCGTCTTCAGCATCTCAGTGCCGCGCAACTCTCGCTCGTCACGCTTGCCATCATTTCCGGGCTGATCGCGCTCGTCTCCGCGCTGGCCTGGTGGACGGGCGACACCCTGTTCGCCGGCCTCTCGGCGATCTTCCCGGAGGCGCTGTGGCCCTTCGTCCTGCGGAACGTGGCCATCGGCTTCGTGATCACGGCGCTCGCACTTCGCTATTTCTATGTGGCACACGAATGGCAGCGCAACGTCGAGATGCAGGCGCGGGCTCGCGTGCATGCGTTGCAGGCGCGCATCCGGCCGCACTTCCTGTTCAACAGCATGAACACCATCGCGTCGCTCACGCGATCGGACCCGGCACAAGCCGAACAGGCCGTGCAGGATCTGGCAGACCTCTTCCGCGCCAACCTCAGTGAGAAGCGGAACACCATCACGCTGGAAGAGGAGCTCGAAGTGGCCCGCATCTACCAGCGCATCGAGCAGCTGCGCCTCGGCGACCGGCTGCGGGTGGACTGGAACATCGCGCAGCTGCCCAGGCACGCGCTGGTTCCGGGGCTGCTGCTGCAGCCCCTGCTCGAGAACGCCATCTATCACGGCGTGGAGCCACGGCCCGACGGCGGCGTCGTGACGGTGAACGGCGAGCTTGCCGGCGGGCTCGTCACCGTCGTCGTGCGCAATCCCGTGGCGGATCGCCGGAGCGATCGCGAAGGCAATCGCCTGGCGCTGGCGAACATCCGTGAACGGCTCTCGCTCATGTACGGGGAGCGGGCACTCGTGAAGGCCGGCCAGTTCGAGAACGAGTACATCGTGACGCTGCGCTTCCCTCACGTCGAAGAGAAGGCGAAACTGCCGGCGTGATGGAGCGGGTGCGATGAAGCTTCGAGTGCTGATCGCGGACGACGAGGCGCCAGCGCGCGAGCGCCTGCGCAGCCTGCTCGACGAGATCGGCAATCTCGACATCGTCGGCGAGGCTTCGCACGGCGAGCAGGCCCTGAAGAATGCCGTGGACCTTTCCCCTGACGTGGTGCTGCTCGACGTGCGCATGCCCGGCATGGACGGCATCGAAGCCGCGCGTCAGCTCAATTCACTGGTCGAGCCGCCGGCCGTCATCTTCACCACGGCGTATGACGAGTACGCGATCAACGCCTTCGAGGCCCAGGCCGTGGGCTACCTGCTGAAACCCATCCGCAAGGAAAAGCTCGCCGCCGCGCTCTCGCAGGCAGGTCGCCTCACACGCCCGCAACTGCAGCGCATTGCGGCCACGGCAGACACCCCACCGCGCCGAACGCACATCGCCGCACGCCACCGGGAAGGCCTGCGCCTGATCCCGATCGAGGAAGTGATGTTCTTCTTCGCCGACCAGAAGTACACCACCGTGCGGCACGTGAAGGGCGAAGACCTCATCGAAGACTCGCTGCGATCGCTCGAGGAGGAATTCGGCGCCGCCTTCGTGCGCATCCACCGCAACGCGCTGGTGGGCGTGCGCTACCTCGATGGAATCGAGCGCTCCCCCGAAGGCCAGTACTTCGTGCGCATTCGCGGCGCCGAAGCTCCGCTGCAAGTGAGCCGCCGCATGGCCGGCGAGCTCCGCGATCGCTTCCGGATCTAGGAGTCCCTGCGAGCACGAGCCGCCCTCGCTGCGGCGTCTGTTGCCCGGACAGGCTCCCAGGGCCGCGGCGACGTCGGCCACTTCACGGCCCGTTGCGCGCAGGCATCGAGCCTTGGCGCGCCAGCGGTCCAGGGCGGGCCGGAACCTCTTCGTCTCACGAGGGCGCGTAGTCGAACGAATCGAAACGCAACCGCTCCTCGCTCACTCCACGCGCCGGAAACTCTGCTCGAATGGCTTCGATGAGCGCAGGCGGCCCCGCCGCGTAGACATCGAAGCCCTCGAGGCTCGGGTGATCTGCGAGCACGGCTTCGTGTACCCATCCGAACCGCCGATGTCCGCCCGCCCGATCCTGCGGTGCCGGCTCTGACAGCACCGCCGTGAATCGAAGATTCGGAAAACGCCGCGCCCACTCGAGAACGAGCGCCTCCTCGTAGACATCCACCTGCCGCCTGGCACCCCAATAGAAGTGGATGTTCCGCAACATCCCGGCACCCGCGGGCCGCTCGAGCACCTGCCGCAGCATCGCCTTGATCGGCGCGAACCCCGTTCCACCGGCAACCAGGATCACGGGCGCCGCGCCCTCCTGATAGATGAACTGCCCGATCGGCCCCTCGATGCGCAGCAACGAGCCGACGCGCAGCTGTTCGAACACGGCGGTCGTGAATCCGCCGCCCACCACGCGCCTGACGTGCAACTCGAGAAGGTCACTGTCGTGCGGCGGGCTCGCGATGGAAAAGCTGCGCCGCTGGCCGCCCTCCAGCAGCACGTCCAGGTACTGCCCGGCGCGAAACGGCATCGTCTCCACCGCCGGCAGTCGCAGGAACATCTGCATGACATCCGGCGCCAGCCGCTCCAGCCGCGCGACCCGACAGGGCAGGGTCTTGATCTCCACGTCGCCCGCATGGGCCACGAGCCGCGCCTCCACCTGCAGATCGGATCGCGGCCGTGCCTGGCACATGAGGATGTAGCCGGCCTTCGCCTCCTCGGCCGTCAGCCCCGCCGTGCGCCCGTTCGGGTAGTGGATATCGCCCGACACGAGTCGCGCCCGGCACGACGCGCAGTGCCCGGACCTGCAGCTGTGAGGCAGGTTGAGCCCGGCCGCCAGAGCCGCATCGAGCACCGATCGATCGCCGGTCGTCATGAGGATGCGACCGTGCGGCTCGATACGGATCTGGTACTCGTGAGTCATCACTCAGGGAGACACTCTGAAGGATCGATTCGGGTATTCTCGCGGACATGCGCATCGACTTCACGAAGATGCACGGGCTGGGGAACGACTTCATCGTGTTCGACGCGCCGGCCGGTGGCCCGCTGCCGACTGTCGATCAGTGGCGACGGCTCTCTGCCCGCCACACGGGCGTCGGCTTCGATCAGGCGCTCGTGCTCGAGCCCGCCCGCCGGGCCGATACGGCCGTGTACTACCGCATCTTCAATGCCGATGGCGTGGAGGTCGAACAGTGCGGCAACGGTGCCCGGTGCATCGCCGCCCTGCTCCATCGCCGCGGCCGCGCCCCTGAAGGCGCCTTCACCATGGACAGCCCCGCCGGGCTCATCCGCGCGCAGGTACTGCAGCCGCAGATGGTCTCGGTGGACATGGGCGTGCCCAATTTCAACCCGGCGTCGCTGCCGTTCGATGCGTCCAGCGAAGCTCACGTCTACCCGCTCGAAGTGGCCGGCACCCAGGTCGAGATCGGCGCGGTTTCCATGGGCAACCCGCACGCGGTGCTCACCGTCCCGTCCGTCGACGCGGCACCGGTCGACCGGCTCGGCCCGGCCATCGAGTCCCATCGCCGCTTTCCGAAGCGTGTGAACGTGGGCTTCATGCAGATCGTGGATCGATCGCAGATCAACCTCCGCGTGTACGAGCGCGGTGTGGGTGAAACACTGGCCTGCGGAACGGGGGCCTGTGCCGCCGTTGCGGTGGGCCGACATCACGGCCGCCTGGATGCGGACGTACGAGTGCGCGTGCGCGGCGGCGAGTTGCGCGTAAACTGGCGCGGTCCTGGCGAGCCGGTTTGGCTCACGGGCCCGGCCGAAGTGTCTTTCGAAGGCCGCGTGGATATCTGACGCGGCGGGGAGCATGAGTAGATGACCACACGAGATGCTCGCGGACTGGCCACCACGGCAGAGACTGAAGAAGAGTCGATCGCCCGCTACCTGCAGCACAATCCCGATTTCTTCGAGCGCCACCAGGCGCTGCTCGCCCGCTTGCGGCTGCCGCACGCACGCACCGGTTCCACCATCTCGCTCGTCGAGCGGCAGGTGGAAGTGCTGCGCGAAAAGCAATCCGGCGTGGAGCAGAAGCTCGCCGAGTTCGTTCGAGTGGCGCGCGCGAATGACGCTCTCGCCGACAAGGTCCACCGCTTCACGCGTCGTGTCATGCGTGCCCGCACCCGTGCGGAGGTGCTGACACAGATCGAAGCCAGCCTGCGTGAGGATTTCGACGCCTTCCATTCGGCGCTGCTGCTCATCGGCGCGCCGGTTCCCGGCGAAGAGAGCCAGCATTTCGTGCGCACCGTGAGCGCGGACGATGCGCGCCTGAAGTCGTTCGAGACGCTGTTCGCGAGCGGCAAGCCCCGCTGCGGCCAGGCTCGGGATTCGCAGCGTGAGCTGCTCTTCGGCGGCGAAGCGAACGACATCGGCTCGGTAGCGCTCGTGCCGCTCGGCGAGAAGGGCTCCGTCGGCCTTCTCGCGCTCGGCAGCACCGATCGTGACCGGTTCCACCCCGGCATGAGCACGGAGTTCCTCGCGCGCATGTCGGAGCTCATCGCGGATGCCCTGGCATCCCGCTAGGGCATGTTCCATTTCCGGCCCGCGGCGCCGGGTTGAGTCATGACTCCCGCCGCGCTCGCGTGGCTGGCGGAGTTCCGGCGGTTCATCACCACCGAACGCCAGCTCTCCGCGCACACCGACAGCAATTACGCTCGCGATCTCGCCGCCCTCGTCACGTTCTGCGACGGGCAAGGCCTCGACGAGTGGAACAAGCTCGATAGCCAGCACATTCGCCTTTTCGCGGCGCGTTCACACCACTCGGGCCTTGCGCCGAGGAGCATCCAGCGACGGCTCTCGGCGGTGAGGTCGTTCTTCGAGTTCCTGGCTCGCAAGACGCAGGACGCCCGGGATCACGTGTGGCAGGCCGAGCGCACGGGCGATGGTCCTGCAGCGGACGAGGCGCGGGAAGCGCTCGCCGGGTCCCCACAGATCGTGCGCAACCCGGCAGCGGACGTGCGCGCCCCCAAGGCCGGGCGCACCTTGCCGGACACTCTCGACCCGGACCAGATGGCGCGCCTGCTCGAGCTGCCTGCCGGCGACGCCTGGGTGACGCGCGACCGCGCGCTGATGGAGTTGCTGTATTCCTCCGGCTTGCGCCTCGCCGAGCTCGTGAACCTCGATGTGCCGGATCTGCTGTCGGACCGCACTGTGCACGTGAGGGAAGGCAAAGGTCTGAAGGATCGCATCGTCCCGGTCGGGACCAAGGCGCACGAGGCGCTGGAAGCCTGGAAGCTCGAGCGGGCCGGCATCGCCCTCCCGGCAGAGCGCGCGCTGTTCGTAGGCCGGAACGGCCTGCGCATCGCGCGGCGCACGGTGCAGAAACGGGTGGCCTACTGGGCGCGCCGCCAGGGCCTCGGGGTGCATGTCCACCCGCACCTCTTCCGACATTCCTTCGCGACGCATCTCCTTGAATCCAGTGGCGAAATCCGCGGCGTGCAGGAGCTCCTCGGGCACGCTGGCATCGGCACGACGCAGATCTACACTCACCTTGATTTCCAGCATCTGGCCCGCACGTACGAAGCCGCTCACCCGCGCGCGAGGAAGAAACCCTCAGGGGACTGAAGCCCCTGCCGAACCCGGTCTCCCTGCCACGCCGGTGTGAAATCTGCTACTGGGAGCGACATGTCCGATTCATCTTTCTTCGATCCGCACAGCACCACCATTCTCGCGGTCCGCAAGAACGGCGCCGTGGCCATGGGCGGCGACGGCCAGGTCACGCTCGGCAACACCGTGATGAAGGGCAATGCCCGCAAGGTGCGCCGGCTCTTCAACGACAAGGTGCTGGCCGGCTTCGCCGGGGGCACGGCCGACGCATTCACCCTGTTCGAGCGCTTCGAAGGCAAGCTCGAGAAGTACGGCAACATCACCCGCGCCGCCATCGATCTTGCGAAGGACTGGCGCTCGGACCGCTACCTGCGCCGGCTCGAGGCGCTGCTGCTCGTGGGCGACAAGGACAAGCTCTTCGTCATCTCCGGCAACGGCGATGTCATCGAGCCCGAGTACGACGTCGCGGCCATCGGCTCGGGCGGCTCGTTCGCGCTCTCGGCGGCGCGCGCGCTCACGGAGAACACGAATCTCGATGCGAAGACCATCGTCGAGAAGTCGATGGGCATCGCGGCCGACATCTGCATCTACACGAATCGCAACCTCGTCCTGGATGAGCTCAAGTAAATGACGACTCCTGCACTCACTCCGCGCGAGATCGTCGCGGAGCTCGACAAGCACATCATCGGTCAGAACGCCGCGAAGCGCGCCGTGGCCATCGCTCTGCGCAATCGCTGGCGCCGCATGCAGGTGCAGGAGCCTCTGCGCCAGGAGATCACGCCGAAGAACATCCTCATGATCGGGCCCACCGGCGTCGGCAAGACCGAGATCGCCCGCCGCCTCGCGAAGCTCGCGAACGCGCCGTTCGTGAAGGTGGAAGCCACGAAGTTCACCGAAGTGGGCTATGTGGGTCGGGACGTGGATTCCATCGTGAAAGAGCTCGTGGACATCGCGGTGAAAATGACCCGCGAGCAGGAGATCGAGAAAGTGCGCGTGCGCGCCGTGGACGCGGCCGAAGAACGCGTGCTGGATGCGCTGCTCCCCCAGCCGCGGCGTATGGGCTTTTCCACGGACGAGCCCTTGCAGGCGCGGGACGCCGAGACACGCCAGAAGATGCGCAAGATGCTGCGCGAAGGCGCGCTCGATGACCGCGAGATCGAGCTCGAGCTGCGCGCCATGCCCATGGGCGTGGAGATCATGGCCCCGCCCGGCATGGAAGAAATGCAGCAGCAGCTGCAGTCCATGTTCGCGAACCTGGGCGGCGCCAAGACGCGCACGCGCAAGGTGCGGGTGAAGGACGCGCAGAAGCTCCTGGTCGACGAGGAAGCAGCGAAGCTCATCAACGAGGACGAGCTCAAGGTGCAGGCCGTCGCGAACGCGGAGCAGAACGGCATCGTGTTCCTCGACGAGATCGACAAGGTGACACGCCGGCAGGAGACGATGGGCGCGGATGTCTCACGCGAAGGTGTGCAGCGGGACCTGCTGCCGCTCGTCGAAGGCTCCACGGTTTCGACGAAGTACGGGCCGGTGAAGACCGATCACGTGCTGTTCATCGCCTCGGGCGCGTTCAGCCTGTCCAGGCCCTCCGATCTCATTCCGGAGCTGCAGGGCCGGTTGCCGATCCGCGTCGAGCTCGACTCCCTCAAAGTCGAGGACTTCGTGCGGATTCTCACGGAGCCGGATGCTTCGCTCACCGCCCAGTATCGCGCGCTCATGGACACCGAAGGCGTGAAGGTGGAGTTCGACGAGAGCGGCGTGATGCGCATCGCCGAGATTGCGCATCAGGTGAACGAGCGCACGGAGAATATCGGCGCGCGCCGGCTGCACACGGTGATGGAGCGGCTGCTCGAGACCGTGTCATATGACGCGACGGAGCAGAACGGGTCGTCCGTTCGCATCGACGCGAAGTACGTCGATGATCACCTCGGGAATCTGGTCAAGGACGAAGATCTGAGCCGCTATATCCTTTGAGCGCGTCGTCCGTGGGACGTTGCCGCCCCTCGCAGGGGAGGTCTTCGGGACCGGCCGGAAGACGTATCCATGCGAGGCTCGGGAGGGCTCACGCCGGGTTTGGTCGATCGGCGCTTCATCTTTGATCAGGCGAGCGCGCCCGCCCTCAGCAGCGTGGCGGCCCAGACGGCGGGTTCGTTATCGGATCTCTGCACGATGCGCGTGAGCTGCTGTCTGGCTTCGTATCGAGCAGCTCGTCGAGCAGGCGGCGATACATGGCGGACCGACCTCAGGCGTGTGGTTGACGCGCATGCTACAGAGGGATGCATGCCGTGGCGAGAGCGCACCATCGAAGCCCCGGATCGACGAGCGCATCCTGCGGGAGATTGCGGGCGTGGATCCGCCGGGAACAGGTGAGAACGGGGCTGTCGGGAGCCGACTGGCGCGTCGTCATTCCGGCCCCGAGCCCATCCGGGGATGCAACGACCGACTCAATTCGACGCAAAGCGGACATTGAGGTGCCTGGCGACTGCACGCTCTCGTGCTGATGCAGCCACGTTCACCCAATCACGATCCACTCTGTCCAGCAGGGTGGATCTGATACTTGTCATCCAGCAGCGCGTCGAGGCGCATTGAGCCTGCGTCGGTGCCGACACTCTCGTCTCCCTCGAGCGTAAGGATCCGGATCATCGTGTGCGGGGAGCACTGAGGCCGCTTCCGGCCGGAAACGACGCCAACCGGTTGTCCGACGCTGTCCGCGATCGGGCAGCGCAGGTATGCTTTCACGAAGCGCCATATGAAATTCCTGCCGCTTCTATGGTCCGGTATCTGGCGCAAGCCCGTGCGCACGGCGCTGATCTTTCTTCAGGTCTGCGTGGTCTTCGCCCTGTTCGGCGTTCTGCAGGGCATGAAGACCGGGATGGACAGGGCCATCGCCAACACTCGCGCAGACCTGCTCTACGTCGGTCCCGCCGTGTTCGGCGGAGCGCCTCTGCGGCTCGCCGACCTGAGCCGACTCCAGTCCATTCCTGGCGTGCAAGCCGTATCGTTCAACTACGGCATGCTCACGTTCTACCAGCAGCCGACCCAGCCCGTTTACGTGCTTGCCATCCCGCCGAGCGATCTGTTCCGCACGATCGACCCGGAGACGTTCACTGTTCAGGCCAAGGACCTCGAGGCCCTGCGCAAAACCCGAACCGGCGTGCTGATCACTGCAGATATCGGCAAGAAATACGGATGGCGCATCGGGGACAAGATTCCCCTCACCTCGAACACGCTTCAGACCAACGGCTCGGCAACCTGGACCTTCGATATCGTGGGGATGGTCACGTTTCGCAATACCGACCAGGGAAGCTGGGTGTTTGCCAACTACTACTACATCGATGAGGCGCGAGCGCTCGACAAGGGAACGGTCGGCCACTTCTACGCGATCGTGTCCGACCCGAAGCAGGCGGCCGCCGTGAGCGATGCGATAGATAGCGCGTTCGCCAACTCGGCGAGCCCAACCCGGACGGCATCGTTCAGGGAGCTCTCGCAGCAGCAGATGCAATCACTCGGTGATCTGAACTTCGCCATCCGCTCGATCCTCAGCGCGGCGCTGGTGGCTCTGGTGTTCTCGACGGCCACGATGATGATGCAGACGCTCCGCGAGCGCACGCCCGAGCTTGCTGTCCTGAAGACGCTCGGATTCGGCAACCAGACGATGTTTCTCCTCATCGCGGCCGAAGCGTTGCTCGTGTGCAGTGCCGCCTCGCTGGCGGGTCTTGCGCTGGCCTGGATCGCGTTTCCCCTTGCCGCGAAGTACATACCCGGACTTTCGATGCCGATGGTGGTCGTGGCCTTCGGCATTCTCGGAGCGGTGCTCGTGGCCCTCATCAGCGTGAGCGTGCCGGCCCTGCGCGCGGCAAGACTGAACATCGTCGACGCCCTGGCGGAACGCTAGGCGCACATGGATTTCCTCAACCAGGTGGGAATGCTCCTGCGCATGAACCTGCTCTGCCCGGAATACGACGCAATTCGCACGGGCAGCCGATCACGGTGCCGTCAGCGGGCTCCTGCCAGCTGTTCGCGCTGCGCGAGTGCCTGTACCGGTCGCGCTACGCGCGACGTGATTATTCGCGCTCACAGTCTCGAAACGCACACCCGCTGACAAGCACGGGACGACTCTGTCAGACCGACGCTCACCGTCGACCCGGCCGTATTGCTCCTCCACCCGTGCGCCGAGCGCTTGGATATCCGCCCCACTTTTGAGACGTCGCTGCGGGAAGATCGAGGGCCGGTGACGACGACAGAAGGGCACGCGGCCAGAAAGGTTTCGCGAGCTGTCGGAAGCTGTCGATCCGGCCCGTCCTTGGGCCAGGACCGCCACGAGGAGGAAACCCGTGAGAGACCTGATCTTGAAGATGTCCCTGTCGATCGACGGGTTCGTGAGCGACCTGGAGGGCACGAACAAATGGATGTTCGGCTCCGATCAAGAGTCCAGGGCCTGGGCGGTAGAGATCACATGGAACGCCAGCCTGCACATCATGGGTAGCCGCAGGTTCCTTGCCATGGCCGCTTTCTGGCCGACCTCCACCCTGGAGTTCGCGCCGCCGATGAACCAGATCCCCAAGGCCGTCTTCCCACGACAGGGGCCGGCGATCCTGAGGAACGTGAACACGACGGCGGCGCTCAATGGCGCCCGCGCCAATGCGGGGACCGGTCAGTCTGCGGAGCCGCAACCCGGCGCGGGGAGTTGGGCGGAGGCCTATCTGGTCGACCAGTTCGTCCTGGGGGTGCACCCCGTGGCGCTGGGCAAAGGCCTGCCGCTGTTCTCCGAGCTCGCCGCGCCGAGGCGATTCGAGCTGGTCAGCTCGAAGGCCTTTCCGGGGGGCGCGGTGGCGCAGATCTATCGGCCGGCGTGAACCCGTCGCCGAAGGCCGCACGACGCAGTCCGACGGCGAAGCCGGTAGAAGCCCTGAGCACGAGGGCGACGCGCCAGCGCGCACGCGAAGGTCACCACACCTTGCAGACGTCCTCGGGCCGCTTCACGAGTTTCTGGCCCGCCTTGCAGCTGAACGCGGCTGCGAACTCGGGCATGTTCACGACGACGCCGTTCACGCGATAGCGGGGTGGCGAGTGCGGGTCGACAATGGCGCTGACGCGCATGTTCTCCGGGCGTTCGTTGGTGCAGGACCATTGGGCGAAGCCGACGAAGAAGCGTTGTGAGGGCGTCAGGCCGTCGACCGCGGCGAGACGCATCGCCTTCGTCTGATCCTGCCAGGCCATCCAGGCCAGGAGCTCGCCGCCGAGGTCCGCGATGTCTTCGCCGGACGTGAGGGCGCCGTTGATCCTGATGTCGTCCACGATCGTGTACTGGGAGTACTGGTCGCGGATGCACTGGGCGCGCTTCTCGAAGTTCTCCGCGTCCTGCTTCGTCCACCAGTCCTTCAGGTTGCCGTCACCGTCATACTGCCGGCCCTCATCGTCGAAGGCATGCGTGAGCTCGTGGCCGATGGTGCCGCCCGTGTCGCCGTAGTTCGGGGCGTCATCCATCTTCGGGTCGTAGAGCGGCGGCTGCAGCACGCCGGCGGGGAAGTTCACATCGTTCATCGACGGGTCGTAGTACGCATTCACCGTCGGGGCGCTCATGTGCCATTCGCCGCGGTCCACGGGCTTGCCGATCTTCGCGGCCTGCCGCAGCGACTCGAAGCGGATGGAACGGCTCACGTTCTCGAAGAAGCTCGACGGGCCGATCTCGAGCCCGGTGTAGTCGCGCCACAGGTCCGGATAGCCCACCTTGTTCCGCACCTTCGCGAGCTTGGCCAGTGCCTGCTGCTTCGTCTCGGGGGTCATCCAGTCGAGCTGCTCGATGCGGGTGCGCATGGCGTCCTCGATCTGGCGTGTCATGGTCAACGCCTTTTCCTTCCTCGTGGCGGGGAAGGTGCGCGCGACGAACTCGCGGCCCAGGGCTTCACCCAGGTCGCGGTCCACCCAGCCCACGCACTTCTTCCAGCGCGGCTGGTCCTCCTCGGCGCCGCGCAGATACTGGCGATTGAACGCGAAGTTCTCGCTGACGAAGGGTGATGAGAGATAGCTCGCGCTGGCGTGGATCAGCGCCCAGCGCAGGTAGGTGCGGATATCCCCGAGGCTCTCCTTCGAAACGCGGTCGCTCAGCTCGCGGAAGAACTTCGGCTCGGTGACGTTGAGCCAGGGCTGTGTGTCGAGCCCGGCCGCGCGGAAATACACCGGCCAGTTGATGGCGGGCGAGACTTTGGGAAGCGAAGCGAGCGTCTCGCGGTGATAGACCTTGTAGGGGTCCCGCCGCTCCACCTGGGTGAGCGAGGCCTTCGCAAGCGCGGTCTCTATGCGCAGCACGGTGGCCGCCCTGGAGCGGGCCGCGGAAGGCGAGTCGCCGAGCAGCTCGAACATCTTCGTGACGTGTTCGACGTAACGCTTGCGTGTCTCGACGGACTTCGGGTCCGTCTTCACGTAGTAGTCGCGGTTCGGCAGCCCCAGGCCGCCGGCGTCCACTACCGCGATGACCTTGGTGGCATCCCTCGCATCCTGCATGGCGCCGCTGCCGAAGAAGAGGCCGGAGCCCGGCACGTGCTGATGCAGCTCGCCGAGCAAGGCCGCGAGATCCTTCCTGTCCCGCAGGCCGTTGATGCGGGCGAGGTCGCGCTGGAGCGGCTGGAGCCCTGCGCGCTCGACGGCATCCACATCCATGCACGACGCGAAGTAGTCGCCGATTTTCTGTTGCGTCGCGCTGCGGCCCGCCGTGCTCTTCGCGGCACTTTCCAGGATGCCCCAGAGATAGCGCTGGTTGTCGACGGAGAGCTTGCCGTAGACGCTCCAGCGCGTCTGATCCGGCGGAATCGGGTTGTTCTTCAGCCACCCGCCACAGGCGTACTGATAGAAGTCTTCGCACGGGTCGGCCGAACGATCCATGGAGCTCAGGTCGAGACTCGGCGTGTAGGGCAGCGAGTCGTACGGCCTGTCCGGCCCGACTTGCGCGCGCTGGGGTGGCGCGATGCCCGACGCGGCGCCGCCATCCGGTTGCGGTTGCGCCGACCCGATGGCGGTCACGGCGCAGAGCGAGGCGCCCGTCAGCATGCGCGTTGCCTGCTCCACGGCTCTCTTCGATATCAATCCCATCTCCTAAGTCCGATCCTTGATTTCAACTCGCGTGGCCCGGTAGGTGGTGCCGCCCACATTCTCGACCGCATGAGGCCCTTCGGGTTCCAGGTACTGCACGGCCCGGGTGTTCATCGATATCGAAGGCACGTTGCCGTCTGCCGGTGTCTCGGTCCACTTCCCCTCCGCGAGCGTTGCGCGGAAGTAGCGCAGCTGCGCCGCGCTCGTCACCTGCAGCACACTCGGCCACCGATGTGTGTGGATCGGCTCCTTCTGCCCCGGCTGCACCACCACTTCCAGCACACGCACGTGATCATTCTCCAGCAGCACGCGGTGCGACTTCGGCGCGGCGGAAACCGCGTCGAGCAACGGTGAATACGGCCACGGCAGTGTGGGAGACTGGGCCGGAGCAACCCCGAGCATCGCCAGGGCGCCCGGCACGAGGATCCACGCAGACACATTCCGGCCCCGCATGACGAGCGCCATGGTGAGACCCCTCCGTTTGTGCGGGCGAGTCTACCGCCAGAACGCCGGGCGCGACATCACGCGCGCTGTGGCAGGGGGGTGCCCCGCCTCGACCCGAACCGGTACGTGTAGACCTTCGTGAACTCGGCGCCCAGCAGGAAGATCTGCGCGGAGTAGTAGACCCACACCAGCACGAGGATCACGGAGCCCGCGGCGCCGTAGGTCGATGTCAGCGCGCTGTTCCCGATATAGAAGCCGATCAGCGACTTGCCGATGACGAAGAGCAGCGCCGTGATGAGCGACCCCACGACGACGTCGCGCCAGGCGATGCGCACCGCCGGCAGGATCTTGTAGATCGTCGCGAAGAGCAGCGTGACGAGGGCGAACGAGAACAGGAAGTTCACGCCCTGCAGAAGCACGCCGGTGGTGTCCCCCGGCCCCCAGCTCCGGGCGAGGGCCGCGGTCACTGCATTCAGCACGAGTGAAACCAGCAGCAGGAAGCCCATCGACAGGATGAGCCCGACGGACAGCAGCCGCTTGCGTACGAAGTACCAGAACCCGCGAGTGCGCTCGGGCGGCGCGTACCAGATCTGGTCGAGGCCGTCCTTCAGCTCGGCGAGCGCGGTCGTCGCGCCGATGAGCAGGGTGGTGAGACCGATGATCGTGGCGAGCACGCCGGCGCCCGGCTGGCTGGCGTTCTCGATCATCGCCTGGATCGCGAGGGCTCCCTCGGGCCCGAGAAGCCCTTGCACCTGTTCGAAGATCTCGCCGCGCGCGGCGGCTTCGCCGAAGAAGAGCCCGGCGATGGCGATCGCGACGATGAGGATCGGCGCGAGCGAGAACACCGTATAGAAGGCAAGCGCGGCACCTTTGCGGGACGCGCGGTCGTTCAGCCATTCGCCTATGGCGTCCTGGCCCAGCGTCCAGATCGCGCGCAGCCCTCGCATCATGGCATTGCACGCTCGCGCAGGGTGACGGCCTCAGGCGTGACGACGGCCTTCACGGGAAAGTGATCCGACGCCCTGCGTGACAGCGGCGTTCGGTGCGTAGTGAGCGTCAGGAGCGAGCCTCGCGGACGCACCCAGACACGATCGAGTGCGAACATCGGTGCCCACACGGGGAAGGAGCGCTGCCACGGCGGCGTGCCGAGAAGGCCATGCAGCCAGCGCAGCGGTCGGCCGATCGGCAGCCACTCGTTGATGTCGCCCAGCACGACGACCGGCTGGTCCATCGGCATGGCCCTCAGAATCTGCAGCACCTTTCGCATCTGGTAGCGCCGCTCGGACGGCAGCAGGCCCAGATGCATCACGAACACGCGCATGACCATGCCGGCCACGTCGAGATCCACCTCGAGCGCGCCGCGTGGCTCGTAGCGACGGAACGACAGATCGTGGCGGCGCACGTCGAGAATCTTCCTGTGCGTGAGCAATGCATTTCCGTACTCGCCGTCGTGACGCACGATGGTCGCGCCGGCCACCGACTGCATCCCCGTGGCGCTCGCGAGAAACTCGAGCTGGCGGGAATCGCTGTGCTCGCCGGGGCGGCTGTCCACCTCCTGCAGGCCGATCGTGTCGCAGTCCATCTCGAGGATGACCTGCGCCACCCGGTTCACATCACATCGCCGGTCCGTGCCGAAGCAGCGATGGATGTTGTACGAGCCTATGTGGAGCGGCTCGAACTCATCCTTGCGCGGGATGTCCACGTTGCCTGCCCTGAACGTCGGAGGTCTTGCCGAACAGCCAGCGGCGCACGAACCACGTTCCGGCGAAGAGCGCGGCCGCGAGCGCCGCCACGAGCCACAGGTTGATGGATTGCGGATCGTGCAGGCCGCTGACGACCTGGTCGCTGAACACGGTAGCCACGAGCAGGCCGGGCAGGGTTCCCAGCGCGCTGCCGATGAGAAAGTCCCTGCGGCGGATGCGTATGCCGCCGGCCACGAGGTTCACGACCACGAACGGCGCCAGCGGAACGAGCCGCACGGCAGTCATCGCGAGCACGCCTCGCTGGCGCATCACCTGGCTCAGCTGGTTCTGCCGGCCACGCGCGATGCGGCGCACGGCCTGACGATCGAGCTTGCGCCCGGCTTCGTAGGTGACGGCCGCGGCCAGCAGAATGCCGGTCATCGCATACCCGAATCCCAGCCACGGCCCGAAAGCAGCCACCGCGAAGAGCGTGATCAGAGTCCGCGGAAACAGCACGATGCAGGCGGGCGTGTAGGCGACGAGCACAACGAGCGGTGCCCAGGACACTTGCCCGAACCCCTGGGCCCACATCATCACGCGCTCCGCGTCTGTCCAGGAAGCGAGCGGCGTGTAGCTCCAGATCGCCGTCAAGGTGCCGGCGAGCGCGAGCACGGCCACGACCAGCATCCAGCGCGGGTACGCCTGCTTGATGGTGGTTTCCGGAGCGAACTGCGCCACGAGCGTGTCGAGCGAAACCGGCTGCTCGGGGTCGACCACGCTCGCCACGGTGAGGAGCGGCTCCGGCACCTCGTCGAGGCGTTCGTACCTGCGAAGCGAGCGCCCCCCGCTCATGAGCGCCTGGATGCCTCCGTTCACGGTGCCCGCTGCACGCACGGCTGCGTCCACACGTTCCGGCTCGACCCCCAGGTGCTCGCCCAGCAGTCTGTTGCGAAAGTCGCGGATCCCACGGGCGATGCGCTCCTCACCTCGCGCCTCGATCGCCACGTCGCATTCGGTGTCCAGACCCATCGACCGGTTGGAGAAGTTGGCAGAGCCGATGCGCAGCACCTCGTCATCCACGATGACGAGCTTCGAATGCAGATCGCAGCACTGCTCGTCCGGCAGGTCTGGAATGTGCGGGTAGTACGCTGTGAAGCGGCCGTGCGTGTCAGCCTGGTGAAGCTTCTGGAGCAGCACCGTGCGAAGCGAGCCCATCGTGGGCGCCTCCAGCCAGCCCTGGGTCGAGAGGCGCAGCACGGCCACCACTTCAGGGCCGTCCGGTTCGGCAAGCCGCCTCGCAAGCGCCTCGCCCAGCGCGTTCGCGGTGAAGTACTGGTTCTCGATGTAGATGACGCGCTTCGCCGCGGCGATCATATCGAGGTAGAGCGCAAGCACTTCGGTGATCGGCTCTTCATCGTCCATGGGCGCGCGCGTACGCGCGACCGCGACATCCACCTCGGTGAGCGAGGTTGACATGGCCGGCGGCCAGGGGTCCGCAGCGGCACGCCCCCTTCGCTTGAGCGGGTGCCCCGTCGCGCGAAGCCAGCGTTCCTGCACGATGCTGTCGAACAGCCGTGCAGCGTCGCCGTCCACGGCGATCATGGTGTCGTGGAATGGCGCGTAGTGGTCGCTGGCACCCTCGTTGACCCGGCGAGGGTCGCCTGCGGCGTGCGCGCTCGTATCCCAGCGGCTGCGCGTCAGGTCGAGACCACCGCAGAACGCCAGCATTCCATCGATGACGACGATCTTCTGATGCTGGGAGGCGCCCACCGGGTAGTGATCGTCGTAGCGCAGCCGTACGCGCCGGCGCGGTCGCCAGCCGAGCCCGTAGATGGGCGAGAGCTCGCGACCCTTCGCGAAGATCACCGGGTAGTCCCACGTGAGAATACGCACGTCGAGACGACGTCGGCGCTTCACGAGGAAGTTGAGAAAGTCTCCGAGCATCTCCGGCACGCCGGAGACGTCGTGATGAAGTCGCGTGCGGCTGTGGAAATCCCAGCCGACGATGACGATGGATCGCTCCGCACGCAGCGCCGCCTCGGCGAACGCCTTGAAGTACGCCTCGCCATCGACCAGCAGCGAAACGCGCTCTGCGCGCGCGACACCAAAGCAGTTCCTGCCAGGAACGAACAGACTCGGCCGCTGTGCAGGCGCGCTGCCCGTGCGCTCGTCTCGGCGCTCTCTTACCGCATCCGCCTCGGCTTCGGCCTCGCAGGCATCCGCGTCAGGCGAGGTCGAGACCTCGGGACCGGGGCTTGAAACGCGCGCCGCCATGGCCACGCTTCAGCAAGCCCCGTTCCTGGCGGCCTGCGGTTCGCGCAGCCGTTTCAAGCCCTGCCGGGCGGGTGCTGGCGAGCACTCGGCGGAGCCTGCTTGCCCGCGGGAGCGCCGCTTGGCATCTGCAGCTTCAGGCTCGCCTTCTGTACTTCCGCGAAGCGCTGCGCGACGTCCTTCCAGTTCCAGACGTTCCACACGGCGTCGAAGAACTTGGCCTTCTCGTTCTGATACTGGAGGTAGTACGCGTGCTCCCACGCATCGAGCACCAGCAGTGGCAGGCTGCCCACGAGCGCCTGGCCCTGGTGGTCGTGGATCTGCGCGGTCATCAGACGCGAGGCGAGCGGGTCCCACACGAGCGCGCCCCAGCCTGAACCCATGCAGGTGGCCGCTGCATTCGTGAGCTGTTTCTTGAATGCGTCGAAGCCGCCGAAGTCACGCTGAATGGCTTCCGCGAGCTCGCCCTCGGGCTTGCCTCCCCCGTCCGGGGACAGGTTCTGCCAGAACAGGCTGTGCAGTATGTGGCCGGAGAAGTGGAACGCGAGCGCCCGCTCGAGCCCCGCCAGGCGCGAGAAGTCGCCTGCGGAGCGCGCTTCGGCCAGCTGCTCTAGCGTCTTGTTGGCGCCGTCGACATACGCCTTGTGATGCTTGTCATGGTGCAGCTCCATGATGCGCGCCGAGATGTGGGGCTCCAGCGCGTCGTAGTCGTAAGGAAGATCGGGAAGCACGTACTGCGCCATGGCTATGTCTCCGAAAGGGGTTTGGCTGTGACGGGGTGGCCTTGCAAGCAATGCGTGTACCCACGCCCTGACGCCTGCCTCCCGCTTCCGCACGGTCCGTGCGGTGGATTGGCCGCGCGCACGAGGTTCGTGGGGTGCGGCTGAGCCCCAGCTATTACTGTTACGATCGCCGGCCATGACGGCAGGCACGACGCGCACCGATCCGCTCATCGTGTGGGGTGCGGTGCTCGCGACCGTGCTCTTCGTGCTCTATGTCTACCCTGGGCCACTCGCGCCGGTGCGCTCGCACTTCGCGGGGTCCTGTACCGAGCTGCCGATGGAGGCAAGCGCGGAGGACATTCGCATCGATCGGCAGCGCGGCGTCGCTTATCTCTCTTACCTCGACCGGGCGAAGCCTCGCTCGACCAGCGTCTCGGGCACGGTGATGCTGGTGGACCTCAACGCCGCGGAGCCTCGAATCCGGGCGGCGCTTTCGACGACTCCCCCGGGTTTCCGCCCGAGCGGCATGAGCCTGCACGTTCCCGCCGAGGGGCCGCGCCGGCTCTTCGTCATCAACACCGTTCACGGCGGCGTCGACAGCGTCGAGATCTTCGAGCAGACCCCGACTGGCACCTTTGCGCACGTGGAGTCCGTCCGCGATCGCCTCCTGGCGAGCGCGAACGCCCTCGTCGCCGTGGGCCCCCGCCAGTTCTATGCCGCCAGCTTTAGCGGCCAGAACCCGGCGAGCGAGCCCGACCGGCGCGACCTTCGCAGAGGCAGCTGGAACGTCGTCTACTACGATGGGAAGAGGATGAGGGCCGTGGCAGAGCGCCTGCGGATGGCGAGTGGAATCGAGATCAGCCCCGATGGGCGTGAGATCTACGTCAGCGAGGCCAACCGGCGGCAGCTCCGTATCTTCGATCGCAGCATGCAGCGCGGCGATCTCAAGCTGCGGGATACGGTGCCGCTCGGCTCGGTGCCCGACAATCTCACTGTAGGGGACGACGGCAGCGTCTGGATTGCAGCTCACCCGCGCGCGATGACGCTGGCGCGTCACTTCGAAGACGCCACCACTCGCTCGCCCACACAGGTGCTGAAGTTCACGCCAGGCGCTATTGGCGACGAGCGCGTGAGCGAGGTCTACCTGAACGACGGCACGCAGCTTTCAGCGGGAAGTGTCGCGGCCACCTGGCGCGACCGCATGCTCGTCGGTGCGCTGAACGATCGCCGGTTGCTCGTTTGTCGACTCACTCCGGACGGGCCGGAAAGGTAGCGCTCAGCACTCCTCCGGAAGCACCCGGCTCTTTACGGGATCATCTGGATCGACGGCGCGACGCGACGATCTTCCAGGGCACGCGCACTCGCCCTGCACGGGGTTGCGTCGATTCCGTTCACCGGAAGGCAGCCTCGCTCCGCAGCGAGCCGCCAGAGCGAAAGACGCCGCTCCGCGCCGTGCGTAAGCGGCCCGGTGGAATAAATATCCTGCGGGTGTCGCGATCGCTGCGCTCACGCAGCTTGCGCAGGCGGCGACGCAACACGTTCCACTCCGGCGGGGGGCGCCGTCCCTTGCGCGCTGACCACCCGCCGGAGCCCTGCGTCGAGCGGCGGGGTATGCCGCGCGCTCGACGTCACGCCGTCGCTATTGCTGCGGAGGCGGCGCGTTCGGATCCGTCGTGGTCGAGTCCGGCGAAGTTGTCGCGTCCGGCGGTGTCACCGTGCCGGGCTCACCCGGTGTCGCCGTGCTGTCCGGCGTCGTCGGGGGAGGGATGGTCGTGTCGGCCGGGGGCGGCAACGTCTGTTCGGCCGGCGGCAGCGTCGTGTCACTGGGCGGGCTCGTGCTGCCCGCCTCCTGTTTCGCACACGCCGAAGCCAGAAGCAACGCGCCCAAGCTCAGGAACAAAGCACTGCGATTCATGTGTTTCACCTCACACTGTCTGGGTTGCGCTTCCCGGTCAGCGAAAGACGCACCGGGCGCACTCGTCTAACGCATCCGCGCTACTGACGTTCCTGTGTCGGCAAAAGCAGGCACTCTCCACCCGAGAAGCTCCCGCCGGCGCATATCAGAGCCTGCAAAAGCTGCAGCGAAGGCTTCTGCTATCCTCCGCGCCGCGATCCCGAGTCCGACCGTTCCTGGAGGCGAGTGTGGTCAACGCAGCGATCACGGGCTGGGGCAAGTGCCTGCCGCCAGCGGTGCTGTCGAATGCCGATCTCGCAGCTGTCCTCGACACCAGCGATGAGTGGATCACCACGCGCACCGGCATTCGCGAGCGGCGGATCTCCCACGTTCCTCTGGAAGAGCTTGCCTATGTAGCTTCTGCGCGAGCGCTCGCTTGTGCGGGAATCGAAGGAGGCTCGCTCGAGCTCATAATCTTCGGCACCTGCAGTCATGATGATCAGGTGCCGAACATGGCATCGGGCATCCAGGCCCGCCTCAGCGCGCACGGCGCGGCCGCGATGGATGTGAATACGGCATGCACCAGCTTTCTATACGGGCTGTCTACAGCCACCGCGATGATTCGCTCCGGCGTCGTGAGAAACGCGCTGGTCATTGGTGCAGAGCTGATCTCGCCGTTCATGGACTGGACCGATCGGAACGTGGCCGTGCTATTCGGCGACGGTGCGGCCGCCGTCGTCGTGGAAGCCACGGAGCGCGAAGAAGGTTTGATGGCGGAGAAGCTCGGCTGCTTCGGGGATGCTCGCGAGCTCCTGCGTGTGCACGGCATGGGCGGAAAGTACGCCAACCAGGGCGTGCTTCATGGCGTGACTCGTTGGCAGTTCGAGGGGCAAGAGATTTTCAAGCGCGCCGTGCACGGAATGGGGGACGCATGCGAGACAGTGCTGGCCAAGGTGCACGCCCAGCCCGCTGATCTGGACCTCGTCGTGCCCCATCAGGCGAACTTCCGCATCATCGAAGCGGTGGCCAAACGCGCGCACGTTCCCATGGAGCGCGTGTTCGTGAACGTACAACGCCACGGGAACATGTCTTCGGCGACGGTGCCTGTCGCGCTGTGCGAAGCACTGGAGGAGCAACGCGTAAAGCCCGGCGCATTGCTGCTGATGCCGGGCTTCGGCGGTGGCCTCACGTACTGCGCGCACGCAGTGCGGTGGGGTGCACGCGTGACTCCGCTCAGGACCTCGAGTGTGGAGCTGCCGCCAAACGACCGGACAGCGCTCGAACTGATTCGCGATGTGACGGCCCGGAAGACACGGCCGTCCGGCATCACCTGGGCCGCCACGACGTGACGGCGGCGGGCACCCGGGCGTGACGCCCGGACCCGGTTGCTTCTGCGGCTTACTTCTTTGGCGCGCCGGCCTGTTTCTTCTTCTTGGCCGGGTCCTTCGGCCGGCTCTTTCCGAATGAACCCTGGTAGATCTTGCCCCTGCGGGTCTTGCTGTCACCCTTGCCCATGCACAATCGCTCCGAATGGAAAAACGCCGCGCGAAGTCTAGGCGAGCACGCGCGAATGCGCCATGCGCAGGCGTTCAGGCCGGGTGGGCCAGCGTCTCGTCCACACGCTTGCGCATCTTCAGAAGCAGCTCCGCCGCGAAGTCCGCAAACACCTGCACCTTGGTGGAGCCGCGGAGCGCCGCGGGATAGACGATCGAAATGGGCGGCGCCGGCCCTGCGGACCACTCCTTCAGCACCACCTCCAGCCGACCGCTGGCCAGTGCCTCAGCCACGAGCACGTCCACGGTCTGAATGATTCCAACGCCGCGGATTGCCGCCTGCACCGGCGCCTCGTGTGCATTGAACGCGACTGCGAACGGCAGCTTCAGCTGCTTCCGGACGGTGCCTTTCTGGAAGGTCCACTTTCGCGCGCGGCGCGTGGCGTTGGATAGATAACCCACGAGCTTGTGGCGACGCAGATCATCCGGCGCGCTCGGCACGCCATGCCTGGCGAGATACGCGGGAGCAGCGCACGTGACTATCCGCGCGGGGCATACACCGCGCGCCACGAGATTCGGCGCACGCACTGGCCCTACTCGGACGGCGACATCCACCTCCTCTTCCACGAGGTCGATGACGCGATCGTTGTACTGAATCTCGAGCGAGAGCTCCGGGTAGCGAGCGGTGAACTGAGGCAACGCGGGCATTAGCAGATATCTGCCGAACACCAGCGGCACATCCACTCTCAGGCGCCCCTGCGGTCGCAGCCGCGTTCGCCGGACGGCTTCGTCGGCAGCTTCCACATCTGCGAGGATGCGGCGTGAACGTTCCAGGTACTCCACGCCGTCTGCTGTCAGCGTGACGCGACGCGTGGTTCGATGAAAGAGGCGTACTCCGAGGTGCCGCTCCAGCTCTGCCACCTGCGTGCTCACTACTGCGCGCGACAACTCCAGGGCATCAGCAGCCCGCGTGAACGAGCTGAGCTCAGCCACGCGCGCGAAGGTGCGCATGCTCGAAAGCTGATCCATCCGCTCGTCTCTATTGTCCCGGTCGGCCGAACAATGAATTCGCGATTGGCTGGTTTTTCCGCAACAGGGGCAAGCCTACCCTTCGCCTCGTGACGAATCCATGTCGGCGGCCCCCATGCGAGGCCGCGCGCGGGATTGATCACACAGTGGAGGCTGCGGTGTTCGTCTTTCCGAGGTCGTTCTGGTCGGTCGCAGCGGGGCTCGGCACCGCACTGGCATTCGTTGTTCTGACTGCCGTGAGAGACGCGCCGCCCGCGCGGCCTTGTACGCTGTCGCAATCAACTGCCACGTCGGGCACGACTTATGCTCCCCGCGCGACCGCGGCATGCACTACCGGTAACGAGGCTTGCCGCTGCAGGGCCTCTGGCTTGTCGACTATGGCCCCTTGCTGTATCGTGCCGCCCGGTTCGTGACCTTTCCCTTTCCTGCCGCCTGTCTGGCCCTGTGCGCCGGCTTCCGTAAGAAAAGCCGAATCGTTCTCGATCCAGGTGGCAGAGCGTGCTTCAGCGGATCCCAAATCGATCCACGTCAGCATCCCTGCCGGTGTTTCCCGGGGCTGTATTTCGCGCCGCTAGGAGCGGCCGGGGCAGTGCCCGTTTCAGGAGTCTGATTCTTTTATGACGAAGATCTATGTCGGCAACCTGCCGTTTTCGGCTAACGAGAATGAAGTTCGCGAGCTGTTCGCGCAGCACGGCACGGTCGAGTCGGTGAGCCTCATCACCGATCGCGACACGGGCCGCCCGCGTGGTTTCGGTTTCGTGGAAATGTCCCGCGCTGACGCATCGCGCGCCATCCAGAACCTCAATGGCAAGGATCTGGGCGGTCGCCCCCTGCGTGTGAACGAGGCCCAGGAGCGCAGTGGTGGTGCGCCCCGTGGCCCGAAGCGCTGGTAAAGCCTCAACGCCTTGAGCTGTTGACCATCGGGCGCCCTCGTGGCGCCCGATGCCTTTCCGGCCCGCGATTATCGATATCCCCTGGATTATCGATAGGCGTCGGCTGCGCAGTTCATCGATAGCGCGCCAGGATCTTCTCGAGCCCCTTCGAGCCCGGCGACAGCTTCGCGTACGGCACCTTGTTCAGCGCCGTGTCCGGCGTGCCGTTCAGGTCGTGGAATTCCTTTTCCGCAGCTTCCACGTACAGCAGCCCCGTCAGGTACTCGCCGGCCTTCATGCGCTCCTGGATCTGCGTCTGCGCAGCCGCGCGATTCGTGGGGTCGTACGCACCATCGAGCTTGCGCAACGCGATGCGGCTGCCGTCGTGCATCACGACGGGCAACGCCTCGCCTTCCTTGTAGTCCGCCACGATTTCCCGCTCGAGCGGCACGAAGTCCGCGTGCACGGCCGGCTCGTAATGCTCACGCGTGTAGGCATAGCTCTTGGTCGACCCTTCGTGATCGTTGAACGTGACGCAGGGCGACAGCACGTCGATCAGCGAGAAGCCCTTGTGCGTCAGCCCAGCCTGGATCAGCGGCACGAGCTGCTGCTTGTCCCCGGAGAAGCTGCGCGCCACGAACGTCGCCCCGAGCGTCATCGCCAGCAGCACCGGGTCGATGGGCGGCTGGAAGTTCGTCTCGCCTTTCTTCGCCCGCGTGCCCACGTCCGCCGAGGCGGAGAACTGCCCCTTCGTCAGCCCGTACACCCCGTTGTTCTCGATGATGTAGAGCATGTCGAGGTTGCGCCGGATCGCGTGACAGAACTGCCCGAGCCCGATCGAGAGCGTGTCGCCATCGCCCGAGACACCGATGTAGTGCAGCTCACGGTTGGCGGCGTTCGCGCCCATCGCGATCGAGGGCATGCGGCCATGCACTGAATTGAAGCCATGGCCCCCGGCGACGAAGTACGCCGTCGTCTTCGACGAGCACCCGATGCCCGAGAGCTTCACGAGATTCTGCGGCTCGATGGATAGCTCCCAGCACGCCTCCACGATCGCGGCCGTGATGGAGTCGTGCCCGCAGCCCGCGCACAAGGTGGAGAGCGAGCCTTCGTAGTCGCGGCGCGTGTGCCCGAGCTTGTTTCGCGGCAGGGACGGGTGGGCGACTTTGGGTTTGGCGAGGTAGGTCATTGGTACCTTCCTTCAGGTGGCGGCGACTCGCTGCGCGCACACCAGCGCAGGCCGGGACTGTGCGCAGGCGGGGCGGGGACTCGAGCGGGGAGAGGTTTGGAGGCCCCGGCCGAAAGACGCATCCTGCGAGCCTCGTCGGAATGCATCCATGCATTCCGACGTGCCTCCAAACCTCTCCCCGCTCGGAGTCCCCGCCTTGACGCTGTGGCATTCATCTACTCGCTTGCCTCGCGCAACGCATCAGCCCGCCGCCGGCAGCGCCTGCTGCTTCGGCCGTGGGCGCACTTCCCCCAGCACGCCTTCGACGATGAAGGTCGAGGAGATGGGCAGCCCGTCGTAGTGCAGAAGGGAGCGCAGCTTCGTCCTGTCCACGTTGCTCTCGAGCGTCAGCAGCGAGCGGAACTGGGCATCCCGATTCTGCTCGACCACGAACAGCACCCTGTGGTTGGCGATGAAGCGCTCCACGTCCTCCGGGAACGGGAAGGCGCGCACGCGCATGTAGTTCACCCGCACGCCCTCGGCTTTCAGCACGTCGATGGCCTCGCGGATGGCACCATCGCAGCTGCCGAAGGAGACGATGCCGATGTCGCCGCCCGCCGTGGCATCGATGACCGAACGGGGCACGAGCTTCTTCGCCGTTTCCCACTTCTTGACGAGACGGTCGAGCACGATGCGGTACTCGGTGGAGTCTTCGGTGTACACGCCGTGCTGCGTGTGCCCTGAGCCGCGCGTGAAGTAGGCCGCCTTCGGGTGCACACCCGGCAGCGTGCGGTAGGGAATTCCGTCGCCATCCTTGTCGAGATAGCGGGAAAACTTCTCGAGCTTCAGGATCTCTGCTTCGTCCAGCACCTTGCCACGATCGGGCTGATAGTCGTCGTCCCACCGCAGATCGCGGCACATCCAGTCGTTCATGCCGATGTCGAGGTCCGACATGACGAACACCGGCGTCTGCAGGCGCTCCGCGAGATCGAAGGCCTGCACGGCCATGTAGAAGCATTCTTCGGGATTCGCGGGGTACAGGCACACGTGCCGCGTATCGCCGTGGGACGCGTAGGCGGCAGCCATGATGTCGCACTGCTGCGTGCGGGTCGGCATGCCTGTGGAAGGCCCGACGCGCTGGACGTCGAAGATGACTGCGGGGACTTCAGCGTAGTACGCAAGACCGAGGAACTCGCTCATGAGCGAAATGCCCGGGCCGGAGGTGGCGGTGAACGCGCGCGCCCCGTTCCACATGGCACCGATCGTCATGCCGATGGCGGCAAGCTCGTCTTCCGCCTGGATGAACGCGAAGTTCTTTCGACCTGTCTCGGGGTCCACGCGCATGCGCTCGCAGAACGCCTTGAACGCATCCATGAGTGATGTGGACGGCGTGATCGGGTACCACGCTGCGACGGTTGCGCCGGCGAACACGCAGCCGAGCGCGGCCGCCGTGTTGCCGTCGATCATGATGTGGCCGCCGGTCTTCGAGATCTTTTCCACGCGCAGCGGCAACGGGCAGGCGAAGTGCTGCTTCGCGTAGTCGTAGCCGAGCTGGATGGCCTTCATGTTGCTGTCGACCAGCTGCGGCTTCCTCGAATAGGTCTCCGCAAGCAGATCGCGGATGCGCCCGATCTCCAGGTCCAGCAGCGCCGCGAGCACGCCCGCGTAGCAGATGTTCTTCATCAGGATGCGCGTGCGCACGCCATCGAAATTCTCATTGCAGAGCTGCGCGAGTGGCACACCGAGCACGGTGATGTCCTCGCGCTTCAGCAATGCAGGCCGTGGCCAGGTCGAGTCGTAGATGAGATAGCCGCCCGGCGCCACTTCCTTCACGTCGCGCGCGTACGTTTCCGCATTCATCGCCACCATGAGATCGACGCGGCCGGAACGGGCAACGTACCCTTCCCTGGTCACGCGGATCTCGTACCAGGTGGGCAGGCCCTGGATGTTCGAAGGGAAGTAGTTCTTCCCCATGACCGGGATGCCGCTGCGGAAGATGGACTTCGTCAGCAGCGTATTGGCGCTCGCGGAGCCGGTGCCGTTCACCGTGGCGATCTTGATTACGAAATCGTTGATTCGGGACGGTGTGGGTGACATGGCTGGCTTCGTGCTCGCTGGTTCCGCGTCAGGCGATCTTGGGTTGCTTCGCCTCTAACGCCCTGGCCTCGTCGTCGGCATGGGGCCAATGTACGTGGGATTTCTGCATGTCCCACGCGGCGGTGGGGCAGCGTTCCGCGCAGAGGCCGCAGTGAACGCACAGGTCTTCGTCTTTCACCATCACGCGCCCGGTCTGCTTCAGCGGCGCGGAAACGTACAGCGGCTGCGTGAGATTCTTCGCGGGCGCCTTGAGGCGCGAACGCAGATCCGCCTCGTCACCGTTCTCCGTGATGGTGAGGCAATCCACCGGGCAGATGTCGAGGCACGCATCGCACTCGATGCAGAGCTTCGCCTCGAACACCGTCTGCACGTCGCAGTTGAGGCAACGCTGCACCTCCTGCATGGTCTGCTCGGCGGTGAACCCGAGCTCCACTTCGATGTTGAGCTTCTTGAAGCGCTCCTTCAGCGAAACGTGAGGCATGAGGCGGCGCTCGACGGGGGCGTAGTCATTCGCGTACGACCACTCGTGCATGCCCATCTTGCGGCTCTGCAGATTCACGCCCGGGGCCAGTCGTTCGGTGACCGATTCGCCCTGGCAGTGACGATGGATGGAGATGGCGGCCTGGTGCCCGTGCTCCACGGCCCAGATGATGTTCTTCGGCCCGAACGCGGCGTCCCCGCCGAAGAACACGCCGGCGCGGCTCGACTGAAAGGTCACCTTGTCGACGACCGGCACGTCCCACTTGTCGAACTCGATGCCGAGGTCGCGCTCGATCCAGGGAAACGCATTCTCCTGGCCGATGGCGAGAATGACGTCGTCGGCCGGAAAGAGCTCTTCGGCGACCGCACGCTCCGCGGTGATGCGGCCGGAGGCGTCGACGTCGTACTCCATGCGATCGAACAGCATGCCCTTCAGCCGGCCGTTCTCGGCGACGAACGCCTTCGGTGAATGGTTCACGACGATCTCGATGCTCTCCTCCTCGGCATCCTCCAGCTCCCACTCGGAAGCCTTGAAGAAGCCGCGAGGCTTGCGCGCCATCACCTTCACGCTCTTTGCGCCCAGGCGCAGGCTGGTGCGGCAGCAATCCATGGCCGTGTTGCCCACGCCGATGATCAGCACGCGCTCGCCGATACGCTCCACGTGGCCGAAGGCCACGGACTCGAGCCAGGCGATGCCGATGTGGATGTTCGCGGCACACTCCTGCCGGCCGGGCAGCTTCAGCTCCTTGCCCTTGGGAGCGCCCGAGCCGACGAACACCGCGTCGAAGCCCTGGTCCAGCAGCTCCCGCAGGCTCCGGATGGGGTGGCTCAGCCGCAGATCCACGCCCATGCCGATGATCTGCTGGATCTCGTCGTTCAGCACCGCATGCGGCAGCCGGAACGAAGGGATGTTCGTGCGCATGAGCCCACCGGGCTCCGCGTACTGCTCGAAGACCGTCACGGCATAGCCGAGCGGCATCAGGTCGTTCGCCACGGTGAGCGAAGCGGAGCCGGCGCCGATGCAGGCGACCCGTTTGCCGTTCTTGAGCCGCGGGATCTTCGGCAGTCGTGCGGCAATGTCCTCATCCCGCTCGTCGGCCGCAACACGCTTCAGGCGGCAGATGGCCACGGGCTTCTGCTCGACGCGGCCCCGGCGGCAGGCAGGCTCGCAAGGCCGGTCGCAGACGCGGCCCAGGATGCCGGGAAAGACATTGGAGTGGCGATTCACCATGTACGCATCGGTGAAGCGCCCCTGGGCGATGAGGCGGATGTATTCCGGAACGTCGGTGTGGGCCGGACAGGCCCACTGGCAATCTACGACTCTGTGAAAATAGTCGGGATGCGCGGTGTCTGTCGGATGCATTCAACGCCCCGCACGGTGCCGGGGCCCCCTCGTGACGCAAGGCGGATAAGTATAGAGACGCTGGGCCGATTGTCACTTGGGCGGCACAGTCCATCCCTGCGTGTGCGTCCGCGCAAAACGCTTTCGGCCCGCTGGTTCAAGCAGTTGCGCTCAGTCCGCGCTGAGGTGGAGTGCAGCGCAAGGGTGACTGGGACGTCGCCGGCGCAGAGGGTTGGCAGCACAGTGGCGCGTGTGCCGATGGCGATTCGAACAACACACACGATCGGGCAGCGCCGGCGAAATCGCATCCAGCGCGAACGTGGCTGTGATCGCGCGCCCGATCGACGCCATCCACGCGACACGTTCCGAGCGTCGTGCCGAGTCACGCGAGCCGGAGCATGCCGGAAGCGGTGGGCGAGTGGGCCAGCAGCGCCAAGACGCGCTGCTATCGGTAGCGCTCGCGCGCGTGCCCGCGCCGCCAAGTGCGGCTCGACGTCGCCGGTGCCTGCCGCGGTGCCGCCGCAGTGACCGAACGGGCGGCGCAAAGCCAACCGTTGCCATGGCAACTGAGAAGTACTCCTTGCCAATCTCTCATCGAGCGCGCGCCGGCATTCGAGGGTGAATCCGGCTCGTCATCGTACGGCGGTGGGTTGTCGACCGGTTCGACGTGATCCAGTCTCGCCGTGACGGGGCGGACATCGGCGCGCGCGGCAATCCGGACGCGAGGTGTGGGTCAAATTCACGGGAACTCGGCACGACAGCCGCCCCCGCCGAAGGCAGAATAGCGGCCGGCGCTCGAGGGATGCGGGTCCTTCCGGGCGGCGCGTTGTCTCCTCGTCAGTACAAATTGATTATGTTGGCTGGGGTTGGGGTCGCTGGCTGGATGCCCGGGGAACCGGTCGCCGCGTTCCCGGCCCGTGATACGGAATTCACCGCGAAACATGGCTCTGAAACTACTCGTCATCGACGATCATCCACTCGTGCTCGAAGGCGTGGCCGCCGCGCTGGAGGGGCTCGGCGAAGGCGTGCGCATGATTGCCGCCCGCACGGCCGAGAAGGGCCTGGCAGCGGCCGCGACGAACCCGGATCTCGACCTCGTGCTGCTCGATGTGGCGTTGCCGGGCGTGAGCGGGTTTGCGCTCATCGGCAAGCTGCGCGAACGCTTCCCGGCACTGCCCATCGTCGTGCTCTCGGCGCTGGATGACGCGGCGAGTGTCAGTCGCGCGATGAACGCGGGGGCCATCGGGTTCGTGCCCAAGTCTTCCGCCACCCGCGTGCTCATCAACGTGCTGCGCCAGGTGCTGGAGGGGAATGTCAGCCCCAGCGCGTTCACCGCCACCAAGCCCGCCTCCCAGGTCGCGTCGGGCATCGACGGCCGGGAGCGTGACATCTCCCTCCTGACCCTGAGGCAGATCGAAGTGCTCTCACGCATGTGCCAGGGCAAGGCCAACAAGCAGATCGCCACCGAGCTCGGGCTTTCCGAGAAGACCGTGAAGGCGCACGTGACGGCCATCTTCAAGGTGCTGGGTGTGGCCAACCGCACCCAGGCGGCCCTCGCGGCCCGCTCGGTCGGAGTGGTGTTCGCGAGCTGACCTATACTTCGGCCCCTATGGCCGAACACCTCCCCACCGAAATCCGTCTGCGCTCACGCTCGCGCGTGCTCGAAGTCACGTTCAGCGACGGCAAGCGTTTCGAGCTGCCGTTCGAGTACCTGCGTGTCCATTCACCTTCGGCGGAGGTGAAAGGCCATGGCCCCGGCCAGGAAGTGCTCGTGCTGGGAAAGCAGAACGTGGGCGTGAAAGCCGTGGAGCCGATCGGCCAGTACGCCGTCAAGCTCGTGTTCGACGACGGCCACGACACCGGTCTCTACACCTGGAACTACCTGTACGAGCTCGGCAGCGAGCAGCCCGCCAAATGGGCCAGGTACCTGGAACGGGTGAAACAGCAACAACCCCGCTAGCGCGTTCGTGGTGCCGGCCGTATCTCATGCGGTTCTGACCGCACGCCAAGGCTCCTTCCTCCTGCACCGCCCGAGGGGCTCCTCTTCCATCTTCCCCCGGCTTCCCCCGGCGCAGCCGGCAGAAATACGCCTTTTGCCGGGGCGCGTAGCCGCGGAAACGAAACGAAACCCCTGTCCGGGAAAAGCGCCGCAGGCGACTTTTCTCCAATGAACGAATGAAAAAAGGCCGGGTGATGCACCCGGCCTCAAGTTACGTTTCAAGACCCCCGAATAGAGTCGACCCGATTCTGCGCAGCGTGGACTCGAAAAAGCAACCTCGACATGACACCTTTCGCGCGCCTCGCATCGCGGCGGCACGGCCCAGTTGCCGCCAAGGTTCGCGTATCGAGGCTTGGTCTAGAATGGCGCCCGGCCGGGGCGCCCTCCGCAGCCCCGCGACGGAAGCATCGAGATGACTGACCCCAAGACCGCCGATTTCGGCTACGAGCGCGTGCCCTGGACCGACAAAGCGCGGCGCGTGCGCGGGGTGTTCGACTCCGTGGCCGGCAACTACGACCTCATGAACGACCTCATGTCCGGCGGGCTGCACCGGATCTGGAAGCAGTTCACGCTCGGTCTTGCGAACCTGCGCCCGGGCCAGAAGGCGCTCGATGTCGCGGGCGGCACCGGCGACCTCGCCGCGGGGCTTGCGAAACAGGTGGGGGACCGCGGGCTCGTCGTGCTCACGGACATCAACGCCGCCATGCTCGCGAACGGCCGCGACCGCCTCATCGATCGCGGGCTCGTGAGCAACGTGCAGTGCGCCCAGGTGAATGCGGAGAAACTGCCCTTCGCCGACAGCACCTTCGATTGCGTCACGATCGCATTCGGCCTGCGCAACGTGACGGACAAGCCCGCCGCGCTCGCCTCCATGCGCCGCGTGCTGAAGCCCGGCGGCCAGCTGCTGGTGCTGGAGTTCTCGCATCCCACGTCGCCGGGGCTGAAGCCACTCTATGATGCGTATTCGTTCCGCGTGCTGCCCCTCCTCGGCAAGGTCGTGGCGAAGGACGAGGCGAGCTACCGGTATCTCGCCGAGTCCATCCGCATGCATCCGGACCAGGAGACGCTCCTCGGCATGATGAAGGACGCGGGTCTCGAAGGGTGCCGGTATCACAACCTGACGGGCGGCATCGTCGCGGTTCATCGCGGCTATCGGTACTGATGCTCACCTCGACCATCGAGAACGTGCTCAATCGCGGGCTGCCCCGCTCACCCCGCGCGCGCGCCCTCTGCAAGGAGCTCCAGGGCCGCCGCGTCGGCGTCGACGTGAGCGGCCTCATGCGGTTCGTCGTCGAATCCACGGGCGAGACACTCCGGGTCACCCGCGACGCGGCCGTCGCCGAGGCGGAGATCGAAGGCGGTCCGCTCAGCCTGATGGCGCTCGCGGGCGAGCAGCCCGAAGCCGTGCTCCAGCGGGGCGACGTCCGCATCCGCGGGGACGCCGAGCTGGCCCGGAAGTTTCGCGAGCTCGCGATGCTGCTGCGGCCGGATATCGAAGAAGAGGTCTCCCGCGTGATCGGCGACGTGCCGGCACATCAGCTCGGGCGGTTCGCCCGCACGACCTTCGGCTGGACACGCAAAGCCGCTTCCACCACCGTACGCAACGTCGCGGAATACTTCGCGCACGAGCGCCAGCATCTGGTGCCGAAGGCCGAAGCCGATCAGTTTCTGAAAGGTGTGGATGCCCTGCGCGAGAACGTGGATCGCCTCGAGGCGAGGATCGAGCTGCTGTCGCGGAAGCCTGGCACCGAAGATTCCCGAAGTGCGTAGTCCAGTGCGGTTGAACAGGGCGGCGGCCCCATGAAGCTGCGCGTGCTCGCTCGCCTGCTCGAGATCCAGCGCGTGCTGCTGCGGCATGGGCTGGACGACTTCGTTCGCGCAACCCATCTATATCGTCCCCTGCGCTTTGCGTTCTTCCTCTCACCCGGCATGTGGTTCGCGCGCCGGCGGGCCGGCTCGCGCGGCGAGCGCCTGAGGCGGGCACTGGAAGAGCTCGGCCCGATCTTCGTGAAGTTCGGGCAAGCGGTCTCCACACGGCGCGACCTGCTGCCCGATGACATCGCCGACGAGCTCGCGAAGCTGCAGGACCGCGTGCCACCGTTCCCCGGTTCGGTTGCCCGCGAAGGCATCGAGCGCGCGTACGGCAAGCCCATCAACCAGGTGTTCGCCACATTCGACGAGACTCCGCTCGCTGCCGCCTCCATCGCGCAGGTGCACGTCGCCACGCTTCCGCCCGGCGCATTGCCGACGGAGCCCCAGGGCAAGGAAGTCATCGTCAAGGTGCTGCGGCCGGGCATGCGCGAGACCATCGAGCGTGATCTCGAAGTGCTCTATGCGCTGGCCGAGCTCGCCCAGCGCTACTGGCGGGAGAGCCGCCGGCTGCGCCCCATCGAGATCGTGGGCGAGTACGAAAAGACCGTCCTCGACGAGCTCGACCTCATGCGCGAAGCCGCCAACGCCACGCAGCTGAAGCGCAACTTCTCCGGCTCGCCGCTGCTCTACGTGCCGGACGTGTACTGGGACTACTGCCGGGTGGACGTCATGGTGATGGAGCGCATCCGCGGCGTGCCCATCAGCGACATGGCCACGCTGCGAGCCGCCGGCACGGATATCGCCAAGCTCGCGAAGAACGGCGTCGAGATCTTCTTCACCCAGGTGTTCCGCCACAACTTCTTCCACGCGGACATGCACCCGGGCAACATCTTCGTGCTCATCGACGATCCGCAGAACCCGCGCTACGCGGCAATCGACTTCGGCATCGTCGGCACGCTGGATCCGCGTGACCAGCACTATCTCGCGGAGAATTTCCTCGCCGTGTTCGACCGCGATTACCGGCGGGTAGCCGTGCTGCACGTGGAGTCGGGCTGGGTGCCGGCGAGCACGCGCGTGGACGAAATGGAATCCGCGGTGCGCACGGTGTGCGAGCCCATCTTCGACAAGCCGCTGAAGGACATTTCCTTCGGCACCATTCTGCTGCGGCTGTTCGAGATCTCGCGGCGCTTCAACATGGAAGTGCAGCCGCAGCTCATCCTGCTGCAGAAGACGCTCCTCAACATCGAGGGACTGGGACGTGATCTGTACCCGGACCTGGATATCTGGAACACGGCGAGCCCGATTCTGCGTGACTGGATGCGGGACCGAGTGAGCGTACGCGCCGTGATCGGCAGCTTGCGCAAGCAGTGGCCGGAGCTGCTGGAAGCCGCACGAGTGCTTCCCGCGCTCATGTCCAGAAGCGTCCAGCGTGCGCAGCACGGGTCGCTGCGTCTCCAGATCGAGTCACCCGAGATTGCCGGTCTCAAGGCCGCGCTTCGCGCGTCCAACAGGCGGCGCGATGCCGTGACGATCGGCGCGGTCATTCTGCTCGGCGGTCTCTTCTGGCTCATCGCTGCGCGTACGCCGATGTGGCCTGGCTGGCTGTTGTCCGCAATCGGCATCGGCTGGTTGCTGGCTGCGTGGCGGCGCTGAGGGGCGGATAACGACGTTGCAGTTGATGGACGCACCTGCGCCCCACTGCTAGCCTCCCGCGCCTCCCGATGCAACGTCATTCCCTCACAGAGGGGTCCATCAGTCGTGGGCTCCTGCTCTTCGCGCTGCCGATTGTTTACGGCAACGTGCTACAGACGTTGAACGCGTCCGTGAACGCGTTCTGGGTGGGCCGCTTCCTCGGGGAGGCGGCGCTCACCGCGACATCGAACGCCACCGCGCTGCTGTTCCTGCTGTTGGGCAGCATGTTCGGCGTCTCGATGGCATCGAGCATCCTCGTATCCGTCTACCTGGGCGGCAAGCGTCTGGTGGACGCAAAACGGGTCGTCGGCGCCAGCGCCACGTTCTTCTTCATCCTGTCCATGATCACCGCGGTGGCCGGCGCCATCTACTGCGAGCCGATCCTCATGGCGATGAAGACACCGCCGGATTCCCTCTCGCTCGCCGTCGCGTACACGCGCGTCATCTTCTACGGGTTCCCGTTCAACTACATGTACGCGTTCATCATGTCGGTGCTGCGCGGGGCCGGGGATTCGAGGACGCCGCTGCGGTTCCTGCTGCTGTCCGTCGCGCTCGACATCGTGCTGAACCCGGTCCTCATCTTCGGCCTCGGGCCCTTCCCGCGGCTCGGCATCGCGGGTTCCGGTTACGCCACGCTGGTGGCGCAGGGTGTGGCGCTGGCGGCTTTGCTCATCCACCTCTATCGCACGCAGCATCCGCTGCGCATCGGCGGTCACGAGCTCGCGCTCCTGAAACTGGATCTGTCGGTGGTGCGCACCCTGGTGGTGAAAGGTGTGCCGATGGGGCTGCAGCTCTTCGTGATCTCGATGAGCGGCGTGCTCATGATCACGCTCGTCAATCGCTTCGGCACGGACACGACCGCGGCGTTCGGCGCCACGTTCCAGATCTGGCAGTACGTGCAGATGCCCGCGTTCGCGCTCGGCATGGCCGTGTCTTCGATGGCCGCGCAGAACGTCGGCGCGCAGAAATGGGACCGGGTGCGCGCGGTGGCGCGATCCGGCGTGCTCTTCAGCGCGTTGCTGACCGGCTCCATCGTCGTGCTCATCGAGGTCTTCAGCCGGCAGGCCCTGGGCCTGTTCCTGCCCGCCGGGTCCGTGGCGCTCGCGACGGCGATGCATCTCAACCTCATCATCGCCTGGTCGTTCATTCCGCTCGGCATTTCGATGGTGCTGTTCGGCGTGGTCCGGGCGACGGGCGCGGTGCTGCCGCCGCTCGTCATTCTTGCGGCCTCGCTGCTCGGCGTGCGGTTCCCGGTCGCGCTCGGGCTGCTGGACACCTGGCAGGCGGACGCAATCTGGTGGAGCTTTCCGATCTCCTCGGGGGTTGCCGTCGTGCTTGCGGTCATCTACTACAAGTACGGCAACTGGCGCTCGCTTCGCATGCACGCGCCCGCGGGCTCCAGCCCCATTTCCGCCACCCCGGGCGTCGACTAGGCCGGCCCCGCCCCGCACGAATTTTGCTGCGACTCGCAGTGCGCGGTGGGGTCCCGCAGGTTTGCGCCCACCAGGCCTCAACGAGACGTCCCACGGGGCAGGAGGAAAGCATGAAAGTCAGCGATCTCATGACACGTGACGTGGAGCTTGCGTCGCCCGACGACACGATCCAGCAGGCGGCGAAGTCGATGACGCGCATCGACGCGGGGATCCTCCCGGTGGCGGAGAACGACCGGCTGGTCGGCATGATCACGGATCGCGATATCTGCGTCCGCGCGGTTGCCGAAGGCATCGACCCGACGGAGACGCCCGTGCGCGACGTGATGAGCACCGAAGTGCGCTACTGCTACGAGGACGACGACGTCGATGATGTAGCGGACAACATGGCCCAACTCCAGGTGCGCCGTCTGCCCGTCGTCACCCGCGAAAAGCGGCTTTGCGGGATCATCTCGCTGTGTGACATCGCGCGTGAGCACGAGCCGCGCGGAACCGGCGAAGCGCTCCAGGGGATTTCCCGGCCGGGAGGCCTGCACTCCCAGCAGCACTGAGCCCGGGCAGCGGCCGGCTGGCACAGCCGCGGCTGGCCGCCGCCCTCTTGTCGCGTGCCCCGGGCCGCCCTCGACGCGCCGGCACGCGCGACGCGCCCTGTTCCGATCCCGGTCGGTACGACCGCCGGCATGCGCGCGCCCACGATTCCAGGGCGCGCTGTCCGCTTCGAGAAACGCGCCACCGCGAGCATCCTCTGGCCGAGCCAAAGCTGTTAGCCTCCGCGGCCAGAGGGGGAACCTGCCGCATGCCCTGGCGACGTCGACCATTCCGAGATTCGAGCCCTGCCCGCGCGCTCAACATTTCTCACCTGCGCGACATTGCGAGCCGCCGCATGCCGCATTTCGTATTCGAATACATGGAAGGCGGCGCGGAGGACGAAGCGTCTCTCCGCTGCAACCGGAGCGCGTTCGAGTCCTATCGCTTCGTGCCGCAGACCCTGGTCGACACCACGGCGCGCCATCAGCGCACCGTGCTGTTCGGGCAGGAAGTGAAGTCGCCGCTCGTCATCGCGCCCACGGGCATGAACGGCATCGTCCACCCGAACGGCGACATCGTGCTGGCGAAGGCGGCGGCCAACGCGGGGATTCCCTTCTGCCTCAGCACCGTTTCCACGACGCGGCTGGAGAAGGTCGCTGCGGAGGCCGGCGGCCGGCTGTGGATGCAGCTCTACGTCATGAAGGACCGCAAGGTTGCGCAGAACATCGTCACCCGCGCGCACGCGGCGGGCTTCGAAGCTCTGGTGTTCACCACGGATGCGAACGTCTTCGGCTACCGCGAATGGGATCGGCGCAACTACCTCAGCCCCGGCAGGCCCACGCTCCGAAGCAAGCTCGACATGCTGCGCCACCCGGCCTGGCTATGGAACGTCGTGCTCCGGCACGGCATGCCGAGCTTCGTCAACTTCGCGGAGTTCCTGCCGCCCGGCGGCGCCAGCGCGATCGGCGGCAGCACCATCATCCCGACCCTGTTCGGCCCGACCATCACCTGGGATGACATCGCCTGGCTGCGCGGCATGTGGGACCGCAAGCTGATCATCAAGGGCGTGCTGAGCGTGGCCGACGCCGAGCGCGCGGCCGAGCTGGGCTGCGACGGCATCGTGCTCACGAATCACGGCGGCCGGCAGCTCGACTACTGCGTGGCCCCCGTCGACATGGTCGCGGAGATTTCGGCCGCAGTCGGCAAGCGCATGACGGTGATCGTCGACAGCGGGTTCCGTCGCGGCACGGACGTGGTCAAGGGCCTTGCGCTCGGCGCGCACGCCGTGATGATCGGCCGTGCCACGCTTTACGGCCTCGCCGCGGCCGGCGAGCCCGGCGTGCGCCGCGCGCTCGAAATCCTCACGACTGAAATCGACCGCACGCTCGGCTACCTCGGGGTGCGGTCGATCGAAGAGCTCGGTCCGCATCTTCTCCGCCACTGCTAGCAGAGCCCGAAACGTCGATCCTCTTCTCGAGCGAGAGCGGCAGTGGGAAGCGCATCCGCGACCAGCAGGCTCGTGTGGGGGACCGCGCGGAAGACCGATCCATCGGGCGCTCGTGGCCGTGTAATCCTACACGGCCACGTCCCCCACACGAGCCTGCTGGTCACGGATGCGCTGATGCTCCGTGCAGCGCTCGAGAAGAGGATCGCCGTCACTTCGTGGCGGGCTCTATCCAGACGGCTTTCGCGCGTGCGCAAAGTTCTCCGTCCTCGTCGAAGAGTGCGGTGCCGGCTTCGTGCTTGCGGCCGTTCGAGCCGATGTGCCAGCCGATGACGCGGCAGGGTTCGTCGATGTGCACGCAGCGATCGACGTGCGCCGTGAATTCGCCCAGCAGCCACGTGCCGCGGCCGGCCTTGTTCGCCGCGAAGCAGCCGGGGCAATCCATGGCCGCCCACATGAACTCCGGGCGGACCTTGCCGTCGCCGCGGTCGAGCGAGGCATCCGGCACCCACGGCGCGGCGACGATTTCCCGGCCGGCCACGGGGCCCGCGAACACGCGCAGTCCGTCGCCGCGCGGGCGTGCCGGGCCGCAGACGAAACAGGTCGGGAAAGGGTGCTCGGTGAAACCCGGATACTTGAGCGAAGCGTCCAGCGCTTCGAGGTAGCTCGGGGGAACCGGTGGGTCGATCTGCAGCTCGCTCACGCGCGTCTGCGCCACCGTCGTTTCACCGTGCATGATGGCCATGGCGCCATCGCCGAGCCGAACCACTTCGAGCGGCGTATCGAGCGGCGGTGGCTGCATCAGCCTGACGGTGATCGTGCTGGAGGACAGGCTGGCGACGAGCCCACAGAAATAGCCGCCGTTGGCGGAAGACGGGGGACCACAAAAGCGACTCGCGACAGCCAGTGTGGTCATTCGGCGCTCACTCCCTTTGCCAGACACTTCGCCAGATGAGGAAGCCCGTGAACGCCGCCAGGAACGAGCCGGCGGCGAGCGCGAGCATCGAGTGGTTGATCGCCGGGACGAGCCCGCCCAGGAACAGCGCCCCGACGCCCAGCATCACGCACGACTGAACGGACGCCGCCGAGCCGCGGGCCTCCGGAAACAGGTCGAGCATGCGCAGGGCGAAGATCGGCATCATCAGCTGCACGCCGATGGCTACCGTCGTGATGAGCACCTGCTGCGGGAACACCGGCGGCGCATCCATCAGCGCGTGAAGCATGACGGAAAGTGCGCCGCTGGCAAGCGCCACCGTATACCCGATCGCGATCTGGCGCCGGCCGGAGAGCCGCCCGGCCAGCTTCCCGGAAAGAAAAGCCCCGCCCATGATGCCGATGATGAGCGGGACGAACAGGTAGGCGAAGTCCGTCTCACCGAGGTGCCAGTGCCCGAGCACGATGGCCGGCGCCGCGCCGATGAACGTGATCATGGCCGAAAAGGTCGTGCCGAGCGCCAGCGCGTACAGCATGAACTCACGATGAGACGCGATGCGCCCCACCGTGCGGGCCAGCGCCCCCACGTCGAACGCCACGCGCCGCTCGTGCGGATGCGTTTCAGGCAGGCGCAGGTAGCTCATCAGCACGAGCGACACCCCAGTCACCACCATGAAACCGAAGACGTATCGCCAGCCGAACCAGACGTGGATCCAGCCGCCGAGCACCGGCGCGATGGCCGGCGCAATGCTGAAGATCATGGTGATGGTCGCCATGAGCTTCTGCGCCTGGGGGCCGTCGTGCAGATCGCGGATGATCGCGCGGCCCACCGCGAGGCCCACGCCCGCGCTCATTCCCTGGAGGGCACGGAACGCGAGCAGGAACGCGAAGCTTGGCGCGAACACGCAGGCGATGGAGGCGACGGAATAGATGAGGAGCCCTACCAGCACGACAGGCCTGCGGCCGAGCGCATCCGAGAGGGGCCCCTGAACGAGCGTCATCAAGGCGAAGGGCAGCATGTAGACCGTGATGGTCTGCTGGATCTGCCAGCTCGTCAGCGAGAACTCCTGGGCCATGGCCGGGAACGACGGATAGAACGTGTCGATGGAAAACGGGCTCACCATGGCGAGTGCCGCGAGCAGAGCGGCGATGCCCCAGTGTGATCCCTTGTCGTGTGCCCTGGTCAGCTCCGCAGGAATTCCTTTCACCGCGAGCTCCGTCTCAGCGTACCGAGCCATGCGGCCGGATCTTCGCCACGCTCCAGGACTTCCACGAGGGCGGAGCCGACGACCACCCCATCCACATGCCCGCTGAGGCGTTCCACCTGTTCCCGGCTGCGGATGCCGAAGCCAGCGCAGACCGGTAGCGGTGAAGCGGCCCGGACACGCGCCAGGTATCCCAGCACTTCTTCGGGCACGGCGACATTCTTCCCGGTGGTGCCCGTCATGGTGACTGCGTACACGAAGCCCTGGCTCGCTTCGCAAACCCGCTTCAGCCTCTCCGGCTGCGTCACCGGCGTGACCATCTGCACGAGCGCGAGGCCTTCGGAATCCAGTGCGGCGCGCAGGTCATCACTCTCGTCGATGGGCAGATCCGGGACGATGAAGCCGGAAACCCCGCTGCGCGCCGCCGCGGCAGCAAGCTTCTCCAGGCCGAACGACAGCAGCGGATTGAGATAGCTCATCAGGAGCAGCGGTGCGTCCACCCGCGGCATTTCCGCGAGCTCGCCGAGAATCCAGCGCAGGCTCACACCTTGCGCGAGGGCGACGGTGCTGGAGCGCTGGATGGTGACCCCGTCCGCCATCGGGTCCGTGAAGGGGACGCCGATCTCCACGACATCCGCGCCCGCGGCGACGGCGCGCAGGTTGTCGCGGAAAGTCTCCTTGCGCGGGTGACCTGCGGTGAGGAACCCGACGAGGGCCGGATCGCCGCGCTTCGCGGCGGCACGAATGGCGGCGGAGATACGGTCACGAGGAATCATGGCTGGCCTGATTTCAGGATCGTGGTCTGGAGCGTCGGCATGTCCTTGTCACCGCGGCCCGAGAGCCCGATGAGAATGCGCTTGCCGGGGTTGGCCTTCGCCCAGCGTTTCGCGCCGGCGAGCGCGTGGGCACTTTCGATGGCGGGCAGAATGCCTTCACTCTCGCAGCATTCTTTCACGGCCTCCAGCGACTCCTCGTCACTGGCGGTCTCGCACTTGATGCGACCTGCCGTGTAGAGCAACGCGTGCTCCGGGCCGACACCGGGGTAGTCGAGACCCGCCGAGACGGAATGCGTTTCCTGGATCTGCCCGTCCGCATCCTGCAGCAGCAGCGTGTTGCAGCCGTGCAGGACACCAGGGCGGCCATACGCGAGGGTCGCCGCATTGTCGCCGAGCCCCTTGCCGCGCCCACCCGCCTCGATGCCGATGATCTCCACGGATGCGTCGGCGATGAACGGATGAAAGATGCCGATGGCGTTCGAACCACCGCCCACGCAGGCGATGAGCACATCCGGCAGCCCGCCTGCTTCAGCCAGCATTTGCGAGCGCGCCTCGCGGCCGATGACCGACTGCAGCTCACGCACGAGGTATGGGTAAGGATGCGGCCCGATGGCGGAGCCGAGGAGGTAGTACGTGTCGATGGGGTCTGCCACCCAGTCGCGCAGCGCTTCGTCGATGGCAGCGCGCAAGGTGCGGTCGCCGCTCGTGACGGGCACAACATCCGCGCCGAGCAGACGCATGCGGCCGACGTTCGGTGCCTGGCGCTCCATATCCACCGCGCCCATGTACACGGTGCAAGGCAAGCCGATGCGTGCGCATGCGGCGGCACTTGCCACGCCATGCTGACCCGCGCCGGTTTCCGCCACGATGCGCCGGGCTCCGAGCTTCTTCGCCAGCAACGCCTGGCCGATGGCGTTGTTGATCTTGTGCGCGCCGGTGTGCGCGAGATCCTCACGCTTCAGCCACACCTGCGCGCCCCAGCGCTCTGAGAGATGCGAGGCGAAAGTGAGCGCGGTTGGCCGCCCGATCCAGCTCTTCAATTCGCGGGTGAATGCCGCCTGGAATTCCGGGCGGTGCAGATGCTCGCGCACGCCGGCTTCGAGCCGTTCCAGCGCGGGGATGAGCGTTTCGGGCACATAGCGGCCGCCGAAGGGGCCGAAACGCCCGCGCTCGTCGGGGAACTTGCCCGCGAGCTCGTCGGCCAGCAAAAGTTTCGGGTCGACCCTGGGGGTTTCGGCACTCACGAGGTGGTCTCCTTCGCGCGCGCGGTCTCATCCAGGCTTCGCAGGGCCGCGCGCGCCTGCCGGACGAAGCTCGCAATTCTTTCCGGGCTCTTCACGCCCGGGCCCGATTCGACGCCGCTCGAAACATCCACGCCATACGGCCGCACTTCGGCGATGGCGGCCGCAACGTTCTCCGCAGACAGGCCCCCGGCGAGGATCAGCTCCGCGCGCCGCGCGAGGCGGCCTGCGGCGGGCCAGTCCGTGGGCACGCCGGTACCGCTCACGGGGCCTTCGAACAGAAAGCGGGCCGGCAGAGGTGAAGGTTCCACGCGCCCGGCACGCAGCACGGGCGTCACTTCCAGCTCGCGTGGCAGGCGCAAATGCTGCAGATCTTCCGCATCGGACTGCAGGCAGTCCGGCGCGAACACGGCGAGGATCTCGTCGACCTCCCTTTGTTCCGGGTGCTTCGTCACAGCGACGCAACGAACGCGCCCGCGGGCCGGCGCGGCAAGTCGTGCGGCCACCTGCGGTGTGACGCGGCGCTTCGATTCCGCGAAGACGAAGCCGATTGCGCTCACACCCGCTTCGAGCGCGGCACTCACCGCTTCTGCTGTCGTCATGCCGCACACCTTGATCCACATGGCGTCATGCACCCCGCAAGCGGCCGCGCGGATCGAAGGCGATGGTGTCCGCGGACGCGTGGCCCGCACGCCCGCCGGCGAGCATCTCTCCGACGAGCGCGTGAGGATCGGGCGCGGTCATCAGCGCGCTGCCGACGAGTGCCAGGTCGTAGCCAGCAGCCGCCACGCGACGTGCGTCTTCGCCGGACGCGACCCCGCTCTCTGCGACACGCGGCACGCTGGTGGGCAGCAGATGTGCGAGCGTCTCGAGCCGCCCAGGCACGACCTTCAGCGTAGCGAGATCACGGCAGTTCACGCCGACCAGCAACTCGATGCGCGAAGACCTGCGGCCGTACTGCTCGGTGAGCGACCAGGCGAGCTCGATATCCTGCTCGTCGAATGCTTCCAGCAGCGCGAAGAGATTCAGCTGCAGCGCGTGCTCGATGAGGGACTCGAGCTCCGCCCGCGTCAGCATGCGAAGGATGATGAGCACACCACCGGCGCCGGCGATGCGCGCTTCGGCGACCTGATACGGGTCGACGAGGAAATCCTTGCGCATGGCCGGCACGCGCAGAGGCGCCAGCGCGCGCGCGGCGGATTCGAGATGCGCCATCGAGCCGTCGAAGCGACTGGGCTCGGTGAGCACCGATATGGCCGCTGCGCCTGCAGACGCGTACTGCGTGACGCGTGAGCCCACGTTCTCATCGCCGCCCTTCAGCTGACCTGCGGCGGGGGAGCGCAACTTCACTTCGGCAATGAGATCGAACCCGCCGTCATTCGCGACCAGGCGTGGCGGCTCCGGTGAGGCATTGGCCTCGGCGAACACTTCCGCCATGGAGCGGCGAGCCTGCGCAACGCGTACGCGTTCGCGGCTGCTTTCCGCCATCTGTTGAAGGAAGTCCACGCTCACGAGCGAACCTCCGTTGCGCGCTCCGCGGCCGCATTGGCAGCGGCACCGAATGCAGCGAGCGACTCGATGACCTTGCCCGCGGCGCCACTGTCGATGGCGTGCGCGGCGCGATCCACCCCTTCACGAGGAGTGTTCACCAGGCCCGCGACTTCGAGCGCCAGCGAGGCGCCGAGAAGCAGGCAATCCCGATGTGCGCCGCGATCATCGCCGCTCAGCACGGCACGCAGGGCGCGGGCGTTGTACTGCGCATCCCCGCCCGCGAGGGCGGAAGCAGCGCACAGGTCGAGCCCGTAATCCGAGGGGCTGCGCACGCTCTCATCGAACCGGCCGGGGCGCACGTCGAACACCGTGAAAGGACCCACGGGCGTGGGCTCATCCCACCCGGCCGCGCCGTGAATGACGAAGGTGCGCTCGATGTCCAGACCGGCCAGGGTCTGGGCCATGAGCTTCGCGACGTCCCGGCTGTACGCGCCGATGACATGCAGCGGCGGCTGCGCGGGGTTTGCGAGCGGGCCGAGAATGTTGAATACGGTGCGCACGCCCAGGGCCGCGCGCACGGGTGCCACCGACTTCATCGCCGGGTGGTAGTACGGTGCGAAGAGAAACGTGAAGCCGGTCGCGCGCAAGCATTCCGCCGCGGCGCTCTCGTCCAGCGGAATCCGGAGCCCCAGCACTTCGAGCACATCCGCGGCGCCGGCGCGGCTCGAAACCGAACGATTGCCGTGCTTGATGACCGGCAACCCGCACGCCGCGACGAGCAGCGCCGTGCCGGTGGAAATGTTCACGCTGCCCGAAGCATCGCCACCCGTGCCGACGATATCGATGGCGCGAACCGTGTCGGGGATCTCCGGCCGCCTCGCAAGTGAACGCATGAGGCGTGCGAAACCGCGCAGCTCATCCGCCACCACACCCTTGCTGCGCAGGGCAGCGAGCACGGCGCCGGACAGGGCCGGCGCGGTCTCGGCATTCGTCAGAAAGCCGAGCAGCTCCTGCGACTCGGGCTCCGTGAGATCACGGCGCTCGAGGAGCTTTTCCAGCAGGTCACGCAGAAGCGGCATGCGCTGCCCCCGTTGCCTGCTCCGCGCGGCGTTCGCCGCCGGTGAAGCGCAAGAAGTTCTCCATGAGCTTCGGGCCGTTGGGCGTGAGCACGCTTTCCGGATGGAACTGCACGCCTTCCACCACCAGATCGCGATGGCGAATGCCCATGATCTCCCCTTCCGGCGTGCGCGCGGTCACCTCCAGCACGGGAGGAAGCGTCTCCGGCGCCGCGATGAGCGAGTGATAGCGGCCCACTTCGCACGGCTGCGGCAGACCGGCGAAGACACCCTTGCCGTCATGATTCACCGGCGAGGTCTTGCCGTGCATGAGCCGCCCGGCGCGCACCACCTTGCCGCCGAACACTTCGGTGATGGACTGATGACCGAGGCAGACGCCGAGCACGGGGATGTGGCCGGCGAACGCGCGAATCATCTCCATGGAGATGCCGGCGTCGTAGGGGGTGCCCGGCCCGGGCGAGATGCACAGGTGCGTGGGCGCGAGCGCACGAGCCGCTTCGATGTCGATGGCGTCGTTGCGGAACACGCGCACGTCCGCGCCCAGCACCAGGAAGGCCTGCACCAGGTTGTAGGTGAATGAATCGTAGTTGTCGATCAGCAGGAGCCTGGGTTTCACATGCCTTCCTCCGCGAGCTGGAGCGCGCGCACGAGTGCAGCGCTCTTTGCGAGCACCTCTTCGTGTTCGGCTTCCGGCACGCTGTCGGCGACGATGCCGCCGCCGGCCTGGTAACTGTATTCGTCGCCCCGGAACACGAGCGTGCGAATGGTGATGGCCTGGTCCATGTCGCCGCGCGCGCCGAAGTAACCGACCGTGCCGCCGTAGAGCCCGCGGCTCGTCGGCTCCAGCTCGTCGATGATCTGCATGGCGCGCACCTTCGGCGCACCGACGAGCGTGCCCGCGGGGAACGTCGCGCCGAAGAGATCGAATGCATCCTGCCCCGCGGCGAGCTTGCCGTGCACGCCGCTCACCATGTGCATGACATGGCTGTAGCGTTCGATGGATCGATATGGATCCACGTAGACACTGCCGGCACTGGCGACGCGGCCCAGATCGTTACGCGCCAGATCCACGAGCATGACGTGCTCGGCGTTCTCTTTCGGGTCCGCCATCAGGTCTGCCTGGCGCTGGGCATCGATGGCATCGTCGCCCGCGCGCGGGCGGGTGCCGGCGATGGGCCGCAGCTCCGCGCTGCCTTGATTGAGTTTCACGAGCGCCTCGGGTGAGGAGCCCACCACGGTGACGTCACCGAGGGCACAGTAATACATGTAGGGCGACGGATTGATGAAACGCAGCGCGCGATATACCTCGAACGGATGCAGGTCGTGACGGCCACCGAAACGCACGGACAGCACGAGCTGGTACACGTCCCCGGCTGCGATGTATTCCTGCACCCGCTTGACGCCGGCCATGTGCTCGCGCGCGCTGAGGCCCGCCTCCGGCCGCGAGTACTTCCCGGCATGGCGGCCGTTCGGGAGGGCGCCACGCAGTGCACGGATCACTTCCTTGCGCAGGGACTGGCGCTCGGCCTCCGGGCCATCGTGCAGCAGGGCGATGCCGCGAGTGAGGTGGTCGAAGACGAGCAGCGAGCGGGTGGCGGCGTAGTGAAGCACCGGAAAGCCGCTGTCGAGCGGTGACCGGGCGGGAAGGCGCTCGAAGAAACGAACGATGTCGTAAGACGCGTATCCCACGAGACCGCCCGCGAGCGGCACCCCGGCAATCTCGGGCAACGGGCGGGGGGAGCGCGCCAGGGCATCCCGAAGGCCGGCGAACAGCTCCGCGCTCGCCCGGGGTACCGGGCGACGCTCGTTGCCGAGCTGGAAGCCATCGCGGTCGAGCTTTGCCTCGAGGCAGTCGCCGAAACCGATGAAGGAGTAGCGCGCGAGGCGCTCGCCCCCCTCCACACTCTCGAGGAGGAAGCGCGGCTGGAACGAGGCGAGCTTCATGAACGCCGAAACCGGCGTATCCAGGTCGCCCGATATGTCGAAATGCGGCTTCACGCCGTGATCCTTTCGTACAACGCGCAGACAACAAAAAACCCACCTCCGGGATCATCCGGAGATGGGTTCTGGAGCCTTCGAATCTTTGAGTCGCGAACTGGCCCGGATGCCCTCTCCGTCAGGAGTGGCGCCACCACCAGAGCTTGAGCAGGTTGCGAGCGTGCCGCGACATAGGCCGGCGAGTATCGCTGGGGGTGCTTGCGGCCGTCAAGGCAAAGCGCGGAACAGCTCGAGGACGGTTCGGGCAATGGTCAGGTCACCGGGCGGCTCCTAGAATCACTCCTTCTCGAACTGTGCATGGGCACGGAGTTGATCAAGTGAGATTCAAAGAGCTGCTGGATGACTGGCGGCAGAATGCCTCCGGGAAGCGAACGGCACTGGAGTACGCAGTGCGGCTGCCGTTGGATGACGCTGCGCGGCTGCACGCGCTGGCGGAGATGTTCCCTGGCCGCACGAAGGAGCAGCTCATCACCGACCTGCTCTCCGCGGCACTCCAGGAGCTGGCGGCGTCGATGCCCTATGTCCAGGGCACGAAGGTGATCTCGAGCGACGAGCAGGGCGACCCCGTGTACGAAGACACCGGGCCCACGCCCCGCTTCACCGAGCTCACCCGCCGGCATCTCAGGCAGCTCGAGGCCGAGCTGAAGAAGTAGGGTCGCCGCGGGGCGGCGGAACCGCGCCGCCCCGCCCCATCGTGCCCGCAAGCGCCGGCGGCGCAGTGCCGTGCCGCGCGTACAATCCCTGCCCGCCTCTATTTCGAGATTCCGGCCATGCAAGATTACGAGAAGCTGGGCGTCTTCTATCTCGGTCGCGAATTCGACGCGGAGCGTGGCGTGGTCACGGAGCGTCCGCTCCTCTACGACTCGAAGGATCTCACCACTCACGCCGTCTGCGTGGGCATGACCGGCAGCGGCAAAACCGGCCTGTGCCTCGCGCTATTGGAAGAAGCGGCCATCGATGGCCTTCCCGCCATCTGCATCGATCCCAAGGGCGATCTCGCCAATCTCCTGCTCACGTTTCCGAACCTCGCTCCGGCCGACTTCGCGCCCTGGGTCGATGCCGCTGAGGCCGCGCGCAAAGGACTGTCGGTCGAGCAGTACGCCGCGCAGACGGCGGAGCTGTGGAAGAAGGGGTTGGCACAGTGGGAGGAGCCACCGGAGCGCATCGAGCGCTTTCGGGATTCGGTGGATCTCGCGGTGTACACCCCAGGGGCGAGCACCGGGCTGCAGCTTTCCGTGTTGCGGTCGTTCGCGGCGCCTTCGGCCGCAGTGCTCGAAGACGCGACGGCTCTGCGCGACCGTGTGGGGACGCTCGTTTCCGGCCTTCTTGCGCTCCTCGGGAGAGATGCGGACCCGCTGAAGAGCCGCGAGCACATCCTGCTGTCGAACATCCTGGAGCGCGCGTGGCGCAACGGGACGGGCCTCGACATCGCAGGCCTCATCGCCGCCGTGCAGAAGCCGCCATTCGACCGGATCGGCGCTTTCGAGCTCGACACCTTCCTGCCCGCGAAGGAGCGGCTCGAGCTCGCCATGGCCATCAACGGCCTGCTCGCCTCGCCGGGCTTTGCCGCGTGGAGGGAAGGCGAGCCGCTCGATGTCCAGCGGCTCCTCTTCACGCCGGAGGGCAGGCCGCGCATTTCGATTCTTTCCATCGCGCACCTCGATGACACGCAGCGCATGTTCATCGTGACGCTGGTGCTGAACGAGATCATCGCGTGGATGCGCGGACAGTCGGGCACGTCCAGCCTGCGCGCCATCTTCTACATGGACGAGATCTTCGGGTATTTCCCGCCCACCGCGAATCCGCCGTCGAAGCCCCCGATGCTCACGCTGTTGAAGCAGGGGCGAGCCTTCGGGCTCGGCTGCGTGCTCGCAACCCAGAACCCCGTCGATCTCGACTACAAGGGCCTGTCGAACGCCGGCACATGGCTCATCGGAAGGCTGCAGACCGAGCGGGACAGGATGCGCGTGATCGACGGGCTCGAAAGCGCACTGTCCGGCGCTGGACAGTACGACCGCGCGACGCTGGACCGGATGATGTCCGGGCTCGCCCAGCGCGTGTTCCTGATGCGCAACGCGCACGATGATGCACCCGTACTCTTCCAGACCCGATGGGCGCTCTCGTATCTGCGCGGCCCGCTGACTGGGCCGGAGATCTCTCGTCTCATGGCATCGAGGAAAGCGGAGCGCGCAGCGAGAACGCTTTCGGGCGCGCCCGTGGAAGGCGCGCCAACCGGCGCGCAACCGTTGGGAGGCGCTGGCGGTGCGAGCTCTGCTGCAACCGAAGTGGCGGGCAGGCCGGTGCTTCCCGCAGGCATCACCGAATACTTCCTGCCCGCGAGCGCGGGCGCGGCCGCGGCCGAATATCGTCCGATGATCCTCGGCCGTGCGAAGCTTCATTTCGTCGACGCGAAGCTCGCGCTCGACCAGTGGCGCACGACGACGTACATCGCGCCTGTCGACGATGACGGCGCCGGGCCGTTGTGGCCCGAAGCCACCTCGTCCACGGACATGAAGTCGCGCCTCTCGGCAACCGCAGCTCCCAATGCATCCTTCGCTCCGCTGCCGGCGGCGGCGATGCGTGTCGCCTCCTACGCGGCATGGACGAAATCGCTGGCCGCTCACCTCTACGAGAACGCCAAAGCAGACCTGTTCGTCTGCGACGCGTTGCAGTCCGTGTCCAACCCGGGCGAGTCCGAAGGCGACTTCCGCGCGCGGTTGGGCCTTGCGGCTCGAGAGCGGCGCGACGTGGCCGTTGCCGAGCTGCGCAAGAAGTTTGCCTCGAAGCTTCAAGCACTCGAGGATCGGGAACGCCGCGCGCAGGAACGCGTGGCGCGCGAGAAGTCCCAGCTCTCCGAACAGAAGCTGCACACGGCGTTCTCGGTAGGTACTTCGATTCTGGGTGCGCTGATGGGCCGCAAGGCCCTGTCCGCCACCAACATGAATCGCGCCGCTGCCGCCGCGCGCTCCGCCACGCGGATCGGACGCGAAAGCGGCGACGTGGATCGGGCGGATGAGAATCTCGAGGCTGTGCGCCAGCAACGCAGCGAGCTGCAGGCGCAACTCGAGGCGGAGGTCGCCGCGCTCGAGCGTTCGCTCGACGCGAGCGCGGCGCCGGTGAGAGCCGTGCAGGTGAGCCCGCGAAAATCCGATATCGGGATCGGAGAAGTCGCGCTGGTGTGGGCGCCCTGGCGCAAGGGTGCGGACGGATTCCTGGCGCCCGCGTACGAATGAAGACCGAGGATTGATGTCATGCCGTCGTTCGATGTCGTTTCGGAGCTGAATGCGCACGAAGTCGCCAATGCGGTGGATCAGGCCAATCGCGAGGTCGCGCAGCGTTTCGATTTCAAGGACACCGGCGCGACCTTCGAGCTGCAGGAGCTCACCGTCACGCTGCGCGCACAGGTGGATTTTCAGCTGAAGCAGATGCTCGACATCCTGAAGATGCGTCTCTCCAAGCGCGGCATCGATGCGATGTGCGTCGACGCGCAGGAGCCGAAGACGACGCTGTCGTCCGCGACACAGGCAGTGGTGCTGAAGCACGGCATCGATCAGGACACCGGTCGCAAGCTGCAGCGACTGATCAAGGACTCGAAGCTGAAAGTGCAGGCGGCCCTGCAGGGGGACAAGGTGCGCGTCACGGGCAAGCAGCGGGATGATCTGCAGGAAGCCATGGCCCTGCTGCGCAAGTCGAAGCTCGACGTGCCGCTGCAGTTCAACAACTTCCGCGATTGAACGCGGGCGCCGTATGGATGATCGCGTTTGCCGGGCGTTGCCGCGGCGGCGCGCGCCCGCTCAGCGCCCGTGAATCGCCTTGCACAGCGCTTCCGTGCCGCCGACCGTGCTCGGGCCGAGCCGCGACAGGCGCGAGTCCTCGAAGGGAATGAGGCGCTCGTTGCGCACCGCGCGCAGCGTGCCGAAGCGCTTCCACTCATCGAGCCAGCCACGCGCCACGCCGGGCGGGGCCACGGCCACGATCACATCCGGGTCACGCCCGATGACGGCTTCGGCGTCCACCGTCGGGCCGAGCTCCTTCAAATCCCCGAACACGTTGCGGGCGCCGCAGAGGCGTAGCGAGTCGCTCATCATGTGCGTGCCGCCGACCGTGTAGATCGGGCGGTTCCACACTTCGAGCAGCACGGTCGGCCGTTCCTTGCCGACATAGCGACCCTCGAGCTGCGCAATGCGTGCCGCCACATCTGTAGCGGCCTTGTCTGCAACCGCGCGCGTGCCGGCGAGGTCACCCAGCCTGCGCAGTGAGGCTGGCAGATCCGACAATTTCTCCACCTTCTGTCGGTAAAGCGGAATGCCCAGGCGCTCGAGCTGGGCAACCTGCGCGACGTTGTTGCCGCCTTCCCAGACCACGACGAGATCGGGCCGCAGGGCGACGACCCTTTCCATGTCGATGGCATTGGCATCCCCGATGCGGGGGATCGCCTTCGCTGCGACAGGCTCGTCGGAGAACTCCACCGTCGCGATGACCCGATTGCCGGCGCCAGCGGCGAACAACATCTCCGTTGCCCCGGGCGCGATGCTCACGATCTTCTGCGGTGAGCGCGGAAGCGTGACTGTGCGGCCAACATCATCGGTTGCAGTAACTGTGGCGTGCGCCGAAGTCGCGATGAACAGCGCCAGGCAGAGCGCGGCAACCAGAGTGGCACGGCGCGCGAACGCACGCGCCAGCGCGACGACGAGGAATGCATTGCCGCGGAGAACGCGCGAGCGCGAAGGAAACATCACCGTAACGGGCACTCAGCGCATGCCGCACGCCGCACGAGCGCCGCGCCGTGCGCGCGAAGACCCCGTCTCGCCGATGATCTGCTCGACATGACTGATGAGGTTCGGCCCATCGACCGGCTTGCTGAGCCACGCGGAGATACCGTCCGCGCGCGGACCCCGTGAATGCCATGCCTCGTCATCCGCGGTGATCATGATGACGGGGATCATGTATCCCGCGTCGTTCAGCCGCCGCTGCACTTCCAGGCCTGAAAGATCCGGCATGTGCATGTCGATGACGACACACTCCGGCAGCGTGTCCTCGCAGGAATCGAGGAATGCCTGGCCTGTGGCGTAAGTTGCAGTCTCCAGTCCCGCCGCACGCAAGAGGCGATCGAGCGCTTTGCGTACGGACGCATCGTCATCAACCACTGCGATCATTGATCCTTCCCCGTGGTGCTGCCTCGATATCTGGGCTCGCCCGGTCTATCTGCTGGAGCCGGGCTTGCGCATCACCTTGCGGATCTCTGCAAGATGTTTTTCCTCCGCGATCTGCGTCCGAGCGTATTCCTCGTCCGTGACCTCGCGCAGGAGCCTGCGGTGCTCGGCGGGATCCTGCTGCTCGTGTGCGAGCGCTTCACCGGGAATCTCGTCGAGATGGTGTTCGTGGGTATCGAGCAGCGGGCCGTCCCTGAGCGAAGGGTGCTGCCGGGGCTCGTGATGCGGGCGCCGCCAGGCATGGCGCGGGCCCTGGATTCATGCGTCTGGCGGTTCAGCCGGGCGACGAGGGGAATGCGGTTGCGCGTGAAACTCATGAAGCGATGGTGCATGTAGCGCACGAAGCCCGGGAGGTCGAGCTCGAGAATACGGTCGAGCGCGGCGATGACCGATGCAGTGCCGGGCCTTGCGAACTCGTCGCTCATGAAGTCGCTCCGGAAAACGAACTCGGCGCGCCCGACGGGCGGCGCGTAAGTGTACGCCTGACGTGGAGGGAGGTGGCCCGCCTTCCTTGGCAGGCCCGGCAGCAAATCGAAGTGCGCGCCAGTTTCGGCCGCGCGCACTGATTATTTGGTCAGGATGAGCTTGCCCTGGCGCGTTATACGCAGCCGGTAATCGCACCCGGCGTGGTGAATCAGCACCTCGCGACCCGGACCGATGAGTTGCTCGCTGATGAGACGTTTGGGTTGTTGTGCAGTCGAGGGCGCGGACGACACGCGTTCCGAAGGCGTTCCGGCGGCGGGCTGATCGGCGCGTGCGTGCTGCATGTAGGCGTCGGCGGTCATGACAGTGTTCTCGTGAGGCGGATGATAATTATTCGCATTTGGTCCGGCAAGCCCGGCCGCAAAAATTATTTTTGATTGCCCGGCTGTCCAGTTATTGACGCTGTGTCAACGCAACGCCTAGACTCCGCGCCCTCATGAGCTACATCGCCGCACGCCGCCAGGAAGAAAAAGAGCGCCGCCGCGCCGAAATCCTCGATGCGGCCGAGGCGGTCGCGGCATCGGTCGGCTGGGATGCAATGACGATGGACCAGGTGGCGCGCAAGGCGCGCCTCTCCCGCGCACTGCTCTACGTGTATTTCAAAGACAAGACCGATCTCCTCTTCGGCCTCTGCGAGCGCGCGCTCAGCACGCTCACGCAGCGCTTCACCGAAGCGGCGTCGCGCCAGAAGCGCGGCCTGGACAAGCTCACGGCCATCGGTCGCGCATACATCGCCTTCTCACAGGAATTTCCCGTTTACTTCGAAGTCGTCGCGCGCTGCGAGCTGCTCTCGCCTGAACCGGCCTCGGATACGAACGAAGGTGCCGCGATGCTGAAGGGCGACGCGTGCCGCGGGCTCATGGTGCAGGTGATTGCGGCGGGTATCACCGACGGCTCCATCCGCAAGGACGTCGGTGATCCGAAAGTAGTGTCGAATACGCTATGGGCCTTCATGCATGGCGTGCTGCAGTTCGCCGCCACGAAATCGAATGCGCTGCTGCACGATGGCGTCACCATCCGGGAGTTCGTCGAGCACGCGCTCGTCATGGCCACGCGCTCCGTCGAGGGGAAGGCCTGAAGTTTTTTTTGCCTTGTATTGGACAGGTGTCCAGTGATTGCACAAGTGACAACGAAGCGCGATGTGCGAAGGGGGAGGACGAGGCTGCTGATGATGCCTTTCCTGCTCGCGGCGGCATTCGTGAGCGCCGACGAGCCAGCTCCGCCGCCGTTCGGCGAAGTGGTAGATGGCTACGTTCGCGAGGGGCTGCGCTCGAATCTCGCCCTGCATTCCGAGACGCTCGAAGTCGAGCGCAACCTCGCTTCGCTCGATGCGGCGCGCGCCCGCTTTCTGCCGGAAATCGAGCTTGCCGCGCGCTATACCCGCGCCGAAGGCGGCCGCACTGTCGACGTGCCGCTGGGATCGATGCTCAACCCCGTCTACGGCACGCTCAACGATCTGCTCATCTCGCAGGGTCAGCCACCGCAGTTCCCGCTGATCGGCGACCAGTCGATCCGTTTCATACGGGACCGCGAGCAGGACACGCGCCTCACGCTTCGCCAGCCCCTCTATGCGCCGGCAATTCCCGCGGCGATTCGCGCGCAGCGGGCGGCGCTCGAAGCTTCGGAGTTCGGGCGCATCGCGGTCGCGCGCAGGTTGAAGCGTGACATCACCGTCGCCTATCTCGATTGGCTGAGAGCGGTGAAGACAGTCGACATCGTGCAGGCGAGCGTCGCCCTGCTGGAAGAGAATCTGCGCGTCAACGAATCACTCTTCCGCAACGGGCGCGTCACACAGGACCAGGTCCTGCGCGCCCGGGCAGAGCTGCTTGCTGTCGCCCAGCAGTTGCGCGACGCGCGGAACGGGCAGTCCCAGACGCGCAGCTACGTCAATTTCCTGCTCAACCGCTCACTGGACGAAGCGCTCCTGCCCGCGACCATCGAAGGGGAGATCACGCGCACCGTGCAGGACCTCGCCACGCTGCGCGCCGCGGCGCTTGCGAACCGCCCGGAGCTGGATCAGCTCGATCGTTCGGTGCGCGCCGCGGAGTCGCGTGTGCAGCTCGCGCGTGCGGACCTGAAGCCCATCCTGTCCATCGGTGTGGATGCGGGCACGCAGTCCGAGGAGTACGAATTCGGTCGTGGCCGGAACTTCGGAACCGTGTCGCTGCTTCTCAGCTGGCAGCTCTTCGATGGTGGCGCCACGCGCGCCGAAGCGAGAAGCGCGCGAGCCGCTGCGCGCCAGGCCGCCACGCGCCGCGACGAGATTGCGCTGCAGATCCAGCTCGAAGTGCAGCAGGCGCTGGACAGCCTCAACACCACGAGCGATTCGCTCGCCACGGCCGAAGCGCGCGCGGAAGCCTCGCGCGCGGAGTTTCGCATCGCAAGCCGCAAACGCGACGAGGGCGTCATCAACCAGGTGGAGTTCATCGACTCGCGCAGCAGTCTCACGAGCTCGGAACTGAACCTCAACGTCACCACGTTCGACTTGCTCGCGCGGCAGGCAGAGCTTGACTACGCAACGGCCGCCGGAACACTGCCGCTCATCGATGCCACGGGGAGCCCACGATGATTGCCCGAAGCGTGTATCGCATCGCGTTCGTCACCGCCGGCGTGCTGGCGCTGGGCGCCTGCAGCTCGGAAGCTCAGGAGATCACGCAGAGCCCGACGCCAGTGCGCGTGGAGGCCGCCACCACCGGGCCCGCGACGCCATCCATCTCCACGAACGGCATGGTCGCCACGAAAGACGAGATGCGGCTCTCGTTCAAGGTAGCCGGCGTGATCCGCACGCTCCGGGTGCAGGAAGGCCAGGAAGTGAAGGCGGGAGAGCGTCTCGCGGAAATCGAGCTCACCGAGGTGGATGCGGAGGTGGAGCAGACCCGGCAGCTCGCCGACAAGGCGAAACGCGATTTCGAACGCGGCAAGCGCCTCTACGACGACCAGGTGATCAGCCTCGAGCAGCTCGAGGACCTGCGCACGCAACGCGCAGTCGCGGAGGCGCGGCTCAAGGGCGCGGAGTTCAATCGCGGATACGCGGTGATCACGGCTCCGCGCGACGGAGTGGTGCTTCGCAAGCTGGCCGAAGAGCGCGAGCTGGTCCCGGCCGGACAGGCCATCATCGTGATGGGCGCTCACGACAGCGGCTATGTCGTGCGGGCCGCGCTCTCCGATCGGGAGATCGTGCAGTTGAAGCTCGGTGATCCGGCGGAGATTCGCATGGACGCCTACCCCGGCCAGGCCATCGCCGGCTCATTGAGCGAGATCGCGCGGGCGTCCGATGAACGCAGCGGGCTGTTCCCGATCGAGGTGCGCTTCGACTCCGTGCCCGTGCCGCTCGCGAGCGGCCTCGTCGCCAAGCTGAACCTTCACCCCGCGTCCTCGCGCAACGGCCAGCTAACGTACGTGCCGATCGCTGCCGTGGTGGAAGGGGACGGGAACCGCGCAAGCGTCTTCGTCGTGGAGGGGGATCGCGCGAAACGCAGACCGGTACGCGTCGCCTTCATCGCGCCCGACTCCGTTGCCCTGGCCGAAGGCGTGGCGCCGGGAGAGCGCATCGTGACGGACGGCGCGCTGTATCTCGAGGACGAGGAACGCATCGAGATCGTCGCTGAAGGCTCGCGCGCCATCGGAAACCTCACCACCAGCACCAGCTGACGCGCACGGCCAAGGGGAGAGTGGTCATGTCTCTGCTCGAATTTCCGATCCGGCGGTATCCCTTCACGCTCGTGGTGTTCGTGTGCCTCGCGGTCCTCGGGTGGTTCGCGTTCACCAGCATCCCGCGCGAGGAGGATCCGTACTTCAAGATCCCGGCGTTCTTCATCACGACGATCTTTCCCGGCGCGGACCCCAAGGACCTGGAGCGGCTCGTCGCCAAGCCGATCGAAGACCGGCTCGCCGAGCTCGACGACGTGCACAAGATGGAGACGACCATCCTCGATGGCGTCGCCGTCATCGCGCTCGAATTCGAGGCGGACGCGGATCCCGACAAGAAGTACGACGAAGTCACCCGCGAGGTGAACGCGCTGCGCCCGGAGCTGCCCCCGGACATCCAGCAGATCGAGATCCGCAAGATCAGCCCCGGCCTGGTCAACATCGTGGAGCTCGCTCTCGTCTCCGACGACGCGCCGTACCGCGAGCTGGAAGACCACGCGCGGGACCTGAAAGACACCCTCAAGACCGTGAACGGCATCCGCACGGCCGAGAGCTGGGCCTACCCCGAGCGCGAGCTGCGGGTCGAAGTGGACCTGAAGCGCATGGCGGAGCTCGGCATCACTCCGAGCCGCGTCATCGATGCCTTGCAGAGCGAGAACGCCAACATTCCCGCGGGGCCCATCGACCTCGGGCCACGCAGCTTCAGCCTCAAGACCTCCGGCGCTTACACCTCGCTGGATGAAGTGCGCGACACCGTCGTGGCCGCCGTCGACCGGCGCCCCGTGCGCGTGCGCGATATCGCGCGAGTGAGCTGGGACACGCAGCCGTGGAGTCACATCGCGCGCTTCAACGGCAAACGGGCAGTGATCGTCACGGCCAATCAGAAGGACGGGTTCAACATCCTCGCGGTGAGCAAGCGCGTGGACGAGGCGATCGAGCGTTTCGAAAGCGGCTTGCCGAAGCGCGTGAAGCTCGAACGCGGGTTCGATCAATCGCGGAACGTCAGCTCGCGGCTGGCGCGCCTCTACACGGACTTCGGCATCGCCATCGCACTCGTGTCGCTCACGCTGCTGCCACTCGGCTGGCGTGCGGCGGGCATCGTGATGGTTTCCATTCCGCTGTCGCTCGCGTTCGGCCTCACGGTGCTGTACTTCCTGGGCTACTCGCTCAACCAGATTTCCATCGCCGGCTTCGTCGTGGCGCTCGGGCTGCTGGTGGACGATTCGATCGTGGTGGTGGAGAACATTTCGCGCCACCTGCGCGAAGGATACTCACGCTTCGAAGCGGCGCTGGCGGGCACACGCCAGATCTTCGTTGCCGTCCTCGGCTGCACGGCCACGCTGATCTTCGCGTTCCTGCCGTTGATGGCGCTGCCTGGCGGCCCCGGCAAGTTCATCCGCGTTCTGCCCGTGACCATCGTGTCCTCGATCGTGGGGTCGTTGCTGATCGCACTGTTCATCATCCCTTTCATCGCGAGCCGCGTGCTGAAGGAACATGACGACCCGCACGGCAACCGCGTGCTGCAGCGGGTGATGGGGGCCATTCATCGCTACTACCGGCCCGCGCTCCACTACTGCCTGGCGAGACCGAAGACGACGGTGGTGGTCGCGATCGGCGGGTCGCTCCTGCTGTCCGCGGTGCTGGTGCCGGTGATCGGCAGCAGCCTTTTCCCCAAGGCCGACACGCCGCAGTTCCTGATCAGCGTGGAGGCGCCGGACGGAACGAGCCTCGCCGAAACGGATGCGGCGCTTCGCTTCGTCGAAGACAAGCTCGCACAGACGCCCGAGGTGAAGAGCTGGTTCGCGAACCTCGGGCACGGCAACCCCCAGATCTACTACAACCACGTCGTGCGCAACGATTCGCCGAACTACGGCGAGATCTTCGTGCTGCTGAAGAAGTACGACACGCGCAAGACGCCGGTGATGCTCGATGAGCTTCGCGCGAAGCTCGACAAGTATCCTGCGGCGCGCATCTACGTGAAGGAGTTCGTGAACGGCTCACCCATCAGCGCGCCGATCGCCGTGCGCGTGCTGGGCCGCGATCTGAACGTCATCGAACAACTCGGTGGGCGCGTGGAGAAGGTGCTGAAAGACACGCCCGGGACGCGGGACGTGGAGAACCCCCTGAAAGTGTCGCGCACAAACCTGCGTCTGCAAGTGGATTCCCAGAAGGCGAGCCTGCTCGGCGTGCCGACGGTGGAGTTCGACCGCGCCGTGCGGCTCTCCGTCGCAGGCATTCCCACCGGCACGTTCAAGGACCCGAGCGGCGAGCAGTACGACATCGTCGTGCGCACGCCGGTGGGCGCGCGTGCGGACCTCGACACCCTGGGCCAGGTGCGCGTCCCCACGATCACGGGCGCCACACTGCCCCTCTCGCAGCTCGCGACGCTGGAGTTCGAGAAGGCGCCCACACAAATTCAGCGCTACAACCGTGAGCGCGCGGTCACAATCGATTCGGACGTCCAGCGCGGCTACAACACCGCGAAAGTCACCCAGGACGTGGTTCGCCGGCTGGACGCGATGTCCTGGCCGCGCGGCTATCACTACGCGCTCGGCGGCGAGGCGCAATCGAGCGAGGAAGCGTTCGGCGGCATCGGCACGGCGATCATCGTGGCCGTCTTCGGCATCTTTGCCATCCTGGTGCTGGAGTTCGGCAGCTTCAAATCCACGCTCATCGTGCTCACGGTAGTGCCGCTCGGGGTGCTCGGCGGGCTGCTGATGCTGCTCGTCACCGGCAACAGCATTTCGTTCACCGCCTCGATCGGGTTCATCGCGCTGATCGGCATCGAGATCAAGAACTCGATCCTGCTCGTGGACTTCACGAATCAGCTGAGGGAATCGGGTGTGCCGCTGGACGAGGCGATCGAGCGCGCGGGCGAGATCCGCTTTCTGCCGATCCTGCTCACCTCCGCCACCGCCATCGGCGGGCTTCTGCCGCTGGCCGCGCAGAACATCGGGCTCTATTCGCCCATGTCCTGGGTGATCATCGGCGGGCTCATCTCGTCCACGTTGCTGGCACGGCTCGTCACGCCCGTGATGTACAAGCTCCTGCCGCCGGAGATTCATCCGGCTCCGGCTCGAGCAGGCGCGCTGGCCGCGCCGGTGGGAAGCGTGTGACGCGGCGTCAGGCGGCGTCGTGTTGCGTGAGACCGATGGTGCGAGCCGCCCACTGCACGACCGGCTCGACGCGGGGCGACGCCAGGAAAAGCGCTTCTTCGAAATCCACCCAACGGCATTCGTGATGCTCGGGCCGCCCCAGCTCCGGCCGCACGGGCAACGTCACGGCCTCTGACGCAGTGCGCGCCAGGTAGTAGCGGGCCACCTTGTTGCGGCTATAGGGCGAGGTTTCGAAGTAGATCTCGCCCCACGCGAACTGCAGGTCGGAGATGAGGGTTTCCTCCGTGACCTCGCGACGGGCGGCGCTGATCGGGTCCTCCCCGGGCTCGACGAGGCCCTTGGGAAAATCCCAGTTCCGATAGGCGCGGAGCAGCAGGAACAGCCAGCCGGCGGCTGACTGGCGGACCACCACGACCCCTGCCGATAGATGTGGCGGACGTACCGTCTTCATGCGGCGCGAAGGATAGCAGGCCGCGAGGCGCAGCACGGAGCGGCGCTGAAGCGGCGCGACAGGATCGGCCCCCAGCCCTTCAGGGCAGACCGGTCACCCCACAGCCAACCGCCCCCGTCTGGCGTGAACGAAGCCTTCCGGGGCCGGCATCGGCCCCGGAAGGCAGGTGGTGGGTCGTCTTCAGGCCGCTGCAGCGGCGACCGGATCCGCGGCGGCCGCGGAATGCTCCAGCACGCCTGCGACGGCGTGGATGGTTGCTGCGATGCGAACGGCGCTCTGGATGGCCTCCCGGGAAACCTCGTGTTTCCGGAGCTGCTTCTCGTGAGCCACGATGCACATGCCGCAGCCGTTCACCGCCGACACCGCCAGCGACAGGAGCTCGAAATCGAGCTTGTCGATACCGGGGTTGCCGATGACGTTCATGCGCAGCCGCGCGGGCAGCTGGGCGTACTCCGGATCCTCCACCAGGTGCAGGAAGCGGTAGTAGATGTTGTTCATGCCCATGATGGCCGCCGCGGCACGCGAGGCGGTCAGGTAGGCATCGTCCAGCGTCGCGGCCGCGAGGGCCTCGATCTGCCTGGTGAACTCCGTGTTACGGGAGGCGATCGCCGAAGCGACCGCCACCCCCCAGATCTGCTTTTCATTCAGACCGGGCGCGCCAGCCGGGGTCAGCACGCTCCCAAGGTTCAGCTTGAGGTCGCGCGCATAGTCCGGCAAGCGGTCCCGAATGGCGTCGAGTGTCATCAGGCAGCCTTCAGGGTGTCCTCACCCTTCTTCCAGTTGCAGGGGCAGAGCTCGTCGGTCTGCAGCGCGTCCAGCACGCGAATCACCTCTTCGGGGCTGCGGCCGACGCTGAGGTCGGTCACGTAGACGAAGCGGATCACGCCCTGGGGGTCGACGATGTACGTGGCGCGCTGGGCGACACCGGCCTCCGGGTCGAGGACGCCGAGCGCCGTCGAGAGCTCACGCTTGATGTCCGAGAGCATGGGGAACGGCAGGTTGCGCAGCTCCTCCTTCTCACGGCGCCAGGCGTGGTGCACGTACTCGCTGTCGATGCTCACGCCGAGCAGCTGCGCGTCGCGCGCCTTGAACTCCTTTTCGAGCTTGCCGAACGCGGCAATCTCCGTCGGACACACGAAAGTGAAGTCCTTCGGCCAGAAGAACAGCACCTGCCACTTGCCGGGGTGGCTCTCGTTCGTGAACGGCTTGAACGCGTTGTCGAGGTCGTTCGAGACCACGCCGGTCAGTGCGTACGCGGGGAATTTCTGTCCAATACCAAGCATTTGTCGATCTCCGGATTCTTCGGGGGTTGCAACTCGCGGGGCATCCTGCTGTACGGGGCTCGATTGGTCCAATCGATTGATTTTATAATCCTGATAGATACCATGAATCGCACCACATGACCGACATTAAGCTCAAGGACCTGCGCTACCTCGTGGCGCTGGCGGACGAACGGCATTTCGGCCGCGCCGCGCAGCGCTCCTTCGTGAGCCAGCCCACACTCTCGTCCCAGCTCAAGAAGCTGGAGGAGTCCCTCGGCGTGCAGCTCATCGAGCGTCAGCCGAACCGCGTGACGCTCACGGACGCCGGCGAGCAGATCGTCTCCCGGGCGCGGCGCATCCTCGAGGCGAGCGACGAAGTGGTGACGCTCGCCAGCGCGCATCGCGATCCGCTCGCGGGCAGGCTGCGGCTCGCGTTGCTGCCCACCATCGGGCCGTACCTGTTGCCGCGCGTGGCGCGCGAAATCCACAAGGCGCTGCCGCGGCTCGAGCTGCGCTTGTACGAGTACCAGACGGGCCAGATGCTGGAGAAGCTCAACTCCGGGCAGGTCGATGTGGGGATTCTCGCGCTCCCCGTCAACCTCGAAGGGCTGGAGGCGCGGCCGTTGTACGACGAGCCCTTCACCGTTGCGCTGCCGGCACACCACCGGCTCGCGAAGAAAAAGGAAGTCGAGGTCGCGGACCTCAAGGACGAGTCGCTGTTGCTGCTCGAGGATGGCCATTGCCTGCGCGACCAGGCTCTCGAGGTGTGCAGCGGCATCGGCGTGCAGGAAAAGCAGGATTTCCGCGCCACCAGCCTCGAAACATTGCGCCAGATGGTGGCCACCGGCGCCGGCGTCACGCTGCTTCCGGAGCTCGCCAGCCGCGGTGCTTATGGCGGCTCGCAGGGCGTGGTGCTGCGGCCGTTTGTAAAGCCGGCGCCCGTGCGCCACGTCGGCGCCGTGTGGCGCAAGACCACAGCGCGGCTTCCCGCCATCGATGCGGTCTGCAAGGTCATCGAGAAGCACGCGAAATGATTCGGCGGCCGACTTTGGCATAATCGCTCCCCTTTCTGGAGCGTGCGTGTGACTGGACTGGCTGCCTTCCCTGGAACACTGGCGCGCACCTTCGTGGCCGGTCTCGTGCTCGCTGTCGTGGTCACGGTCATGCCCGTGCTGGCCGCGGCCCCGGGCAACTCCCTCGTGGTGCAGAGCCCGTGGATGCGCAAAGCGCCGGGCGTCGACACAGCGGCTGTGTACATGGTCCTGCGCAACACGGGGACGCAAGCTGTTACCGTCACGAACGTCACCTCGCCGTTCGCGAACCACGTGATGATCCACGAGACCACTCACGAGGGCGGCCAGTCGCGCATGCGCATGCAGGAGACGATAACCATCCCGGCGGGCAAGAGCGTGGCGTTCGAGCCGGGCGGCCTGCACGTGATGTTCAGCGGGTTCACGCAGGATGTGAGCGTGGGGCAGAAAGTGCCTTTCACCCTCGTGCTCGACAATGGCGACGAAGTGAAAGCGGACGCCCTCGTGCGCCCGCTCGACGCGCAGTGAGCATCGGAGCGTGACGCGCCAGGACGTGCCACCGGATCACGTCACGCCCTACGACCGGTTCGCGTGGAGCGATGTCGTCGTCGAGCATCTGCTGGCCTCCGGCGAACACCAGCGCGAGCTCATCGCGTATTTCGGGGAGTCCGAGTACCGGGTTCTGGCCGCGCTTGCGCGTGAAGCGCAGGCGGTGAGCGTCAGCGCTGACGCTGCGCGCGTGTTCATCGTCCCGGGCATCATGGGCTCGCAGCTCGGGCGCATGCGCCGTGCGCCTTTGCCGAACGACGTCCTCTGGCTCGATCCGGTCGACATCAGCCTCGGGCATCTGGGGCTCCTGCGCTTGCCGGTGCCCGGCGCGCACGCCGTCTCGACGCATGCGCATGCGCACCGGCCCGCAGATGGCGCGGCGGCAGCGCACGAGACGCGTATCGTCTCCCTCGGCGTAGTGCTCTTTACGTACCTTCGCCTGAAGCTGCATCTGCGCATCGCCGGGTTCGCACCTGTCTTCCATGACTATGACTGGCGACTCGGAGTGGATGACCTTGGCCGCGCGCTTGCTGCGCGTCTGCGCGCCGAGACCGGGCGAGTGATGGTCGTGGCACACAGCATGGGCGGGCTCGTGACACGCGCCGCGCTGGCATGCGAAGGCACGAAGCATGTGGAGCGTGTGGTGCTGCTCGGCACGCCGAATGCCGGCTCGTATGCGCCCGTTCAAGCGCTGCGCGGCACGTACGCCGTCGTGCGAAAGATCGCGCGGCTCGCTCAGCAGCAGTCGGCAGAATCACTCGCGGCCGAGGTTTTCAGCACCTTCCCGAGCCTCTACCACCTGCTTCCGGTCGCGAACGGCGAATCCCCTCTGGATCTGTTCGACGCCGGGGCATGGCCAGCCGATGGTCTCGTGCCGAACGTGCCCCTGCTCACGCGCGCCCGCTCTGTGGTGAAAGCGATTGGGGGCGCGGATGCGCGATTCGTCAACATCGTCGGCGTCGGGCAGGAGACGGTCACCCGCGTTGCGCGGCGAAGAAGCGAGTTCGTGTACACGATCACTCGCCGGGGCGATGGCACGGTTCCAGTGACCTGCGCGGAGCTACCGGGTGCGCGCACGTACTACACAAGCGTTGCGCACAGTGAGCTCGCGAGGGACGCGGCCGTCGCACATGCCATCGCGGACGTGCTGCGAGACGGGGAAACGGCCCAGCTCGATGCGAGCTGGTCGCACAGTGGCAAGGCGGAAGCGAGCATCAGTGACCGCGAGCTTCGGCGCACTCACACCGAGAAGGTCGACTGGGCGCATCTGGAGCCGGAAGCCCGCCAGGTTTTCCTGCGAAGCCTGAACGAGCCGCCCACGCTGAAACTGCGCGTGCCTGCGAGAAGCCCGAAGCGCGCCGGCGCGCCGGCGAAGAAAGCTGCGCGCCGCAAGCCCCGGCCGGCCGCGAGCGCAGCCGCGAAGGGGGCGGCGCGGCGCGTGGCCGGGAAGCGCAAAGCCCCCGCGACACGGAAGCGGAAAAGCACGCGCCGGCGATGACCTGTCTCGTCTGGTTCCGCCAGGATCTGAGGCTCAGCGACAACCCGGCGCTGCAGGCGGCCACGAAAAGCGGCGAGCCGGTCGTTCCCGTCTATGTCTGGGCGCCGGAGGACGAAGGCGACTAGCCGCCCGGCGCGGCTTCGCGGTGGTGGCTCCATCATTCCCTGCAGGCACTCGATGCCGGCCTCCGCAAGCTGGGCTCGCGGCTCGTGCTCGTGCGTGGCCCTTCACCGCATGCGCTGCGAACCCTCGTCCATCAGACAAAGGCGACGACGGTTCTCTGGAATCACCGATATGAACCGGCGGCCCGCGCATGTGAGGCCGACGTGCAACGCACCCTTCGCGAGAAGGGAATTCAGACGAATGCCTTCAACAGCTCGTTGCTCGCGGAGCCGGGCACCACACTGAACCGAAGCGGTGAGCCCTACCGCGTCTACACGCCGTACCTGCGGCGGATGCTGCATGACCTGCGCCCATCCGCGCCGCTGGCCGCCCCGACAAAGATCCTCTCGCCCGGCAAATGGCCCGCAGGCGAGCCGCTCGACTCGTTGGACCCGATCCCGCGCATCGCGTGGTACACCACCCTGGAAGAAACGTGGCGGCCCGGCGAAGAAGGCGCGCGCGCACGGCTGAACCGGTTCATGGCTCACGGGCTCGCGGATTATCGACAGACGCGCGACCTGCCGGCGCGACGGGGCACTTCGGGCCTCTCCCCACACCTGCACTTCGGCGAGATCGGCCCGCGCCAGATCTGGCACGCCCTCGGCGCGAAAGGACGCAGCTCGAGTTTCCTGCACGAGATCATCTGGCGCGAGTTCGCGCATCACTTGCTCTTTCACTTTCCCAGGACGACGACGCAACCGATGCGTCCGGAGTTCGCGCGTTTCCCGTGGAAGAAGAACACGAAGCTTCTGCACGCGTGGCAGCGAGGCCGCACCGGCATTCCGCTGGTCGACGCGGGCATGCGCGAGTTGTGGGCCACAGGTGTGATGCACAATCGCGTGCGCATGGTGGTGGGCTCGTTTCTTGTGAAGAACCTGCTGCAGCCCTGGCAGGACGGTGCCCGCTGGTTCTGGGACACGCTCGTGGACGCCGACCTGGCGAACAACACGCTCAACTGGCAGTGGGTTGCGGGCTGCGGCGCGGATGCAGCGCCCTACTTCCGGATCTTCAACCCGATCACGCAGGCAGAGCGCTACGACCCTGACGCTGCGTACGTGCGCAGATGGGTGCCCGAATTCGACGACGCACTCCCGCCGCGTCCTCTGGTCGACCTCGCGGCAACGCGCGAGGCCGCGCTGGATGCATACGCTCGCATGCGCGGCGAGCGCATGAAGAAGTAGCGCGGTCAGGCGCATCGCTCGACCTGTGTTAGAAAGCCCCGCATGCCCTTGCGCTACACCACGCTCGACGTTTTCACCGACCGCCCGTTCGGGGGCAACCCGCTCGCCGTCTTCTGTGATCAGCCGGAGCTTCCCACCGCGCTGATGCAGACGATCGCTAGAGAGCTCAACCTCTCGGAAACAGTCTTCATCGTCCCGCCGCGCGACGCGCACGCTCTGCGGCGACTGCGCATCTTCACCCCGGAGCACGAGTTGCCCTTCGCCGGCCACCCGACCCTCGGCGCCGTGCAGGTGCTCGTCGAATCCGGCATCGCGGGTCTTCCCCCACAGGGCGGCCGGTTCGCGCTGGAGCTCGAAGTGGGGCTCGTGCCGATCCAGGTGACCGGCCGGAGCTCCGGGCCGCCCTTTCTGCAGCTCACCGCCGCGCGGCTGCCGGAAGCCGGCCCGCCGGTGCCCGGTGACGCGCAGCTTGCGAGAATCCTGAGTCTCGATGAGAGCGACATCGTCAGCGACCGCGCCTTTCCTCAGTCCTACTCGTGCGGCGTGCCCTTTCTCTTCGTACAAGTGAGAGACCGTGCAGCGCTTGCGCGCGCACGGCCGGACAACGCCGCGTGGGACGAAGTGCTGCGCGGGGCATGGGCACTGCAGGTCTACGTGTTCTGCCAAGACCCGGAGCTCGCCGGCTCCCACTTTCGCGCCCGCATGTTCGCGCCGGGGCTCGGGATCGCTGAGGACCCGGCCACCGGCGGTGCCGCAGCAGCGTTCGCTGGTTATCTCGCGGACCGCGAGCGTGAAGCCGCCGGCACACTGTGCCGGGTCATCGAGCAGGGCTTCGAGATGGGGCGACCGAGTTTGCTCTACCTGGAAGCAGACACCGCGCAAGACAAGGTCACCGTCGTGCGCGTGGGCGGCACGGCAGTGCGCATGACTGAAGGCACACTTTTCATCGATACGCCCTGACCGGCCGAGTGCCCTTCATCGCAACAGGCGGCGCAGGCATCGACGCGCCGCCGCCGGCACGACGACGATCGCGTGTTCTGTGCGCCGAGCTCAGGATGACAGCGCTCGCGCGATCTCTGCCCGCTGCTTCGCGTCTGGCAGCTTCCCTCGCCCGGCGGCGAGATTGTCTTCGAGGTGCCTGACCTTGCCGGTGGCCGGAATGACAGCCGTCACGGCCGGGTGCGACAGGATGTACTTGAGGAACACCTGTCCCCAGCTCGTCGCATCGAACTCCGCCGCCCACGGCGGCACCGGCTTGCCGCGCACGGCATTGAACATCGCGCCATCTTCGAACGGCCGGTTCACCAGAACCGCCACGCCGCGATCTGCTGCGAGCGGCAGCAAGCGTTTCTCGGCGTCTGGAGTGCTGGCGGAATAGTTGAACTGCACGAAGTCGAGCTTCTCACGCTCGATGATCTTCGCGAGCTCCGCATGCGAGCCCACCGTGTAGTGCGTGATGCCGATGTAGCGCACGCGGCCCTCCGCCTTCCAGGCGCGCAGGGTCTTCAGCTGCGTGTCCAGATCCAGCAGGTTGTGGACCTGGATGAGATCGAGCCTGGGCTGCTTCAGCAGCTCCGCGGATTTCGTCATCTGCGCGACGCCCTCGCGTGCCCCGCGTGTCCACACCTTCGTGGCGAGAAAGACCTGCTCGTGCATGGCCGGGGTCATCAGATCCCCGAGCACGGCTTCCGCCGTGGAATACATGGGCGAGGTGTCGACGAGCTTCGCGCCCGCTGCAAAGAATGCCTCGAGCACCTCCTTCAGCGGGTCGCGCTCGGACGCCACGCTGCCGACCTCGAACGGCCCCGACGTGCCGAGCCCGATGACCGGGAGCTCCTCGCCGGTGGAAGGAATCCTCCGGGTGATCAGCGGGCCCGAGGCCGTCGCTGCGCCGGCGCCGGTGGGAACTGCTGCCGCTGCGGCCATGGTCAATCCTCCAACGAGCACTTCGCGTCTATCCACGGTGAAACTCCTGTGAGCCGTTCAAATGAGCCCTGCGTCGGTTTCCGTCACGCTGCCCGCGCCGCCCGTGACGATGCGCGCGTGAGCCAGCGCCGCGGGCAGGACCTGCTCCGCATAGAAACGCGCGGAACGCAGTTTTGCCGCGTAGAAATCCTTGTCCGCCCCGTCGAGCCGCGCAGCGGCGACGGCGGCGGATTTCGCCATCAGCCAGCCGCCCGCCACGAACCCGCACAGCTCGAGGTACGGCACGGCTACGGCCAGTGCGCGATCCGGCGCCGAGGACAACGCCTTGCCAAGAGCCTCGGTGGCCTCGCGGAGCAGGCCGACGCCTTCGAGGGCACCGCGCTGCGCAGCCTGCGCGAGCACATCGTTGCTGTCGAGCGCCTCGAGCTCGCGTTGCATCTGCGCGATGAAATCACCGATGGCGGCACCCCCATCGCGCCCGATCTTGCGACCGATGAGATCGTTCGCCTGGATGCCCGTGGTGCCTTCGTAGATGGTCGTGATGCGCACGTCGCGCGCGTACTGGGCGGCGCCCGTCTCTTCCACGAACCCCATGCCGCCATGGATCTGGATGCCCAGGTGCGTGACCTCGTTGCCGTGCTCCGTGCACCAGCCCTTCACGATCGGAATGAGCAGATCCGCGCGGGCCTGGGCCGCCGTGCGTTCCGCCTGATCCGCGGAGTGCTCGGCGATGTCGAGCTGATGCGCGGCGTACAAGGCAAGCGCCCGCATCGCCTGCACGCTCGACTTCATCGTGAGCAGCATCCGCTTCACATCGGGATGCTGGATGATGGGCGCCGGCCCGCCCGCCACGGCGGGCGCCTTGCCCTGCTGCCGCGTGCGCGCCCAGTCGAGCGCGCGCTGGAAGGCGCGCTCCGCCACCGCATACCCTTCGATGCCGACCGAGAGCCGGGCGGCATTCATCATGATGAACATGTACTCGAGCCCGCGATTGGGCTCGCCGACGAGATACGCAACCGCGCCCTTCCCGTCGCCGAAGGCGAGCGTGCACGTCGGGCTCGCATGAATGCCCATCTTGTGCTCGATCGAGACGCAGCGCACTTCATTGCGCTCGCCCGGCGAGCCGTCCTCGTTCACCAGGAATTTGGGCACGATGAAGAGCGAGATGCCACGCGTGCCGGCCGGCGCGCCGTCGATGCGTGCCAGCACCATGTGGATGATGTTGTCCGCGCAGTCGTGCTCGCCCCAGGTGATGAAGATCTTCTGCCCGAACAGGCGGTATTGCCCGCCATCCGGTACCGCACGCGTGCGGATGAGCCCGAGATCGGAGCCGGCCTGCGGCTCCGTGAGCACCATCGTGCCCGTCCATTCGCCGCTGATGAGCTTCGGGAGAAAGCGCGCCTTCTGCTCCGCCGAGCCGCACAGGTCGAGCGCCTCCACGGCGCCGATCGTCAGCATGGGGCAGAGCTTGAACGCGAGGTTCGCCGAACCCCACAGCTCACGCACGGCGGTGCTGAGCGAATTCGGAACGGCCTGGCCGCCGAACTCCGGGTTCGCGCCGAGCTGCGGCCAGCCGCCCTCCACGTACTGCCGGTAGGCATCCCGGAAGCCCGCCGGGGCCCGCACGCCTTCCGCGCTCCAGTGCGCGCCTTCCCGGTCGCCGCTTTGATTCAGCGGCTCGAGGACCTGCTCCGCGAAGCGCGCGGCCTCGCTCAACACCGACTCGCCAAGCTCCGTGGAGTAATCCTCCAGCCCCCGCGAGCCCGCCAGGCTCTGCGTGTCGAGGAGCTCTTCCAGCACGAACCGCAGCTCCCTCAAAGGTGCCTGATACATCGATTCACCTCTCGTCTCGTCAGCGGGCCGGGTGCGAGTTTAGGCGTGCGCCAGGGCGGGGACGATGTTGGCGGCGAGAAAATCGACGAAGCGTTGCACACGGGGATCCGCGCCAAGCGTGGCCGGATAGACGGCGTAGAGAGCGGCGGCCGGCGGCAACGACCAGTCCTCCAGGACCTGGCTGAGGCGACCCGTAGCAAGACCTTGACGGCAGAGGAACTCCGGAAGCAGCCCGATGCCCAGGCCCGCCGCCGCCGAGGCATGCAGGACGGCCGGGTCGTTCACGGTCAGCCGCGGCACGACGCGCACTTGTGCGCGCTGCGAGTTGCGGGAGAAGTCGAGCTGGAAGAGATCCGGCCGATCGGACTCCGGAGTGAAGAGGTCGTGCTGGCGCAGATCTTCCGGCTTCGCGGGAATGCCGCGTTGCTGCAGGTATTGCGGAGTCGCACAGAGAACGGCGGGTAATGCTCCCAGCAACCGATGCGCGACGGTGTCGTCGTCCGGCAGACCGGCGCGGATTGCAACGTCCCACGGCTCGCCATTCGCCGCGACATTGAGGGCCACATCGAGCGGCACATCCGGAAAGCGCTCGAGGAATCGCGGCACCAGCGGGGCGAGAAGCACGCGGCCGTATATGGCATCGGCCACGACGCGCAGCGGACCCGACCCGGGCGTCTGGAGTTTGGCGATGAGCACCTGCGCGGCGTCGAGCTCTTCCACCACGCGCTTGCCGTGCGGGTAGACGAGGCGGCCGGCAGCCGTGAGCGAGATGCGGCGGGTGGTGCGCTCGAGGACGCGCACGCCGAGCGTCTTTTCCAGATCAGCCACGGCGCGGCTGACGGCGGCCTTGGGCACGCCGAGCGAGCGCGCGGCCGCCGAGAAGCCATTGAGGTCGACGACTTTCGCGAGCACGGCGAGCTGTGCAGGAGCCCAGAACAGGTTCAATGACCGGCCCAATGTTCGGACATGGAGCGTGCATTGTTTCACCCGAGAAGCGCAAGCACCAGCCTGAGGGGGTAGAATCCGCCGCCTTCTTCACCCGACAGGTCCTCTCCCCGAATGAAAATCAGCTTGCACACGCTCGTCGTCGAACAGGCCGCGCACACGCTCGGCTGCATCTCCGCCGTGCTCGACAAGGCACTCGCCCACGCGGAAGCGAAGAAGTTCGACCCGAACGTCCTCCTGGGCTCGCGCCTGGCACCCGACATGTTCCCGCTCGCCCGGCAGGTGCAGATTGCGACCGACGCGGTGAAGCTCGGCGCAGCACGGCTCGCGCGACAGGAGGCGCCGCGCTTCGAGGACACGGAACAGACGATCCCCGAGCTGAAGGCGCGCATCGCGAGGACGATCGACTTCCTGAAGTCGCTGCCCGCGAACGCATTCGAAGGTGGCGAAGACGTCGACATCAAGATCGCGCTGCGCGATCGCACTGTCGAGATGAAGGGATTGCCGTATCTCAGTGGCTGGGTACTGCCGAATTTCTTCTTCCACTGCTCGATGGTGTACGCAATCCTGCGTCACAACGGTGTCGATCTCGGCAAGCGCGATTTTCTCGGCTGACCGTTTCGACATATCCGCGTCGACCGACTCTCGGATGCGACGCGGATATGTCGTGTCGATATGACAAACGCTCGCCGTAACGCATCGCGCGCACAGTTGCCGTCAGCAACTCCGCGGAAGCCGGCACCTAGAACGCGAGCGCGATCACGCTAGTTCGCAAGGGTTCCTGCCACCCTCTGGCTTGCAGGCCCGGGGTTGTTTTTCGCCTGCAGGACTCTTGGCGGGGAACAACTTGAGCTCACCGAACGCGAACGCGAAGCCAGTGGCGCGTGGAACCACATCTCCTCCTGAGGCCGTGCAGGCCGTGACTGCCGAATCGCTCGGCTGGGAACTGCGTTCAGCGCTGCCGCCGCTGCGCCTGCATTCCGTCTCGCTCTACAACACGGACGCGGATGTGCTCTGGCTGAGCGAAGGTGCGCTCGGCCCCGACGAACACACTGTCGTCATCGAATCCATCGAGACGCAGGCCGCGGACAAGACGCTGCCCTATCACGAGTACGGCATGGAGGACGGGCGCATCGGCCTCTTCCTGCCTGTCCGCGCGCCGCGCGGCGATCTCGTGGGCACGGTGATGATCCTGGCGGACATGAAGTCCCTCAACGAAGGGACCATGCAGCGCATCCTCACACCCCAGGTGCGCACGATCCTGCAGAAGATGGCCGTGCTCCTGCGCAAAGCGAATCCGCAAGCAACGGGTGACACGAGCCAGGTTATTGCAATGCCGGGCGCTGTCGGCGCCGCGGCCATGACCGCTGCTTCCGTCACCGGCGCAACCGCACCTGGATTGAAGGCCCTCGGGCGCACAGCGGAGACGCTCGCACCTGCGCAGATCGACCAGATGCTCTCGCTGGAGCTGGTGCCGGAAGCGCCTCCCGTCGAAAAGCCGAAGGTCAATGGATCGGCGGCTGCGCCTCCTGCGAGAAATGGCGCCGGGGCCGCGCCTCGAGCCGCCCCGGCCCCCAGCAAGCCCGCTCCCTCTCGCACCAGCCCCGCGGCCGCGCCCGCTTCTGCGGCCCCTGCAAAGGCCGCACCGCCTGCGCGGCCGGCGGCTGCCGCGAACACTTCGCCTGCGCCCCCGCCAGCGGCGCCGCGCGAAATCGAAGTGCTCGCATTCGACCCGGATATCCAGTTTCCCGTGGCACGTGCCGCGAATCCCGCGCCGGCGCCCGAGATCGAGGTGCTGGCGTTCGAGCTGGACCCGCATATTCCTGCCGCCCGAAGCGTCGCTGCGCCAGCCGCCACGGTCGCCCCGGCTCCCGTAGCACCACCCGTAGCGCCGGTGCAGCCGAAGCGGCCGGTCGCGAGCGTGCAGGCGCCCGCACCCGCTGCGCCGCCCGCGGCTCCGGCGCCGGCCGCGTCCGCCCGCGCCCCCGCGAAGAACGGCGCGCTGACGAACACGTCCACCTCCACGACGATGGCGGTCCCGGCCAGCAACGTCCCCGATCTCATCAACGACACGGGGCAGCAAGTCGCGCTCGATGAGACGACGACCATCGAGCCCGCGCCGGAGCTGCCGCCGCTCGAGCCCCTGTCCGCCGAAGAGACCGCAACGGACCTGACCCTGCACGTGCAGGAGCTGGTGAAGCTGCGCTCCAGCGGCCGTACACGCCGCTATGAGGTGCTCGCCCGCTCGCAGCGGGACATCAGCCGCAACGAGGTGCCCGCGGCGTTCGTCGCCGACTCCGCCAGGGGGCGCGAGGGTGCCGCGCTCGATGCGCTCGTCGTCGAGCGCCTGCTCCAGTGGCTGGGCAAGCACGGTGAGGTCATCTGGGATTCGGAGCCCGCGAGCTTCTCCGTGAATCTGTCCATCGGCGCGCTGGAGGACCCGACCTTCCCGCAGAAGATCGCCCGATGGCTCGAGACGACGAACGTCCCTGCGGAATACATCGGCTTCGAGATCAGCGAGTTCGCGTGCGTCCAGTGCCGCCCGGAAGTGCAGCGGTTCGTGGAAGCCTGCGAGAAGCTCGGCTGCTTCCTCGTCATCGACAACTTCTCGTTCGACTCGGCGGTGTTCGAGCTCCTGGGCTCCAAAGCCCTGCGTCACGTGAAGATCGATTCGAAGCTCACGATCGCTGCGATGAAAGACAAGCTGCCGCAGGCGCTCGTCGTCGCGATCCTGCAGGCGTGCAAGGTGCTCGGCGTGCATTGCGTGGCCAAGCGCATCGAGTCCCAGTCGGCCATGCAATGGCTCACTGCCGTGGGCTGCGACTTTGCGCAGAGCTTTCTGCACAACAAGCCGGTCGCGCTCGACACCCTCGTTCCGGGGTCCGGCATCAAGGCTCTGCGCGAATAGGGACGATGAGGCCGAGGCGGCCCCACGCCCCGGCCCAGCCTCTGCCCTGCCCATCATCCCTGTGTGAGGCGCCGACGCCCGCTATTGCGGGGGCGGCGTCGACGACGTATCCGAGCTCGGCGTCGTGCTGCTGTGGCTGCTCGAGGAGCTGTTGGCACGCGATCCCGGCGAGCTCGCCTGGCCCATCTGGGCCCATTCCGCTTTCGAGAGGTAGCCGTCCCGGTCCGCATCGGCGGCAGTGAACAAGGCGGCGACCTGCGAGTCGTTCGCGGCCTCGATGGCGGAAACGCGTCCGTCACCATCCGCGTCGAGCCTCGAGAACGCCGCGGGTGAGGTATCCGCCGCCGCCATCCTCGTGCCGTCTTCGTCGTTCGCAAACGCCGCGCCGGCAAACAGCCCCGCGGCACTCAATCCAAGAACAAGCTTCCGCATGATCGCTCCTCTTCGTTCGAACTTCGGTTCGCAATCCCGTCGGGGGGAAGTCCCCTTGCGCCAGGCAACACGCAGGGTGCGTGCCGGCACCCCGCAGCGCACGGTGAATCAAAAAGTTAGAAGCGTCGGCGTGACCCTGAAAGGCGCCCCGCAAGCTGGGCAGGCCCTTGATTTGTTTGGGTTCGGCGACAGCCCGGCCCCGGACCGGGCGGTTTTTTCAAGCGCCGCCCGGGCGCGGGCAAAAGCATTGCGCCTTCAGGGGCTTGGGCGTCCGCGCCTGCAGACACCGGTGTGTACCGCGAGCGGCGCCGTTCGACCTCGCGGGCATTGCGACGAGGCGCCCCGGCTGCGCGAGCGAAGGATCACGAGGTCTTGCGGAGATGTCCTAAGCTCCCGGGCGATGCTCACGCTCGATCCACTTCGCTCCAACCGCAGCGCGCTTTTCTGGACGCTGCATGCCGCTGGCTGGGGCGCATACGCCGTCGCGCAGATGATGGGTGCGCTGCTGATCGAGAAGCCTTTCGAGTACCAGCTCGTCATCGGCATCGCGGCGGTTTCCGGCTTCGTGCTTTCCATGCCCATGCGCTACATCTATCGCGCAGTGATGGGGAAGCCGCTGCGCACGGTGATCATCACCGTGCTCGTGACCTGCTACGTCATTTCGCTCGCGCTCCGGGTGGTCATCAACGTTTCCTACCAGTGGCTGGTCGAGCCGGATTGGGAGATCCGCACGTTGTTCGAGCTTTTCGGCGGCGCGGTCTACATGACCTACCTGCTCCTGTGCTGGAGTGCGCTCTACTTCGGAATCAAGTATTACGAGTCGCTGCAGCGGCAACGGGAGGCGGCGCTCCGCTCCGCCACGCTCGCGCAGGAGGCGCAGCTCAAGATGCTGCGCTACCAGCTCAACCCGCATTTCCTCTTCAATACCCTCAACGCCATCTCCACGCTCATCCTGGACAACCAGAATCGCACGGCGAACCACGCGGTGATGCGTCTTTCGGAGTTCCTGCGCTACACGCTCGACCAGGACCCGATGAAGAAAGTGACGCTGCGCCAGGAGATCGAGGCACTCGATCTCTACATGAACACCGAGCGGTTGCGCTTCGGCGGGCGGCTGCGCCTGGAGTACGCGGTGGAGGAGCAGGCGCTCGAGGCGCTGGTCCCGAGCCTGTTGCTTCAGCCGCTCATCGAGAATGCCGTGAAATACGCTGTTTCGCCCCGCGAGGACGGCGGTTTCATCCGCATCGAAGGGCGTACGCGTGGCGCCATGCTGGAGGTCACCGTGGTGGATGACGGGCCGGGGCTGCGCGATGGCAATGCCCTCATCGAGGGGCGCGGCGTAGGCTTGCGCAACACGCGCGAGCGGCTCGCTGTGCTCTATGGCGAGCACCATCGTTTCGCGGTGCTGAACAGCCATCCTGGCATGCGCATCGAGATAGGGTTGCCGTTCGAGCGGATGGAAGCCGCCAGCAGCGCAGTCGGGGTTGCCAGCACCGCGCGCGCGGGGTCACGGGTCGCATGACGAAAATCCGCACGATCATCGTGGATGACGAGGCGTTGTCCCGGCGAGGCCTCGAGATCCGGCTGCTCGCCACCTCGGACTTCGAGATCGTGGCGCAGTGCTCGAACGGTCGCGAGGCGATCGCTTCGATCGCCTCGCACCGCCCGGATCTCGTGTTCCTGGATATCCAGATGCCCGGTCTTTCGGGGTTCGACGTGCTGGCGCAGCTGCCGCGGGATTGCATTCCGCTCATCGTGTTCGTCACTGCGTACGATCAGTACGCCATCCGCGCATTCGATGCGCGTGCGGTGGATTACCTGCTGAAGCCGATCGATGACAGCCGCTTCGTCACCGCACTCGATCGCGTTCGTGACCGGATACGCGATCGCACGGCCGCGGACCAGCGCGACCAGCTCTTCAGCCTCATCGCCGAGATCACGGGGTCCGGGGAGCTCGTGCTCGACGAGCTGCTCCAGCATGGTCGCAAGGCCCTTGAACCCAAGCATGCGGAGATCCTGCCCATCCGGCAGGGCCGCGAGATCGTGCGCGTGCCGATCGCGAGCATCGAGTGGATCGACGCCGCAGGCGACTACATGTGCATTCATGCCGGGGGCAGCACGCACATCCTGCGCGGCACGATGAAGGATCTCGAACAGTACCTCGACCCGCGGCTCTTCCAGCGCGTGCACCGCTCGACCATCGTGAACCTGCGGCGCGTGAAAAGCCTGCGCGCACACATGAACGGCGAGTACTTTCTCACCCTGGAGGGCGGGCACGAGCTGAAACTCTCGCGCACCTACCGGGACAAGGTCGAGTTCTTCCTCAAGGGCGCGCAGGCTGGTTAGAGCCCGAAGCGGGTGCTCGGGTCGGGACACGGCCGCCCATGGCCCCGCGGCCATCGCGTTGACTATGCAGTCACCTGCGTCTGCACGGCGACGAGCTGGCCTGGCTGCAGGCGCTCCCCGCCCCGGATCACGATGCGATCCCCCTCGAACACGTCTCCGAGGATCTCGACTTCCGATTCGCGGCCTGAACCCACGCGCACGGGGACTCGCTCCGCCGTGTTGTTCTCCGCGACACGGAAAACGTAAGCCGCGCCCTGGCGCTGGATGACAGCATCCCGCGGAACCGTTACCGCTCGCTGCGAAGTGGCACTGGGTAGCTGAACGCGCACCGCGGACCCGATCGGCCACGCATCGCCGTTCAGCGCGATGCGCACCTCGAGTAGTCGCGAGCGCTCATCCCCGATCGGCACGATCGACTGCACGCGACTCTCCACGGTGCGACCGGCGTCGCTCACCTGCACGGCCTGGCCCACACGAATCGAAGACGCATTGGAAACCGGAGCGCGTGCGATGACTTCAACGTTGGTCGTATCGACGAGCCTCGCGAGCGCCACGCCGGCGGCTACATACTCGCCGGCCTGCTGAAGCCGTTCAGCCACGAACCCACTGAACGGCGCGCGCACCGAGGCATGCCGAAGATCGAGCAACGCCCGATCGCGCGCGACACGTGCCTGTTCCAGCTCCTGCTCCGCCATCGCACGCCGGGAGTGCGCCTCATCCAGCTGATTGCGCGAGACGATGTTCTGCGGGGCGAGGGTCTGCAGGCGTTCGCTCTGCACCGCGAGCAGCTGGAGATTGGCCTCGAGCCTCCTGACGGAAGCCTCGTTGTCTCGCAGGGCCAGCTTCAGACGCTCCTCGTCCAGCCGCGCGATGACCTCGCCCTTGCGCACCACGCGACCGGGCTCCGCGATCCACTGCAGCGTGCCGCTCACATCGGACGAGAGGCGAGCGTCGTTGCGGCTCGCCACCGTGCCGGTTGCTGTGAGGCTGGGCGCGAACGATTGCTGTTTGGCGCGCGTCACCACGACCGGTGCGGCGGGAGGGTCCGCCGCCTCAGCTATGCCCCAGCACAGCAGGAGCTTCATCACCAGGACGAGGATGAGCGGAAGCCGGAGCGTCTCGATGTTCATATGATGAGCCCTGCCTGATGCGCCGTTCGTCCAGCCGCAGCAGGGCTGGCAACAGCACGAGAGTGAAAACCGCATTCAGCGCCATGCCGCCGCAGATCACGGTGCCGAGGCCGCGATAGAGCGCGCTGCCCGGCCCGGGCACCACCACCATCGGCAGCATGCCCAGCAGCGTCGTGAGCGTGATCGACACGATGGGCCGCGTGCGTGTGCGGATGGCCGTGGCGATGGCGTCACGCCTCGAAAGGCCCGCGCGCTCCCCGGCGCGTGTCTCGTCGGTGAGGAGAATCGCGTTGTTCACCACGAGACCCATCAGCACCACGAAGCCCACCATCGTGAGGAGGTCCAGCGTCTGGAACGTGAAGAGTCGAAGCGTCCAGAGGCCGAGCACGCCGCCGAAACTGGCGAGCGGGATGGTGAGCATCACGAAGAGGCTGTCCCTGGGCGACCGGAATAGCGCCGCCATCACCAGGAACAGCACGAGGAAGGCGAGGGCGAGGTTCTCGCGCATGTTCGAGAGCGCTGCTTTCAGATTGCCCGCGTTGCCGGCGTAGCGAACCGTGCCGTCGGGCGGAAGCAGCCTGCGAACTTCGGGCTCCACGTCCGCCTCGAGAACGTCGATGGCCTGCTGCAGCGACAGGCCCTTCGGCGGGCTCACGTTCAGGCCCACGGTGCGGCGGCCATCCACGCGCCGAAGCCCCGTGGGCCCGACGGTCGACGCCACGCCGACCAGCTCGCCGAGCGGCACTGTGGCGCCGCTCGGCGTCGAAACGAGCACGCTCGAGAGCTCTTCCGGCGAGCCCCACTCGCGGGCCCGCAGGATCATGTCCAGGCGCCGCTCACCATCGAAGTACTCGCCAACCCACGCGCCATCCCCCAGCGCACGAACGACAGTGCCGAGGTCCCCGCGCGACCAGCCCACTTCGCTGATGCGGCGATCGTCGGGGGTCAGGCGCAGCTCCGGCTCGGCGAGATCGAAGCCCTGCGTCGCCTGGATCTCCGCGCCCGGCAGCTTCTGCCTGATGAGCTCCTGCGCACGCCGCGCCACCGGCAGCAGCGCTGCGAAGTCCGACGATTGAAGCTGAAAGTCGATGTTGCGCCCATCGCCGAAGCCGCCGAAGAGGTTGCCCTGCGAGGCATGGACCTCCGTATCGGGAAAGCCCGCGACGATCTTTTCGTTGATCAGCGTACCGAGCTCGTCGATGCGACCCGGGTCCAGCGGACGCGCGCCGATGGTGCCGCCGCCGGGCCACAGCAGGAAGTAATAGTTCTTGAGCTTCGGCTCCTGCTCGCCCTTCATGTAGGGCTCGAGCCGCTTCGTCATCACCTGGATGATCTCGCGGTCGATCGTGTCGATGCTCGCGCCGGGCGGAAACTGGAAGAACCCGTCGATCGCATCCCGCTTCACCGGCGGCAGGTAGTCGAGCGGCGGCAGCAGCAACCACGTAAGCACCGCCGGGGCGACGAGCAGCGCGCCGATTGTGGCAAATCGGCGCTTCGGCGAGTCCGTCCACGTCACGATGAGGTTGGCCAGTTTCTCCCAGCGCGCATCCAGGCCGCCTTGCACGCTTCCGGTCTTCAACCAGCGCGCAGCCGCCACCGGCAGCACGGTGATAGCGACCAGCAGCGAGGCGACCACCGCGATGGAGATCGTCAGCGCGAGATCCGCGAAGAGCTGGCTTGCTGCATCACGCATGAACACGAGCGGCAGGAAGACGATGACCGCCGTTACGGTCGACGCCAGCAGCGCCGGCCAGACCTGCTTCGAGGCCGCGATGGTCGCCTCGCGCGCCTGCATACCCTGGGAACGCTTCTGCGCGATCGCTTCGAGGACGACGATGGCCGTGTCGAGCGCCTGCCCCACGCCGAATGCCAGCCCGGCGAGCGAGATGACATTCAGCGTCCGGCCGGTGAGCTGCAGCGCCACGAGCGTCACGAGCAGGCAGATGGGAATCGAGAGCCCGACCAGCAGTGTCGCGCGACGGTCACGAACGAAGAACCACAATGCGAGCACCGCGAGCAACACGCCGGTCAGCAGGTTGCCGGTCACGAGATCGATCGCCTCGTTGATGAACACGGACGGATCGAATGACTGCGCGATCGTCAGTCCCATGTCAGCGAGCGGGCCGACCCGAAGCTGCTCGATCTCCGCTTTCGCGGCAGCGAGCGTCTCGAGCACGTTCGCGCCGTTCTCCTTCATGATGCGGATGCCGATGGCGGGGTTGCCGTTCTGCGCCGCGAGGTCCGTGCGATCACGACGCTTCACTTCCACCGTTGCGACGTCGCCCAGCCGCACGGGCCGGCCGTCGCGCCACTCGAGCACGAGCTGCGACAACTCTGCCGGCGTGTAGCGCCCGGCGAATCGCACGGTGTATTGGCGCCTTCCGATGTCGACGAAGCCGCCGGAAACGTCATCTGCATTCCCCGCGAGCGCTGCGATGCGCGGTATCTGCACACCCAGGTCGGCCGCGCGCGTCGGGTCGAAGATGATCTGGAGCTCTTCAGGGCCGCCGGTCGCGAATCGCACGGACGACACGCCGGGAATCGCTTCGATGCGCGGCCTCAGCACTTTCTCGACGCGTTCGCGATAGTCCTCGATGGGGCCGGCCGTGCCCGGCAGCAGCTGCACGAAGAAGTACGAGAGCGTTCGGTTCGGGCTGTCCCCGCCATCCTCGCCGAGCGAAATGACCGGCGCCCGCGTGTCCCGCGGCATGGGCGGGAGCTGATTCATGCGGCTGATCACTTCGATGAGCGTGGACTGCATGTCCGTGCCGGCGGCGAAGCGCAGGGTGAGCCACGCATTGCCCGCATTCGCCCACGCGTTCAGCTCCTTGAGCCCCGGTGTGCCGCGCAGCGCCTGCTCCTGCGGCTCGACGATCTGCGCTTCCACTTCCGAAGGGGCGGCCGCGCGCCAGCTCGTGGTGATGGTGATCGCGGGCTCCTCCACGTCCGGGAAGAGCTGCACGGGGAGTTTCACGAACGCGTAGATGCCGAGGAGGCACGCGAGCAGCACGCCTACGGCGACACCCGCCGGGTTGCGAACGGACAATTCGGTGAGATTCACACGCCCCTCCCGCGCATGGCGCGACTCACGGCGCGCAACAACTTACCGGGCTTTGAGGGCTGAGAGAGGGCGAGGGTTGAACGCCCTGCCGCCGCGACGAGGCGGCTGGACGCGGGCCGTCCCACAAGTGGGATTCGTGCGCCCGGCCCTGATGCCGGGCGCACGATGAGGAGGGGCGGGGAATGAACGACGAGCTCAGCTGCGAACCGCGCAGCGCATGGCAACACCGCTCATGCGGGCGCGGATTCAGGAGCTACCAGGTGTATCTCACGCGATAGCGCACCGTGGCTTCGCCATCCTTCGCCACTTTCACGGGGAAGTGGATGGTGCGCGCGTCTTCCTTCGTGAAATCCTGCGTCTTCGAGAGGATGGTCCAGTTGCTCCAGCGGTAGAGGTTCTCCTTCACGATGACCTCCACCGGCTGATCCTTGTGGTTGCGCAGCTTGATCTCGAATTCCTCCTCGAGCCAGCGCGCCCGCGTATCCACCGCGAAGTCGACCTGGCGGCGCTCGCCCACCACGTCGAACGCGGAGCCGAGTTTCACCTGGACGTTCTCGTCCTTCGGCGTGTGATTGATGCTGTCCTCGCCGATGAACTCGAGCGTGCCGTCAGCCTTGTCCAGCTGCGACACACGGATGCGCCCCGCGGGAAGCGGCACGCCGAGGCCGTACTGCCTGTCGTTGCGGAACTCGAGGTAGACGTCGACCTTCTTGTTCGACTGCACTCCGATATCGCGATCGGTGACGGGGTTCGGGTACGTGTACGGGCCCATGTTGAGGCCGTAGTACACGAGCACTTTTTTCGCGGGAATCTGCTTCGCTTCGTCGAACAGCTCGACCTGTTTCGTCGAGTTGTTCGGGAGCGTCGTCGGCCGGCCGAGCGTGTACAGGTGGAACTCGAAGAACGCTTTCTGCTCGAAGCCGGCGCTATCGGCAGCCGCCGCCATCTCCATGGCGCGCCTCATGAGCACGGGCTGCGCCTGCGGCTGCACGCGGTTGACGTCGCCCGCGATCAGCTTGAGCTTCGTGTCCGGATAGGTGGCGCCGGACTGGTTGATGATGCTGACCCACGCGGCGAGATCGAGCACGCCGCTGTTTGCATCCTTGCCCTCATTGAAGAGGAGGTTGTAGTCGGCCCACCAGGTGATGCCGCCCGTCTGGTAGGTGACGCGTGCCCGCTGGTCCCCGGCGCGGGGCGATTGCACGTCCCACACGAGTGTGGGCTTCGTGTTCAAGCCGCCGGGCAGCTCCGGAAAGCGCACGGAAGTGTAGCTCGGGACCGTGTGGATGCTGCCGTCATCCGCCTTCAGCACGAGCCCGTCGACGGACGAGAGCAGCGTGCCGCTCAACGTGACGGATTGGTTGCCCACCGTGCGCTCCACGGTGATGGGGCGATCGATGTACTTCAGAAGGAGCTTGTCGGTGCTGACGAGATCGAACTGGAAGTTCTGCTCGAGCACGCGCGTGCGAGGCTCCGTAAGGGAGGCGAAGGTGACCGTCGTCGGGTCGATGAGCGCGGCCACGTCCGTGAACTTGATGGTGGAGCGGCCGCTCGCGAGCTGGATGGGGCGCTCGTGACGAACCATTGCATAGCCCGGCACGGACAGGGCGCTCGGCACGCCGGAGCCGGGAATCGGCCGGTAGAGCTCCGGCGGAATGGCACCTGGCGCCGCGGAGCTGTAGATCGTAATGGCGGTTCGATCGCCTTCGGCCGCCCCGGCGACCGTGGCAGTGAGAAGTGCAGAGAGCACGGCGGCGCCAACGAGGCGCCGGGAACTTTTCAGCTGGACCATCTGAACGTAAGCCTCTCGTGAGGCCCGCGGGCGGGCCGGATGCGGAGTGCGGCGCGCAGGCGGGCGGGTGAGCCCAATCAACGGGAAGTGTGCCCGGTTCGGGTCAGCGCGGCATCCGGGGCGGAAGTGAGATGCCCGTCGCACTTTGCGGCTGGATGGGGCCGCACGGGTATGCGTTCTGTGAGACAAACCCCGCGTTGTCTAACGGCGACACTGCACTATGCGCCGGACGACTCGAACGAGCCTACATCATGGAAGCTGCGTCTCGCGCGCCCCTTGAGCCTCTTGAACCCCTCGAACCGCTCGAGCCGCTGAGCGAAGCGGGACCGGAAATGCCCTCCGCCCCCGGCCCGGCCTCGCGGTCGAGCGCGCAACCGGCCGACCCGCAACCGGCGCCGCTGGATCTCACTCGAGGGCCGGACGCGGCGGTTGCACCACTCCTTCTTGGCACCACGCCCGCCAGCGCTGCGCCCGCTCCCGCCCCGCGTGCGCCTTCCGCTGCTCCTGCGCCCGCCGCTGCGCCAGCACCGGTCGCTGTGCCCGCGCCCACCATGGATCGCGATTTCATCGCGCGGAACCAGATCGTCGAGCGCTATATCTCCGGCCGGCTGCCCATCAAGGGCGCGACGGAATTCGAACGCTTCTGCCGCGACAATCCGGCGCTGCTCGATGAGCTTGGACTGCCGGAGCGTGTGAATGCCGGCCTGCGCCTGCTCGAAGCGGCCGGCAAGCCCGAACCGTGGCAGGAGGAGCCCAAGCGGTTCTGGGAAAAACCGCCGCTGCTGATCGGCCTCGGCGCAACCGTGCTCGTGCTGATGGTGGCACTGGGCGTGGTGTGGAGCGGCAGCAGTGACAAGAGCCTCAGCATCGAGAAGCTCGAGAAACGCGTGGCCGACCAGCCGCTGGAGCCAGCGACGTCCACGCGCGCCATACGTCTCTTGCCGAGTTACAAGGGTGGGTCGAGCTCACCGGCCGTCGTCATCGGTGGTGCACAGACGCAGCTCGCGGATCTCAAGATTGATCTGTCCCGCTCGCAGTACCGCTCGTTCCGGGTCACGATCGATCGCATCGATCAGGGACGCGTCGCGATCCTGCACAACGTGACGAAGGATTCGAACGGCCATGTGCGGATCGGGCTCAACAGCTCGGCACTCGGACCGGGCAACTACGAATTCACGCTCGAAGGACTGACGTGGAAGGGTGAGGCGGTGCCTGACGCCTGGCTCACCATCGGCATCCGGCGCTGAACACGCGGGCGCTCAGCCCGCACGTAACGTCGTCATGGGCGGATGATTGATGACGCTGCGCGTGGCGAGCCAGCCACTGAACGCCACCAGCAGCGCGCCGCCCGCCGCGCCCAGTATCCACACCCAGATATCGAACCCGTAGCGCATCTCCAGCACGCGCGTCGCGACGAAGTAACCGCCGATCGACGCCCCGAGCGCGGCCAGCAACCCGGACAGCAGACCCAGGGTCGTGAACTCGGCCAGCACACCTTGCAGAACGGTGGTTCGGCTTGCGCCGAGCGTGCGGAGCATGGCGCTTTCGTAACGCCGCTCGTCCCGGCTCGCCTGCACCGCCGCCATCATCACCGTCAGCCCCGCGAACAGGGTGAAGAAGAACACGCTCTGCACGGCGAGCACCGCCTTGTCGAACACGGACCGCACGCGCTCGAGCAGATCCTCGATGTCGAAGATCGAGACGCTCGGGTACTTGCGCGCCAGAGCGGACAGCGCGCGGGCCTCGCCGCCCTCGAAATGCACGCTGGTCATGTACGTGCCCGCGGCGTTGTCGATGACGCCGGGCGCGAACACGATGAAGAAGTTCGGCTGGAAGCTGTCCCACTTCACCTTGCGGAAGTTCGCGATCGTCGCGTCGAAGGTCTCGCCCGCCACGTCGAAGGTGAGCGTGTCGCCGAGCTTCACGCCCATGGACTCCTGGAATTCCGTGGCGATGGAGACGAGCGGCTTGCCCTCGTCCTGCGGCCCCCACCACGAGCCGGAGACGATACGGTTGTCCGGCCCCAGCTCGTCGGCCCACGTGAGGTTCTGCTCACGCGCGGCGAAGTCCTCGCCATCCTGATTGTTGAATCGCAGGCGCTCGACGGAGTTGCCGTTGATTGCGGTGAGGCGGCCACGAATCATCGGCATCACGCGTGAGGGCTTGCCGCCGCGGTCGATCAGCTCGGTGACGAAGGCGTCCCGCTCGTCCTGCGGGATGTTGATGAAGAAGTAGTTGGGCAGGCTGGCAGGGAGGCTGATGCGCCAGTCCCGCTCCAGGTCGTTGCGAACCACGCCCAGCAGCAGGAGCACCATGATGCCCGTGCCGAATGCGACGATCTGGACGAGGCTCTCCGCGCGACGGCGGCTGAGGTTCGCAACCCCATACCGCCAGGCAACGCCGACCGTGCCGCGAAGCCGGCCCGCGAGACTCACCAGCGCCCCGCCGGCCAGCGCCAGCAACAGCAGGAAGCCGGAAAGGCCCAGGATGAAGCCGATGAAGAGCGTGAAATCCCGGACCACCCAGTAGACGAGGAACGTAACGGCGATCACCGACGGCCCAAACGCAAGCATGACGAGCGGCGGCGGGGGCCCCACGTCCCGCCGCAGCACGCGGATCGTGGGCACGCGCGAAAGCTGCAGCAATGGCGGGAGCGCGAACCCGACGATGAGCGCAACGGCCGTGATGAAGCCAATTGCCAGCGGGCGCAGATCCGCCGGCGGCAGCTCTGTGTTCAGGAGGTCCCGAATCGCGCGAAGCAGCCATTCCTGCGCGAGGAAGCCCAGTGCGGAGCCTATGAGCGTGGCGGCAAGGGCGATGAACATGAGCTGCAGGATGCTCACGCTCAGCGTGAATGCGCGCGTGGCACCCAGCGTCTTCAACAGCGCCACCGCGTCGAGGTGACGGTGAACGTAGCGCCTTGCGGACATCGCGACAGCTATTGCACACAACAGCACGCTCACGAGGCTCGCAAGGCTCAGAAACCGCCCAGCGCGATCCGTGGCGTTCTTGATCTGGGGACTTGCGTCCGCAATGTCCCGCAATCGCTCTCCGCGCTCCTTGTTCGCGGCGAGCCAGGCTTTGAACTCCGCAATCGCGGTACGGCTTCCGGCGAACAGGGCGGAGTGGCTGACGCGGCTGCCTGGCTGGATGAGCTCGGTCTTCGCCAGATCCGCGCGATTCATGATGAGGCTCGGCGCGAGATCCGCGAATGACCCGCCCTGGTCCGGCCGCGAGATGAGGACGTTCGTGACACGGAACGTCGCGGCACCGATCGAAAGCTCCGAGCCGATGCTCGCATTCACCGCCACGAGCAGCTTCGAATCCGGCCACACTTCGCCCGGGCCGGGGATGCCCGTCGCCGGATGACCCTTCACGAACGGCTCATCCGCAATCAGCACCTGGCCGCGCAGCGGGTAGCCTTCGCTGACGGCACGCAGATTGGTGAGCTGGCTCTCCTCCCCGTTGAACACCACGCTGAGGATGTTCGTGCTCCGGGCGGACTTCACGCCGCGGCGCGCGGCCTCTTCGAAATACGCGTCGCCGATGGGTTGCGGCGAGCCGAGGCGGATATCCGCGGCGAGCACCTCACTGGCCTGCAGATCCACCGCCGCGCCGATGCGGCCAACGAGGAAGCCCACACCGGTGAGGGCGGCAACGGCGATGGTGAGCGCGAGCATGAGCACGCCGAGCTCCCCGGACCGCCACTCGCGTCCGAGCGTGCGCAGGGCGATGGCGAGGGCGCGCATTATTCGACGAGCCCCCCGGCCTCCATGCGAAGCACGCGGCCGCAACGCGCGGCGAGGGCGTCGTCGTGCGTGACAAGGATGAGCGTGGTACGTGAAGTGGCGTTCAACTCGAACAGCAGCTCGCCGATGCGAGCGCCGGTGACGGTATCCAGGTTGCCCGTGGGCTCATCTGCGAACAGAACCGCGGGCTGCGTCACGAACGCGCGAGCCAGCGCCACCCGCTGCTGCTCGCCACCGGACAATTGGCGCGGATAGTGCCCGGTGCGCTCCTTGAGGCCGACACGCTCCAGCGTCTCGCGTGCGGTGCGACGCGCGTCCGGCCGGCCCGCAAGCTCGAGGGGCAGCATCACGTTCTCGAGCGCGGTGAGGGCAGGAACCAGGTGGAAGGATTGGAAGACGAAACCGACCCGCGCTGCACGCAGCCGCGCGCGCCCATCTTCGTCGAGCGAGGTGAGATCCGTACCGGCCAGCCAGACCTTGCCGGAAGTCGGCGTATCCAGACCCGCCAGCAGCGCGAGCAAAGTGGACTTGCCGGCACCCGAGGCCCCGACAATTGCTACGGGCTCACCCGCCGCAATATCGAACGAGACGGAGCGAACGATGGTCAGCAAACCTTCCGGGCTGTTAACCTGCTTGGTGAGGTTTTCAGCCTTGAGAACACTTTCACGATTTGTCTGCGCCTGGGCGCTTGCCGCTTGCTGGTTGCTCATCGCGTTCGACGACGCGGCAGCCGCGTCGGATCGTACCGTCCTCGTGCTTGGCGACAGCCTGAGTGCCGGCTATGGCATCAAGCCCGCTCAGGGCTGGGTCGCCCTGCTGGAGAAGCGACTGCGGGAGCAAGGGTACGAGTACCGCGTCGTGAACGCCAGCATCAGCGGTGAAACGAGCGGCGGTGGCTTGCAGCGCTTGCCCCGCGCGCTCGAGCTGCACCAACCCGCGGTCGTCATCGTCGAGCTCGGCGCGAACGATGGGCTCCGGGGCCTTTCGGTGCCGCTGACGCGCGACAACCTGACGAAGATCGTCGCCGAAGCGAAAAAGACCGGGGCACAGGTGCTGCTCGTGGGCATGCAGCTGCCGCCGAACTACGGCCCTCGCTACACGAACGACTTCATGCGCATGTTCCGCGACATCGCGAGCGCAAGCAGCGTCGGCCTCGTGCCGTTCCTGCTGGAATCCGTGGCCCTGAAATCCGAGCTCATGCAGGAGGATGGCCTGCATCCGACCGCGGCGGCACAGCCCGCCCTGCTCGAGACGGTGTGGCCCCATCTGAAGCCGATGTTGAAAAAGCGTTGAGGTCGAAAGGGGGGCCGATGGAGAAAGTGTGGCTGAAGTCGTATCCGCCGGGCGTGCCTGCCGAGATCGATGTCTCTGAGTTCAGCTCCATCAACGAGATCGTCGAGAGGAGCCTCGGGAAGTTCGCGGACCAGGTCGCCTATGTGCAGATGGGCAAGGAGCTGACGTACCGCCAGCTCGATGAGCTGAGCCGCGACTTCGCCGCATGGCTGCAGAACGACGCGGGGCTGCGCAAGGGCGATCGCATCGCCCTCATGATGCCGAACGTCCTGCAGTACCCGATCGCCATCTTCGGCGCGCTGCGGGCGGGCCTCGTCGTCGTCAACACCAATCCGCTCTATACCGCCCGTGAGCTCGAGCACCAGCTGAAGGACTCCGGCGCGAAAGCCATCGTCATCCTGGAAAATTTCGCCCACGTGCTGCAGGACGTCGTGGCGCAGACGGATGTGCGCACCGTCCTGGTCACCGCGGTGGGTGACCTGCTGGGCGCGCCAAAATCCTGGATCGTGAACTTCGTCGTGCGGCACAAGCGCAAGCAGGTGAAGCCCTGGCGCATCGACGGAGCTCTCGATTTTCGGGCCGCGCTGGCGGCGGGCCGCCGTCGGACGCTCTCACCGGTGACGGTCGGGCACGCAGACATCGCTTTCCTGCAGTACACGGGCGGTACGACCGGTGTGTCGAAGGGCGCGATGCTGACTCACGGCAACCTCGTGGCGAACCTCGTGCAGGCACGCGCGTGGATTGGGCCTTCCTTTCCGCGCGAGCCGTGTGTGCTGATCACACCCATACCGCTGTATCACATCTTCGCACTCACGGCGAACTGCCTGCTGTTCGTCTCTCTCGGCTGGAAGAACGTGCTGATCACGAATCCCAGGGATTTCCGGGCTTTCGTGGCCGAGCTGAACAAGTACCCGTTCGTGTTCATCAGCGGCGTCAATACGCTGTTCAATGCACTGCTCAACACGCCGGGTTTCGATCGAGTGGATTTCCGCCACCTGCTGATCACGCTCGGTGGCGGCATGGCCGTGCAGGCTTCCGTCGCTGAGCGATGGAAGAAGGTGACCGGCAACATCCTGACGCAGGCCTGGGGGCTGACGGAGACCTCGCCCGCGGCCTGCATCAATCCCATCGGTGAGGATTTCAACGGCTCGATCGGGCTGCCCATCTCCTCGACGGACCTGACCATCAAGAACGACGACGGCGTGGATCTGCCGATCGGCAGCGTCGGCGAGATCTGCGTGCGCGGCCCCCAGGTTACGGCGGGTTACTGGAACCGGCCGGACGAAACCGAGAAGGTGATGCTCCCCGGCGGCTGGCTGCGAACCGGCGACATCGGCCACATGGACTCGCGCGGCTTCGTGTTCATCGAGGACCGCAAAAAGGACATGATCCTCGTCTCCGGCTTCAACGTGTATCCCAACGAAGTCGAGTCAGTGGTCTCGACCCACCCTGGCGTGCTCGAAGCGTGCGCCGTCGCGCAACCCGATGAACGCTCCGGCGAGGTCGTGGCGCTCTTCGTCGTGCGCAAGCGCCCAGACGTCACGGAGCGGGACATCATCGAGCACGCGAAGAAGTCCCTGACCGGCTACAAGGTGCCGAAGCACGTTTATTTCAGGACCGAGCTGCCGAAGACGAATGTGGGGAAGATATTGAGGAGGGTGTTGAGGGATGAGCTTGCGGTAAAGACCTAGGCACGGTCGGTTTGTCGTTTCCTGGCGGTCTTACGAACTCGTCGCGCTTGAGGTAGCGCCTCAGCGCTGTCGCCACTTCGAACTAAATATATCCCCAATCCCACGCGACCACTTCTGTCTCTTTTGTCCGGCTTCGAGACCGAGCAATCACGTTGCCTCGCGAACCATTGATCGGCACCGACCGCGAGAGCTGCGGCACGGCGAGCGAACACGCGCTCAAACAAGGAGACTTGACGCTGCGTTGGAAGGTCGAGCTTCCGGAACGTGAAGTACACGGGCTGACGCTTCGGCTTGAGCACCTGACTTGCTGTATCCGTGAAGTCGGCTAACAGCTGTGCGAACTCAATGATCCCTTGCGGAGCTCGTCGCATCGACTTCATGGCTCGGTTCCGAAGTCGCACGTTGCCAGACGCGGTGCGAACAGCAGCGCCCATGCGCTCCAGTTCTTTCAGAACGGTTTTGGGCGTCACGTCGCCTCCGTAGGCTCGGACGAGCGAAGCAAAGTCCCCGTAGGAGCCGTCTATCGGAAGGTCGGCTGGTCGCCCTGACGTGTTCGAGTACAGGGGATCTGCGCACCATCCGCGAACTACACGAAAAGCCCGATGCTCTAGGCGCTGCCTCGGAGACCTCTGGTCAGTCGGCGGGGCCAGGCGGAGATACGCAGCGATTTCCTTGCGGGTCAATCCCGTAACGACCGCCAAGCGCGAGATGTTGGTCCGAGCCCCCAAGGAAGCAAGTTGCGCCATAGCTGCGTGCACATAGGACAGCTTCGCCGCGCGCACCAGGTCGACAGCGCTGAACCGCTCTTCAAGCATGACCCTCGCGAGCGGAAGGAGAGCCGCCGCCAGTACGTGACTTGGCTCCTGATACTCAACTGGGTTCCTAGCACGCAAGCGAGCGCCGGTTCGTTGGTTGTCGCGAGTGATGCTACAAATCAGAATAAATTGAAAAGAGCCCGAGCCCGACTCGTCGGGTCTTCTTGGAATTGGCCCGTTGCTTGTTAACAGGCCCCCGCGATTCAAGCCAATCATCCAGTTCCTGAAGAAAGTCGAGGCTTCGCTCCCTGACGAATCCGGTGAACTGTTGGGCTGCTGCCGGAGTAAGTCCAGAAACCTCGACCTTTCGCCAGAAGAGCTCTGGGCCGCGAGTACGTCGCGTTCTTTTCAGGATTCGGCCGAGAGTTGCACTCGCATCAGACAGGAAGTACGCCATTGGTTCGAATGCCATCGCCGTTCTGGAGCTCGTGAAGAAAAGCGGCCTGACGAGCCGGTACTTTCCATCCCGCCCCCTGCGAACATTTCCGTATCTCGTAAGGATGGCTATGACGTCGCTAGGCTCAAGTTCCGGATCTATCGAGCGCACGAGCGACGGGAGATCACCCTTCCGACTCAGCGCTAGAGGTCGTGGCCGTCCCGCTTCATCCAGAAAACGCGGGTCATGAGCCCAAAGCCCGACAACGTCCGCGTAACACGTAGGGTGGCCGATGTGCTCGATGCGCCGAGCCCCGACCGCGAATTTCGCTCGCCCAAACGCTGTGGATAACATTTCAAGCGCTGTACCTTTACTGACGCCCCCTGCCCGGAGGAACGCGGCTATTGGGAAAAGCAGTGACTCGGCTCGTTTGATGGAGATTCTGGTTTTCTGCGTTCGCACTGAGCAATCCTTTCTCATGCTTGCCCGTTGTCAGAGCGCGGCAACCCGAGCAACGGGTCTGTGGCACCGAAGACCCATTCGGCTTCAGATAATGAAAGCAGGAACCAATGCGGTGCCCGCTGGATTACCGGGGATTAGTTAGACGAAGCTCGGTGTCTGCGCAAGCCTCGAATGAGGCTGAGATAAGCAGATATTCGGTTGCGCGGCAGTCTGTCGCTGCAACTACTTCCACAGATTGATGTTAGCGAGCGCCGGTACCGCCCACTCCTTTTGTGCCAGTACCACCGGCACCCTGCAAGCCTGTGCCGCCGACACCCTGCAGTCCGGTACCACCGACGCCCTGCAGTCCGGTACCACCGACGCCCTGCAGTCCGGTACCACCGACGCCCTGCAGTCCGGTGCCACCGACGCCCTGCAGTCCGGTGCCACCGACGCCCTGCAGTCCGGTCCCACCGACGCCCTGCAGCCCGGTACCACCGACGCCCTGCAGCCCGGTACCACCGACGCCCTGCAGCCCGGTACCACCGACGCCCTGCAGCCCGGTACCACCGACACCCTGCAGCCCGGTACCACCGACGCCCTGCAGCCCGGTGCCACCGACGCCCTGCAGCCCGGTGCCACCGACACCCTGCAGTCCGGTACCACCGACGCCCTGCAGTCCGGTACCACCGACGCCCTGCAGTCCGGTACCACCGACGCCCTGCAGTCCGGTACCACCGACGCCCTGCAGTCCGGTGCCACCGACGCCCTGCAGTCCGGT